>Ga0265297_10011620_pt1 | contig 10738 bp, 16 predicted proteins | sample Munlanlwell13791_FD_192502 | JGI IMG/M metagenome (GOLD analysis project Ga0265297, IMG submission 192502) | Leachate microbial communities from a municipal landfill in Southern Ontario, Canada - Leachate well 137-91 | ecosystem: Engineered > Solid waste > Landfill > Unclassified | place...
TATAATAATGTAAAGACCCCCCCCACCCCCTAGCTGTGGCGATGAAGAGAGTGGGTGGTGCTACCAATATATTACGAAATGAGAATTACATATCAATAGTATTGGAGGTATTATGAAGTGTATGGTGTGTGGTAAGGAATTTGAGAGTAAAAGAAGCACAGCTAAGTTTTGTAGTGGTGCATGTAAGTTAGCGTTACATCGGGGTAAAGTTAGCGTTACAAAAAAGGAAGTTAGCGGGACAAATGATACGCTAAAAGAAGTTAGCGGGACAAACCCGCTTAAAAGAATCACCCGTCCACCTTATAAAGTCTATGATGGATATTACAAGTCTGACCAATATAAGAATCTAATTGAGGAGCTAGACTTAAAACCACTCAAACAACTTAGAGAAGAAGGTTATCAAGTACCTGTTTGGAAATTAAATGGGCTAAAAAGATATGAAGTTCATTTGTAAGTGTGGTAAAGTGTATGAGAAGGATGAGGAGTATTCCAAGTGGAACTGGTGGGTTAGGTGTGATTGTGGCTTACAAGCAGAAATGGAAAATAAACCACCACGTTCTAAACCAATGACTGCTTTTGTAAAGGGTTACACCGAGGGATACAATGAAGGATTGGGAATTAATATCAAATCTAAAGATCATTATAAGGCAGAGGTTAAAAAACGTGGGTTAAAGGAGGTAGGTTGAAGATAAAGTATGAAAATATAGAAACTGGTGAGATTGTTAATCAGATTGATTTGTTATCTACCCAAGAAAAATTCTTTCTTTCTCGTTCTAAGTTTCCTTTGTATTCAGGTGGGTTTGGGTGTGGAAAATCAACTATTTTGGTTTTAAAGGTTATCCAACATCTAACTTACCCCAATAATTATGGGCTTTTGGGAAGGTTGAAGTATCGTGAGCTTCAAGATACTACCCAGCAGGAGTTTTTTAAGTGGTGTCCACAAAATTACATTAGGTCTTATTCTAAGAGTCAGGAGAGACTTTATTTAAAGAACGGTTCTCAGTTAATTTTTAGGCATTTGGACAATATTGCTGAAAATGAGATTAAATCTCTTAATTTGGGATTCTTTGCTATTGATCAGGTAGAGGAGATACCAGAGAACGTTTTCTTGGGACTCCGTGGTCGTTTAAGACGAGTTGTTGAACATGGGAATCTACCACCATATGTTCACCAAGGTATGATGAGCTGTAATCCTAAGTTATTTTGGGCTTTTAAGTTGTATAGACAACAAAACGACCCAGATTATGAATTATTTGAATCCTCTACCCTAGAGAATAAGGAGAATCTACCTCCGTCATATATTGAGAACCTCTTATCTTATCCTGAAAGCTGGAAACGTCAATTCGTTTATGGAATTTGGGATGAATCCCTTTTATCTGATAGAGCGTATTTTCCTGTCGAATATATTCAAGAACAAGCCCAAAGGTCTATTAAGAAGATACGTGATTTTGAAGGATTTACTATTTATCGTGAGGTTGACTTTGATGATGATTATCAAATCGGTATTGACCCATCTGAAGGGGTTGTCGACCCATCTGCGATTGTTGTTGCTTCTATGAGGGATTCTCAGGTTGTTGCTACCTGGCAGGGGATGATTCAGCCCGATATGTTAGCTGATAAGGTAGCTCAAATAGGTAGGATATATAATAACGCTAAACTTGTACCAGAGGTTAATTCAATGGGAATTGCTACTTTGGTTAAATTGAAGCAGATTTATGAAGGGGCTATTTACAAACGGGAGGTCTTTGATACAATTCAGAAGAAGAAGATTGAAAAATTAGGTTGGAAAACCTCTTATGCTAACAAAGTTCTATTATTTGATAACTTACTTAAACTTTTACGAGAAAATAAGGTACGCATAAACGACCAAAGGATTATTGATGAAATGAAAACCTTTGTTTGGTCAGATGAATCCAAAGCCAGCGGCCTGGGGGCGACAGAAGGCTACCACGATGATATGATAATGGCAACAGCTTTAGCCTTTTGGGGACTTGACGGAAAATTCCAAGATAAAATGAAATACACCGAACCTCCAAAGAATTCGATACTTGGGACTTTAAGAGAGATTCAAAATAAGAATTCAAAGCAATTTATTAAGAAATCATAAAGGAGTTGAGATGAAGAAAGTGAAAAATCTCTTCTATGACCGTCTTGAAGCGGTTTTGGAAGATACCAAAGGAATCATTACTTTTGGTGCAGGTGAAGTAAAAGATGTTGATGATGTTGACGCAGATTGGATTCTTAATCGTTATCCTAAGGAGTTGGCAGAGATTCCTTTTAACTACGATGAAGAGATGAAACCAAAAAAGGTTTATCTGTGTGAAATTTGTGGAAAAGAGTTTGACCACAATCTAAAACTTGTTGCCCACAAGAAAAGTGAACATAAAGCACTTGACAAAAAAGAAAAATAGTTTTAGATTTAAAATAAGGAGAGGTTATGGAAGAAGTTCTCAAAGAAATTGAGTGTATTGAGAAAGAAATTGATGATGAAATAGCTTTCATGCATAGTATTGTTGATCCTCTAATTTCTTTTCCTGACAAACTCTCAATTGAAAAAATAATAGATGATCGTGGAATCTTACTAAATGTTGAACCATTTGATAGAGATGTTGGACTACTTATAGGCAGACAGGGTTGTATGGCATCAGCTCTTAGACTTTTAATGCATTCGTTTGGGATGAAGAATAAGAAGAATATTTCGGTAAAAATAAACCAACCAAAGGAAAAGTCTGTTATTAAGGACGATAAATGTCCGCCAAAGAAAAAAGCAAAGAAATAGCGGTAATTTCTTCTCGGATAAGTTCTGGTAGTAAATATTGGAAAGACCAGAATGAATCTAAGTTCAAAAAATATCGCAACTATCTAAAAATTAATCACTATCCTGGAGACACCAGGACTGATCAGGTAACTGTCCCTTATGTTCATGCTATTGTTAGGGCTAAGTTACCTTCTTTGTATTTTAGAAATCCTAAAGCGATTATCAAACCAAAACGCAAAATCTCTCCTGATTCACAAAAGTTGATAATGAAAAACATCGACAATATCAAGTCGGTAATGGAGTATTTACCAGAAGAGATTGGTATGGAACAGGAGTGTAAGAGAGCGATCTTAGATTATGTTGCTTTTGGTAAGGGTGTTGTTAAGATTGGGTTTGAGTTTGAAAAAGATGACGAAAACAAGAAGATTATGGTTGACAGATTTTATGTTAAAAGAGTCGGTTATCCTAATGGTGATTTTATTTACGACCCTGAAAGTACAAATGGTTTAGCTGGTGCTAGATGGTGTGCTGAGAAAATTACCGAACCTCTTGAAGATGTTAAAGGAAATAAGTTGTTTGAGAATACTTCTGATTTGGAGCCAAACGCTACAATTGACGAGAGTATTCTACTTGATAATGATTCAAAGGTTGACGAGGTTAATAAGGATCGTGATAGACTTGAATATTGGCATTACTGGCATAAGGATAGATATGGTGTAGTTGATAAATGTTGTTATGTAGTTACAGACCAAAAGAAAATCCTCAAAGAATACGATTCATCACCTTTTGGGAGTGATTGGCCCTATGAAGAGGTCAATAACTATCAGGTTCCAGATTATGCTTTCCCAATTGGAGATATTGAGCCAATAGATACACAACAACAGGAACTTGACAGTTTAGAGTCGATTTTAATCCGCCACGCTAAAACCTTTATTCAGAAGTATGTCGGTCAGAAGGGTGATTTAGATGAAAAAGCCAAATCTGCCTTAGAATCACCGAATCATACATATATCGAAACCAAAGATTCTCCAACAATCAGAGCGTTAGAGAATCCATCGGTAAATTCGACAGTTCCACTTTCAACTGATACAATTAAATTTGATATGACAAAAGTGACTGCTGTATCTGATTATGACACCGCAGTTGTACCTGAAAAATCACGCACATTAGGCGAAGCACAATTAATTCAATCAGGTTCAGAAAACCCCAAAGAAGATGCTCGTAGAGATATAGTTGAATTTATGAAACGAGTTTATAGGAAACTTCTTGTTACGGTTCAGATGTATATGACCGAGGATATGCTCCTTATGATTTCTGGAGATGGTTCATCAGCTAACGATTGGAAAAGTATAACACCTGAGATGATTGAAGGTGAATACGATGTCGATATTGAACCAATTTCAGTCTTACCAACAAACAAAAATCAGATTCGACAAGATACTTTACTTCTGTTTAGAGAGATGATTAAAGACCCGATGCTTCCGATTGAAGGTAAGAGTACATTAAGGAAATGGTTATTAGAAGCATTTGATAAGAAAGAGTTCGAGTTATTTACTACAACACCAGAATCGCTGGAGAACTCTATGTTAGCTAAAAACATTATGGAAGCCGATTTGATTAATCGAACACCACAGGGATATTCAACACCTCCAGGAAACGATAAATCCATACAGGTCCCTGGTGCTCAACCACAAACGGAGATATAATGCAAATAGTAATTAATTTACAACTTGAAAAAGAATTAGTTGATGCTAGGAAGCGATACATACCACGAAGAGAACCACGAAGAGATGATTCACGAAGTGATGCGTTATTGTCAGAATTAAGGTCAATTAAAGAAGGTATTAATAATAAACCTACCCCAATAGGAGGTAGCGTATAAGGAGAATTATGTCTGATGCAGAACCTTTGAAATCCGATGTTGAACCCGTAAGCCAAAGTCCATTAGGAGATGCTGGGACAACAAAAACGGAACCAACTAAGGAGGCAGAAGAACCTCAAAAGATGGATGTAGATGAAGGTGAAAATGAAGGTGAAGATGATGTAGATTTTATGGACTTGAAAACAGTTCCAAAGAATCTACAAAAAGCAGCGAAAAAACTTCAAGCAAGTTTTACTAAATCTCGTCAATCATTAGAAGATGAGTTAAAAACAAAACTCAAAGATGAAATTAAAAAAGAAGTTGAATCTGAGTACATGCAAAAGTTATCTGGTAATCCAAATCTTTCTGAAGAAGAGAAAACTCTACTCGAGTATATGGAAACACCTCAGGGCTCAGCGTTAAAGAAAATGATGTCTAATATCGCTAGGGAGACAATGGGTGATTTGCCAGCTAAGATTATGGAACAGGATGCTAAAACGGAAGTCAGAGAGGTCATCGAGGAATTTGGTTATGATATTATTGAAGCAAACAAAGATGAAATCATGTCACTTTCGGAACAATACAAAAGCGTACCTTTGAGAAATATTGTTGCTACTGTCCTATATCCAAAAGCAAAAGAAATTGGAGCAGCTGAAGAAAGAAGCAAATTCGACAGAAAGAGTCAATCAGGATTTCCTCAGAAAACTGGCACATCTAATGTGGTTGGTGGGAAAGCAGCTGAAACATTTGATGAAGCATTTTCACAAGCTAGCAAAGAATTAGGTTATTAAATAAAGGAAAAACATGTCGTTAACATTCAGTATTCCTGATGAAGTACTGGCGACAACCCTTGCCAAGTATTCACCAAAACTTTCAGACAACGTATTTAAGTCAACAGCTCTTTTGTCAAAATTGATGCAAAAAGGAAACAAAGAGATGGTTGACGGTGGTGAGTCCTTGGTTGAGCCGTTGATGTATGACGTAAACTCTACCTTTGATTGGTATTCAGGTTACGGTATTATAGATACGACTCCTCAGGCTGGTATTACTGCTGCCAAATACAACTGGAAACAGTTGGGTGGTACTATTACCATTTCTGGTAAGGAAGCCAGACAGAATTCAGGTTCAAGCCAAATAGTCAATCTATTAAAAGGAAAAGTTAAGCAAGCAGAACAGTCAATGAAAAAGAAATTAGCTGAAGGTTTGTATTATGCTTCAGCTTCTGATTCTGGTTCTGAAATGCATTCTATCGCAACAATCGTTGCTGCTTCTGGTACAGTTGGTGGAATTTCCAAAAATTCTTACGCCTGGTGGCAGTCACAGTCTGGTACCGCAGCTTCGTTTGCTGCCAATGGTTTAGATGAAATGAGAAATATCTTTAATGATTGTACCGTTCAGGATCAGACAGATCATCCAGATATTATCATGACTGACCAAACCAATTTTGAGAGATACGAGAAAGTCCTTCAGCCACAAGAGCGTTTCCAGGATTCAAAGATGGCTGATGGTGGATTCCAAAATCTTCTTTTCAAAGGCGTTCCACTATCTTGGGATTATTATTGTACAGCTGGTAAGATGTATTTCTTGAATACAAATTATCTTAAACTCAAAGTTCACAAAGAAGCTGATATGAAGTTCGGTGAGTTCCAAGAGCCAGAGAACCAGGATGCGAAAGTAGCTAAGCTCATCTGGATGGGTGAGTTGGTTGCTAGCAACTGTCAGAAGCATGGAGTATTAACTATCTCAGCCGCATAAGAAAGGAGATAGTATGGCGTTTGTAGATACAGTTTCAGGTAGAACAGTCTATGGGAATCATAGAGTAGTCTGGGGAACATATGCACAGGGTGAAACCGATGCAGGTGGAGATATAGAAACAGGTTTGGATGTTGTATATGGTTTCTCAACAGTTCCTACTGGACAAGTTGGTTCAACAGCACCAAAATATTCTGTTTCTGGTGGTACAGTTACCCTAGTTACGGATAATGGTGTGGATGGAAATTGGATTGCGTTCGGTTTATAAATAAATTGTCTCGACTCCTAGAGATTAGGAGCTGACAGAAAGGTTTCAATGCAGATACAACGTGTTAATCGCACTGATGCTGAGAAAGTCTATATAGTTATCAAAAATGTTTCTGGTGCCACCATCACCACTGGTCTTGGTGCTAGATTCGTTGGTGGAGCTGCCGCTGAGGTAGTTTCAACCGATGGTATCCAAGCAGTAACTTCTACTGATGATGCAATGGTTCAGTTTGCTGGTATTGCGGTGGAAGATATTGCTGATAACGGATATGGTCGAGTACAAGCATGGGGTATCGTTAACTCCGTTCTTCTTTCAGCTGAAGCTGATAAGACAGTCGGTGTTACAGGTATCGCTAATTCATTCTTGAAAGCTGGTGCTGCTGCTGGTTCGTTTACCTCAACTCAGACAGCTCAGGCTCTTTCAACAATGGGTTATAAATATGTACAATGTCTAACTACTACGAATATTTCTGGTGGTTTGAATTATTGTAAAGCATTCGTCCGAGCTCTTTAGTTTCGGCACAGAACCCCTTACTAGGGGTTTCTGCTAAAACTAAAGGAAATGAGATGAAACAAAAGGAATTTTTTCGATGTGATACTTGTGGACAGCTTCTAGGAGACGATATGATACATCGTGGAGTATGTGGCGGACACAAGTTGAAACCGACAAATAGGTGTAACTTATGGGAGTGGTTCCTAATTAAAATCGGGAGGATTAAATGAAAAAGATGCAAAGTAAGAACAAAGGAGAATCCCTGTCGTCTGCCGAGACAAAGAAAATTGTCAAGGTGATGATTGGGATACCCTAACGAGGGTCATACTCTCGTAGATGCCTATGACAACCGCCTTTTGATGATGTATCATTTGGGAATTCTGCAAACATTATCGCACTTTAACAAAAAAGAATACGCTGGAGTAAAGTTTGATATACCAGATAATACAGAGTTCGAGTTTTACCAAGCTACCGTAGGAAATGTTCTTACACCGATAGCCAGAGATAGAATTGCTAAGATGGCCGTTGATGAAGGTATGGATTATTTATTCTTCATAGATGATGATATGATTTGCCCAACAGATTTATTTGAAAGACTTTATAAACATCAAAAAGACATAGTAGGGGCATTGGCTTTCACTCGTTTTCCTCCTCATAAGCCTGTAATCTACGCTTTAACACAAGGTTATGATGAGGTTGAAAAGAAATCATATTATATATCCAAAGCAGTCTTGACCTATCCTAAAGATACCTTGGTTGAGTGTGACGCTGTTGGTTTTGGTGCTGTACTAATTAATGTTGAGGTATTAAAGAAAATGTCATCTCCTTGGTTTGTAGCCGCCACAGGAGCAGGTGAGGATATTCAGTTCTGTTTTGACGCAGGAAAAGCAGGATTTAAGGTTTATATGGACACCGCTACTAAACTTGGACATTTAGGTCCACCAAAAAATGTTACTGAAGAAGTCTACGAAGAGGAAACCAATAACAAGGAACTTCGAGAGATTTATGGTAGTTCTGTAAGATTCAATGGAGAAAAATATGACTGATGTAGTTGATATTATCATACCAACGTACAATAATCCTGAGCAGTTGGAGCAATGTGTATCTTCAATGCTACGTTCGTATGGAGGACATCCAATAAGGATAATTGTTGTAAATAATGGTGATACACCAATTGAAATTACCACCAATATTCCAGATACAATAAAAGTTATAGAAACTGGGAAAAATCTTGGTTGGGAGGGTGGTTTAATAGAGGGGTTAAAACACTCCAAATCAAAATATGTCATCTTTGCTAATGATGATATATATGTTCCTAGATCATCACTGTTCTGGGTTAAAAACTTTGTTAATCATTTTGAACGTTATGATGATGTTGGAGCGATTGGACCAAAAAGCAATGTAGTAGCTGGTTCACAGAATATCTGGTTTGATAACTGGATGAGAACTTTCTACGTTAGTTATTTAATAGGATTTTGTATAGCTGTTCGCAGAGAAGCATTAGACAAGGTTGGTGGAGTTGATGATACACTACCTGGTGGAGATGATATAGATTTATCTATTAGACTAACTAAAGGTGGATATAAGCTAGTTGTAATAAATGACTTGTTTATCTATCATCACGGATTTCAGACAGGAACTAGATTATTTGGAGATCAAAACAAACCAGGAGGTTGGAACTCTATTGAAATGTCAGATAAAACTAATATAGCATTGATTCAGAAGCATGGACTTAAAACTTGGTTTGAAACACTACATGGCAATATTTTCTCGAAGGAAGAAAAAGTTGACTATACAGCAGATGAAGAAGGTAACATTATTAGAGAGAAAATTACAGGTGATAAAATACTTGATTTAGGTTGTGGTGGAAACAAAACAACTGATAAAGCTATTGGTGTAGATATATTTCCAAATGGAGTGTATATACCGCTAATTCAAAAAAATTCTGTTGCTGATATTACCGCTGATGTAACAAAAGATTTACCATTTGATGATGAAAGTTTCGATACGGTGATTGCTAGACATATCCTAGAACATTGCTTAGATACAATAGGGACTTTAAAGAAATGGATAAAAGTTCTTAAAAAAGGTGGTCAATTAATACTGGCACTTCCAAATGAATCATTAGATAGGACAATTATACTTAACTCTGAGCATGTTCACGTATTTACTAAAGAATCAATAGAAAGTATTGCATCTGTGTTAAATCTCGAAGTAAAAGAGATAATATTTGAGGGAAATTCAGCTGCATTTATATCAATATTGGAGAAAAAATGAAAAAACGTGTAGCAATCTACTATGAGAATAGGTTGGGGCGTAACGATGGATTCCCCCTGTATGCTTGGAATTTACTCCGAGATAAGGAATTATATCCTGATATAGATGTGGTACATCTCATACCTAATGGTGATTATGGACCATTTGGAAAATTTGACCTACATTTATGGATTGATTGGGGTGAAGATGGTTTAACTAATGTTTTACCATACAAAATTAAAGTCCCAAATGGCAAACTGGCGTATTTCGCTTCTGATACTCATTTGGGTTATGATTACAGATTAAAAATGGCAATAACTGCCGATTATGTATTCGTAGCTCAAAAAGAGGGTTGTGAAAAAATGGTTTCTGATGGTGTTAAGGATGCTGTGTGGCTTCCTCATGGTGTAGAGCCAAGAGCATATCCATCAGTACCAAAAGCACTTAAAAAATATGATGTTTGTTTTGTAGGTCATTTAGTTAGTCAGGAAAGAATAGATTTTCTTGATGAGGTATTTAAAAAGTTTCCTAATTTCTGGTTCGGTTCACGCTTATCAAGATATGTTAAGATAGACCCAAGTATTACTGATGATTGTGCAGATATTTATAAAAAGAGTAAGATTGTCTTAAATCCACCAACAAAAGGTGATGTAAATATGAGAGTATTTGAAGGAACAGCTACTGGAAGTTTAGTTTTAACAGAAGATGTCTATGGATTGAGTAACTTATTCAAATACAATGAAGAGATAGTAACTTATAAAAATACAAAAGAGGCAATAGAAAAAATAAAATATTATCTTAAACACGATGAAGAAAGAGAAAAAATTGCTGAAGCTGGTATGAAAAGAACATTAAAAGAACATCAATATAAACAGCGATTAGATGTTATCTTAAAGAAAGCAGGTATAATTGACTGACAAATATGTCACAAGAAAAGGACAACACTTCCAATATATAGTTGATGATGGGAAGCCATTTTATCGTGCTTTAGTAGATTATCAAGGATATGATTCAGATACTGACCCATATACAGAAGCTCACAATACAGGAGATTCTGGTGATAGTGGAACACTAAAAACAATTTTTCCAGGATCAGATGTAACTGGGTACCCTCCAGTATATTAAAATGAAAATTGAGCAGTTATTTAATGATTTAGTAAGTACTCTTATAGGGAGAAATAGACCTGTATCAGCAGAAGCACCGAAAGCATCATCAGAATTACCAAAAGCATCATCAGAATTACCAGAAGATTTGGTGACTTATGATGACCAAGCTGAGAAAATGACTAGATTTCTTCGCCCAAGCCAATATTCAAACAAACCATCATTTCAAGGTGCAAGTGATGATATT
>Ga0265297_10011621_pt1 | contig 10737 bp, 5 predicted proteins | sample Munlanlwell13791_FD_192502 | JGI IMG/M metagenome (GOLD analysis project Ga0265297, IMG submission 192502) | Leachate microbial communities from a municipal landfill in Southern Ontario, Canada - Leachate well 137-91 | ecosystem: Engineered > Solid waste > Landfill > Unclassified | place...
CAGGCTACGGTAGAAGCCGGTCGTGAAGTCCTGCTTCTGATAGGTGTAGGTCACGTAGTACAGGTCACCGATGGCCGGTTCCTGACCGCCACGCTCATGCGTGGTGACAACAGCGGAGTCCCCAACCGCAACGCCCACCGTGTTCGCCACCTTCATCTCCACACCGTTGACTGCGAGATGCGGGATGTTGGCATTAGTCACGAAGGTCGTGCTCGAATTGAATCGGAACGTGGCATCGGGACCCGTGGGGTAATCCACCCAAGGTCCAGTCGGGTTGTTGTGGAAGTCACGCGGCAGGATCGTGAAGGTCAAGCCGGTCACGTCATCCCGATAGGTCTGACCCACGATACCATCCTGACCCGTTCCGTTGTTCAGGATGGAGGTATCGATGGATCCGGAACCCGATGCGTTGCTGGAAGTCACGAAGAATCCGTTGACAGCAGCTTCACCGGTGGCCCCATCCCCACTTACGGTTCCCAACAGGGTTCCGTATCTCAGGGCATTATCACTGGACGCGTCCGCAAACAGCAAGGAGGATGCGGCCCCAAGACCCGCCACCAAAGTAGGTGCATCCTGAATGTACAGGTATTCCAGGCCGGATTCATCCGTCAGGCTACTTGCGAAGCCGTACTTGGCAAACCGCACGCCCGCATCAACGGAGGTGAAGTCCGTCATGTACGCCAAGAAAGTGGTGGAGTTGCGGTTTGCATTCAGTGCCGATGCAAGGGTCTTGGCCGGAACCGTAGACCGCAGCGAAGCTTGCCCGGACGAGAATCCCAACGTGGCGTTTGCCGATCCAGATCCAATCGTCACGCCCGCAGTTGTATCAGATGTCAAACCAGTGATCCGAATGCCGCAGCCTTCCTGACGAACGATCTTGGCCGCGTAGATCTGGGCACGGGTTCCGAACGGGGTCCCCGCTACAGCCGCCAAGGCATCCTGAATCTGGTCGAGGACCGTGGTGCTGCCACCGATGGAGGTGGGTCCAAGTGCCCGAACCGTTCCAGGTCCTGAAGACACAAAGGTCACACTGACGTTCACCCCATCCAGAGTGAAATCGAAGGTGTCGTTGGCAGCACGGGATCCCGATCCATCGTAGAATGTCAGTTGGACTTCTGCATCGGCGCTGAAACCATCCGTCAGGCTGACATTGCGGGACAAGGTGGCCGGTTTCACCGTGGCGCTACGGTCGGCCAAACCGAACATGCCGATTTCGAGACCCGACAGGGTAGATGCAGACTTGACCGACAGGTTTGCTTGAGCAACCACTGCTGCTGCATTCATACTGGAGTTTGGTCCGCCACCCGGCAGGATACGGTTGCGAAGCAGGAGCCGGTCGTAGGGCTTGAGGGCACCGGCGGCGGGGCACTCGTAAGTCTTCGCCACGGGTCCCTGAAGCAGTGCCGCCTGTCCAAGTCCTTCACCCGAAGCCGTATCGAGACCTGCCAGGACGGCGAAGTCCGCCGTCGCCGCAGGAGGGGTATCCAGGAACTGGATGAAACCCGCGCTGTCCAAACCAGGCAGCTGAATCTGGAACTGAAGCTGATTGTTCGCGTTGGCCGTGCATTCAATAGCAAGACCCAGGAAGTCAGGGTTACCACCGACCGAGTCACAAGCGTCCGCAATGGCGATGTTCAAAGCCGCCTGAACGCCCAGTGCCAGAGCCCCTACCGTAGCAAAGGTGTAATCCGCCGTCGGGAAAGCCAACGGGTTGGGACCGACGCCACCACCGTTGGACAGGACGATGGTGACAGCATTATTGGTTTCCATCGTCACCAGGAGACCGTGATAACCAGCCACGCTGTAGGTGATGGTGCAAACGGTTCCAACGGCTACCGCACTGATTGTCTCGGCAGGGACACTGACCGGGTAGCCAATGGCCGCCACCAACAGAAGCTGCGTGGCCGGGTCATTGATGGCTGCCGCCAGGGTCGCCGCATCACTGAAAGTCTGAATGGCGGGGTTCGGGGCCACGTTGTAAGTGAAGACCACGGCCGGACCCGCACCCGCACCATCGATGGTCACGGTATCGGCCACACCAACGGCCCCCACAGTAATCGTCCCAACTGCAACTGCGGTTGACGTCGAGATAACGGGCTGCAGGGCGACGACGCCCGAAGTCGTGCCGTGGTAGTTGACCGTCAGTTGATTATGCTTGGCCACACCGAGGGTCACTGGACCGGTGAAAACCGTAGTCCCGGCCATGGCCGCCCGTGCCGCCGGGTCATAGATGTAAAACGGAGTGTTGTTGGCAATGTTGCCCGAGAACACCGGGGCCACAGTAGCCTTGAAAGTGGTTCCGTCATAAGCCGTGACAGTCGCTTCATCCCCGGGGGCAGCCCCACCAAGAAGGTGCTGCCCGATCACGACCTTCCATCCAACGTAACGATCCGTGATGTTCGACTGGAGCGCCACGGGCATCTTGATCAGGTTGGGTGCGGCTTCCGCCCCATCTGCCAGCCCCTGACCACCCGAAGCCGCCACGTTAATGGCATCCGCGAACACGCTGATGTCTACGGCGGTCAGAGCGTCATTGGTCTTCGCCAGGACATCCACGTCATCGATGGTCAGAAGAACTTGCTCAGACGAGGGAACATCGTAGGTCTGTCCATTCGTGTAGGCAATCTCGTTACTGACGATAGATGCGAAGAAACCGCCGTTCCATTCCGAGGGGTTGCTCAGATCCAGGCCTGCCGCCCCGATGTCGTTGGAATGGATCGAAAAGCGAAGATGATCCGACTGATCACTGATGAACTCGTAGGGTCCGGCTCCGGGGGAAGTGTACCGTGCCGGTGTCGCCTGACGAGCTGCGAACTGGACGGATACCGTCTCCGTGACAGGGCCCGTGAAATCGTTTCCGCTCAATCCCTCGAAATGCACATCGGGGGTCAGTTCCGATCCACTGGGGAATTCGAGGGTGATTCCGTTCAGGGAGCTGCCCTTGCTCGATGTCGAGAAAGTCGCTCCGTAAACCGGTTGATCCCCCGTCTTGTACAGGTTATAAGTACCAATTCCAGATGCTCCGGGAATGGCACAGGTCAGGGTGAAGGTCTCATCCGTCAGGGTGTTGTAGTAGAAGGTGGCGAACAGACGAGCCCCAACCGGGACAGGATCCGCCAGTGTGACTACATTTCCTTCGACCTTGAGGACCGTGACCTTGCCACGTTCCAAAGCATCCTGAGCATCCCAACCCCAGTAGGCCCAAACCACGTCCGGACGGTTCACCGGAAGATCAATACGGCTGTTGCTTACCGTCTGGAACAGGGATTGACCAAGGGGGGTGTCACGCCCGTTGCCCAACGTAGGGTCAAACGGCAGTTGGAACGTCGTCTGACTCGCGGAACCCGCCACGACCACGGCAGAGCACTCGGAAAGGAAAGTCCTGTTGTCCACGAGCAAGGTGGTGATCTGGTCCGTGCCGAAGTAGGTTGCGAGGTCCGTGTGGACTCCGCTTTCGACCGTCACGGCCGTACCCCACAGGATCTTGTCATTTTGCAGTACGAAATCTGCATCCTGGATGTAGGAACTTGATCCAGGGCTATCGCCGCAGGAGATCACCTCGGACACATTGAGGTGTGCCAGGTAATCAAAGGTATCCTGCCAGCTATTGAAGTAGTACGTGATACTCACAATCGAACCGTCAGCTGGTGCGACTGCCAGGGTAACGGCCCGATTGGCTCCATCCACGGCGGTCGGGATCACCTGAATGCCATTCACCCGAACAGTCACCTGGGAAGGATCAGTAGCCGTCACACCACCACCGGATCCGGTAACGATGGGACCCTGGAAGGTGTAGAAGGTGGCCGTACGAGGGGCTTGCATCCCACGGTTGAGGCCGAGGATGCCATTGGCACTGGCATCCAACACGATCAAGCTGTTTTCAGACATCAGTTGAAGAGCCGAGTGCCCGTAGTTGTCCACGAATGTCGTGGCCGTCAGCGTTCCCACACGGGCAGCAGTGATGGCCGATGCAATCTGCGCCATCGTGTAATTGGTCCGAGGAGTGATCCGAATCGATGATGTAGATCCATCTACGGTCAGTGTCAGGACGTTGTTGGCATCCACGATCACACGACCCTGAGAGTCAAGGATGTCATCATGAAGGTCCAGGACCGTCACGGGCGAGTCCGGGTTCGGGGCGTTCACGTCCCCGATACCAAACAGGGCCCGAACGATAGCGAGTCCAGGATATACCTGATCAGAGACGTCATCCGTGATCAAGGTATCCGTTCGCTTGAAATAGTACGTGCAGCGAACCTCGTCACCGGGATTCGGGGGCTGGGCAATCTGGATGATGCCTCGAGCGCCGTCCACAGTCCGGATTACGATGGGTTCACCGTTGATCGTCACGATCACGTCACTACGATTCGTGGTGGCCCTTCCACTACCATCACCCGATGTAATCGGGAAATGGGATACCTGGAAACGATCCAGGACCCCATCGTAGCCGCCCAGGGTGACAACACCCAATGCGCTGATACTGACGACCATGTGGTTGGTCTCATCCTCTGAGACAATCCGCTGGTCAGCAGTCGCACTGGAACCACGAACCACATCCAGCTGCTGCTGAATGAGGTACTCATTGCCTTCACCGATGAACACCGGAATCTTCAGAGCTTCCAACGACGCCGGTGTCGGCGGTTCGAATGAAGTCTGAGTGTACACGCCGGGAGGGGCATAATTGTTACCCGGAAAAGCCATGGGGCACCTCAAGCAGTTCCCGGTAAAGTCACCGGGATGACATCAATCCGACAACCGCTGTCTGTTCATCCTTCCGTTCATCTTCCCTGTTCGGTAGTCAACAGGCTGTTCAGCACAAGCAGTTCGTTTGTAGGTTCATTCATCTGTTTTCCCGCCCAGGTAATCCATGCAAAACAGGGCCGGTACTACAGGGTGGACTTTATAAAAGGGATACCGAAGTTTCAGATCGAGGGTTTTGGAGTAGAGCCGATGGCATCCATGGCCAGTTTGTTGATCTCCAGAGCCCTCTTATGGACCCCTTTCTCCTCAGGTTTCAGGACACGGTAGGATCCATCCGCGTTCACCGAGACATCCGCCATGCTGATTTTGTGATCCCGCATGAAACGCTCTTTCTCTTTGTAATGAGCGGAGAACCCAGTCCATTTGACATTCGAGTCTTGACCGATCACTCGATCCCAATTGGTATCCACCGACTGAACACCTGTATTCTGGGGGGCGATACCTTTGGTCTCGATGTTGAAAGACCCCGCCAGGTCACTGGGTATCCATCGAGGAGCAGGTTGATTGCACTCGGGACAATTTCGAGGTTTATGCCTCTCAGACATGGGGGCATTGGCCTCAAACCGAAGACCACAGTCACACTGAAATTCATAAATCGGGGCCATTGATTACTCCTTAGAAATGAGACAAAAAGTCCAGCCTGTTCGAGTTCTGCGAGGTTCTGCTAAAATGTTCCGGACCAAAGTTCTACTTACCCCCACAGCTTTAGCTGCTTGTGCGGGGCTCCCGAACTGCATCATCCGCCCGTCTTCGTGCTTGGCCAGGATCCAGTATGGGTTGTGTGCGGTCTGGGTATTCGACGCTTTCCATCCCCAGCCATGGTGCTGACCTTTCCGAGGATTCGGTTTCCCTTTGTTCCCACGACCGATTGCTTGGTTGTGCTCGGAGGTGTTTTGTTTTCCCAGCCGACCCCATTTACCAGCCCCCCGATGGGCGTCCTTGGCGATGTTGTAAAGTGACTCCCATGGGTAGAGACCAAATCTAGCCTGTTCTTCTTTTCGAATGTCACCCACCGGACATGTTAGCACTTGTTGGAATGTGAAAGCGTCTTCCCCGTGAAGGTTCCAAGCCCTTTGGAGATGGGGATTTGAGTGTTCGTTTCTTCGAAGATGACGGACATGAGCCCACAATCGCTTCAGAACGTTTTCGGATGAACCGATATACAATTTCCCACTTACGGTGCAACGAATCTCATACAGCCCGCTTGAGTGGGTGGCCCCAGTGATTAAATTTGGACCCAAACTTCCCATCTCAGCCAAGAGTCACCTCATGATTTCGTAGGTATCGGAACGACCCTTGAAGAAGGGATCTTCCACCATCTCAAGACCCAAGGACTCCAGGACCCGAATGTTGGATTGAATGGCTGCTGCCTCGTCATCGGGCAAGGCCGCCAAGGCTTGAGATTGAGCCGCCGTCAAAGGAGAAACCTGACGCAAGAAAACAGGAAGCGGGACCTGAACGGACCATTCCGTCTCAACTGTAATGTTGAAAGAGGAGTTGTAGTAGTAGTCATCCCCCGTCTCATCGTAGATTTCCTCGGACTCCCCCCCCATCGAGATTTCCATCATCTCGATTCCTTCAGTGGATAGACGGGGACGCAGGATGCCCCAAAGGTACATGACGGACATATCCGCGATTTCCTGCTGAGCGTAAATGTCCCTGGAGGTAACTTCGAAATCAATGTTCAAGGACCACCGCCCACCGTATTCCAGCGAGGCGGGCCTCCTCATATCTTGAACCACTACAGCAAGACGATCCCCCTTCTCTGCCCGGTTTCCGAATGCCATGACGCAACCTGGGATGGCCTGGTTGTTGGCAAACCCAGGGAAGATCCGCCAGGGACCCGTTGAGTTCGCCGTGTAACGGTAATCTGCGGATAGGTAGCGACCCCCCGTCAATTCCTGGGCCAGAGTGATTTCCCCCGTGGGGTTCCCCGACGCATCAAGAACCAGGGTGTAGTTGATGTTTTCTTCCAACATGAACCCAGCAGGCATCTCGAACAGACGAACCGTGCCCGAAATCGGGGGGTTCATCAGAACCGCTGAGGTGCCTACAGGAACGATCTGCTCATGGTACACGTCAAGCATCGGGTTCACGGTGAAAGCCAAATACTGGGCGTCGCTGGGGTCTTCCTCTACAGAGATGAAATAAACCCCCGGGGGACAGGGAAAGTTGCCGTTCCTAGCTGAGATGGCGAGGTTGTCCTCACGGATCCACTCAATAGAGTGCCCCGGGTAATTCTTCCATTTGGCCAGGAAGATGAAAGAGACAACGATCCCTCGATAGTTGTCTGCCGCCATGTCAACCCGGTTCGCAGATCCCGTTTTGACGATGATCCCGTACTGGGGTCTCTCCTTGAAAGAGTACTTCCCTTGGATCCCTTCCACCACGTCTTTGTACTTCGGGTGAGTCGCCCAGAAACGACGCAGCTCGAGGATGAACCGCCTTTTCATCGACTCAGTTAACTGGAAGTACATAGTGTCACCATTTCAAGGACTTATGTCCATCAATCAGAGAAATGCCCATCATCTTTCTTACCACGGGCTTTTTTCGCCGGGATCACAGGTACGGGATCAAGATCAGGCATGGGTTCGGGTTCAAGACCAACAGGAATTGGTTCGGTTACGGGATCAGGCATGGGTTCGGGATTAGGAATTGGCACGGGAGTTGGTTCAGCCTTGGGCGTTGAAACAGGCTGAAAGAACTTCGGGACCGGGGAAACCGGAGTCTGCCGATGATCTTTCGGTACAAGGTAGGGGTTCACTACCGGGGGGGTCGCGGGTTTCTGCTCCTGACAACGAATGATTTCAGTGCATTTCACTGCCCCTGTTGACCTGGCGACAGTCAAATCCTTCGATTTATCCGCCCGATCCTTAGATACAAAAAGCACATCTCCTCGGAAGAGCTTCTCCCCTAGATCCGTCAACTGGATAGCAGTGCATGTGCACTGAACTCGAATTTCAATCATGGTCTTGTATTACCCCCCCGTCAATTTCTTACGGACTTCGCCCGCCATGATCACTCTACAATCCTCACGGGCTTTGTTAATCGCTCTCTGAACAAAGGTGAATTTAGCAATGCCGGGATGAATCCAGGCATCCTTGAGTTGAAGAGGTGCAGTACGAAAAATGATCTCCCCAACCTCATTTTCAATCGGAATAACTAACGGTTTTTTGCCCTTCTTGTACACAGGACGGACCCCAGCGCCCGCCCCCACAGTCATGCTAGTGGAAACCGATCCAACCCTTCCGGCCCCCTTCTGGGTCAACCAGGTCATCCTTCTCTCTGGGATATCCCCAGTGGTCAGTTCCCGCATGCCGTAGAAAGTAGACAAGATCTCAATGGAGCTCTGTTTAATCCTGTATGAGAAGGAGTTCCAAACCGGAGGTCCATTCATGGGATCTTCGCCACTCCAACCCCGCTTCGCAAAATCCTTTTTGGCCTCATCGGAGATTCGTTTGACAATCGCCTGACCAATCATGTTGAGCATTTCTTCAGAAACTTTCAGGTTCAGGAAAGCCTCTAGGGGCTTTCCATAGACGCCCCTAATCTTTCCCATCACTTGCCCTCGTTATGATTCTCCCAGGTGGCCGTACGTCCGCGTTGTTCGAGTTCGTCGGACCAGCCTTCCTTTTCCGTAACAAGAGGAACAACTGGAACAGCGCCGATCTCGTGAGGCACTTCATTCGGATCCGCCATCCAAGTCGGACCTTGAAGTTCACCCCCAACAGCAGGAGGGGGCTGTACCGACCGTTTTTCGTACCTGGTCTGTGGGAATGTCAAAGCATCAACCCCGTAAATGGGAACTTCGTACCGGATATCAGATTCCGTCATCGAAAAGATGGAGAAATGCTGTTGAAGCAGGTTCCCTCGATTCGTTGGGCGACGAACCGGACCTATACTGTACCTCTCATTTGTCTGTTTGACGATGAAATCCCTCTGAGTGAGAACAGGTGAGGGTCCGGTCCATACCTCATAGGTCCAGTCCTGACGACGACCAATGGGTGTTTGGGCGATCTTCTGTTCAGCATCGGGAGGGGCAATGATGATATCAAAGGGGCCTTCATAGCCTCCTACAAAACCGGTCCCAAAACAGTTATGAGCTACCGCCCCCCCGGCCACATAAGAGTGATCTTCCTCAACCTCAAAATTGAAGACTGGACCCTGATAGGGCATTGACACAATCTTATGAACTGGATATAGGACCAGAGAACCCGTCCGGAAAGACCACCCACCTTTCTTATTGGGAACTACGGGTTCCCCTTTCATGAACCGAGCTAGAATATGCATGTCGTTTTTGCGGATCTCAACGGAATGAGCCGTGGTGCTATGAGCACCAGGCCTGTCAGGATTATTAATAGTACGGGTGCGACTCGTCAGGCGGGGCACTGCCCCCAATTTGATGAGCAACCCCTCAACTTGTCTAGCCATCTGATATGATGCACTGGAAACTCCAAATTTAGTACTGGAAGGATTCAGACACTGCCAACCGTCCCCATTGAAATAGGCACCCAAAAATTGAGCTAAACCCTCAGCGCCTTGTTCCACCAACTGCCTTGACAGATGTTTTAGGGTGGAGTATTTACCAACATGCTTCAAGACCATTTCCACCGCCCTAACCACAGTCACCAGAACTTCAATCCCTTTGGAATCCCCAGCAGGACCCACCCAGATGGTGCCCCCGAATTCCCGATCAACTATTTGCCTGATTTCCTCAACATGGGTTAGTAGCTCATCCTGATGAAAACCGAACATGACACGTTTATCATTTGATGACTTAATCCCCTTTTTATATTTGGCACTCGTCCAACCTTCAGCAGCGTAGTACCCAAGGAATCTTAGAACATCCGATGATAATTCCTCTGTGGGGTGTTCAAGGGGAATTGGGAATGCCAGATAATCACCTGTTCTGATTTCATCCGCCCTAACCCATTGGGGACAAACCTCCCGGTTGCAATTATTCTTGATACAGATGGATTTAGATCCGGAACCGGTACATGTCAGAGATTTCAGTCGAAGACATCGGGCGTCTTCTTTACGAACAATCAGAATAGGGTGATTGCTTGTTGAGCTAAAACCAACCCCATGAGTAGCATCAAGTTGCACCAGGTTCTCGTGAACGTCACGAGACATAATCTCAGTGACACGCCGTAACCGACCTTTATGGGTTAAGACCTCATCCCCCACCTGAATCAGATCAATAGCCTTCCTTGACAGATCCGCCATTGTCACTTCAGTCCCCGGAGGGAAACACGTTAAGCAGCGTTGTGAGGGTTGTTTCGTGAATTCACGAAGCCGGGGATCCATGTAACAGGTACAGGGGATTCCGATCACCCGACGAATGAATACCTTGACCCGTTCCCCACCTTGCTGAAGAATCCAGTTATTTCGACGAACCCCTTCCCGCCAAATATAATCGAGGGGCTCAACCTCTGTTGTCTGAAAAGGAGCACAGTAGTTGAGGTCGGTTTCAAAATACCCCGATGGGGAAGTCGGATCTAAAACGACAGTGGACAATCGATAGAACAGGTTGCTCGACATCCCCAAAGAAACTTGGTTCCTCAGAGTGTGGTACACAATCTCCACTACGGATGTCGGGGTCGGCAAAATCGGATGGTCAGTCTTCTCAATCACGACATCAAACCGATCCGTGCGGTACAGGGTCACTTCACCCGATGGTCCAAACACCTCCTGAACAGGTACGACCTCATTATCGATCATGAGGGTCACATCACGAGTGTTGCTGGCATAGATGGGTTCCTGCAGATCGACGTAATGTGTCTGATAAATTGGATTCTTTGTCTTCAGGACCCATCGGTAATCATTCGGGGCGTCCCCCCGAAAAATCCAGTCTTGATCCCATAAAACGGTTTCCCTAATTGAAACCAGACTTGTCTGATCACGATAGAAAGTCCCACCCAAAGGAAATTCGTTGATTCGGTAGTATGGACCGCGATCCGAGACGTCAGATCTGTA
>Ga0265297_10011623_pt1 | contig 10736 bp, 8 predicted proteins | sample Munlanlwell13791_FD_192502 | JGI IMG/M metagenome (GOLD analysis project Ga0265297, IMG submission 192502) | Leachate microbial communities from a municipal landfill in Southern Ontario, Canada - Leachate well 137-91 | ecosystem: Engineered > Solid waste > Landfill > Unclassified | place...
TGGTCGTCAAGATAAAGCTTGTAGGTTTTATCCATTTCCTGTTTAACTTTACGTTCTTCTTCAATAAGAGCTTTAAGTAGCTCTTCCTTTTCTTTGATTACCTTGTCGGCTTTCTTTAAATAGTCGCTGACCTCGGTAGGAGAGAAAAAGAAGCTCTTGAGCTGATGATGAAAGACGTCTTCCAGGTCGGTCTCGCCGATCTTGTTCCGGCACTTGTAGCAGATGTACTTGGGAGAGTTGGAGGGGACATACATCTTGCCACCGCACTGGCAAAAAGCCACCCCGCTGAAAAGATGGACAGCTTTCCTAGCTGGTCTTTTGTTTTTCTTTTCCTGCTCGTCCAGGATGGCGTTGCACTGATTCCATAGCTCTTCGGAAACGATAGGCTCTATCCTTGTTTCAATCCAGTCCTTTCTCGGCTTGAGAATCCATTTCTTGCCTTCCCCCAGGCTTTTGGTGTAGTTAGCCCGGCGGATGCCTTTGGCGGTGGTGTCTCTAAGAAGTCTGGTAATCGTGGTGTCGGAGAACTTCGAGCCGTTTCTGGTCCGGTAGCCGTTTTCGTTGAGAATTCTGGCTACGGTCTTCTTGCGACGGTGCTCCAAAAACAACTCGTAAAGTAGTTTTCGTATTGGAGCTTCTTTCGGGTCGGGAATTAGCTTGTGGTCTTCCCACTGGTAGCCGAACGGCGCCTGTCCACCGAGAGGCTTGCCCAGTTTCGCCCTGATAGGAACGGAGGCTGCCACTCTTTCGGCGATTTCTTCCCGCTCCCACTGGGCCATGGCAGCGATCATGGTGTAAAAGAGCCTGCCTGCCGGGGTCGAGGTGTCGATAGATTCTTGGAGCGAGACCAGATCGGCGTTATTCTCCCTGAAGATTTCGGCAAAGTCGAGAAGCTCCCTGGTGTTGCGAGCCAATCTTGCCAGCTTGGAGAAGATGAGTCCTGAGATATGACCGCTTTTGATATCCTTGAGCATGCGCTGGGTCTCGTCATGGCTCATGACTGATTTGCCAGAGACCGCTTCCAGGTGGTAGACCTCTTTTGCCTGCCAGCCTTTGGACTCGGCGTAATAGCGTGCCCTTTTCTCGTGATGCTCCGGGCTTTCGCCTCTCGCCTGGTCTTCAGTCGAAACTCTAATCCATATACCAACAGCTTTTTTCGTGTCCATTCTTCCACTCCGACCCGTTCAAGTCAGATTCGATAAATGAGGGCTTGGTTTACAGGGTAGACCGGAGTTCCCGAATCTTGCGGTCAACAATGTATTCTGCATCTTCACCAGCAAGCTTCAGTCCTACCATTTCCTCCAAGTCATCGTCTGTCAGACAGACGATCATTTCATCGTGATGAATCCATCTATCAGCCAGTTCCTTATTCCCGGAGCTGTCAAGCCCCTTACGACAGATAATAATGCCAAAATTCCCCAATTTCTTAGGGCCAAAATATTTACTGGTGATTACTATCTGGTTTTTCGGTAATATGCCAGTGTAGTTCTTAGCATCCACGATGACGGCCAATGCGCTGTGAGCAGTTTTGACATAAGACCAGAAACCAGAAGCATCATGCGGGATATGGTAGATAACATCACGTCGATGAATGCCGCTCTCCGTTGATTCTTCATACATAGGCTCAAGTAAGGGAGGGACAAAGCAGAAGGACAATATTTCCTGACAGAGTTTCTGGTATTCTGGCCAGGTTTCCTGTCCCGGTGGCAAACCTCTAAGCCGTATGATCAACGGATGATCAGATGCTATAGCAGAAAGGGGTTCCTCTTCTGGCGGATAATAAGAAGGGGATAATCTGGCAATATTACCATAAGCTAGGTTATGGTATTGAGAGACAAGTCCGATGGAATCCAGAACACCTTTAGGAAGCTGTACACGTGGTATCTGGATTTGAGCCAAAGATTCTAAAGTCTTGCTGATTTGTTCTGTCGGTAGGTTCAGTTGAAAGAACGTTTGGATTGAACGCTGAACTTCTTCCATTGGAGCTAATGCCTTTTGGATTGCCGCTTGCTGGCTTGCGATACTAGAGAAAAGGTTCTTGGGGATGGAGCCGATCACTCGCTCTTGCCATGTTTTAATACTTTCCGCAAGTTGACGATAGGGTTGTAGTAGGGGATCCACGGATTCTTTGACCTGCAGGTCGTCTTCTTCTCCGAGGTTCTGTATTAAATCGAGCCACAGACCCCATGGGATTGAAGGCTTCGATGCCAGGATGACTGCCATTCGACGCTTCATCAGGAGAGACCCGGTTTTAGAAATCGAGATGAGAAGCTGGTCCGCATCTTCAGGAAGCTCTCGAATCCGAGCGATAATGGTTTCCATCGCCTGAAGTCGGCTCTCCTCGGTGCCGTTCCATTGCTCTTGCAATTTCTGCCAGAGGTGAGGGTTCGGCTGTCTTTCGATGATGAATTTCTTTTTCGGGTTTTCTATAGAATCTATTTCGTCAGACATAAGATTATCCTCTGTTGGTATGTTAACTTCCGTTGACAGGTTCTGTCAAAAGTCTAACCGGAGACTGATGAGTCGGAAATTGGGGAGGAGATGTTACAGGGAACGCCGCGGGAGCACAAGCCGTGAAAGTAAATCCTATTGCGAGTATAAAGACTACGATGGTCTTTCCACAGTTTCGATATAATCTAGCCATTGTGCTCACCTTCACCTCCACTCAGCCATTCTATACAGCCGTTATCAACCTGAAGCGCTTCATCTATAAAAGGTGAAGCATCAGCCGGATAGCCGTAAGGCCCAATATCAGCCCAGGAGAGATGCGCTTCTTCTTGAGCGCGTGTAATGGCTACAAATAGCACTCTCCGTTCCTCGGGCATATTCGGTCGGCGGGCCCGACTTCGAAGGTTGGGAAAAGTTCCGTCACTTAAGTCAGGAATAAACACCATCGGAAACTGTAATCCTTTGGCTGCGTGCACAGTCATGAGGCGTACAGCATCGTATTGCATGTTGACTCTAACCTGCAAAGAGTTGAACTCAAACGTTAACGTTCTGAGCATGGCAGGGTAATCCTGCCAGTTTGATTCTGATTTTGCCAGGTCAACGATATCGAGAAAACGGCGCATCCGGAGGGCGTCTGCATCATGACCATAGCTTTCCAAGACTTCTATGACATTCAGTTCCTTGGCTAAAGCATGAATTAAATTTCTATCATACTGCTGTACCATACCTTTGGCTGATATTAAAACTTGTTTCACTTGGAACACATCGCTCTCAAGCAACTGGTTAGCTTTCCCGCAGGCGCGTCTGGTGGCTTCTTGTCCATACGGTTGCCCTGCCACGAGACGGAGACACCCCATCAGTATGCGCACGAATGGGCTGTCTTCTATATCTTTCGAGCCTATTTCAACGAACGGAATGCCATATTCTTCCAGCGCACTCTGGATAGCTAGCAAGCTTTGGCGATAGCGAACCAACGCCGCACAATTTCGGTATAAAGCATCGTCCGCTCCTTGATAGCTAAGGATCTGCGTTGCTATGAAGGAAGCCTGGTCTTCCTGAGAGTTCCAATGTGAGAGCGTAACTCTACCAGGCACATCTTCGCGTTTTGAGGTCACGATTTTTTCACGACGACCCGGATTATTGGCGATAACGCAGTTAGCTACTGCCACGATGTTCTTAGGGCAACGATAGTTGTATCTTAAGATGACAACATCCGCCTCGAAGGTGGTTTCATATTCCAGCAAGGTTTCCGGCCTGGCGTCTCGCCATTCGTAAACCATCTGGTCGTCATCGGCAACGGCGAAAACATGCGACCTTTCGGGGTCATAGAGCAACTGAACCAGGGTAAGTTGCAGAAGGCTTGTGTCCTGTAGCTCGTCAACCTGGATATGCGCAAAGGTGCGCCGAACGAGGTCTCGAACCCAATCTACCTGTTCAAGCAGCTCAACCGCTTTGAGAATCAGGTCGTCGAAGTCCAGTACGTTTCTCTCACTCTTTAGCCTTTCGTATTCGGAAAAGATTTGCTGAAGGCTCGCTGCACCCAAATCACGCAACAGGTCTCCCCGATATTCTCTCCGTCCCTTGCGCTTGGAGATAAAGTCGATGACCGAGTAGATATTGATTCGTCTTCCAGAAGGCAATGTAGCCAAGACGTCTTCTACCAGTTCAGCACGGTCAGCTTCTCCCAGCACTTCGAACTCACGATTTAATTCGATGAGATGGCCATAGTGCCGTAAAAGCTCGAGCGAGAACTGGTGAAAGTTCATAACGACCACGCGATGGGATACTGTTCTGGGTATCAGTTCTCTTACCCGGCGCCGCATTTCTTTGGCAGCTTCTACGGTGAAGGTAAGACATAAGACACGAAAACATTCCTTCGGATGAGTTCTGAGCAAGAACCCGACTCGATGGGTGAGCATGTGCGTCTTGCCGCTTCCGGGCCCTGCCAGCACGAGCTCGTTGCTATCGAGAACCGCCGCAGCCTCTCGCTGTGCTTCATCAAGATTGGTTTTCAGGATTTCCACTGCCAGTCCTTAAAATCTCTTGCTTAGCTAAGCTGACCAATCTGTCAATTACCTGAATAAAGTAATTCGGGATTCTTCCTGGAACGGTGCCGTTTTCTGTAATAAGGGCAGCTACCGCCGCTGCTAGCTCCGGTTTTCTGCCGCCCTGTCTGGACTCAATGAAAAGATTTATCTGCTGTGCTCTTGAGGCTTGAGCCAAATCCGGCTGGTTCCGGGCTGTATGAGCAATCCAGCTATCCAATACACCGGTTCCGTGTACTTCTCCAATAGTCTGCTCATACTCTGCTGTAAACCCGCTTTCCAGAAGATACCATTCGAAGTCACCTTTAAAGGGATAGAAGAAAACGTTTCTGCTTTCCAGTTCCGCCCGGCGGACTTCTATGTCTGTTGTCTCTCGGGGTGGGGGAATTATGCCCAGGTCTACGGCGTGCTTCAAGCAATCGACTATGGCACGATCGTTATCGCATAAAACAACCCAGGGTATACCTAGGGCTGCCGCAGCGAACAGTTTCATGAACGGTTTGAAATTTCCGCCGTGCACCTGTATGACGGAAATTCCCATGCGGTCAAAGTCAACGCCTCTAGCTTGTCCGAAAATGGGTAATGCAGATCGGTCTCCATCACCCTCAACAAGCAATACGCACTTGGCGAAATAGAATTCGCTCGTCGTGCCTCTGATGTAACGAGAGAGTGCCCTTTCTTCGCTATCGTCCAGATAACCTTCGGGAACGAATCGAGCCTCAGAACGATTACCCCTCCGTTTCAGAAGCACTACCTGAGTGGGTTTTACCAAGTCGGTGACAAAGGTGCTGTGAGTTGAAATCAGAGATTGGGTACTGTTCCGCATCACCTCACGGACCAGTGCCCGTTGCGCCTGAGGATGCAGGTGCGCTTCCGGTTCCTCCACTGCTACGATTGGCGAGGAATACCCCAACGCCTTGATATGAGCCAGAACGAGCGCGAACACGGTCAGGCTTTGCAATCCTACACCGTGATTCAAAACAGGCAAAGGCTTTGTCTCTCCTGGATTCTGGAGCTTCAATTCAACATTCCGCACAAACTCGTCAAACTCCTCGGGAACGAGGGAGAATTGAAAGGTGCCTGGCTGCTGGTCAGACCAGAGAACGGTTTTCAGAAACCGGGTGAAGTCAGCAACCATTTCGGCGAATCCTTCGGCTCCCAGCATCATGGTCAGAAGCTTTTCGCCTACTTCTTCCCCCAGTTTCCGGATTTCTTCCATCTTTTCTACTTCAATCCCTCTGGTTCTGGCCAGCCGACTCCAGAGTCCTTGGCGGGTGTACAATTCTCTCCTTACATCCCGGACGGAATCTACCATGAAAAAGGGAACGTTTTTCCTGAAAGGAAGGAAACCGCCTTCATCGAATTTGCCGTCGCTCTTCATAAACCTGGCCGAAGAACGAAAAGCTTCTTCTTCCGGGTCATACCGCGCCTGGACATGGATAATCAGGCGTTCTCTCCCGTCAGGTTCTATATCAACATGGGGATAAAAAAGCTGCTTTGTTTCCTCGGTGAATGCGTCTCCGCTTACCGGACGTAATTCTATATTTACTTCTATAGGGTCTTTTTGTGAGTCAGCATCGTGGTGGATATCCCGTTCGGAAATCTGGAGACCTCGGCTGGTCGGACTTAAGATAAGCTCGAGTAGTTCAAAGAAGGCTGTCTTCCCGGAGTTATTTTCACCGACTATCACGGTTTGTTTGTTCAGAGGAATGGTCACGTCCTTCAAGACGCGGAAGTTCTTCACCGAGACTCTCGAAATCATCAGCATAGCCGCCTCCTTAGGTAAACCCTTAAGCAATGATAACAGACAATACCGCTAAATCCAATCAAAAAATGAACATTGCATAGCAAGGAATGCCAGGACGTCTATATAACGTTCTGGGAAGACTTGTGGCTTTACGTACCTGGGTTAGCTTGAAAGGTACGTCATTTCTGTAATGAAGATTGCACTTCGACTAGAAAACCTTTGGACGTTACCGCCTGCTGAGCTATTTATCTTGCTGTTTCACAAATATATTTCCAAATTCATCGGTTATTCTATTTTCTTTAATGGTCGCGGTCATTGTTCGTTCAGAGTTATCTAGAGTGAATGTCAGTTGATCGCCCTCAATTTTCCATGTGCCATCATAGCTAACCTTATCTTCCTTCGTATGAAAAGTGCCGTCTTCATATAGCTCGATATGGTATCTATCCGGATAATCACGGTCTACATACTTTCCGGTGATATCTGAACCGCCACATCCAATTGCTGCTACAGAGACAGCAAAGATAGCTATCATTAGCGTAATAGATAATAGATATCTCACCTGTAAGCCTCCTTGTTGATTTCATGTTGCTGTCGCTCGTTCTTCAGTTATTAATTTAGTGATAAAGCATCACGGTAACCGCCATGATGGTCGATAAGCACTGCCGTCGGTCTGTAGCTTTTCGAGACGGTTGCCTGGACCGAACAAATATGTCTGGGGACCCGTCTTATTTTCTGCGAAAACGAGCCATTTCCCGTCTGGGGAATATGAGACGCTTTCTATTTGAGCGGAGTGTGTGAGAATTAGGGTCGTATCGGATCCGTCCTTGTTCACCACGGATATTTCCTTCTGACCTGAATCACTTATAAAGGCAATCTTTTGTCCGTCAGGCGACCAGGAGGGTTTTATGCCGCTAACTAGCTTTACCTCGTTAGTACCATTAGGAGTAATAAGGTGGATGAAACCATCTCGTTGAAACGCGATTAAATTGCCATCTGGTGACCAAGCCGGAAATGTGCCGTTGGTCAGTTTCTTAAGTTCGGTTCCGTCGTTATTGACCACCCATATTGCTTCTTTAATCGAGAAAGACATATTATTTGGATTCGAAAAAACTAATTTGCGGCCATCCGGCGACCAGTCGACTGCGTCGTATGTTACGCTTCCTGTCCGTGGTACTACTTCTTGAGAGTTACTCCCGTCTGAATTCATCACTAATATATGCCATAGCGCCCAAGAAGCAAAAGCGATCCTCGTACCATCGGGAGACCATTTGGGGAAGGCGCCACTTTTAAGGCTTTTTAGCCCGCTACCGTCTGCATTGACTACCCATATAGTGGAGGATGATCCTCTTCCTGTGAAAGCAATGGTGCCGGAAGCATACTCGTAGGCAGCAAAGCTGACTCCGTCTGGTGTACCGATATACCCTTTTTCGAAATCCACGACAGGGTGTCCCTTGGTGGAAATTGACTCTTTGCCGATGGGATAACCAAGCCAGCTTGCTGGGCCACCAAGCGCGAGATAAGTCTCCCACACTTTACCGGGGATGACATATGCTTGGCTGGCATTGGACTGTTTGTCCCAGATAATTACTGATTTGCCCGTCTGCGAAACTTCGGGAAATTCTTGCATTATCAAATCACTGCCGTCTTTAGGGCTGCTACCACCGGCAAGCCATCGCGGGAGGTCCAAGGGATTGCCCAAATCGCCTTTCTTTTGGTAGGCTGCGACGAATTTATCTTCAACCTCTTTCGGCCCCTGACCAACAAGAGGGGGTAATTCGCCTGAAGCCATACTATATAGTTTCAGAACCTGCTCTCCGGTTTTCTTGTCGCGGACCAGTATTAGCAGCGTTCTAGGATAAGGCGGTCCATCATTTATCCAGCTAGGAATAGCGAGGGGTAGCTTCTCCAAAGATTTGGATTTGGCTGGAACACTAATGGTAGAGCTTGACCATGAAATAGTGCCGTTTTCCAACTGGCTTCCCATTTTCGCTTCGACCGGCAAAGAATTGTAATCCGTATTTCCGATGTGAACAGCGAGTTCCCACTGGCGAATTGCTGGCTCTATGCTGTCCATAGTGTAAGTAAGCCAATCTCCTATCTGAACTTCCTTACCTTTTGTCAGAGTAGCGCTTCCGAAATCTTTCAAATACTGAGGAACCCCGAACTTAATATCTTTGTAGTTTCTCTCTTTTTCGCCCAAAATCACTTTCACTATGGGTGCAACCTCAGGCATGGTTATCGCTACGGTTTCAACATATACGAAGCCAGTGGGGATAATCTTGAGTACGGCTTTCATGTCCGTGTTAATTGAGAGTTGGCCTTTATACTCATTATTATGGTCATCTCTCAACATTACAGATAATGGCTGTGGAATAGGTTCTTTATCTGATACTTTCGTTATAGCAAAGTGCAAGATAGCTTTACTTTCCTCACGATTTATTTCGGAGATTGCTACGGAGAGATCGCCAAGTCGTAGCAGCTCGCCGGGAGGAGGACCTGTTTTCTCTTCTTTGGGTGCTGCTAGCGATCCTCCGGTAGTGGTTTGCACCGGCTGCGTGGCTGCTGGCTTGCTTTCTTGTGACGGTGCCGTTGACTCTCCGGTTGTTGCCGGGGAAGGTGAGGTTTTGCCATTACAACTCACCGTGCCTACCAGAAACAGGCAAATCAAAACGAATGAGATTATTCGCTTTATCATTGTTCACCCCCCAATATTTTTCTATCTTTAGAATTTTCCTTTCTTGATTATTATCAAGTTATTGACGGCTGCAATGGTCACTTCATCTTCCAGTTTGAACCCGTAATTCTCCAGCCATTCCCCGGATAAGTGGATGGAAGGAACCTGGTCGCCGCCCTGAGAGCCGTCCACTACCTTTGAGGACTTAACTGTTATCCTGGTTTTATCTTTCTTTTCTTCTTTCACGGGCTGATTTCCTCAACTCTGGTGTATTTAAAGAAGTATTTGGGATAATGATATTAGATTTTGTATTTAAAATCAACTGTATGTTGGATGATTAGCTCACGTATAATCAAGACTGGTAACATACCGAGTAGAAAAGGACAAGTATATGACCTTTGGTAAAAGAATGCGTAAGAGGCGAGAGTCTCTTGGCCTCACTCAAGAAGAACTGGCGAAAATGCTGAGCGTCACCTCTCAGCACATTTCCGCTATCGAGCAGGATAAACGGGCACCGTCCCTGGACTTTCTAGCCAGGCTTGCCGAAGAACTGGGAGTCAGCTTTGATTTCTTGATAACCGGGAAAGAGGGTAAAGAGGGCGAGGTTGTAGGGATAATCCCGGCGATCAAGGCTGACAAAAGGTTGAACGCCAAGACCAAGAAGATATTGATTTCGATAGTAGAAGCTTTTTATGAAGCAAATCTTCCCAAATAAAGCAGACTAACCCTCTTTTTGCCTTCTTCACCGACTTCGTCCGCCAATTATCTTCTGGGTGACTTCCTTTCAGAATCACGCCAACCGGCTTTGTAAGCATCACCATGTTTACTTGACGGCCTGTAGCAGGGGCTGAAGATATCGGCTATCGCATGCCCGATATCGTTCCTGGATTGGCGTGCATGGTGTCGTTGGTCGCTGCGTCCCTTCCTGTAGGATGCGTTCCTGGGGTTACCCATCGGTCTACCTCCTTCGTCTTTTATACGGTACTCATATTGGTTGCCCTGAAACCTCATTAATATCATAACAAACGGGACTCATGCGTTAGGCAACTCCAAATATGAAAAAGTTTCCATAAGTTTCCGTGATTTTTAATTTCCATAGATTTTTCAACCCGTTTACGAAACTGATAGAATATGCATAAGCTAGAGAACGCCAGACAGGGGAGCAGTCTATGAAGAGGGAGAGAGCGCGAAGTCCGCTTCGACTCCATCGGAAAAGAGCTGACCTTACTCAACAGGAACTCGCTCATGAGTTGAAGGTAAAACTCGGCGTATCCTACACCAAATCGGCCATTTCGAAGTGGGAAACAGGAAAGAACAGGCCGTCTGCCGAAGTGCTTGAAGCGATAGAGGATATTTGTGGCTTGAGAGAAGGTCACTTGCTCGGAGCTTACGGCTACCGCGACGAAGCAGCTACTAGACCGATATTGATGAAAAGATTGAGCGCTTCGAAGTTTCGCGCTGGGGCTATGACGTTACCTTTAGTTCGGATCGTTGGTGGCGATGGAAAGACCAGATACACCTATCCCAATGGGATCCGAACGGTTTTTCATGATACGCGTTATGAAGCGCCGGCGGATATCCGCGACGATTACAATCAGTTGCTCAAGTTGAGGAAAGAAGAAGCCGACAGAGCCGTGTTCGAACAAAGAAACATGATCCGGCTGGATGATTACCAAATCTCTCTGAGCGATCCGTATGGTGAGCCTCGTCCTTTAACATTGCATGTAAGCCTAACCGACTATTATGAGATGATGGTTACCAATAGAAGTATGAATGCTAGGCTTCCTTCGGACAAAGTTGTCATTCGCGATGTATACGGCGG
>Ga0265297_10011624_pt1 | contig 10736 bp, 6 predicted proteins | sample Munlanlwell13791_FD_192502 | JGI IMG/M metagenome (GOLD analysis project Ga0265297, IMG submission 192502) | Leachate microbial communities from a municipal landfill in Southern Ontario, Canada - Leachate well 137-91 | ecosystem: Engineered > Solid waste > Landfill > Unclassified | place...
ATTCTGATACCCTGATTTATGAACTATATGATTTTTGCTGGGGTAACTTTTCTGAAGGTGTTGATAATAATGATATTTCTCTTAATATCAATTGCCCGAGAGCATCTGATAGTTTGCAGTTCTACAAATCAACTCGGCATACCGGCTCAACTATGCTAGCTGCCGACTTAAACAACGACCAACTGACAGATTTAATTTTAGGAGATGTTGACTATTTTAATTTGATTTTACTTACAAACGGGGGTACAACAGATTCAGCCCACATGGTTAGTATGGACACTCTTTTCCCGTCAAACACAGTTCCGGTACTTTTTAATTCTTTCCCCGTTCCCAGCTACATTGACATTAACAATGATGACAAAAAAGACATTGTTGTTTCTCCTTTCACATCAGTATTTGCATTAGCAGAAAGCCATCAAAGCATGTGGTATTACGAAAACACCGGAAGTGCATCAAGTCCAGTGTTTAGTTTTAACAAACCTGATGGTTTTCAGGGGGAAATGATTGATTTTAGCACAGGTTCATACCCTGTTATTTATGACTATAATAATGATGGATTAATGGATGTAATTATAGGAAATTACGGCTATCTTGATTCTTCTTATTATAACTTTGGATATCTTTATTCGGAGTTCAGATCACAAATTGCTGTACTTGAAAATATTGGCACTGCAACTATACCACAATTCAAAATTGCAACTACTGACTATGCAAATCTCGCACAACTAAAACTTATTGGACTTGTCCCTTCATTCCACGACCTTGATAATGACGGAGATATTGATATGATATGCGGCCAATCAAACGGGACTTTAATCTATTTTGAAAATATTTCCGGTGCAGGCAATTTACCGGCTTACGACAATCCTGTTTACAACTTTCAGGCAATTGATGTCGGGGAGTTTTCAACCCCGCAGTTTTTTGACTTAAATAATGACAACCTTATTGACCTTTGTGTTGGAAAAAAGAGTGGTTATATTTCCTATTATCAAAATACAGGGACATTAAATAATCCCATTTTCACGAAAATAACAGATACACTTGGAAAGGTTAATGTTGTTGACCCTTATGTTTCTTACACCGGCCATAGCGTACCCTGTTTCTTCAGGGACTCTGATATAATTAAACTTTTTGTTGCTTCCGAGTCAGGTAAAATATTTTATTTCAAAGATATTGAATCAAACCTTACCGGGAAATTCACTGCCTCTGATTCTATTTTAATGCAAAGTGATAAAGATTCAACAGCGCTAATTATTTGCGATGGAATGCGTTCCGGAGTGTGTGTTTATGACTTTAATAATGATGGGTATAAAGATATGATAATCGGAAACTTTGCAGGAGGCCTAACATATTATTCCGGTATAAAATCAAATATTTACAACTCAATACACAAACCTTATGAATCCCCGGAAATTATCTTAAATATTTTTCCCAACCCTGCTAAAGACAAACTTTATTTAAATATTGACGATAAAAATTTTAAAACAATTTTCCTGCAGATTTATAATATAATTGGCAACAAAGTAATGGAACAAGAAATACCCATTAAAACTCAAACAGAAATTGATATCAGAAATCTTTCAAACGGTTATTACTTATTAAAATTTTATTTAACCGGAAATGGACAAACCCGATACGAAAACAGAGCACAAAAATTTGTAATATTAAAGTAGTTTAGAAGTTAGGTTTCAGACTATACTGTTTATAAAAATCATCAATAACCTTCACTGCTTCGTCGGCTGTATCAACAATATTAAATAAATCAAGGTCTTCTTTACTGATATTTCCGGCTGATAAAGCTTTATCTTTCATCCAATGAATGAGTCCCTGCCAATATTCTTTTACTACTAAAACAACAGGAAAATTAACTAATTTTTGAGTTTGTATAAGGGTAATAGCTTCAAAAAACTCATCAAGAGTTCCAAAGCCGCCGGGCATCACAACAAATCCCTGTGCATATTTTATAAACATTACTTTTCTTACAAAAAAATAATCAAACATAAGGCACTTATCGGGATTAATAAATGCGTTAGCCTCCTGCTCAAAGGGCAGCATAATATTCAATCCTACTGATTTCCCTCGATTCATATAAGCTCCCTTATTTGCGGCTTCCATTATTCCTGGGCCACCACCGGTAATTATTCCAAATCCCAGCTTTGAAAGCTTAAGTGATATTTCCTGAGCAAGGAGATAGTGTTTGTCGTCCGATTGAGTGCGTGCTGAGCCGAAAATAGTAACACATGGGCCTATTTTTGTGAGTTTTTCAAAGGCACTGACAAATTCCGACATCACCTTAAAAATCTGCCAGGAATCGTTAATTTTTACTTCATTCCAATCTTTTGGTTTATAAGCTTCTTTAAACTGTTCTTCTTCTTTATCAGTGAATTTTCGCATACTCTTTTCTTTTTATAACTGATTTGACTTGTTTTTATTATTTACCAGAACTTGTTTTAAAAATTTTGCTGTATAACTTTGTTTGCACTTTATAATGGATTCCGGAGTGCCTTCACATACAACCATGCCACCCCTGTCACCACCTTCCGGGCCTAAGTCAATAATGTAATCGGCAACTTTAATCACATCCATGTTGTGTTCAATTACAATTACAGTGTTTCCCTTATTGACAAGTATTTGTAATACTTCCAGCAGCACATTCGTATCTTCAAAATGCAAACCTGTTGTTGGCTCATCAAGAATATACAAAGTGCGACCTGTATCTTTTTTAGATAACTCGGTCGCTAATTTCACTCTTTGCGCCTCTCCTCCCGAAAGAGTTGTTGATTGCTGTCCCAGTTTTATATATCCCAACCCAACATCTTTAAGAGTTTTGATTTTATTGAGTATTGATGGTATATGTAAAAAAAACTCTACTGCCTCATCAATATTCATATCAAGCACATCGCTGATTGATTTACCTTTGTATTTAATCTCCAGTGTTTCACGGCTATATCTTTTACCATTACATGCTTCACAAGGGACAAAAACATCAGGCAAAAAGTTCATTTCTATTAATTTCATTCCTGCACCACCACATGTTTCACACCTTCCTCCTTTCACATTAAACGAAAAGCGCCCCGGCAAGTAACCTCTGATTTTTGCTTCGGGTAGCTGAACAAATAATTTCCTGATTTCATCAAAAACACCTGTATATGTTGCAGGATTAGAACGTGGGGTTCTTCCTATCGGAGACTGGTCAATTTCAACAACTTTGTCAATAAATTTTAAACCCTCTATCTTTTCGTATTCCAAAGATTTTTTCTCTGAACGATAAAAATACCTGCTTAGTGCAGGATAAAGAGTCTGGTTTATCAAAGAAGATTTGCCACTGCCGGAAACACCTGTAATACAAATGAATGTTTCTAATGGAAAAGAAACCGTAAGTTCTTTCAGATTGTTTCCTTTAGCCCCAATAATCTTTAATTCGTTTCCCGACCCCTTTCGTCTTTGCAAGGGTATTTTTATATCCTTTTTTCCGTTAAGGTATTGTGAAGTCAGGCTTTCTGTTTTTATAATAGTTTCAATATCTCCGTAAGTTACAATTTTGCCTCCGTTCACTCCTCCACCAGGTCCAATATCTATTACATAATCTGCAGAGAAAATCATATCCCTATCGTGTTCGACAACAATAATGGAATTGCCAATATCACGCAATTCTTTCAGGGCAGATATCAGCTTGTGGTTATCGCGCTGATGCAGCCCAATGCTTGGTTCATCCAATACATACAACACATTAACTAGCTGAGAACTTATTTGTGTTGCTAGTCTGATACGTTGAGATTCACCTCCTGATAAAGATGCTGCAGCCCTATTTAGTGTAAGATAATCTAACCCAAGTTCAAGAAGAAATATCAACCTGTCTTGTATTTCACGAACAATTTCATTTGCTATTTTGTACTTTAAGGGGTCAAGAGAGAGGTTTAATTGATTAAGCCATTGTGATAATGCAAGCAGGTCAAAATTTGCAAGTTCAGAAATATTCTTATTATTGACCCTGAAATGAAGAGATTCTTTTTTCAGGCGCGCTCCATGACATTCAGGGCATATAATTTTATTCATAAAACTTCCTGCCCATTTTTTTATTGCTTTTGATGATGAATCACTATTTTGATTTATTATAAAATTAACTACCCCCTCAAAATTCATTTTATAAGGAGAAGTAACGCCCAGATATTCATTTTTCACAGTGTATAGTTCGTCGGTTCCATAAAGTATTATATTAATAGCTTTTTCTGAAAAATCCCGCAAAGGGGTGTCCAAAGTAAAATCATAGCTTTTCCCGATAGCTTCCAGTTGGTGAAATATCCAGGAGCTTTTATACACTCCTACAGGTGCTATACCTCCGGAGCGAATGGATTTGGAATAGTCAGGGATTATCTTATTAATATCCGCTTCCAGAATTTCTCCCAACCCGGTACACTTAGGACATGCTCCATAAGGTGAGTTAAAAGAAAATGAATTTGGCTCGGGTTCATCATATGAGATACCGCTTGCAGGACACATCAACATTCTGCTTAAATGTTTTGCCTCATTCATAACAGGTTCATATACTACAAGGCTGTTGCGCCCAATTTTCAGAGCAGCCTGGACAGAATTTGATAAGCGGGTTTCATTGCCTCGCTTTACTATAATATTATCAATAACTATTTCAATATCGTGCATTTTATAGCGGTCAAGCTGCATTCCCTGCGTCAGGTCTTTTATAATTCCGTCAACTCTCACTTTTACAAATCCAAGTTTTCTTATCTGTTCGAATAGTTCACGATAATGACCTTTACGCCCTTTGATTTTGGGAGCAAGTAAAAAAATATTTTTATTTAAATAATCATCAGAAATTTTACTGATTATTTGTTGCTCACTATACCTGACCATTTTTTCACCGGTTATGAAAGAATATGCATCGGCAGTTCTTGCAAACAACAACCTTAAAAAATCATATATCTCAGTAATTGTTCCGACTGTTGATCTTGGATTCCTGTTGGATGATTTCTGTTCAATAGCAATAACAGGGCTTAAACCTGTGATCTTATCCACATCCGGCCTTTCAATATTTCCTATAAACTGCCTGATATAATTCGAAAATGTCTCCAGATAGCGTCTTTGCCCTTCAGCATATATTGTATCAAAAGCTAGTGATGACTTTCCGCTTCCGCTTAACCCGGTAATAACTACCAGTTTGTTTCGAGGAATAACAACATCTACATTACGTAAGTTATGTACCCTTGCCCCATAAACACAAAGTTCTGATTCGTTCTCCAAATCTGGTTCTTTTACAACATTATCATTCTGCTGCCAGACTTCCATATACAATTAAATATTTCTTAGTGGATTTCGTTAATTTTCAATGTATCATTGAACAAGTTATCATCCGGAGATGATTCGATTTTAAATAAAGGTAAGCTTTCATAACCTACAACAGGGAATTTAATGTTGTACGTTTTTTTATTTTTATTTGTCAGAGAGTATTTTAATATCCAGGGATTAAATTCTTTAAGGATTCTATAATTTGATTTGTTTATTATTGCAAACTCAGCCCAATTAGTAATAGAAGTATCAACTATAACAGTATAAGTTTTTATTTCAGGATAGAAATCTTTTTCACGTAAATAAAAGCCATAAGCAACCGGAGATTCATAAATAAGTTTAACGGCAAGAATCCTATAAATGTAGCGTTGGGTTTCTTTATTTAAATATAAATCATAATAATTATCTGATTTCTGCGATTTTATAACAGAGGCCAGCCCTTCTGCCCCCATATTATACGATGCCGCTGCCAAGGTCCAGTTTCCGAACTTCTGATAGGATGCCTTAAGATATTTACAAGCAGCTAAAGTTGATTTTTCGAGGTGATAGCGTTCATCAATTTCAGCGTTCACTTCCAATCCGTACATCTGAGCTGTTGTTTTCATGATTTGCCAAAAGCCCTTGGCACCAGCAGGAGAAACAATATTTTCGAATCCACTTTCAATTAGAGCAAGATATCTGAAATCAGATGGGACATGGTTAAATTTCAAAATTGAATCAATCACAGGAAAATACCTGTAAGCTCTTTTAAACATAAGCAAGGTGTTTGAATGCCAGTATGTATTAACCAGCAGTTCCCTGTCCAATGATTCCCTGACATAAAATTTATCAACAGGTACGGTTTCACCGCAGAAATTCATTTTTCCCGGAATTTTTATACTAAATATTTTATCAAACCTCCTATATGCTTCATAATATAACTCATCAGAAGTTTTGTTATTATTTTTTTGAATTGAGTTAACAAATAACCAGATAATAACTATTAATAGACTCAGGGATAGGAGAAAAATAGAAATGCGCTTAAGACGAACCATCAGATTTATGCTTATTGATGTTAGCAATATAAAATAAAACCGAAAATAAAATCACAAAATATGCCATGAATAAAACTGTATATAAATGTTTCCAATCAACAATATTTAAACATAGCAACCCAAGCGAAATTGAAACAAAAGATAAAATGACATATATTACTGCAACTTTTTTTTCTGAAAAACCAAGATATGATAAATGATGCGTTGTATGGTCTTTCCCTCCAACAAATGGCGACTTCCCTTTTAAAATTCTTTTAATTGAAACAGTTGCAGTGTCTATTAGAGGTAAAGTAAAAAAAAGTACAACAGCACAAATTTGTTTTGTAGGAATTTCATCCATATTAACTTCCCTATGGTTCCAGATAAAAATAATACTAAAAGTAGCAAGTAGTACTCCCAGAAACTGGCTACCTGTATCACCCATGAACATTTTGGAAGGCGGCCAGTTATAAAAAAGAAAACCTATCAACGAAGATATTACTCCAATAATAAGTATATTCAGGCTGTCATAGACACTATTTAAAATTATATTTTCAATAAAAATTCCAGTAAAAATAAAAACAGCAACTACAGAGGAAATTGCATCCATATTGTCAAGCATATTAATAGAATTCATTATGCCTACTACCCATAAAATAGTTAAGATATAATTCAAGAAGTCATTCTGAAAAATGCTGATATATGTGCCTGAAAAAATTAGTATAATCCCGCATAATATTTGTGAAAAAAGTTTAATTAAAACTTTTGTGTTATATGCATCGTCAAATAAACCCATAATAAAACCTAAGGTGGTGGCCAGAATTATTCCCAGAATCGAAATGTTGTGAAATAATGCGTTTTTTTGGAAAAAAAACGACAGCGCAATAATAGATAATAGAAAAATTATATAGAATGAAATACCACCAAAAGATGGCTTATCGGCAGTACTCCATCTATTCAGATTATCCGCTTTATTACGCGTACCTAAAGTTTTAGAGAATTTTATCAGTATCCTGTTTATCAATAATGAAAAAAACAGAGAAACAATAAAAAACAGGGAATACGCAACTAACGAATATATATCTTCTGAACTCAATTATGATAAATTCTGTGTGCAAAGATATATATAAAAATCAGTTAAAAAGGAGAATTAAATAATTTAAATTGAATTCCTTTCTTGTCGCGTTCAGATAAAATAGGGTCCGAAATATTCCACTTAAAATTAATATCAGGGTCGTCCCACGAAATAATCACTTCAGCATCTTTATTATACAGTCCTGTGCATTTGTAGAAAAAAATCGTATCATCTTCCAGGGTAAGAAAAGCATGAGCAAAACCCGGGGGTATCCATAACATCTGTTTATTATTCTCTGATAATACAAAAGCAACATTTTTACCATAACTGGGAGATTTTTTTCTCAAATCAACTGCCACATCAAGTACCGATCCTTTTATTACCCGAACCAATTTCCCCTGTTCATAAGGTGGCCGCTGAAAATGAAAACCCCTTAAAACATTCTTCCCAGACAAAGATTGGTTATCCTGAACAAATTCTTCATAAATACCCAAGTCTTTGAATTTATTAGAATTAAATGATTCAAAAAAATAACCTCTGCTGTCTTCATAAACATCAGGTTCTATTAATATTATATCCTGAATATTCGTCAGAATTTTTCTCATTTGCGATGTTGCTTTCCGAATTGATAACCCTTTTTAAATAATCTTGAAATCCAGTTTGTAATAGACTTTTTGTTTCTATTCTCAGAGCTTTCATCTTCAATTCCATAACCATAACCATAACCAAAACCATAACCATAACTAGAACCCTTAACTTTTGAACTGTATTTCATACCATATGACGAGCCTATAGGTTCAACAGCATTTAATACAAGAGAGATGTTTTTGAGTTTACTATCTTCAGCAAGGCGCTCCAAATCTAATACGTAAAACTTCTTGGAATAATCAGCTTTAAACACATAGATTGGATAATCAGCAATTGACATAGCTTTAATCCCATCTGTAACCAGCCCGATTGGAGGATTATCAATTAAGACATAATCATACTTAGTCTTAAGGTAACTTAACACCTCATCCGTTCTTTTGCTAAAGATTAATTCCGAAGGATTTGGAGGTACAGGGCCGGCAGTAATAAAATCGAGGTTTGCCAAGCTACTTTGAATAATACAATCATCAATATTGTGTTTGTTTGAAAGTATTGTACTTATTCCTTTGGTATTAACAACATTAAATCCAATATGAATCTTAGGTTTGCGTAAATCGAAATCAAGCACAATTACTTTTTTCTCTGAAAAAGCAATTACACCTGCCAGGTTTATAATTACAAAAGTTTTTCCCTCTCCTGATACAGTCGAAGACATTGCAATAACTTTAGGACCTTCCTCGTTTTTCAAAAAGTGCAAATTAGTTCTAATAGAGCGTAATGCTTCGGCAATAATAGATTTTGGATGTTTATCAACAATAAGTTGGGATTCAGGAATTGAATCTATATATTTTGGGACAATACCTATCACAGGAATGTCTGTATATTTATATATATCATATAGTGTTAAAATATTGTTGAACAAAACATACCTCACAATAATTATCCCCAAACCAAGAAATAATGATGCAAAAACTGCGATTAAATAAATATTCTTTTTAATAGGCTCAATAGGTTCTGTCGGTGTTGACGAGCGTTGCAATATAATATTCTGGGAAACATAACCCGCTTTTGCAATTGAATATTCAGCTTTTTTCCCAATTAATTGATTATAATAATTTTCATTTATTTGGTATATCCTTTCGAGGCTTGCCAGGTCAACAGTATTATAGTCGCTTGTTTTAAAATTCAACTTTCTTTCGTACATTAAAATTTTATCAGCAATTTCCGCTTTTCTTTTATTTATACTTCCGCTCACATAATCAATACTTTCGGTAATTAGCTTTTTTTGCATGTTTATCTGGTAATCAATCTCCTTTATCTGTCCGCTGTTTTCAGTAACATTGTAAAGCAATTTTTCTCTTTTTATTAATAATTCCTGTAATGTACTCAGTAATGTTGAAATGGAGCCTTTAAACTCACTTCCCGCTGTAATAGCGATGATGCGTGAAATATCATTATTAACCGAACTTTTTAAATTATTTTTAATTTCATCCAGTTTGCTTGCTTCCAATTCAAGAGAAACCATTTGATTTTGGTAGTCATTTAACCTTGAAGTAAATGTAGGTAATGGCCTGTTTACAATGGTATCAATATTATATTTTTTATTAAAATCAGCTATGTTTTCCTGAGATTTAACAAGAGTATCGTAAATAATATCCATTCTTTCATCAATATACCCTAGAATTTTTTCAACACTCTCCGCTTGTTTCTCAATATCATAACTTTGAAATTCTTCAGCAATGGTATTTACAATGGCATTTGCTTTTTCTGCACTTCTGTCTTTGTATTTTATCATTATGGTTTTAGCGGCATCATTAAGAATAGAAACATTTATGCGGGAGATAATATCTTGAGGAATGGCTTGTGGATTATTTATTATAAAGAAAAATTTGTCACCAGAGAGAAAACCTTCATTCACTTCAATTCTTTTATAATTTATATTCGATATATACAATTTAACCTCGTTAAGATTTAAAGTATCCGAAACTGAGAAGACTTTTTTTATAGTTTCATTATTTACATTTTTATAAACTATTTCGCATTTTGTTTGTTCAATAAAATTTATTTGAATAGGTGTATTATAAATACTTGAATTAATAACTTTTGCAAAAACTTTATAAGGAGAACTTGTATATTGTTCGTAATCTAAAACTGTACCCTTGCTAAAATAAGAAATTTCCAATGGAAGCTTATCAACAACTCTTTGTATAAATATAGCCGATTTAATAAGTTCCATTTTCTTTGGTAAGAAATTATCTTCTTCAGGAAAAATTGATGATGCTCCAAGTAACTTTGCTTCTTCGTTTTTGTTTATCTGTATGATAGCTTTGGCCTCATATACAGGCTGAGTGTAACGCAAATAAAGAAATGCAGCAATTAATGCAACAAGCAGAAATATTATAGGATAGAAAAAATTCCTCTTAAAAATAAAATAAAATAACTTTAAATCTATTTCATCATTAATGGTTGATATCTTTTTTTTCTTAGTCATAGTATTTACTTAACGAATAATTCGTATACTAAAATGAATGTAGATAATAAAGTCAGATAAGGTGCAAGTACATTTATGATTTTTTCTGGAATTTTATTCCTTGGCTGAACATAAATAATATCATTAGCCTGCACAATAAGATTTGCCTTTGTCATACCTTCAACTGTTGACAAATCAATAATATAAACTTTTGGATTTTTTAAATCACCCCTGATTAACTTTATTTTATGGGCTTTTCCATCGTTAATTCCTCCGGCTTTGGCAAGTG
>Ga0265297_10011625_pt1 | contig 10735 bp, 8 predicted proteins | sample Munlanlwell13791_FD_192502 | JGI IMG/M metagenome (GOLD analysis project Ga0265297, IMG submission 192502) | Leachate microbial communities from a municipal landfill in Southern Ontario, Canada - Leachate well 137-91 | ecosystem: Engineered > Solid waste > Landfill > Unclassified | place...
GGGGCGATATCCCGCGAGCGCGCGGAATCGCGTCTCAATCTCGCGCGCCATCTCGGGGCGCAGGCGCTTGTATGGGAAATCATCGGCGCCATCACTCGCGCGCGGAGTATTGCCATCACTCGCGCGCGGAGTATTGCCATCACTCACGCTCGCGCGCGGAGTATTGCCATCACTCACGCTCGCGCGCGGAGTATTACCATCACTCACGCTCGCGCGCGGAGTATTGCCATCACTCACGCGTCGCTTTCGCGATCGCGCGCCCGCAATATTTCGCCGAGGTTGCTCCATCGCGTCGCGAAAGTATATTGCGCGTGGCGCGCATTCAAAAAAATAGAGAGGGGAGAGGTCGGGTGGCGCCCGCATTCGCGTTGGCGCCCCCGCATTTGCGTTGGCGCCCCCCGCGCGGGTGCTATTTCGCCTGCGCCTCAGCTGGTGAATCGCAGAACCGCGCTTCCGTCGCTAATCAACAGGAAATTGAGCGCGATGCCGAGCGCGACGAATTCGCATGGATTCGCCGGTGAGCAATACGACGAGGTATAGTTGACGTAAAACTCGCGCGCGCGCGAAATATTGATGTGACCTGATGGCTGATACAGTCCCGGATATACGCAGAAATTAATCAGCAGCGCGCCGAGATCGATAGGCGTACGCATGATATTCTGCCCGTAATACCACGGCGTGTAATCGCGGAAAAACGGCGCCGTGCTTGTATCGATAATATCATTACCTTGGACCGTGACTTTGAGCGTATCGATCGTCTGCGCGTAAACCGGCACCGTGAGCTGCTCCGACGTCTCGACGTGCGAGAAAGAAACAACGTTCGCCGCTGCGTTCCACGCCTCCGCGAGATCCGTCCCGACGGTGCCCGTTGAGCGCGCGGTCTGATACATAACCTCGTCATTTACGCGCGTGAGATTATGCCAATCGCGATATTTATTCGGGTTGGTCGCGTCAATATTATAGCTCGGCAGCATGCCCACGTAAATCAGCTCCGTCGGCCATTTCAGTTGCGAGAGCAGCACGTTATCGTTCGACACGGTGACCTGCTGTTTCTGGAGGCGATGGACGCGCACGAGCGTGAATCCGACGCGGCGGATGTATATATCGTGGATCTCCGGATTGACGAAGATATTATTGACGTACAGCTCCGCGAATAGCGTCTGCGCGGGATTAATAACCGAGCCGGCGACGAGAACGGGCTCGAAATTCACTTGGCGCGCGACGTTGAGAACGCCGACCGCGGCTTCGGTTCCCGTTCCCACGCCCGCGCTGTCCGTGAGGACCTCGGTCGTGAGCTTGAGGAATAGATTCCCGGGCGCGCGATAAACGACGTTATCCTGCGCCTCGATTGTGACGGTAATGAATCGCTGCCCGTATGGGATCGAGACCGACGGAATTGCGAGGCGGATGTCCTTATTGAACCAGAACAGCAGCGGAATCCACAGATCAAGCGGCGGCTGCATCGCTTTCGGCGTTTGCGGCCCCGATACGACCTGAATCAGCTTGCGCGCGGTGATCGTCGCGTCCGCGGGACCAACTTCTGCGCCCGTCATATCGGCGAGGCCCGCAATCGGCGCGGTGAACGCGTTCGCGCCCGCGATGGCGGACGCGCTCGTGAATCCCTCGACCGGCACTTCTTGCCCGACGAGGCGCTTCCATCCGACCTCCTTATCGTGCAGGATCCAGAATTTGCGGTAGAACATCGTCGCCTCGCGCGTGTATGTATCGAGCGGGTTGCCGTTGATCTCGAATTTCACCTCCTTGAAAAGCATTTCGCCCGGGTATTCGCAGTAGCGCACGAAATTCGCAGTCGGCGTGCCGGGAACGACGCGCGCACCGCTCGCGTCAACGTATTCTTGCGTGTATATTGTGCATTGATTCGCGAGCGGCGTAGCGTTCGCGATGCTTTTTTGCGTGCCCGCGATCGGGATTAGCGATGGCACCGCGGTAATCGCGGTCGGGAATGGCGGCACAACGGATTGCGTGCACGCGACCGCGCCGAGAGAAATGCGCGCGACCATATCGCTGAAAAACTCGCCGTACGCGGGGATCGAGAAAAGAACCTGCCCGCCCCACGTTACGGTGCCAGATTGCGCGCGTACCTTATTATATTCGTACGCGATCGCGGCGAATGGTTTATAATGCGAGTTGATGAACAGGATATGCGTCTTCTCGATATCGGCGAGGGTGGGCGTTACGTCGGGCATATTCATGGATTTGCGCGCGCACATAATATCGCGTATGCGCGCGTTGAGGAGATCGGTCGCATGAATCATGCGGTCCGAGCGCCCGTCGCTCGCAAGCAGCTTGAAAACTCCGCCGGCAGACATGTTGCGTGATCGTAGTTGGCGCTGGAAGCGTAAACTATATTCGTATATATGCGCGCGCGAAATAATCTATAAAAAATAATATCCGCGCGTGCGCTGCGCGCCACAATATGCGCGCGAATCGCATCGGCGCGACCCCCTGCGCTGCGTTTGCGGCCTGTACGCGATCATTACGCAGCGCGATTTATTCTCGCGACCATTGCGCGCGACTATTATGCGCGACTATTGCGCGGAGCGATCGCGAAAAAAATAGTACATGGGAGCGCGGTTCCCATCGTCCGTCACACGACGAACACGATGAGCTGCGCAATAATAGCCAACACCGATAAAACGACCTGGACGATTTCCAGCCACGATACTGCGCCACTGCGGATAATCCCGCCGCCCCGCAGCCGCGCGATCGCGCGCTTTAGCTTTTCTTGCACAGCTTGTCGAATCGCTGAATGAAGTTTTTTGTCAGCGCACCCTGCTTCTCGGCGACCATCGCGCGGAAACGCCGCACGCAATATAATTCATCCTCGGTCGCGACCACCAATTCGATCGGTTTCGCGGGCGCGACGCCATTTCCCGCGGCATCATCGCGCGCGCTCGCGCGCTTTATCATGGTGTCCAGCGCGTCATGCGCGACGCGAATCGCTTCGTCCGATGGGGGCGCGAATTGCGTGAACGATGGAAGCGAGGATGATTTCGCGATCGCCGCGCATAGTGATGGTGACGCGGGCGGTGCGGATGGAGTCGCGGCACCGGGTGAAGACGGCGCGCTTGGCGTTCCGCGCGGCTCAGATTCTGGCGAGGAACAATATTCTTGGGACGCGCGCGCGCTCACGCTCGCGCTGTCTTTTTTATGACTCCGCGATTTCTTCGCGCCCTTCCCGATCACGATCTGCGGCAGATCCGGCAACGTGCGCGAGAATATTGGCTTGCGCGCGAGAATTGGCGATGCTGGCGGCGTTCCCGCGGGCGATCCAGATGCGAGTAATTCAGCAATCGCGGGATTCGATGGGCGCGATTCGCTAATCGCACTCGCGCGCGGAGTATTACCATCACTCGCGTGATTCGCTGCGGGCACGAGCGGTGCTGACGCGTCGGCAGATTCCGCGCTCACAGCAGCGTGCGGACCGAATACAACCATCATCTGCGACATGATCGAGGATAGCATTTTAATAACGCTCTCAGCATCGTCCGCGAATCCCGCGGGCGGCGCCGGCGACGACGCATCAGGCGTTGGTAATGGTTTCGCAGCGTGCGCGCACGCATTCGCGGTGACCGTCGCGGCAGTCGCGGGCGCGAGATCTTCGATGGATATTGCGGGATACATTCTCTCGACCGCGGGTGGGCATGGAATTCCCTGGATTATGCGCGGCGCGCTTGATCGCGCGTCAACAATCTCTTCCGCGGGCGCGATCGGCGCGCTCGCTTTCGCCCGCGCAGCCAATTCGCGCGCGCACATCGTGAGCGTGCGCTCAAACTCGCCGAGTTGGCGCTTCATCGCGGATAAATCGCGACCACTGACCGTTCCTATCGCGCGCTGGTTGCCCCCGCTCTCGAACGTCTCCACTATCTGCTTGCTCATCCGCGGCGATTATTTATATTGGACGCAAAAAATAATCGCGCGCATATTATTCGCGCGCGCCCCGCGACGAGGCGCACCGTCGCGCACTTCGCGTTTGCGCGCTCCGCGTCTGCTCATTTCGCGCTCGCCTCATACATAATCGTGATCTCGCGCGGCGCCTCGTTGTGGTTCTCGATGCATACGTCGAACGATTTGGCGCCCATATCGCATATGTAATGCACCAGATCGAATAATTTATCGCGGCAGACGATGGAATACATCACAAACGGCGCGCGCTCAAACGCGCGCTCGAACGCGATCCGCACGTGAACGCTCGAGTTCGCGGGCACGGGCACGGGATCCGACGTTGCGCGCAGCGGCACAACATCTGCGCGCGCGAGCTCGGTATCCTTGGCGAGATTGAGCGGTGACTTAAATACTTCGACCATTGCGAGGGGTATATTGCGCGCGCGGCACAATTCGCGCGCAAAAAATAATGTAACGCGCAAGCGCGCTGGCGCGCGAATTCACGCGCTCACGCGCTCACGCACCCATTATTTCCACTTTTACCGCGCTCACCTTCGCCTGCCATACGACGCTTTCGCCGTCGATCCCAGTCGCGCGAATATTAACGGCGCCCGCTGCGCTCACAAAATCGATCGCGCAGCCAATAAGCCCCGCGTCCTCATATTGCGTTTCATCATATCGCGCGCTCACTCCGGGCATCGCTTCGCCCGAGCGCCACGCGCGTATGCGCGCGCTATACGCGCCGCTGATTGCGCCGCCGCTGCCCGCAAGGATATAAATTACCTTCGCAACGAATTCCCAGGCACCCGACATTCCCGCGGTCGGCTGAACCGGTATCGAAAGAATGGTCGCCGGCGCGAGTCCCGCAGTCGCGACGTGCTCGCCGACGACCTCATACGCGCGCGGATTCGCGGTTATACCGCCGATTCCCGTGAGCGTCGCGCCGCCGAAATCTATCGTTCCTGTCGGGCTGAATATATTCGTCGCGCCGAGGCCATCAGGCGCGAAATAAGCAACGGGCGCGCCTCCTATCGCGACCCCGATGCGATCTGGCGCCGGGCTATAAAACCCGCTGCCGGCGCCGCCATTTGCGAAGCGAATTCCTGTATCTGCGGCGTCGCCATTGAGCGCGACGATGCGCGACATCATCGCGCCGTGGAATGTGAAGCGATTACGCACGAATAGATCGTCGCATGTGATTTTCGTCGGATTAACGCCGCCGACCGCGGATCCCTCGGCACCCGTCCGGTGCATCATCGCCGTCGGATTCGAAGCGTGCCCGAGCACGCGATTTATTTCTGCAACGCCTGATGGCGGAAATCGCGAGCGATCTTCCATGGGCGCGCGCGAATGATTACGCTATATTTTATATTGCGGCGGCGTGCATTGATCGCGCGCGCGATCAATCAACCTCGGGTTCGAAAACGAGATCATATTGCGCGGGCGCGGCGTCGCATATCTGCTGGTAAATGCGATCGTTTTTATTGACCGTGTCGTGGCCTTGGCGCGAGACGTATTGCAGCATGCGGAATACCTCGGCGTCCGCGCGGAACCGCCGCTTGATGATTTTCGCGATAAAAAACGCGTAATAAGGCTTATTCCCCGGCTCGCGGAACAGCTGCGCGTAGACCGACATGATATGCATAAAATCGCGCACGATAATCTGCTCCGAATCGTAATCGAGAATGGGCGGCGCACGCCCGCCGAGCTCTTTGAGAATCTTCGGGATATGATCGCCCAAATGCGAGAGCCCGCATAAATCCAGGTGGCGCGCGATATCATCGCAGCGCAGCGCGCGCCAATTAATCAGATCCTCGCGCGCGACCTCGGAAACGACGCTCGCGCGCACGCGCGCGATATCGCGCGGATCAAATTCGTGCGGTTCTATGGCCTGCAGGCGATCCAGCCACATTTTCAGATGCCGCGCGTAATTGTATCCGCCGCCACCGCGACGCGAACGCGCGCCGCCAACAGTATTCGTGCTCACGCGCGCGCTTCCCGCCGTATCAATCGCGCCCGCGGATGTTGCGATAGCGTCCGCCGCATCGTCAGTATCCGCGTCCGGATTCAAGATTAACGCGATGCGCCCGCATCGATCGCACACCGCCTCACTCATGTCTTGCAATATTCGCACGCGCGCGCTGCACGCCTCGCAACGCAACGCGTCCGCGCCCCGATGGCAAATAGGGCGCGCCCACGTCATCGCGCGCACCGCGCGTTCGTCCGCGCAACGTAATTTGCGGCGCAAAAGCGAGATTTCATCCGCGCGCTCGCTGCTCGTGCCAACATCATTATTCGCCAAAACGCGCGCGATCCAGCGCGACGACATAAACTGCGCCGTGCACCCATCATTCGTTCGCTGCGCGGATCGCGGACTATATCCCGAAGGGATTGCGCGCGCCAGTGTTTTTTTCGCGCTTGCGGAGGCGCGCGCGACCCGCGAAAAGCGCACTGACGGCAGCCAATACGTCTCCATGGTATCCGCGAGTGAATCATCGCGCGCGCCATTCTCGCGCACATCTTCGATCGCGGTGATAATTTCGGCGATTTGCTCAACGCGCGCATGCATGCGCGCGCATATGTTCCATAAATACGAATCCACGCCCTCGCATGACATCGTCGCAAAGTATTGCTCGGACTCACTCGCGCCCGCATCAGCTGCGCCGCTGGCGATATGCGCGACCACGATCATATCATATTGCTGCGTGAGTGCTCCGATGCGCGCGTGCGCATCATCGGCGCTGCCGCGCAATTCCGCGAATATATCGCGACCAAAACACGCTGTGATTAGCGCGCGTGCGCGCGCAACCTCACCATCGCTCGCGATTTCGCTCAGAATATGCGCGGCGCCGCGCGCCTCATCGAATCTATCGCGCATGCAGCGATCATAAGAGCGCACCGTCATCTCATTCGCGGGGGATCGCGCGGACCCCTCGCTCGTCGCAATTCGGCGCGCGCTCGTTCTCGGCATTTCTATTTATATCAGTTGCGGCGTTATCATATAACGAGATCGCGAGTATGGCATCATCATCAACAACACCTGCGCCAGCGCCAGCGCTCCGCGAAGGCGCATCCGCGCCAGCGCTCCGCGCGCCGAAGACGGACGGCGAATTGCGCGATATCATGAAACGCATGATCGATAACCCCGATTCCATCGCCGATATGGACGACGAGGATATTATCGAGCTAAAACAGCGCATTAACCCCATCGGCACATTCGCGCCCGAGCAAAAATCATATATGGTCGCGTCGATCGTCAACATGAAGGACGCGAGCGCGCGCCAGTTCATGACGACCGCGATGATCGGATTCATTTATCGGCGTCTCGAGGAATACGTCCCGGATTTCGTCGTCGCGATGGAGGAATCATATGCGGTACGCATTAATGACACCACCGACCAAGTGCGCCGCGACGCGCTTCGTGAAGAATGCGCCACGCACGCGCGCGATTATCGCACCGCGCATAAGAGCTCGATCCGCGCGTTCCTCGATTCCATATTCCTATTTAACCCGGATAAGCACGTGCGGCGCGCACCCGCGGAATTACCGATCGACGCGCTCGCGATTATTACGGGCGCGACCGAAGATCGCGCGCGCGACGCCGCGGAGTCTGCCGCGCCAGCAGAGGCGAGCGTTGCGACTAACGTCGCTACAACTGGCGTCGCTACAACTGGCGCCGCCGCGACCGGCGTCGCCCCCGATCTCGCGATCACGCGCGAAGCGTTCGCGGAATCAACCGCGATATTGCGCAACGAAATCGCGCGATATAAGACCGCTGCCGCGCCAGAATCACCACTCGCGCAGGAGCGTGGAGTATCGCGCGCGGCGCGCGATATGGAACTCGCGACACTAGAAGCCGCGAAAATAGTCTATCGCGCCGCGCATACCGCGTCGGCAAATCTCGCGCTCGGATATCGCGTGATCAGCGAGCAAATGAACGCGCCCGCGCCAGCGCCCGCGCAGCTCGAGGACGCGCGCCAATTACTCCAAACGTGCCGCGCGCGCATTGATAGCGCCGCCGATATTCTCGGGCCGTATGCCGCCGAAAGTTCCGCGCTCGATGTGCGCCACGCGCTCGAAATCGCGCCGCCGGCGGATGTTTTCTACCATTTCGGGCGCTATATCGATTCGCATTATGAGGTCCTGCGCCTCCTAACGGACACGATCTATCGATCGCCGCCGGGCATCGAGAACGTGATTATTTACTATGATACATTCGAGAACCTCGATCGCGCGAAGGAATATGTGCGCGTGCATGAGGCGGAGTTCCGCGCAGATCCCAAAATCATCGAGAATGGCGGCGTGACCGTGCTCGGGCCGTTTCGCGAGAACCGCGACGCCGTCGATTTTTACAATCGCCATACCGAGGTTCTGCGCGTCATGATGGAGCAGGTCGCGCGCGACCATCAGATCGGCAAGGACCTCACGAAAAAGAAGATCGTGGACGCGAAGCGCAAGAATATACGCGAGACCGGACCCGACGACGCGCCCGGGCTCGAGCGCTATATCGGCGCGCGCGGAATCATATCGAAATTCGGCAAGAAACCATCGCTCTCGCGCGAGGAACGTGAGCAACTCGTCGCCGCCGAGCAAGTGCGCGCGGAGGCGGAAACGCCCGATGGCGCGCTCGCGATGCGTGTCCTCGCGCCTACTCTCGACGCGGACGGTATTCCGGTCGATTTGCGGCAATCGTTCTTCTATGCGGAGGGCACGAACGTCGCCGGCGGCGCGTCCGATGCGAAAGGAAACGCTCCGAGCGCGACGAAATAAGATACGCACGAGCGCATATGCGCGAAAAAAAGGGCGCAAAAGCACTCTCGCGCGCGCAAAAAAAACACTCTCGCGCGTTCATTTTTTTTTTCGCGAGCGAATACGCGCACGCGCGCTTATGAGCGATACATGCGGATCGCTGGCGTCGTGCGCGGGCGCACAAATGATTCCGCGGTGGTCGCGATGGGTATTGCTTCGCCGGCGCCGTATGACGCCTCCTTGACCATTTTCGCGTCATTTTCCGCGGCCTGCGCGCTCATTCGCGCGTCGAATTCCGCTTGCGTTGGTATTGTGCCCAATCGTTGCGCAACGACCGTCGGCGGAAGTATCGACCAGAGCACGCTGTCCGGGTATGGTTTTACTTGACGCGGATGCGTTGTGTTGTTCGCCAGAAGATCGCCGCCGCCCGCGATAACGTAAACGCGCGCGCCCGCGCCGTCATCATGAATCACAACCGCGCCGATCTCGCCCGATGGAGTGCCGTCATCGCGCACGCGCCCCGCGAAGAAAGCGTTACTCATGCTCCGAAACGGGACGAGCGCCGCCGGTATGCGCGGCCCGAACGCGTTCTGCAGGTCGCATGATACGAGATCGGCGTGTGTATCGGGCATTTTAATATCGTATGGCGACACCGGTTTCGACATAAATTCTTCCAGCGAAACGCGGCGCTTCCCGGGTGGTGCCGCCGCGTTCAGCGATCGCGCGACGTCGAGATCGATGATCGTCTCAACGACAATATGCTCCGCGCGCATAATCGCATTCCCGGGCAGCGGATACGCCGCCGTTTGCGTCGTCCACATCACTCCCATGCCTTGGTCTTGCGCCACCACCACGCTTTTCGCGTCTTTGGTGAATAAATAACACAGGCGCGCGAATGAATCGCCATGCGTCACCGGCGCGCCCGCGAACCCGAGAATATACTCGCGCCCACCCAAACGCGCCGGATCGCCGACCGCGACGAATAAGAAAACGCCATCGCGCGTGCCCGGGCTCATCAAGAATCCGCGCGCGAACACGAATTCGCCGAAGCGAATCACGAATAAAGCGCCGCGCTCCGGTGTATTCGCGGTATACGCGCTCCACTGCGCGAGCGCGTCCGCGCTGACCCCCGAAAATCGCGAGCGAATGAACGCGAGCCCATCCGAACTATTCACGATGACCTGCTCCTCATGATCGATAACGATGGGCATCCCATCCTTGGCCTTCCTCGATGCTAGCTGTGCTTGCGATCGCAAAAAGTATGCGGTTGCGATTGCGATGATCGCGATAACGATCGCAACAACGATCGCGATGATAGTCCGCGTTTCCATCGGTAATTATATGGTACGCGCGCAAAAATATGGATTGCTGCGCGCGCACCGCAGGCCCCCCCAATCCAATCAAATATACCGCGCGCGCACTAATATAATATGCGGGACCCGGAGACACCCGATCGCGCGAGCGATACCACCAGCGTACCTCGCATTTCCGAATTGGCGCGCTGCCAGCTATTGAACCAGCAGAGCGTCGAATTCTGCGAAGAAAACGCGTCTGCGCGCGCGTGCCGGCAACAGCAGCCGCGCAATCCTCGGCGGATCGACGACATTGCGGATCAAATCGCGCGGCTAGAATTATCGGTCGAGGATGGCGTTATTTACGCTCTCGCGTCGCCGGCGATGATCGCGCGCGAAGAGTATTTCATTGGCGTGTGTGATGTGAGTGCGCAATTCGGGTGGCCGACATCGCCCGCGCACGAGCACGATCTGGTTAGTTTCGCGCGCATTTCTATCGCGTCCATCGCGGATCTCGTTTTCGAGCGCGCGCTTGACACGCTCTCACGCGCGCGGCACGTTTCGGATGGCATTGTGCGAGGCGTGGCGATCGATGAAATTATCGCCGCCATACGCAGCGCGCAAGATGATATCGTCGCCTGCGTGAGTGACGAGAGTACTCCGCGCGCGAGCGTGAGTGACGAGAGTACTCCGCGCGCGAGCGTGAGTGACGAGAGTACTCCGCGCGCGAGCGTGAGTGACGAGAGTACTCCGCGCGCGAGCGTGAGTGACGAGAGTACTCCGCGCGC
>Ga0265297_10011626_pt1 | contig 10735 bp, 12 predicted proteins | sample Munlanlwell13791_FD_192502 | JGI IMG/M metagenome (GOLD analysis project Ga0265297, IMG submission 192502) | Leachate microbial communities from a municipal landfill in Southern Ontario, Canada - Leachate well 137-91 | ecosystem: Engineered > Solid waste > Landfill > Unclassified | place...
TCATAGCTGTGATTGAATCCTATCTGATCACTACTGCCATAATCTTTCAATTGCCAATAGGGAGGCGAAGTAACAACTAAATGCACGGAAGCATCTTTAACCTCCTGCATTTTCCTTGAGTCACCTATAATTATTCTATGTACTGTTTTCATAAACACACCGCCTTTTTACTCATGGCGAACCCTGACTATTTATCTCGCCACAGGGTTCGCCTGAGCGTCAATAATGGCGGAGAGGCAGGGATTCGAACCCTGGGAGCCTCGCGGCTCACATGTTCTCCAGACATGCCCGTTCGACCGCTCCGGCACCTCTCCAAATTATCAATCTATTCTTGTAGGTTAAGATTCTTCACTCGCTGTGAAGATACTTCGCTCATTTTGTGGTACGGCGCCGAAACCAGAGGCTTCGGCATCCGTGATTTTTTTCTTTATCTGTCGGCGAAGATACTTCGCTCACTGCGCGGCTTGTCGCCGCGCTACGTTCGCTCAGTATCCGTAAAATTTTCCTTGTCGGAAAATTTTACGGAGAGAGCAGGATTTGAACCTGCGATCCCTTGCGGGATAGTCGCTTTCGAGACGACCGCATTCGACCACTCTGCCATCTCTCCATTATACGTTACTTAAGATAACTTGCTATATTTTTCAATGAGCGCTTCTATATCTGTCAGATTTACCGGCTTAACCAGGTATTCATCTGCTCCGAAATCATGCGCGGCAAAGCCCTCCATCTCAGGATACCCTGTAATCATCACTGTTTTTGCCTTAAACCCGTTTTCTTTAATGTATTTAATCAATTCTAAACCGGTAATTTCCGGCATGTCATGATCAAGAAATACCATCTCATAAGCATTTACCTTAATCAGGTCCAAGGCTTTTCTGCCGTCAAAAGCAATATCAACTTTATGCCCCTTCTTCATCAAGCGTTTCTGAATCAGCTCAGCAGCTTCCTGATTATCGTCGGCAACCAGTAAATTCATCCTTATCTTATCCTTTTGCTATTACTTTCTTAATCATCTCCAGCAATTCCCGGCTTTCAAAAGGCTTGAAGATAAAATTCTCCACGCCTAATGCCCGGTATTTTTCTTCAAAACCTTTGCGCTGCGAAGCGCTGAAAATAATAACCGGGATATCCTTGGCCTCGGGGTCTGCCTTTAACTTCTTGCAAACTTCATAACCGTCTAGTTTAGGCATAACAATATCCAAAAGGATTAAGTCAGGCTTGCTTTCTTTAATTTTGTCCATTCCAGCCTGTCCGTCATAAGCAAAATCAACATTATAGCCGTTTGCCTTCAATCTTATTTCTACTGCTGCTACTAATTCCGGTTCATCATCAATTAATAATATTTTCCCGGGCATTACTCTTCTCCCCTCTGCGATTTTATCGCTTTTGCAAATAATTCTTCTTCGCTTTGAGCTTCATCGGGGTAAGTTAACGCGCCTGCCTGCAACTTTATTATTTCTGCCAGATCCTCGCGTTTCAGGTAATCAGTAATTGACTGCTCAAGCTTTTTCTTTACAATTAATACGCCGTCTTTATTGCACTCTTCCAGAATTACAAATATTTCCCCCTCATCCCTCAATACTGTATCCGTAGGCTTACGCAGGGCATAACGGATAACCCGCTCTATATCAAGCAGGATAAATTTCAGCTTCTGCCCTTCAATCTGGTTTTTCACATTATTAAAATCAATGATTGAAAGGGTAAGTATGGATAACTTCGCATGCAGTTTTTTCGCCTCTTCCATCCTGTCGTGTATAATCTTCTTTACCAGGGATTCAATCGTATCCTTGGGCAAAGTAAAAATAAAAGCAGCTCCCTTGCCGGGCTCAGACTCCACCCGGATTTTTCCTTGATGCATATGCACCAGTTCCCGAGTAATCGCCAAACCCAGGCCCGTGCCTTTTGCCCCTCCTCCTGCCACCCTGCCGAATTGCTGAAAACGGGAAAAAACCTTGCCTAAATTCTCCGGGGCAATGCCTGCGCCTGTATCAGAAACACTGCATTCTATTACATTTTCTTTATTGATCATTTTTACGGTAATTTTACCGTTCTGAGGGGTGAATTTAATTGCATTTTCTATCAGATTGGTAAACACCTGAACAATCCTGTCGGCATCTATGTAAACCCTCGGTAAAAATGCCTGGAAAGAAGTCTTTAACTCTATGTGCTTGGCATCTGCCTTGGGTTTTAAGGTAGCCACCACATCTTTGATTAAATTTGACAGAGTAATGAATGACCTTTTTAATTCAATCTTTCCGGCTTCAATTTTAGAAATATCCAGCAAATCATTAATTAACCGGCTGAGCCGGTCAATGTTGCCCCTGATAATCTCAATATAATCCCTTTGCTCTTTACTCAGCTTCCCCGGTATCTCATCGGCAATAATTGAAATAAACTCGCGCATCGTAGTCAGCGGCGTGCGCAGTTCATGGGAAACCGTTGAGATAAATTCGCTTTTCATTTTATCCACTTCTTTTTCTTTAGTAATATCCCTAAGAATTGCAACTATGCCAATTGCTTCGCCTGCGCTATTCTTTACTGCTGTTATATCACAACGCACTACCGCGGCACCATCATTAGCAATATTAATCTCTTTAGTAATCAGATGCTTGACAGTTTTACATTCCTCAAAAGCTTTATCTAAGCCAAGCGCATGAAATTTTTCCTTCAGCATACCGGAAGTAGCTGCCTCCTTAAGGCCAAAACCCAATATATCTTTTGCCCGGGGGTTTATGACTACTATTTCATCATCTTCATCAAGCATGATTACGCCTTCTGCCATGCCTTCTACCATAGATTCCATTTTTGATTTCTCGGCGGTAATTACCGCGCGCATACGCTCAATGGCAGTAGAGGCCTGATTGACAATTGTAGAAATCAGTTTAATGTCTTCTTCGCTGAAGGCATTTTCCCGGCAGCTGCAAACATTAATCAACCCTACGGTCTTAGCCTGCACGATAAAGGGCAGGTTAAAAGTAGACCTGATTTTATCAAGCTGATTATCTTCTTTGGGCTGGGCAATACTGCTGGAGGGAATAAGAAAACTGCTCAGGTGTTTTCTGCGGATATCATCGCCTGTAAGCATGGCCGCGGAATCAATAACCGCGTTTCTCACTTCTTCGGTAAATTTGGCGCTCTCTGCATACGATGGCTTAATCGTAACACTGGCAATGTTCTCATTAAAAAGAAGGGCAGCGCAGATATCATGCTCAACGATTTTAAATAATGACTCCATCACCAGCTTAATCAGCTGATGATAATCTAATGTGTAGGCAATGGTATTGGAAAATTCGTACAATACGGATAATTCAAATGTCCTTTCCTTTATCTTTGCCTCCAGCTCCTCGGAAGGCTGGGACAAAGAAACCCCCTCAGCATCAGAAGAAACCTCCCTGGCTTTTTCCAAATCATGCATTGCGCGCTTGAGCAGATTCTCAACCTGCGCAACAGGGATCATCCTCTTCTTGCTTTTAACGATTTTTTTTGCTTTAGGATTTGATTCTTTCTTCATTATTTAATGATTAATTAATGGCGGAGGCGGAAGGATTCGAACCCTCGGAGGACTTGCGTCCTCAGCGGTTTTCAAGACCGTCGCATTCAACCACTCTGCCACGCCTCCAGAATAATTTATTTATTAATAAAAAGCTGCGTAAAGGCCGCTTCAAAAATACCCCGGCTAACCCGGACAGCGTCATTGCAGAACTCTACGAAAGAAAATTTATCAAACATCATGTTGATAAAAAAGGCAAGCAGAGCCAGGTTGATGATAAAAACCAGGGAAAAACCAAAAATATAATTAGTCTTTAAAAAATCTTCTTTTTTCGCGCGCAGGGTCCTGGCGCTGAAAATTAAATGCAGCGCCAAAGTAAAGCCGAACATGAATACAAAGTAGCCGAGCAGGTCCTTGTAAAACCAGGATAAAACTGCGTATACAGCTACCAGCAAAATGGTATAAATCGGCAGCAAATAAGGCGCCACCCTTACCAGCGGTTTAAAGAAATTAAAAAGCAGCTCCACTATCTTCTGGCCCTTGCTATAAACTATTGCCGGTTCCCAGACGAATAAATAAATGATCAAAAGGGTAATAATCCCCTGCCAGAAATAATTCTGGATAGAGATATCAATCAGGCCGAATTGTTTTAAGAATGCCGCGGTAATAGCGTAAACACAAGGCAAAAGGCAGACCCCGAGGACAAACTTGATAAAAACCAGCAACTTACGGGTAAGCTCTGAAACTTTAGGCTTTAGACCGGAAGAAGGCGGCTCTGCCGGGCCTTCTGCATCAAGCTTGCTTAACCTAAGAAATTCTTTCTCGTCCATCAAAATACGGCCTGAGGGCCTCAGGGACCAACACAGTGCCGTCCTCTTGTTGATAATTCTCTAATATTGCAATTACTGTGCGCGCCATGGCTACGCCCGAACCATTTAAGGTATGCAGAAATTCGGTCTTTGGTCTTTGGTCTTTAGTCTTTAGTCTGTATTTTATATTCGCCCGGCGTGCCTGAAAATTCTCAAAGTTACTGCAACTGGAAACTTCAAGCCACTTATCTACTCCGGCAGCATAAGCTTCCAGGTCATAACATTTGCTTGCTGAAAAACTTAAATCTTTGGTAGCCAGCATCACTACGCGGTAAGGCAAACCCAAAGCCTGTAATACTGCCTCAGCATTACCGACTAATTTTTCTAATTCATCGTAAGAAGTTTCCGGCCTGACAAATTTTACCATTTCCACTTTATCAAATTGATGCACACGGGTAAGGCCTTTTGTGTCTTTGCCGTAAGAACCTGCTTCTCTCCTGAAACAAGCAGAATAAGCAGCATAATAAATCGGCAGCTTCTCTTCATCCAAAGTCTCATCGCGGAAAATATTAGTCACCGGCACTTCTGCCGTAGGAATTAAAAATAAATCATCATCTTTTAAGCGGTACATATCTTCTTCCAGCTTTGGAAGCTGGCCAGTGCCGGTCATGGACGCACGGTTCACCAAAAACGGCGGGAAGATTTCCGTATAGCCGTGTTTTTTGGTATGTAAATCCAGCATGAAATTAATCAAAGCGCGTTCTAACCTTGCCCCCAGGCCTTTATAGAGGATAAAATTAGTCCCGGTAATTTTTGTTGCCCTGCCCAGGTCAATAATATCCAGTTTCTGCGCTAATTCAATATGCGTTTTTGGCTTGAAATTAAACTTCGGCAACTCACCCCAGGTACGCACGATTTTATTACAGCTTGCGTCTCCCCGCGGTATTGATTCATGCGGGATATTGGGAATATTTAAAACAGCTCTATCCAATTCTGTATCTATTTCTTTTAGATCAACTTCCAGTTTGCCGATTTGAAGAGAAATTTCTTTCATTGAGGCAATTTTCGGCTTGGCATCGGCCTTTGCTTTTAACAAAGCAGTAATCTCATCATTGGCCTTATTTTTTTCCTGCCTTAAAGCCTCAAGTCCGCTCAAAATCTTACGCCGCTTCTCGTCGGATTTAAATAAATTATCCAAATCCAGAGTTAAGCCGCGGTCATCCAGAGATTTTTTTACTAAATCCTGGTTTTCCCTGATAAATTTTAAGTCTAACATTTTTTATCCTTTTATCACGCCAAGCGGCCGCATCCTGCAGACACGCCTGGAAATTCCCGCATTGTGCACAACATTCACCACATCATTGACGTCTTTATAGGCCTGAGGCGCTTCTTCCACTATTGTCCCGCGTCCAGAGGCCTTAACAATTATACCCTTAGATTCCAATTCCTTCAATAAAACATTTAGGTTTATTGACTTAGTAGCAGCAGTGCGGGATTTAACCCGTCCTGCGCCATGGCAAGCTGAATAGAACGTTTCCCTGGCTTTTTCCGTTCCGACCAGCAAATAAGAATTCCTGCCCATATCTCCGGGGATAATTACCGGCTGGCCTGTTAACTTATATTTTTCAGGCAGAGCCGGATGGCCCGGCGGAAAAGCGCGGGTAGCGCCTTTTCTGTGCACGCAAAGATTTTTTGTAATTCCATCAATTTCATACTTCTCTATTTTTGCGATATTATGCGCCACATCATAAATTAACTGCATTCCTAATTTCTCCCATGAAGTGCCCAGCACTTTCTCAAAACTCAGCCGCGTAAGATGCATTAAACACTGCCGGTTTGCCCAGGCATAATTTGCCGCGCACTTCATCGCAGCTAAATAGCTCCTGCCTTCCGGGGAATTTACCGGCGCGCAAGCCAACTGCCGGTCAGGAAGATTAATATTGTACTTTTGCAGGCAATGCACCATGTTTCTTGTATAATCTTCACAAATTTGATAGCCTAAGCCCCGCGAACCAGAATGAATCATTACCATGATCTGGCCTAAATTTAAACCAAAACTATCGCACAAATCCGCGTCATAGAGCTGGTCGATAACCTGAATCTCAAGAAAGTGATTTCCCGAACCAAGCGTGCCGGACTGTGCCTTGCCTCTTTCATAGGCCCTTTCTGAAACTACGTCAGGATCAGCGCCGGAAATCGCCCCTCGTTCTTCAGTGCAATCTAAGTCATCCTCTATACCATAACCATGTGCCACTGCCCATTGCGAACCCTTAATTAAAATCTCTTTTTCTTCTTTAGCGCTTAGGCGGATATCGCCTTTGGAGCCGACTCCCGCGGGGACATCGGAAAATAACCTGTAAACCAAATCTTTGATTTTATCTTTTACATCCTCGTATTCAAGATTGGTCCTCATCAAACGCACGCCGCAATTTATATCAAACCCCACTCCTCCGGGAGAAACTACCCCTCCATCTTCAATGTCAGTTGCCGCAACTCCTCCGATAGGAAAACCATACCCCCAGTGGATATCCGGCATGGCAAGGGAATAATTTACAATCCCCGGCAGGAATGCAACATTTGCTACCTGCTCTAAAGCCTTATCCTGATAAATATCCTTGAGTAATTTCTCGTCGGCATAGATTAAACCCGGCACGCGCATACCCGGTTTATAAGAACGCGGTATTTGCCAGCGAAAATCATCAATTTTTTCAAGCTTAATTTGATTTTCAATCATGATCAGACGTCAAAGATTACTTCGGCAATCCAGCCAGAATTATTTTTTTCGATTTTTAAGGCGTGATAAGTTGCGGCTTTAATTTCGCTATTAATTTTATAATTTTTCATATCGCTGCCCAAAGCTACGGCTTCAATATTATGTTCATCAATTTTACTGATCTGCAGATCTTCAAAAACCATAGCTTCTACAGCCGAGAGAGATAGTAATTCATTAAGCCAGTTGATAAATAATTCTTCAAGGCTATTAGCTTTTTGGTTAATTACTAATTTGTGTTTTTCTTTATCTTTGGTAGGCTGTTTTTCTGCGGAAAGCTGGAAAAGCGCAAGGCCTGCGGCTTTGAATAAACCGCTTAAGTCTCTGGCTTTTACACGGATGCCGATATCAGCGGTATGTTCTAATATTTCGTAGGTTTTCAAATCTGCCTTGAATTATAGTGGGCCATGATGGAGTCGAACCATCGACCTTGACATTAAGAGTGTCCTGCTCTGCCAATTGAGCTAATGGCCCTAAATTTGCCCTTCAGAATGTAATATTTTATATTAAATAACCGACTTAGTCAAATATTTAAAGAATTACTTTATTCTGCTTTTTGGTGGTATAATTGCATCAGGGAGAAAAAAATGCGAAGGTTTTATGCTTTTCTTACAGCAGCTTTATTTTATATTTGCGCCTGCTCAACGGGGATCTGCGGGATTTCGGAATTCTACGATCAAAATACCCGGAAAACCAGAGTTGCCAGCTCTTTCTCAGGAGCCGGATATTTCAACCAGGTAATATTTTCCAAGGACCGCTCTAACTCCAACTACACACTTAACTTTGTCCTTAAACAAAAAGAAAAAGTAATCTTTGAAAGCGGGAGCATAAAATTTACCGCCTCGGTTTTTCCGATTGCTTTCTTAGGCAGTATTTTTACGGACGAAGATAAAGAAATCATCACTACCGAGGCTTCCTTTGACGCCTCAGGCCCGACGGCACGCTACATATTAACCTCCCGCGGCGCAATTGTAACCCTTAATTCAAAGAACTTCGGAAAAATTGACTGGGTGGTTCCCGGGTATATCCTGGAAGAATGGAAAACGGTAATAAAAAGATAACCGTTAAAAGTTATTCCCCTGCTTTTTCTCTGATAATATTCTTTCTACCCTGCCGATAGTTTCTTTCTGCATGTCGTCAAGATCAAAAAACTCAATCCGCGTATCATAAATAAGACCCTTGGCTATTTCCTGTGATTTTTTTACTTTACCTTTAATGATTACGTTTTTTTGCTCGGGAGCTACGCGTATTTCTAAAACAAGATATGCCCCTTCATCAAATTGCCTTCCGGCAGTAAAATTGACCCCGCCCAGGCTTATATCTTTTGTCTGGCAGATATCTGCACGGTAATTTTCTTCAGGAATATGGTACAATACAACAAACTTGCCGTTAGTCCGCTTAAATCTGCGTTTATCATTTTCTTCATACATCATAAGCTTTGCTCCTTTTATGCGCCTAGGAGGAATCGAACCTCCAACCCTCTGCTCCGAAGGCAGATGCTCTATCCAATTGAGCTATAGGCGCAGCTTAAATTATTTCGCAGTTATTTCCTAAAATTTCCCGTATTTTTTCCAGCTTCTGCCTTTCAACAGGCAAAATACCTGCTTCGGTAGTGCTGCGCACAGGCGAATTCAGCTGAATTTTATCCGGCTTTATTTCATCTATTGCCGCTTTTAATTTTTTAATCTGCCTTAAATCATCATTTATGCCTGCTGCCAGCATTACCTCAAGCCAAATCCGGCCTTTATACTCTTTTCTCAGGGCAATTAAATCCCTGATTATTTCATCAATCTTAATCCCGCTGGCAGGGCGGTCTATCTTCTCAAAAACTTTCTGAGTAGCTGCATCCAGAGAAGGAACGATCAAATCTGCTTCTTCCAATCCCCGGCGCAGAAAATCATCAGCTAATAACGAAGCATTGGTAATAACTGCTACCGGGATATTGCAGGTATTTTTAATTTCTTTGATTAAATCCCCGATACGAATATTCAGAGACGGCTCTCCTGAGCCGGAAAGAGTAATATAATCCAGGCATTGTATTTCTGAAGGATGAGCACCTAACCAATTCCGTAATTCTCCACTGATTTCCGGCAAAGAAATATATTCTTTTCTTTCTCTGGTTTTAAGCTTTGTCTTGCCTAACTGGCAATAAACACAGTCAAAAGTGCATATCTTATAAGGAGTTAGAGTAACACCTAATGAACTGCCTAACCTGCGGGATTTTAACGGGCCAAAGATATATTTCATTTCAGGATAAATAAAATACCCTCAACCATTAAATTTTTTCAATAAATTCATCAGGTTGAGGGTATTTTGTGTTTTATTTTATTTCTACGACACAGTTTTGAGTACCAAAGGAATTCGTGATACAACCGCCGTTACAATTCGGGTCATTCACCCATGTGCCATCAACGAAGAACTTATACTCATACCGCCCCGGCTTCAGGCTGATTTTGGCTGCCCAATTGCCTTTCAGATCTTTCTTCGCGGCATGCGCCTTGGTGTCCCAATTATTAAAACTACCTGCTAAGCTGACCCTTTTTGCCTTGGGAGCAAAAAGCTTAAACGTGGCTGACTTTGAACTGGTTGTCTTTGCCATCGCTACCTCCTTCTTTTTTGTCTTTATATTTATACCTAACAATTGAGATGATGTCAAGCAAAATTGCTTTATACCGCAACTATAGAAAGCCCCTTTTTTCCGGCAAGCCTGATGCTTGCATCCTGATCTATAAAAAGGGTCTTGCCTGCCTCAAAAGCAAGGCAGCTCGCCTTAGCTTTAATCAGATTTTTTACCGTATTCAGCCCCACAACCGGTATATCAAAGCGCATGTCCTGCTTGGGCTTACTTACCTTAACCACTGTGATACCTGCAGGAGCGATGCTGCCTGCTCTGCGGATTAACCTGTCTGTGCCTTCCATTGCTTCCACTGCCACAATCGCCTTATTCTTTACAGCTACAGACTGGCCAATATCCAGAAAAGCTATTGCTTTGGCCAAATCAAAACCAAAATAAATATCTTCCCATACGGCAAATCCAGGCTCATTTTTTGTCAAGACACCCTTCTGGGGCAAAAAATCCTCCAGAAAAAGCGTGGAATCCAGCAGCTCAAAACCTTCCTGGCTTAACTTTTCTGCTATCGCCCTAAAAATAGTATCTGCCCGCTTATCTTCTATACCTGCGAGAAGTGCTTTTAATTGCGGGTCTTTTTGTATTTCTTTACTGAACAGACGACGCGGGCTGATTTGCCCGGCCATCACAAGCTTACGGATTCCTTCGGATTTAAATATCTCAAACATTCTTGAGAATTCCGACAGGCCCAGCCAGTATATTTTATCAACGAGTTTTTTTAATTTTGGAGAGGTATCGCCTTTGATGGCAACAGCAATAATACGGCAGTTTTTCTTCTTAGCAGCAGCTGATAATAAAAGCGGGAATTTCCTGTTTCCGGCGATAATGCCGATTTTTTCCATAAGAGGTTATTCTCTGGTTATCCGGCAGGAATGGCTGATACCGCGTGAAGATTTTTTAATAAACTCAAACAAATACTGCGCTTCTTTACACAGCGCCGGCTCTTTTTCCAGTTCATTCAGGGCATGTTTTACAGATAACCCTGAGTTAAAAATGATTTTAAAAATATGGTTCAGCTGATGGATTGATTCCCTGCT
>Ga0265297_10011627_pt1 | contig 10734 bp, 12 predicted proteins | sample Munlanlwell13791_FD_192502 | JGI IMG/M metagenome (GOLD analysis project Ga0265297, IMG submission 192502) | Leachate microbial communities from a municipal landfill in Southern Ontario, Canada - Leachate well 137-91 | ecosystem: Engineered > Solid waste > Landfill > Unclassified | place...
AAGAAGCGGCTGATCTCTTCAATCAGGCTGCCGAAATGATCAGAGACGCCGGTATTCTCCGAGGGAGGGAGCTTGCCAGGATGCTCACCAAGGCCTCGGATAGCCTCAAGGCCACACGTTCGCCCACAGAGAAGCTTATGCTCGTTTTCGCATACATAAAGCAGCTTCTGGTCAAGATTCGCGATGCTCTGAAGACCAGGCCACAAGAAGGCGGAAAGGTTGTGCAAGTCTGTTCTAAGATCATGGCTCGCGCCGTCCAGATTGTCGATTACATCAAAACCATAACTCAGGATGATCCACAAAGAAAGGAGATCGCCCTGGACTCCCAACAGGCCAGGATACTCTTCTCAGGTGCCGGTGGTGAGCCTGTGAGCCGCAAGGAGACCATTCGAGCCATGAGGAGAGCCGAAGCTCTATGGCCTGCCTTGAAGTGCGGCCACAGGCCCCATGATGGACGACAGACCACACGTCTAACCGCAAGTGTGGAAGAGCTGCAGGATTCACCCTCAATCGGCTATCGTGACATGTGGCAACGGTCTGACAGGTGCGTAAGCCTGAGGTTGTAAGGCATTTCAATCAATATAGTCGAAAAATATACAAATTAATTCCATAGATCCGAGAAGGACAATAACTGTTTACCGTCTATCTTAGTTTACCGTCTAATACCGTTTCGGTATCGTTTCTATTATAATAGCATGAGAATATTATTTCATTGGCCTGATAGATATTCTTTTCGGATCGTTGCCAAATGAAACGGTTTGGTAGTGTCACATCATGGCCTTGCATCCTTGGTAATGTGGTCTTACCTTTCTTAGGTGGCTTTGTCTCCGAAAAAGCAATAGTAGGAACTAACGATCGTGTCCCGCTGCGGATAAATCTACAGGGTTAAAAGAGAAGATTATAAGTAGTAGTATAAGCATAATAAGGTACATGGATAAAATACCAATGAAATGTCCCGCGTGCGATTGGTCGTGGAATTATGGTGGAAAGAAACGATCATTAGCCGGAAAGGCTGCTATGAGCGTGAGTTGTCCGGCATGTGGAAAGAAAGTTAAGATTCCCTCTGAGGCATGCGCGCGGATAGAAGAGGCCATGAGAACGGTAATGAAAGCGAGATCAGGCTGACGATAATAAGCATTAATGCCATAACTGCCACCATCCCCTTTTCTTGATCTCCTTCTATGGATCTATCCATAAGGCGACAAACTGTAATGCAAAGCCCACTGCTAATAATATCTTTCCAATTTTGTTTATTAAATTGTGGCGGTTAATGCCAGCTATATCTGTAAGGACCAATTCATAATTGGGACTTCTGTGTGTGTAGTCGTCTTGATTGTATAAAATCGACACTTCTGACCCGCTCATGGTATCCTTTGGTTTGACCATTATAAACGAATCCAGTCCCCCCCATAGCATCCCCAAAGTTCCCAAAAAACTTATTGTAAGGCCAATTAAACCAAGCACACGACTAGAAAACATGCTATCCCTTCCTATTTCCAGAACCGCCACCATCCTTTTTTCTTGGCCTCTTCCTGGCTTGGTGGGAGCTGAGGCGTGATCTTCTCGGTAAGCTGATGAGTTAAGGCGGTTAACATACTGATCTGTTCCCGGTCTTGTCGGATGGTGTCTAGTGCATGCTCGTGATCACGCTTCATCAATTCTAAGTCGAAGCGTGCTTGATCACTAGTTTTTCTTAGCTGATCATTCTCTTGCTGGAGTCTATCAGCTAGCGATCTTGACTTGTCTAAATCGGCTTTAATAGATGTGATCTCTGCTCTTAACCTAGTGATCTCGGACCAGTTTTTATCAAGATCTGCTTTTGCCTTATCCAGCTCGGATCTTGCCGCCGCAAGCTCTCCGTGATCACTACCATGCAGGTACTGATCAAGAGCCTCAAGAACGATTTGAGTCTTGCCGATGCCTTTTTCTTTCACTGCCTGGTTTATGTCTTTTAGCAACTGATCATTGGCCTCGGCATAAATCCTCATCGTGATCACCACTCCATTGATAGCCTTGATATGGTGATCAGCTATATTTTTTCTGGTGTCTGTTCCGATAAGGCTTATGGTGTCGAGCATTTGTAATCTGGCCATGCTATCTTTTATCAAACTAGCACAATGCTTATAGAATAGAAAAATGATCTTATGACCCTGAGTAGCAAACGAGGAAATACACAGATGTCTCTCTCAACTCCTGATCCATTAAACGAGAAAATAAAGAACCTGATCAGAGATTGGATGAGCGACCGCGGACTATATAAAAATGATAATATCCTTAATAAGGGAGTCACTTTTCAATTAAACGGAGTGAGTAGTGTAGGGATTGGCTTCTCTGTTATTCAACCCATTGCATTAAAAAGAACTTTGGTTGTTGGCTCAACAATCGAGGTAGAAGCATCACAGTATGAAGCACTCAAGAACTTGCCAGCAAAAGAACTGGATGAGTTTATTTTTGGCCTAAAGAGAGAGCTTATATTTCAATCACCCGATTTCGTGTTTGTGCCGCCTGTGCCTAAATCAATTCACTTCTCAAAAGAGATAATGTTTGATGAGCTAACCGAAGGTAAGATTCGCGAAGTCTTGGAGAGAATAACGAGATGCGTATTATGGGTAGCTTGGAGCATGAATAGAAAATTCGGTAACTCTTTGGAGAAGAAATAGTGACGGAATTTGCTGCCACAAGATACCAAGATATAATCAGCAACAGTGGAACTAATTTAGGATTTATCGACACTATAATCAGCTTGCCCGAAACTCTGACAAAGGCGTTGTTAGGTTCACGTTCAAATGCTGAAGATAATTTTAGTGGTAATTTGGATCAAACGGAGTCAAAAGATCTAAATTACATAATGAGCATTCTAAATATTATGTATATGATTCGGGATGGGGTCAGAGTTCGCGAATTCCTGAGGGATAATACATATCTAGCACCTATAATATCTGAAGCGTATCCTGAATTGCAAAAACACTTCCCTCACAGTACTTTCTTTATGGATATCGATCAAGGCACATTGGTGATCTCCGTTGGAACCACACTCTCGCCGGAAGTGGCCAATGAAAATTTAAATAGATTTGATGAAGAATGGTGGCTCGATGTTTGCGTTAATTCGCATGCAAAATTATGCATTACGGTGGAATTCCAATAGCGTTTGATTGGAATGGGTTTTTAAATCTAGCAAGGGATTTAGAAATAGGAACAGACGAAGCAAGAGTGCGTTCCTCTATAAGTAGAGCTTACTATGCCTCGTATTGTAACGCCAGGAATTATATGGAAGATACTTGTGGCAGACAGTTGCCCCATGATGAGTCATCGCATCAATATGTTATCGAGTATTATAACGGAAATAAAGGAGTTAGAACCACCCCTAGAAGATCAAAAATTGCACAAAAATTATTGCGTATGAAGTTAAAAAGAGTTATGGCGGATTATGATAATAAAGATCACAATTTAGTTATTTTGCGTAGTGAAGCGCGATTTGTTTTACAGCAATCAAATGAAGTTATTGAAGAAATAGAACGCGCTGGATTGTAATTGAATCGCCTTTTGTTCTCGATATTTTCTTTATAGATTGCAAGTTGCACGCACTACCCCATCAGTCCTTCCCGGCCCGGCTTAATCGGCCTAAATCCGCTTCTGGCAACGTGCTCATTCCATACACTATGGAATTTTGCACAAGCTGACTTGATCGGCCTGCTCATAGCGATCCATTCCGGCCACTGCTGCCGATCACGATAAGGCCCTTTCTTGGAGCGCACACCTCCGATTGTTGGCCCGGAAAGGTATTTATAAAAATATCTTGCCGTTTGCGGATATGGAAAATACCAAAAAAGGGGAGATGATTTCTTGGAAGTTATACGCACTCGCCAGCAACCATCTTAGTCTTCTCTTCAGTCATCCCGTAGTTTTTCGGGTGGAGTTGTAGCAAGTGCAGTCAAAGACGCCCTCCGCAGATTTGAACGATCTCTGATCAGCTGGATTCATGCTAAAGAATCCTCCTGAGCAGCAGGGTAGCCATTCGTCTTCCTTCTGAATGGTGTCAAAGCGTGACTTCATGCGCATGTTCTTGGCGATATCATAGGTTCCCACATACCGTTCCTCTCCTGCGTTGAGAATCTCATCTTCTGTGCCAACCTGTCTCCATTCAAAGTTAGCAATGCCTGTACTATGCGATTGCAGCTTGTACTGCGTGTCTCTGGTGGCTTTGATCTCGCTCAGATCGATAGCCTCATCTGTGGCAAGGATGGTGGCGTTCATCCTCAGTAGGTTCATTTTCAGGCTTCGTTCCTCGGAGAACTCGTGGTTGTAAAGGAAGTTGGCACCAACATAGTCCTTGTTATTGCCCACGAACTCGCGGTTGTTGATCTCTTTGCCGGAGTAGTTCATGCTCTTGCTGTAGATGAGCTTGACTGGCCATATCTCGTAGAAGTCAATAGTGTAGACATCTGATCCTGCGGGCTTGACGATGGTCATGTTCACGGAGTTGTTGGTGCTTGACTTGAGCAAAAGTTGCTCCTCCGAGCTGTAAGACCCTAGCATGGCGGCAGTTCTCTCCTTTACGCCTACCTCGTTTACCTTCACGTCCTTGTAGTAAGAGTGGTAAGGGCTTAGGGTTCTGCCCCGGTAGTTCACGGGTGATATCTGTCCCTGCACTGACTGTTCATAGATGAAGCTCAGGTTGCTGCTTTCCCTGGTGATAGACCAAGAGTTAGAATCGGTCTTGACTGAGCCGGACCAGGAAGCAGCAAATACGCTGGTGATGAGTGGTGCAAGGATAAGCAGTGCAAGAAAAGATTGCACCCGAATTCTCATAATACCACCACATCTGCTGAAGGCACGCCGCCCTTCAGTTCAGACCGCATGGCGGCATGAAGTACAGCACCATAATTGACACCTCTAGAATTCCCAGCCGAGTTGGAATATGCACTTGCAGTCCCCCGTCCACCAAACTTGGTGGGAGTAATATAAGTCTCTCCGGATGCACTTAAGAGTCCATAGTCATTTGCCGCGTTAAGATTTATCATACTAAGCGAGCCTAAGTAGACATCACATAATGTACCGACTAAATTGTTACTTTTATCTCGAATATATGATCCAGCAGATGCTTCTTCGGCATTTATATTCAAATCTAGAGATACACTGATTCTGCCTTCTGATTTTGCAGCAATACAATGTGTCATTAAACTACCCTGCTTGAATGTAATCCATGAATAAGCAGTACCATAGGTATTATCAAATACGGGCATGCCAATCTGCCCTCGTTCAGCAATAACGTCCGAAACTTGAGATACAGAGGCAGCACCTTCATTTTCAGCAGTTACATGAGCGATCAGCCTACCATTATTGAATAAGGTCTGGATATTTGCTCCATTTACATTGACGCCAGCAGAGGACTCTGTTCCACCTCTAACACCTTCGAGGGTTGACTCTTGAGATACGAAGGCTTTACCATTGGCGTTAGAGGTCTGAATGGTAGTTAATGTGCCGCTATTTATGCCCGAATGAGTTCTCGCCTCATTTTTTTTAGCGCCTTGCGCAAATGATTCAGCATATCCATATTCCCCGCTAAGATGTAGATTTTGAGATACACTAACACCGCTATCTATTATGGCGTTCTGCTCCGTTGAAGAAGTGCCTTTTTCCAAATAAGTGCTCGTACTTGCGCTGTTTCCTTTCCCATCTTTTGCATAAGATTCGGACGAGCCTCTTTCCGCATTTACTTCTGAATTTTGAGATGCGGTGGCTTTGTCATCGATTTCAGCCGCTTGCATGGTAGTCAGCCAGCCATTCCCCATGCTCGAACTCGTGTAGACATTTTTTCCATTAGCATCTTGTGCAGACGAGGTTGTGTAGCCTCCTTTACCATTAACCGTCGAAACTTGGGACACTCTGGCTTTGTCGTCAATTTCGGTGATCTGCCGAGTGGTCAATATACCTTGATCCATGCTCGAATATGTTGTTGCATAATTGCCGTCTGCATCTCTTAAATTAGAGTAGGCCATTCCACTTTCGGCAATGAAATGAGCATCTTGTGAGGTTATCGTGCTTTTGCCATCTTTAGCCGTCTGCAAAATGCTCATTTTACCATTTGACAATTGTGCCACTGAGCCAACAGCAAGTGCAAATACGGGCCCCATGGTTTCTTCATATTCCACAAAATATCCCGCGTGTGAGTCAGCATAACCTCGTTCTCCAGTCATCTCCGATTCCTGGGATATGCTTGCGGTACCATCATCTGTTGCTATATGCTCAGTTTTGAGTACGCCGTTATTTATTTGAGTATACGTCGTGGCGTAATTGGTAGAAGCATCTTCCTTCAACTGTCCTGCATTTGAGCTAACGGATCCTAATTCGCCATTAATATCAGCTATCTGAAACGCGCTTGCTATACCGTCATTCTTTGCACTCTGTATACTGTGCAGGATGCCATTTTGCACCCAAACATTCGTACTCGCGTGATTTTGACGTCCATCCCAATGCTGCATGCCAGCCCAAGAGCCTGCGCCTCCACTTTCTGCATTAATGTCTAAAACTTGAGATACGCTTGCACTGCCTGTCCATGCAGCCATGTTGGTGCTCAGCATGCCCCTGTTCATCCATGCATATGTATTTGCACTTTCTCCATTTGAGACCAAATTTAAACCCAAAGAGCCTGATCGTCCAATGATGCTCCCGCTAAGTTTGGCATCTAGCGTTACAGGTGTAAGAATGGCGTTGGTGGATATTGTACTGGATGCTTCCTGAGCAGAAACACATTAGTGCCAGCAGAACCGCCGCTCCCGCGGTACGTCTGTTCCATACTAACATCACCAGAACCAGCCACCTCTCTGTAGTTGGTCATCTCTACGTCTCCAAATTTTGCTTCGGACTCCTCGGAAACTGAGACATCTGTGCTGATTTCGTAATCATCAGAAATGCCCACGGATTCCCCGCCATCTTCTGCTGAGAAAGAGACTTCGATGGCCTGGGCACCCTGAAAGAAGCAGACGACTAAGAAAATAAATAAAATACAACGCATGCCAAACATCCTTTATCCTTCCTGCATTCTGGATAGATGCATCAGACGAAAAACCTTTGGGTTACACCTGTCAATGGCATGTTTAAATCCTTTTTATATGGTTTGTTTTGTTTGCTGAGAATAAAATTATGATAAGGCTAGGGGTTCTCTCCCTAAGCCTTAATCGGTGCTGGCCTGTTTCCCTGGCCCTGGGGAAGGTCTTCCTCTACCTCTATCTCCTCAATGGTAATAGGCATAGGTTCTATTTGGAGGAGCTGGGACCGCCTCTCCTGAGCTTTTGCCTTCTTCTTGTACTCCTTCAGCTCTTTCTTCTGCTCAGTTACTGCCATTTCATATTCTACATCCAGCATCTTAGCAGCCAATTCTTTACCTACATCTTCTGTCCACTTCTTGGTACTCCATTCCGTTAAAGCGTCTGGCCTGGATCCTTTGTAAATATTGGTTTTTTCTTCCACTACCTGAGCCCAAACCGCCTCTTCTGGAGTCTTTGGTAGATCAATAGAGACTTTCCCCTCTACATCATACAGGCCTACAGTTTTCAGGATATGAACCGCCGCCGATATTGCTATCTTCTCATCGGAGCTATGGAGGCCATTGGTGAGAACGTTCACCGCTTCAGTGGCTAGAGATCTGAGCCTTAACTTTGAATCTACCCACAATGCCTCTCTTTTGACGTTCAATTCTGCTAAAAAAAATGCGTTTTTGTACCATTTTGATATGGTGTTTCGGCCTATTCCAAGTGTTTCAGCTACATCTTTATCGGTTTTTCCAAGAATTAACAGGTCAATTGCATTAAGTTGCTCTGGAGTCAGCCTAGGCGCAGGAGAGCGATCCCATAACCTTTCTTGCATTTTACCTAATTCTTTCTCTATTTTGTTTTCAAGCATTGAATCACCTTCTTTAAGGCTTTTAACAATATTCTGGGCCGATGTAACTAGCAGAGGATCTAAAAAGCCTAACTTACTTAATCCGTTGGCCCATTTCTCAAAGAATCTAATATCTTTGGGGGAAAAATTAATCATATCCTGGATAGCCTCTTTTCTCTACGTTCTAAGGCTTCCTGGCCTTTGGGAGACTCCAGATACCTAATTTTCTCAAAAGCATTAGCCATATCATCCTCTCCTAAGGCCCTGGCCTCTGCTATCAGTTCATCAATGGAAGGGAGAGGAGGAGGCTTCTTTACCCTGGGGGGATTCATTTTGTTCATTATGCCTCCTCCTCGTTGGCGTTGCCATCGTAGTCCTCTTTTTGGTATGTCGTCTTCTGCCAGCCACGTACCCGCACCATTACACGTTGCTCTATGCGATGACGGCGCTTCTGTATGGCTTTGGGCTCGTTCCTCATGCCTTCGCCTCTTGGAATGCCCAGTCACTACCAATCTTGATATCTGCTGCGCAGGGTGCATCATGAAATATCTCACCTGCTGCCATCATGAACACCCAGTTTACCAGATCAGCGCACTCCTGCGCTCTCTCCACAGAGCATTCCAGTAAGACTGAATCATGCAGAGACAAAAGGAAATTGAAATCTGCATACTCCGGTTTGCAGAATTCCCGATACAATAGACCCGATGCCAGCTTGAAGAGATCAACACCAGTTGCCTGAATCGGAACATTGACCAGCCGATTCTTTAGCTTCTTGTGAAGCTTTCCCGTTGCCTCATCTCGGCGGGGAACATATTCCAGCCTGCCGAGTGCAGATCTGGCCACATGGTATTCCTTGCTATTGACCACCACTCGGAGAGACTCATTCTTGCATTTGTCCCAGTACCTCAACAGGCCAGGATATCCTGCCTTGAACGCCTCCAAATACTTTTCAGCATCATCCTTTGACAGGCTTGGTATGGCTTCCATCAGGTAAGGGATGCCTCCACCATATAGGGCACCAAAATTGATTACCTTGGCCGTTTTCCGCTGCTCTGCTGTGACCTCATCCACCTGCACGCCAAAGACCTTGGCCGCAGTGACCCGGTGCAGGTCTGCGCCCTCATGATAGAGCTTCAGCAAGGTAGGCTCTCCGGAGATCTCTGCGGCCAATCTCATCTCAATATTGCTGTAGTCGCACTCCACCAGCGCCCGGCCAGGATCCGCCCTGAAGAGATACCTCAGCTCTTTGCTGATCTGCTGGGCATTTGGGCCGGAGCTGGTATACCGGCCAGTTCGGGTACCAATCTGCACATAGCTGGAATAGAGACGGCCTTGGTCGTGATTCTTCAGCCAGGATCTAAGAAAACGCTGTTGCATCTGATATTTCTTCAGCTCACGGAGTTGGCCAGCTAGGGGTTTATCGGGTTGCTGCTGCAGCAGCGCCTTTATGGTAGCCTCCCCGGAATCCTTAACGTCGGCGCCATACACCACCTGCAGAAGGGCTTTAAGGTGCTGGCTGCTGGCCAGGTTCAACTGCCGTCTTTTCTTATCTGCGCTCGGAGATCTCCACCCGGCATCCCTGGCAATAACCTTAATCGCCTTCTCGGCATCTTCTATGATCTGAGTCAGATCAGCTATCCTGGCCTGCACGCCGGGGATATCCAGGGGCAAACCTGTCTGCATGGCCTCCACCGTCATAGGTAGGCAGCCGAACTCAATCTGCGCTACCCTCTGCAGGCCGGCAGCGTCCAGCTTCTCCTTCAGCACCGGATAGAGCTGGATTAATATCTCGGAGTCTCTCAGGGCATATTGTAGCTGCTCCTCAGTATGCACCCCGGACCAGTCCGACTTCTGTAAGCCCTTGTCCAGCTCAATGCCGAGCAGATCCTTAACCACTGTCTTGAGACCAGCTTTGCCCAACGAATTCTCGTAGAGACCAGCGATCAGCAGTTGGTAGGCAATCATGCTATCAAAGAGATTGACCACAAGGAATCTGTACCCGACTGCGGCACGAATCAAGCCAAGGTCGTAGGCTAGGTTATGACCAATCTTAACTACGTCGGGATTGGCCAGGATAGGCAGTAGTCTGGTGTACTCTTCTGGCTGCAGGAGTCCGGAGGTGGACTCCGTTGCCCAGGAGAGCAGCTTCGGGGTGGCTTTGCGGGCATCCAGCCTGATCTTAGGCTTCTTCTGGCCGCCGTAGATAGGTGTCTCTCCACCAGCGGTCTCAAAGTCGAAGGCCAACAGTTTCATGAGGGTTCCTCCACTGCTTCAGGGAATTCTGCCAGGAATCTCTGCAGGCTGGCTTGACCACCATCGGCCAGGAACTCCTGCACCACCGGATTGATATCCGGTTTTGCCGGATTAGAAAACGTATTGCTACAAGGTCTATGCTTAGCGAAAACCGGCAAAACCGGATCATTTTTCGCATTTTTCACTTCTTCCCCAGTAGGGGAGCCAAAGAGACCTACTATCTCAGCCCATAGATTCTTACTGGATATGTCTATAGTACTATCTTTTATTGATTTTAATCCGGTATATCCGGTAATAAGTATCTGTTGACTTGATTTTAATCCGTTATTTGATCCGTTGATATTCCGGTTAGATCCGTTGGCCAATAGGCTTTTCAGCTTGATAATCTCCTCTTCATATTTGTCTTCGTCAAAAGCCAGACCAGGATATACGGTTGCGGTTTTGTCGTCTATTGTGGTCTCTAAACTTGGTTTGTTGTCACAATATCGCTTTACGTAGCCGCCAAATTGACGTACATCAACTTCATTGGCCATAGAAAGAGTACACCACTTTTGGAAATGGTCATAGAGTTTCTTCACCGGCAGGCGAATGGATTTGGCA
>Ga0265297_10011628_pt1 | contig 10733 bp, 9 predicted proteins | sample Munlanlwell13791_FD_192502 | JGI IMG/M metagenome (GOLD analysis project Ga0265297, IMG submission 192502) | Leachate microbial communities from a municipal landfill in Southern Ontario, Canada - Leachate well 137-91 | ecosystem: Engineered > Solid waste > Landfill > Unclassified | place...
ACGAGGGCCAGCGCAGATTCGCGCAAAGCGTAATTTGAACGTTGCGATACCGTCAACGAAGGATCGATGTATCCTCCGGCCCAGGGTTCGACGCTGGCGTCAATATATAAGGCCCCCTTCTCCTGGCATAACGAGATGAGCGCAGTCGAAGAAACGTCAACCGACACATTGATGACAAAGTCCCCTTTGCTCAGATGAGATCCAAGAACCTGACGATAATTTTCCGGGGTTAGGGGATTAATTTCGAAAGAAATATTATATTTTTCCGCTTCTTCGCGTCCGCGATCGTCGGCAGTCGTAATAGAAATTTGTTCAGGCTTGACATCAATATGGCGCATGATCAAAGGCAAAACGCCCTGACCGATAGAGCCGAAACCGATCATGAATATATGGTTCTTAAACGTCGCAATCTTGTTTTCACTAGGCATAGGACTTCTCCCGATAACACAACGACAACAAAACTTAGGAGGAGGGGTTAGCTCGGAGAAACGATTCGCCGAATCCCTGTGGCTAACCCTAGCTATTATTTCACAACCTTCAACTGAGTCTTCCGTGTTTCCGGAGCGTTGGGGACGATCTCGATTTTCGCGTCAGAGTAGAATCCGTTGAATCGCGACTGAGAAGCCGCCATATAGGCGCCCATGCCTTCAAGAGCGATCCAATCGCCTTCGCAGGCGTCTTCGGGGAGCATGAAGGGGCCAGCCATATAGTCAACGGAGTCGCAGGTAGGCCCGTAAAACCGGAACGGAACGAGCTTTTTGCTCGGCGCCTTCTGATCCTTGCGGGAGAGGCGGAAAAGCTTCGCGCTGTTTTTCCAGCCCATCGAGGATACTTCGAACATGTTGCCGAAACTTCCGTCGTTAATATAAAGCAAATCGCCTTTGCGCAATTGAACCTTGACGACAAGGGTCGAACAATCGCCGGACAATCCTCTTCCCGGTTCAGCCCATATTTCACAACATTTAGGCAATTTAAGCTTGGCAATTTCCTCGCGGATGACGTCGAAATAGGCCGTCAGAGGCAATATTTCCATGCCCAAGCCGCGAACGGGGAACCCGCCGCCAATATCGAATACGCGCACCTTGATGCCCGAACGGCGAATAATATCGCCGCCCTTGCGGATGGCATCGGCATAGGAAGACGGGTCAAGCGTTTGCGACCCGACATGGAACGAAATGCCCGTTCGTGAAGCTTTGGAGGCCGCCAGTTTCAGCAAATCAACGGCGGCATCGGGGGTGCAGCCGAACTTGCCGGTCAACTGGCAGGCCGCGCTGCCCTTGGGCATGGCTATGCGTATGACAATCAGCAGATCTTCCGCATGATCGGTTTCCTCAACAATTTTATGGATTTCGTCGGCGGTGTCGGCAACAAAGTCGCGAACGCCATAATCAAAATAGGCTGCGCGAATGGCCTCTCGGCTTTTAACGGGGTTCATAAATGCCAGATGGGCGCCCGGGAACATCGTTCTAACGAGCCTGACTTCGCCTAGCGAGGCGACATCAAAATGGTTAATGCCCGCTTGGTGGAGAATCTCCAGCACATAGGGATCCGGATTGGACTTAATGGCATAAAGGCTGTGCCCGGGGAAATTCTCGACAAACATCCTTGCCTTTTGGCGCAGTTTTTCCGGATGCATGCAGTGAACGGAATGTGCGGGCCGTGCGGTTTTGATAAAGGACTCGACGCTCGACGCGCGTGGAAGCGCGGGAACTTGCGGTACTTCAAATGCCGGGAATAAAGAAGACGCTTTGCCCAGAACCTTGGATCGGGAAGCGGAATTTTTGTAATTCATGAACGGAGCCCAATATTGAAAAATTACTCTATGACGCGTTTATTTTATGGATGCATCCAGTCTTCTTCCGGCCACGCCCATTCCCAAAGCCAGTTTCTTGCGGACACCGGCCTGAACCAACCCACCCAAGGCATCAATTCCTGATGAGGCTCGCTGGGAACCCAATGCTCGGACCAAAGCGTAATGACCTTGTTTTCGTTAAACTGGTGCATAACGACTTCCGTGTTTTCCATTTTTAACAAAGACAGTTTTGCGCCAGCCGTGTTGAATCGAGGCGAAACAACGTTTGCGCTTTCCGCTTTTGGCCATAACAGCACAACGCCAGCTGTATTATATTGCTGCAAAACAGGCGTTGAGGTTTCTGTGCTGTGCCACAGAACTTCCGAAGCAGCCATATGTAAGGAAGGCAAAGATCCGGATTGATAAGCGGTGTTCATAATATTCATCGTCCAGCCCTCTGGAACAAATTGTTACCAGCAGCCAGAGAACGGCCAAATGCGCGAGCGAAGAACTTCCAATGAAGGAAATCCAACGTCATCGAAAAGAGGCGGATGTATAGGATAAGAAGCGCTACACACTATCACCAACGCCTCGCGTCAGTGCCGACCCTTACTTCTTTGCCTCGCAACCAAGACCGAATCCGAAAAGTCCTTTTGCAACACCATGCTGCAATAAAAGCTTTCGGAAAAATTCCCTGCTGCATACCACTCTCCCGACTTCATCCTTCGGACTACGCCGGGCGGCAAAGCGTCGTTACATAAACCAGTGGGGAACGAAAAAGGTGGTATGCCTTCGCGTCCTTGGGCCAGTGGTACGTGCGCTTCCGTAAGGACGAGTGTGTAATCCAAAATATTTTACAATCAATAAAAATTTTGGGATTCAAATTATTTCTCCCCCCTGTGTCCTGAGTGCATCACCCGACTCGGGACGGGGAGGCCTTCGGTCTGCTTCCGGCGGATAGGCAGGAGCACCGTTTCGGTTCTGTCACGAAGAGAAGGGGGTGGCTTCGGTGCTTCCGCGCATAAGCTCTCGCCCCGCCTTTTTTTGAAGAGGGCGCTCCCCTGAAAAGACGGGTGAAAGAAAAAACACCATATTTTTCAGCACTATTTGGCGTTCAAGCTTTTCTTTCTTTCCCTGATTATTTCCTCTATAGAGCATCCGTATTAAAAATGGGGACGTCCCCTCAAGAGGAAATAGCATGGCAAAGACTTCATATAAGAATTTAAAACAGCTCGGACACTCGGTCTCCATACCGGACTCGCCCAATCACGCGCTTATCGAAAAGCTGCCAAGCCCGTTTGCCGAACACGACTATGTCGTCCGCTTTACCTGTCCCGAATTTACCTGCATTTGCCCGGTGACGGGACAGCCTGACTTCGCGACGATCGTCATAGACTATGTGCCCGGGAAGTGGCTTGTCGAAAGCAAGTCTTTGAAGCTCTATTTTCAGTCTTTTCGGAACCACGGCATTTTCCACGAGCCTTGTACGGTAGGCATCGGGGATGCTCTTCTCAAGATCCTTAAGCCCAAGTGGATACGCGTTTCGGGTTACTGGTATCCGCGCGGCGGCATGCCGATTGACGTGTTTTTCCAGAAAGGCAAATTGCCCGCCGGAGTCGTCGTTCCGGATACGGGAGTGTCCCCCTACCGCGGACGAGGATAGATCTTACGACCTAAATTTTCCGAATTTCGCGGTATTCGGATGGCGTATGGCCGTAGGTTTGGCGGAAGTGGGTAATAAAGTGGCTGGGGTGGCGATAGCCAAGAAATCCGGCAATCTCGGAAATGCTTTTTTTGTCATATCGCAGGTCGTCGAGGAACCAGCGCGCCTTTCTCATGCGTAAATCGAGAAGCTCTTTCCCGAAACTCGTTCCCGCGGACGAAAAAGTCGTTTGCACCGTTCGTGTCGAAAGATTGTGCGCGCGCGCCAGCAGGGTTTGGTTAAAGCCCTGATCGCAGCAGCGCGTGCGCAACGTATGACGAAGTCTGTAAAACAAAGCCTCTCTGTAACTTGTCGAAACTGTTTTGGGCGGACCTGCGACAAGAGCAAGCAGACAACAGATTTGTTCGACGATGGCATCGGGAGGGACGGAAATCTCTTTGAGCTCCGGAGATGATAGAGCCGCAAGAGTCGACGCCAGCGCCTTTCCGAAAGGAGAAAGATCGAGCAAGGGCTGTGCCGTGATATCGAAAGGAAAAGGCACCCAGCGCTGAAGCAAAGCGCGCGGCAGCAGAAGAGACGTGGCTTCGGAAGGAGTGACAATATTATATGACCGGGGCTCGCCGGAATATGTCAGAAAGCAACCGCCAGCGTTCACAAGAGATTCTTTTTGGTTTTGTTTTACGACAACCGCTCCTTTGTTCACATAGGACAAAGAAAAAACGTCGCTTGGGTTTTGCGTGCAATCGCTCTGTGAACGCTCGTGTAAAGAAGGAGTCATTCGATAGAGATAAAGACGACTTTCTCCGAATTTGTAGTAGACGGCTTTGGCGGAAAAAAGAGTGTCGTTGACGAGAGAAATTTTTCCTCTCAAGCCAACCGAGAACAAATGGTCTTCCCAAAAGGAGAGAGCTTTATTTCCTTCCAAGCCTTCTGTTGACGCACGTGCTCTAACGCTTTCCATCCACGAGTCCTCAATCTGAAGTAGCAAAAGAAAGTCTCGGATACCCTCGTTATATAAACACGAAGAAACTGTTTCATATAGACGAAGGCTAGTAGGAAAACTGTTTTATTCCACCACGGGTTGTGGTCTCTTAACCATATCGAGACTGTTCCAAGACGCCCTGTTTGGCAAGAAATAAAGCAAACAGGGCTCGGCCCGACTCCAGGTTTCAATACAATAGTATTCAAAAAGACCTCCTTCTGAACTTTTGTTACCCGCCTCAACGTCAAGCCATCATCCTCGGAGAAAAACCATGCGCCTTTCTGACTACAGCATATCGTCCAAAGTCATCTTGGTCATCGCCACCTTGGGTGTTGTTGCCGGGGCTATCGCAACATTGGGAGGCTATGGTCTTTCAAAAATTACAACTGCGGCGGAGGAGATCAACGCAAGCGGCAAGGACATTCGTCTTGGCGCGCAGGCGTACATATATATTCTTATGTTAAGCCGCGGTGAATACCGTGCGGCTGTGGCTCCTAACGAGATCGGGGAAATCATGCCTCTCATCAAGCAATACAAAGAGGTGTTTGTAGATCGCATATCGAAGCTTGAAGAAGGCGCCTCGGCAAAAAACAAAGAGCAAATAAAAAAGATCCGCGCCGCATATGACGAATACTCCGCTTTGTCCGACAAAACATTTGCTACGGCGGAAAAACACAAAGGTGCCGAAGCCTCTGCGGCGCAGAAGGAAATTTATGATGCTGTTATGCTTGCGCGAAAGAAAGCTACGCAAGTAACGGACGAAATTACGGCATTAAACGCCGGCTTTACGGAGGAAAACGATAAAATAGCGGCGAAGTCGGAAGAACTATCGGCCTTTCTTAGCGTTGCGATGACAGTCGTAACTTTAGGCGGCATCGCTTTTGGTCTCTTTTTAGGCATGTTTATTTCAAGGAAAGGAATCGTCGGCCCCATCCATATGATTGTTGACTGTCTTTCCAAGTTAGCGGACGGGCAACTGGGCATAGACATCTATGGAACGGATCGGAAAGACGAGGTAGGGAACATCGCAAAAACGACCCTAATTTTTAAGGAAAACATGGTCAAGGCTAAGGAACTCGAAATGGCCGAAGCTAAGGAACGCGCAGCTAAGGAAGAACGAGCCAAAAAACGAGCCGAAGCGACGGAGCGTTTCGAACATGCCATGTCAGAAATCGTAAAAAGCGTTGCAAGCGCGTCAACGGAACTGCAAGCCTCGGCGCAGTCTCTTGCGGCGACGGCAGAGGAGACATCCAAGCAATCAACGGTTGTCGCAGCGGCGTCCGAACAGACAACGGCGAACGTGGCGACTGTCGCAAGCGCGAGCGAAGAAATGACAGCTTCTATCGCAGAAATTGCACAGCAGGTCACAAGATCGTCGCAAATAGCCAACAAAGCCGTCGAAGACGCCAAGAATGCAGGTAGCAGCGTCGGCGCGTTAGTCGATGCGGCCAAAAAGATTGGCGACGTGACCGAAGTCATATCGGGGATCGCGGCGCAAACGAACCTTCTGGCTCTCAACGCGACGATCGAGGCGGCAAGGGCAGGGGATGCCGGCAAAGGCTTTGCGGTTGTCGCGTCGGAGGTCAAAAACCTCGCCAACAATTCCGGAAAGGCGACCGAAGAAATATCGGCGCAAATAGCCTCGATCCAGCAGATCAGCCAGCAATCGGCAACGGCCATAGATCAAATCTGCAAAGTCATTCAAGAGATGGATCAGATTTCGACGGCCATATCCGCCGCCATCCAGCAGCAAAGCGCGGCCACCAAGGAAATTGCGCACAACGCGACGGAAGCCAGCAAAGGCACGTCGGAAGTTTCAAGCAACATCAGTTCAGTCAATACGGCAGCGAACAGTACGGGGGAATCCTCGCATCAGGTTCTTCAAGCAGCTCAGGAACTGGCTCAACAGTCCAATAGGCTGAAGAAGGAATTTGACTCGTTTGTTGCAGCATTGGCAGCCACCTAAAGGAAACGGAAGAGTAGTTTTTCAGATTAGGGTCCGTTTCCTAGGGCCCGCCGGAGTCCTCAAAGCATCTCCTCCCCGCTTTTGCTAGAGGCTCCGGCGGGTGATTTTCACCCGTTCGACACAGAAAGCCCCTTTTTTTCAGCGCTCGTTGTTGGCGTTGACATTTCTTTGAAAAAAGACTATTCGATAGTTATGAAACTATCAAATTATTCAAAAATCTTCAAAGCCCTCTCAAACGAGCAGAGGCTAAAAATATTTATGGCCATCTATGAACAGTCGCTGAAGGGTGATGGTGCGGTTGTATCCAAAGCCGACGAAGGCTGCTGCTGCCCCATGGAGAAAGCCTTCACCAAGATGTGCAAATGCCTGTGCATATCCAGATCAACGGTTTCCCACCATTTTAAAGAGCTTCAGAACGCCGGGCTCATCGTCTGCGAAAGAAAAGGACAGACGATCCTGTGCCGGGTCAATGAAGCTGCAGTCAATTCCATCAAGGAATTCCTGCAGTAGGTTTTTTTGCCCATATTGTTCGAAAGTATTCGGACAATAGAACTGAAAGGAGGTGATGAGGATGACAAACTGTTGCGGCAAGGATGCGAAATGTCTTTGCGATCAACTGAGCTGCGAGGTTACCGAAACGCAGGACGGTGTTCGCGTTGACATTAAAGCAAAAGACGAAGCCAAAACGGGATCATTAAAGGCTTTAATAAAGGCCATGCATGATTTCTGCGGCTGCTAGCTAAAGGTGCTGGAGGTGGGCCCGCCTCCAGCATTGTTAAAAGCCGTCAAAAGGCAAAATTAACCAAACGTGATAAGCTCTTTCTGAAACTATTCTGTTGGAATATGGTTCAGTACAGGAAGTTATTTGTGTGCGTTCATAATTATAAAAGGATATTCGAATGATGACTCCGACCCGCATTGTTATGGAAAGAAAAAATCATTTTGTGCATATCGGCAGCGACACGTTCAATCTGGATAATCCTGTTGATTTGCCAAAGGTCGTTGCTCTTTTTTCTCAGAAGGATTTCATCCGCAATGCGGTAGAGACGTCCCGGTCTTGGCAAGACAAGGTAGAGCAAGCAGAGCAAATCGTCGGCATACTTAACCTGTTTTCCGATGATGATTTGGCGAAGGTGTTCAACGTCGGAGATGCTGCCAAAACGCTTATAAAGCGCGATCAGATGGAATCAACAAGCCGCCTTATCATGAGACTATCCCCGGCATTGCAGGCCAGGAACCTTACAGACTACGGTGTTGCAACAACCATAATTGACGAAGTGGGCGGAGCCTTATTCCTCAATGTAATTCTTCCGAACTTGCCGATAGTAATTCAACCGTACGTCCTTCATGATTCGGACACCCAAAAAAGCCTGAAGCTTCGTCCCGATTTATATGCAAAAGCCCAAAACATCGAAGCAAACTGGCCAAGACCGGAAGAACCTAAAGAGGCTGATAAACAACACCCCCTGGATACGTTAACGCCCTAAGTGAAGGAGCCGCCATGTCGCCACAATCTGTTCAGGAAGACCAAAAGAAAAGAATTATTGAGCTCGAAGATTATCTCTTTTTTCAAGAAAGAAACGATATTCGTGCCAAATATCAGGAAGAAAGCGAAAGAGCCAGAAATACGAACGATTGCGCCGTCGCCGCGTATCTTAAAAGCACAAGCGGGTGCAATCTGGGCGTCCCCTTCTTTCTTTCAGAAAAACAAAAAGCAAAAGCCGCCATCATCGAAGAACGGATTTTACAGGATGTGGCCGATATGAAGGCCAGCCATTGTTGGCAGATTGTGGCCAGCGCGCTTCTCAAGCACCAGAACGAGGTTGTAGAACACTTTATCCCTAAACTTGGCTATGCCTTGAACGCCCAAGGCTTTCCGTACAAAGCGGAAAAGCCGCATCCCGTAAAAAACCATTCGACGTTGCTCCACATCTCTCTTCTCGCCGATAATATGGATGGAGCGGGCATGTTGATGCTGGCAGGCGCTGATTTTAAGGGCAAATATAACGATCCGCGAAGTGAAGCATCGCCCCTGACGCCGGAAGAAGATTTTCAAAACAAAAGGGATTATCCACCGATTTCAGCCGAAGATTTCGCCGTAATTCTCCATCGCCCCGCTCTCAGGGTCGCAAGTTCTGACGGGAAAACCCCCGCTTTTGTCTAAAAAGCCTTTTTACGTATCCAAGAAGCTTCTCAGCTTCCTTGACCGCGACGGATGCTTCAGCTTGCGCAAAGCCTTCGCTTCGATCTGGCGAATACGTTCGCGCGTGACGCTGAACTGCTGACCGACTTCTTCAAGCGTATGGTCGGTGTTCATGCCGATGCCAAAACGCATGCGCAGGACGCGTTCTTCGCGTGGCGTTAGCGTTGCCAAAACGCGGGTTGTCGTTTCGCGTAAATTCCCCTGAATAGCCGAATCCAAAGGCTGCACGGCGTTCTTATCCTCGATAAAGTCGCCCAAGTGCGAATCCTCCTCGTCGCCGATAGGCGTCTCGAGGCTGATAGGCTCCTTGGCGATTTTCATGACTTTGCGGATTTTTTCCAAAGGCATGTGAAGCTTTTCGACCAATTCTTCGGGCGTCGGCTCGCGGCCGATTTCATGAAGCATTTGGCGGCTTGTGCGAACCAGCTTGTTGATCGTTTCGATCATATGAACAGGGATGCGGATCGTTCTGGCTTGGTCGGCGATAGAACGCGTAATAGCCTGCCTGATCCACCACGTCGCATAGGTCGAGAATTTATAGCCGCGGCGATATTCGAATTTTTCGACGGCCTTCATCAGGCCGATATTGCCTTCCTGAATAAGGTCGAGGAATTGCAGCCCGCGGTTTGTGTATTTCTTGGCGATAGAAATGACAAGGCGCAAATTGGCTTCGACCATTTCCTTCTTGGCGCGGTTGGATTCGCGTTCGCCTTTTTGCACCGTCATGACGATGCGTTTAAAGTCGCCCAAAGGCAGGCCGGCTTCATCGCAAATGGACGCGATCTCGGCGCGCAAGCGATCGGTTTCCGATTCATGGCGTTCGGCGAATTTCGCCCAGGCCTTGACGTTGGGGGCGACAAATTTTGGCGCGGCAGGCTCGGCAGGAGCCGAGGCCGGTGCAGAAGCAGCTGCCGCTTCGGCTTTTTTGCCCTTGAACTTGGCGGCAATCTTGGCCGTCAGCTTTTCAGCCGGTTTCTTGGGCGGCGGCACGACCTTGCCGTGAAGAACGTCATAGAGCCAATTGCGGTCAAGCTCATGGCCGGTATAGCGCGCCAGGAAATCTTCGCGGCCGACGCCGCTGTCGCCTGCCAGGCGTAAAATGCGTCCTTCGATGCCGACAAGGCGGCGGTTCAGCGTATAAAGCTGCTGCACCAGTTGTTCGAGGCGGTTGTTGTTCAATCTGACGGTACGAACCAGATCGACAAGCTCGCCCTTGGTCTTGTCGAATTTTTTATCCGACTGGGGTGTAGGCATCTCGCCTTTTTGCGTGGCGGCGATGCGCGCGGCCTGAAGTTTATACAGGCGGGTATAGGCGCCGCCGATTTTGCTGAAGGTTTCAAGAACCTGCGGCTTCAGCTTTTCTTCAAGCATGGACAGGGACAGGTTTTCCTGTTCCTCGTCGTCAAAGCCGCCTTCGCCCTCGCCTTCGCCCTCAGGCTTTTCTTCCGGCTCTTCCGCGACGACTTCGGCGCTTTCGCCCTCGCCGAGCATTTCAGCTTCGCTTGTCGGCGCGCCGCCATAGGTGGCTTCAAGATCAATGATGTCGCGAAGAAGCATCTTGCCGTCGTTCAGCGCGTCATGCCAGCCAAGGATAGCTTGAATGGTCAGGGGCGATTCACAAATGCCGCTGATCATCATCTCGCGCCCGGCTTCGATGCGCTTGGCGATGGCAATTTCGCCTTCCCGGCTCAGAAGTTCGACAGAACCCATTTCGCGCAAATAAAGGCGCACAGGGTCGTCGGTACGGCCAAGGTCCTCGTTGACGTTGCCGCTCTCTTCTTCCTTTTCCTCTTTTTCTTCGCCTTCTTCGCCTTCTTTCTCGGCTTTCGGCGCTTCGTCTTCATCGCCTTCGGTGACGCTGATGCCCATCTCCGACAGCATTGCCATCGTGTCTTCGATCAGGTCCGAATTGATTTTATCCTGCGGCAAGGCGGCGTTAATTTCGTCAATCGTGACGTACCCGCGCTCCTTGCCTTTTTTGATCATCTTTTTGATGGCGTCAGCGGTTGCGCTGATAATCGCATCGTCATCGGGTTTCGGGGTTTCCCCGGCTTCGGGCAAAGGAAGAACGGCCTGCTTGGGGCTCGGCTTGGCTGCAACGGGAGCTTTAAGGGCAGGGGCGGCTTT
>Ga0265297_10011630_pt1 | contig 10733 bp, 5 predicted proteins | sample Munlanlwell13791_FD_192502 | JGI IMG/M metagenome (GOLD analysis project Ga0265297, IMG submission 192502) | Leachate microbial communities from a municipal landfill in Southern Ontario, Canada - Leachate well 137-91 | ecosystem: Engineered > Solid waste > Landfill > Unclassified | place...
ACCTTGGACGGCTCGACCGGCGAAGTGTACAATGGCCGCTTGGCGACTCAAGATCCGGAACTCTCCGGTAACTTCGGCACTTTGATGAGCTGGGCCGATGAAGCCAGAAAAATCAACGTCCGGACTAATGCCGACACGCCACATGATGCCGCGGTCGCTCGCAAATTCGGCGCCGAAGGCATCGGCTTATGCCGCACCGAACATATGTTTTTCGAAGGCGATCGCATCAAGGCCGTCCGCGAAATGATCTTGGCGTCTGATGTTGAGGGCCGCCAGAAAGCTCTGGCTAAATTATTGCCTTATCAAAAAGAGGACTTCATCGGCTTGTTCCACGCCATGGACGGCTACGCCGTAACCATTAGATTGTTGGATCCGCCTTTGCACGAATTTTTGCCGAAAGAAGAACGCGATATCTATGATCTGGCCCAGGAAATGGCCGTTGACGTTGGGACTCTAAAAGCCAAGATCGCCGATTTGCACGAATTCAATCCGATGCTTGGCCATCGCGGCTGCCGCTTGGCCGTCACTTATCCGGAGATTTACGATATGCAAGTGACCGCGATCATCGAGGCCGCGATCGAATGCGCGCAAAAATGCCCGCAATGCGAACGCGCCACAGATGTCCGGCCGGAAATCATGATCCCGTTGGTGGCGACAACCAAAGAATTTTCGATGCTGAAAGAACGCGCTGTCAAAATTATAGAAGAAAAATTAAAAGCAGCCGGAATCAAGATAGCTTACAAAATCGGCACCATGATCGAAGTGCCGCGCGCGGCTTTGGTGGCCGACAAGATCGTCGAAGCGGGAGCTGAATTCTTCTCTTTCGGCACCAATGATCTGACTCAGATGGGCGCCGGCCTGTCCCGCGATGATGCCGGCAGTTTCTTGAAAGAATATGTGGCGCAGAATATTTATGAATTCGATCCGTTCGAGGTTTTAGACCAGGAAGGCATCGGCGAATTGATCCGCATCGCTATCGGCAAGGGCCGAAGCGTCAAGCCGGATTTGAAAATCGGCATTTGCGGCGAACACGGCGGAGAACCGAAGACCGTGGAATTTTGCCATCGCGAGGGTTTTAATTATGTTTCTTGTTCGCCGTTCCGCGTACCGATCGCCCGACTGGCGGCGGCTCAGGCAGCGATTAAAGGAAAAATCAAATAATCAGCCATTCAAAGAAAAAAGCCCGTTTTAGAAAAAAATCGGGCTTTTTTTAATACTAAAAAGTTATCCACAGGGCAACTATTGACAATATTATTGGATATGCTATAATGATTTTGGCTGAGTGATACTGTCGGGTTGGGAAAGTCAGCGACGCTGCGAGGCGTTCCTCGTCACATGTCGAGAGGACATGGAGCACGCAAAGAGCCCACCCAACAGTATCACCCTAATTTTTTGGGGAGAGACGAACGTCGTAAACCCTTTTAAGCCCTCAGAAGATACGCGGCACCTGGCGTAAGTCTGTCTGCCCGTAGAGGAGGTAAAAGAGGTACTAAGTCTCTCCCCACGTTCCATATTCGCACTTTCAGTTGCTTCGGCAACCATCAGTTTCCCCCAAGGATCGCGCCCAGCGATCCTTTTTTCTTTGTCCAAATTAATATTTCAAATTGACTTGGAATATGATAGAATGAATCATATGTCCAACACTTTAAAATCATTTTTTGCGCCAAAATCAATTGCGGTTATCGGCGCCTCCAATCATGCCGGCAAAGTCGGCCATGATGTCATCATGAATCTGAAAAATTACTACTCAGGCCGGCTGCTGCCCATTAATCCGAACGATCGGAGGGTTGCCGGCTTGAAAAGCTATGCCTCGATCCTAAAGACGCCGGAAGTTCCCGATTTGGCTGTTATTGTCATACCGGCCGCCGGGGTCCTTTCAGTTGTTGAGGATTGCGGCCGGCGCGGCTGCCGGAATCTAATCATTATTTCCTCCGGCTTTAAAGAGTCGGGTTCGACCGGCGCAACGCTGGAACAAAAATTGTTGGAATTAAAAGATAAATACCAACTCAGGATTCTTGGCCCGAATTGCCTCGGTTATATTTCTACCAACCCACTGGTCAACGCTTCTTTTGCCGCGCCCTTCACCAAGAACGGCAACGTGGCTTTTTTATCGCAATCCGGCGCGCTCGGCACGGCGATCCTGGATACGGCCGAGGCGCAGAAACTCGGCTTGTCTTATTTCGTCTCTTTGGGCAATAAGCTGGATATCGATGAACTGGATCTGTTGGATTATTTTGCCGCCGATAAGGGGACTAAGGTCATTCTGGCATATTTGGAAAGCATTACCGACGGAGTTGAATTCATCAAGAAAGCCAGGATCATCTCTAAGAAAAAACCGATCGTGGTTTTGAAATCAGGCAAGACGGCTGAGGGCAGCCGAGCCGTATCCTCGCATACCGGCTCGCTCGCCGGCTCACGGGAAGTTTACAGCGCCGCCTTCCGCCAGTCCGGAGTCATTGAGGCCGAGGATGTGATGGATTTTTTCGATTTGGCCGAGGGTTTCTCTTACCAGAATTATCCGGCCGGCAATCAAGTCGCCATTTTGACTAACGCCGGCGGACCGGGGATACTTTTGACTGACAGTTTGGCGAATCATGGCCTGCAATTGGCAAAACTCTCAGCCGCGACCGAAGCGGGACTGAAAAAGGCCTTGCCGCCGTCTGCCAATATCCATAATCCGGTTGATGTCTTAGGCGATGCTTTGGCGGACCGTTATGGAGCGGCTTTTAAGATTTTACTGGCGGACAAAAATGTCGACGCCATTATTGTCGCTTTAACGCCGCAACGGATGACCCAAATAAAAGAAACGGCGGAATTGATTGGGCAATTAAAAAATAAATCAGGCAAGACGGTCGTCTTATGCTTCATGGGAGAATTATCGATTGTTAAAAATTGCCAGGTTTACGCCGATAATTTTGAACCGCAATTCACTTCGCCTTTGCCGGCCATTAAGGCGTTAGGCAAGATGTATGCCTACGGCCAATGGAAAAAAGCTAATCAAGCCGAAACACCCGCCGATAAATTAGGCCAACCGATTAAAATGCCGGCCATTAGCGGCTTCTTACCGGAGAATGTTTGTCGAGAAATCCTGGCTAAAGATAAATTCCCTCTGCATCGGGCGGAGTTTGTCAAAAATGCCGCCGAGGCGCTGGCGGCGGCCAAACGTTTGGGTTATCCCTTGGCTCTGAAAGTCGTGTCCAAAGAGGTTGTCCATAAATCGGACGCTGGGGGAGTGCGAATCGGTTTGACTGACGCATCGGCCTTAAGCCAAGCCATCGCCGAAATGAACAAAAAAGTTGTTCAACAAGTTCCGGACGCTAAAATCGACGGCTATCTTGTCGGCGAGATGGTGAAAGGACAAGAGGTGATCATCGGCCTCAAACGTGACGCTCAATTCGGCGCGGTAGTGATGCTGGGTTTGGGCGGTATTTATACGGAAATTTTTAAAGACGTGGTTTTTAGAATCGCCCCTTTCGCCAAAACCGAAGCACTGGCTATGATCAAGGAGCTCAAGATTTATCCTTTGCTGGCCGGCGCGCGCGGCGCCAAGCCCTTGGACATCGACGCTCTGGCTGATTTATTGGTCAAGTTCGGCAATTTCGCGTTAGCCAATCCCTCAATTAAAGAAATCGATTTCAATCCCGTTATGGTTTTAGAGAAAGGCGCCAAGATTGTTGACGTCAGAATAATGATTTGAGAATGTTCAAAAAAATAAAAAATTTATTCGGCAAAATCAACCGCCAGTCGCAGTCCATCACTTCGGCGGCGATTATAATCGGCGGCTTATCCTTAGTCAGCCGCTTTTTGGGAATTTTTCGAGATCGGATCCTGGCCAGTCAATTCGGCGCCGGCGATATTCTGGACGCTTATTACGCCGCATTCCGTTTGCCGGATTTGGTTTATAATCTATTGATTCTGGGCGCGGTTTCCGCCGGTTTGATTCCGGTTTTTACTTCTTTGCTCGCCAAAAATCATGAGCAGGAAGCGTGGAAACTGATTAACAGCATTTTGAATTTATTATCGGCATTGCTGCTGGTTGTTTGCGCGGTTTTATTCATTTCGGCGCCCTGGCTGACGCCCTTGATTACACCGGGCTTTCCGACTGAGAAGATGGCCTTGGTCGTCGGTTTATCTCAAATCATGTTCTTGAGCCCGTTCTTCCTGGGCTTATCGGCCATTTTTTCTTCCGTCTTGCAAGCTCGCCGCAAGTTCCTGATTTATTCCCTGGCGCCAATCATGTATAATCTGGGCATTATTTTCGGCGCCATTTATTTAACTAAGCCGCTAGGAATTTACGGCTTGGCCTGGGGCGTAGTCATCGGCGCGCTGGCTCATATGTTGATCCAATTGATTCCGATTTTTTCCGCCGGCTTCAAATACCGATTGGATTTCGATTGGCGCGATCGGAATGTGGCCAAAGTCGCCAAAATGATGGTGCCGCGCACGATTTCCTTAGCCATCAGCCAGATTAATTTCGTCATTATCACGATTATCGCATCAACTTTGGCTGCCGGCTCGTTGGCTATTTTCAATTTATCCAATAACCTACAAAGCTTTCCACTAGGAATTTTCGGGGTTTCTCTGGCTATTGCCGCTTTGCCGGTTTTGTCAACGCTGGCGGCCAAGCATAAAATCGACGATTTTATCAATATCCTATCTTCGACTTTGCGCCAGATATTATTTTTCATTATTCCGATTTCCGTTATCCTTTACGTCCTGCGCGCCCAAGTCGTCCGCATCATCTTGGGCTCCGGCAATTTCAATTGGTATGATACCCGTTTGACCGCGGCCTGCCTGGCGATTTTTTGTCTGGGGCTGTTCGCCCAAGGCGCCTACCCTCTGGTTATCCGCGGTTTTTATGCCCTGCACAACACCAAAACGCCTTTCTATGTCGGCCTGCTGACCATGGCAGTCAATATCATCGCTTTATTTTTTTTCCGTTTTGTCCTGTCTTATGACAATTGGTTCTCTTTTGCGGCCGCGGCGATATTGCGATTGTCTGATTTATGGGGAATAGTTGATTTCCGAGTTTTGGCTTTGCCGGCGGCGATCGGCGTGTCATCGATTTTTGAATTAATCGCTTTGATCTGGTCGCTCAGAAGAAAAATCGGTCGGCTTGACGGCCGCAGAATCACTGATTCGGCGATACGGATAATCTTCGCTTCGCTGGGCGGGGGATTGATTGCTTATTCTATTCTGCAATATTCGGATATCTATTTGCCGACAGAAAAGTTTTGGGGCATCTTTTTGCAGGGTTCTATCGCCGGCCTGGCCGGCCTGGCCGGTTACACGGCACTCGGCTGCATCCTGGGTCTGGAAGAAATGTTCACTTTCATCGGCTCGGTCAAACGTAAATTATTCAAATCGGCTCTAGTCATGGCTGAGGACAGTATCAACGAAGCCGATAAGGGTTGAATGAAAATGATTTCAAAAAAACAGCTATCAGGCATATTATCGACCTGATAGCTTTAAGGTTCTTTTACTTATTTTGATTTTTTGATTTCTTGAATATCCCCGGGAGCAATCCCTCTTTGTCCTTATCTTTTTCCGCTGCTGCTTCCTGTTCGGCGAAATATTTAATGACATCATCAGTAATGTCGAAGAGGACGGCCAGCTCTTCATCGCTCTTATCTTTATACGCCTCTTCTTGGCGCAGAAGTTTGAACAGTTTTTGGGGTTGGCATAAAAAGCTGACGCCCTTCTCTCGGATATATCTGTGGAGCATCGCGGTCATGCGATCGTTCGCTTGGGACAGCATGATCCAATATTTGCCATGAAGGCCGAGTTTCCTGCATTTTTCGGCTTCCTTGGTCTCTGGAAAGTACTCCATTAGCGCAGCAGTATCAATGCATAACGGATTGACTATAACTCCGTTTTCTATTTTGCCGGTAAAAATGTCGGCCGAATTGATATCATTAGCGGTGGCCGGAATCGTGATCTTTTCCTTGGTCTCCAAGTCCGCCGATATCAACGACTGGCCGATGAATACGCACGTAACCGCGACTAAGACGATCAATTTTTTTCCGCCATTGATCCAAAAAACTCGGAGCGTTGAGTTGCCGTATTCGAGAGTCATGCGGTTTTCTCCTTTCCTTCAAGAATGTGGCTGATCACTTGGTTAAACCGATGAGCAGCAGCTGTTTTTTGATTGCCTGGGTTTTGAATGAGCTGTTTTAATATACCAGTATCCTACTAATTTTTTTTTAATTAGTCAAGCAATCAGCCAAGAAACTAAGTCAGCGGGGCTTGATTTGATCAGCCGATTCTGTTATAATTAAGCCATTATGAATGCCAAAAACGTTAAAATAAGGAATTTTTGCATTATCGCCCATATTGATCACGGCAAGTCGACTTTGGCCGACCGCATGCTGGAAATCACCGGCACTGTTTCTAAGCGCGATATGAAAGAGCAGCTGCTGGATCAGATGGATATTGAGCGAGAACGGGGGATTACCATCAAATTAACGCCGGTCAGGATGGCTTTCGGGGGGGTTGAACTGAATCTGATCGACACTCCCGGCCATGTTGATTTCACTTATGAGGTGTCGCGCAGCTTGCAGGCGGCCGAAGGCGCCGTGCTTTTGGTTGACGCCACCCAGGGTATCCAGGCCCAAACCCTGGCCAATCTGTATCTGGCGCTGGATGCCGATTTGGCGATTATCCCAGTCATCAATAAAATCGATCTGCCGAATTCCCAGCCGGAAAAAGTGATGGCGGAAATTTGCAATCTTTTGGGTTGCAAGGAGGCCGAGGTGTTAAAGGTCTCGGCTAAAACCGGAGCCGGAGTCGAACAGCTGTTGAACACAATTATTGAACGGGTGCCGGCGCCCCAGCGCGACAGCGATCAACCGCTGCGCGCCTTAATTTTTGATTCTGTTTACGACGAGTACCGCGGCGTGATCGCCTTTGTTAGAATTTTCGGCGGTCAGATCAAGCCGGGCGACAAGATAAAATTCGTCAATAACGGCCGGCTGGGAGAATCGTTGGAGGTCGGCCATTTCGCCCCCCAGTACGTCAAAGACGACTTGATTGACGCCGGGGAAATCGGCTATATCGTCACCGGACTGCATAATGTCTCGCAATGCCGCGTCGGCGATACGATCACCTTAGCCGCTGACTCAGTCGAGCCACTGCCCGGTTACAAGCAAGTCAAACCCATGGTCTTCGCCGGAATCTTTTGCAAAGACGGTTCTGATTTTAATAAATTGCGGGAAGCGATTGAGAAGCTCAAATTGAATGATGCCGCCCTGGCTTACGAGCCGGAAAATTCTTCCGCCTTGGGCTACGGCTTCCGTTGCGGTTTTTTAGGGCTGCTTCATTTGGAGATATTCCAAGAACGGTTGAAGCGGGAATTCGGTTTGGATCTGGTCGTCACTATTCCCAGCGTGGCCTACAAAGTCGGCTTTAAAAACGGCGAGATCAAGGACTTATATAATCCGCAGGATTTTCCTGATCCGACTTTTATCGACTACGTCGAGGAGCCGATTATGAAAGTGGATATTTTCGCGCCTAAGCAATATCTGGGGGCGATTATGCAATTAGCGACTGAGAAACGAGGCATTTACATCAATACGGAATATCTCGACGAAGATCTGCTGATCCTGCATTATTATCTGCCCCTGACTCAGTTGATTGTCGATTTTTACGACAAATTAAAGTCGGTCTCTTCCGGCTACGCCTCGCTTAATTATGATTTTTACGATTATGAAAAAACCGAGGTCGCTAAGCTTGATATTTTAGTGGCTGAAGAAAAAGTGGAGGCGTTGTCGCTGGTCGCTTATAAGGACTCGGTCAATTCCATCGCCAAAAAAATCGTCGCCACCCTTAAGGACGCTTTGCCGCGCCAGCAGTTCGTCGTAAAGATCCAGGCCAGTTTGGGCGGCAAAATCATCGCTTCAGAACGAATCTCGGCCTTGCGCAAAGACGTCACCGCTAAATTATACGGCGGCGATTGGACGCGCCGCGCCAAATTGCTGGAAAAACAGAAAAAAGGCAAAAAGAAAATGATGTCAATCGGCAAAGTCGATATTCCCAGCGATGTTTTTTTGAAGGTCCTAAAGCGTTAACTATAAAAATTACGAGCGCTGTACATGGTTTTTATTTCTCGTTGTCATTCCGACCGAAGTCCGGTATCCGCCAGCTGGCGGACGGACGCAGTGGAGGAATCCCTTGAATTTATTTAAATACTGGTTTAAATGCAATTAATGCAAGGGATTCCTCCACTCGCCTTGGGGCTCGGTCGGAATGACAACAATACTGAACCAGTGGTCGGGAAATAGCCCAGGACGAAATTTAATTGCCGAAAGCCGGCGCAATCGAGAAAAACAACATCGAAATAACCATTAAGACGGTTATAATAATCCAGATTGCTTTCATTAGGCGTTTTTTTCTGATTTTCAATTTCATAATACTCATATCATAACTCAAATTAAAACAGGCGTCAATATGGCTAAGAACTGGAAAATTTCTCCGCCAATCAGCCCCGAAACCCGCAGCTCATATCCGGAAATAAACGGGATCATTCTGCAGTTGCTCTTTAACCGCGGCCTGACCGGCCCGGAGGCGATTAATCAATTTCTAGAGCCGAATTTCGATAATCAATTATATAATCCTTTCCTGTTTGCCGACATGGGCAAGGCCATGGGACGCTTATTTGCGGCAGTCGATGCTCGGGAAAAAGTGATGGTTTACGGCGATTACGATGCCGACGGCGTTTGTTCCACTGTCTTGCTGCACGAGACCCTTAAGGGCTTGGGTCTGGAGGTCGACATTTATATTCCTTTTCGTGAAACCGAGGGCTACGGCTTGAACACTAAAGTTGTTCAGCAGATTATCAGAGAAAAATTCCAACTGGTCATCACTGTGGATTGCGGCTCGGCCAATCATGATGAAGTGCGCGATCTGCAGGCAGCCGGCATCGATGTCATTATTTTGGACCACCACGAGGAATCATTGAAATTGCCGCCGGCTTTCGCCTTGATTAATCCCAATATCAAATCCTGCGGTTATCCCGAGTCGCGACTCTGCGGCGCCGGGGTGGCTTTCAAATTCATTCAGGCGATAATCAAGTGGCAGGAAAAACACGATAGTCCGATCAAATTGCCGGTCGGGTTTGAAAAGTGGCTGCTGGATCTGGTAGCGCTGGCGACAGTCGGGGATATCGTGCCGCTGGTCAAGGAAAATCGCGTCTTGGTAAAATACGGTTTGGTTGTTCTGGAAAAAACCAAGAATCTCGGCTTGAGATTATTGATGGAATCGGTCAATAATCGCTTCGGCGGAATTGACAGCGAATACATCGGCTGGCGCTTAGTGCCGCGAATCAATGCGGCCGGCCGGATCGACCATGCTTCAGCCGCCTTTTATCTGCTCACCGCCTCCAATAAAGAAGAAGCGGAGAAGTGGGTTAATCTATTGGATGAGAATAACAAGCATCGCCAGCAGCTGACTGAAAGCATTATGCGCCAGGCGGAAGACCAGCTTAAAGATCTGACTGAGGAGACCAAGGCGATTATCGTCGTTGGCGAAGGTTGGCCGGCAGGGGTAGTCGGCTTAGCGGCTGGACGGTTATGCGATAAATACCATCGTCCCGCCCTGGCTTTCTCTAAAACAATCAATGCGGCTGACGGCGGATTAAAATTTGTCGCGTCCGGCCGCAGCATCGCCGAATTCGATATTACGGCGGCTTTAAAAAAATGCGCTGAGTATCTGTCGCGTTTCGGCGGCCATCCGCAGGCCTGCGGCTTGACGATTTTAAGCGAGGATAATTTTGAAAAATTCAAAGATAAGTTTCTTAGTTTAGCTGAAGCGGGGCTGGCCGGCGTTGAATTAACTGCTGTACTGGAGATCGAAGCGGAAATAAAACTAAGCGATTTGAATTGGCGGCTAGTGGACGAATTGAAACAAATGGAGCCGTTCGGCGAGGCCAACCCCAAGCCGCTATTCGCGGCGAAAAACCTTAAGATCGAAACCGTGCAGACCGTCGGCGCCGACGGCAAACATCTGAAAGTCCTGGTATCGCAAGATGATGATCTGAATAATCTGCATAAGCTGATCGGTTTCTCTTTCGGCGATTGGTGTGCCAAGCTTAAAGCGGGGGATAAAATTGATATTGTTTTTGAATTGGGCGTCAATGAATGGAACGGCAATCGCGAGCTGCAATTAAAAATCACGGATTTGAAATTAAGCGAATAAAAAAAGCCACCTGCGCGAGGTGGCGTTAAAGTGCAGTTTGCTGATTATTTCCTTCGTTTATTTAATCGGCATTGCATTGGATCCGGCAGAGGATCCGGGCTGGGATAAAATTTTATCTTGCCCTTAACGTTCATATAGCAAGCGCCGCATTTACAGTTGCTAGTCGAAGTGCCGCCATTAGAGGGCGGCTGCCAATCTTTGAATCGATGGGGACCGTAAATCGGCTCTAGCAAATCATCTTCCTTTTTAGATGGCAAAACGAGGGGAAGAAACAATAACGAACAGAAAAAAAACACAATATTGATAGCGATGAAGAACAAGATCTTTAAAGCAATGTCCATGATTTTCTCCTCTCTGTTTTTGTGGTATGATACTGTCAAGGTGCGTTATTGCTTGCTTAATTTATACGCCATAATAATTAAAGTGTCAAATATAAACGATATGTTGAAAGCGACTTTACATACGGATGGCGGCGCCAGGGGCAATCCCGGTCCGGCCGGAATCGGCGCGGTCTTGAAAATCCTTGCCTCGGCCGAAATTGG
>Ga0265297_10011631_pt1 | contig 10731 bp, 11 predicted proteins | sample Munlanlwell13791_FD_192502 | JGI IMG/M metagenome (GOLD analysis project Ga0265297, IMG submission 192502) | Leachate microbial communities from a municipal landfill in Southern Ontario, Canada - Leachate well 137-91 | ecosystem: Engineered > Solid waste > Landfill > Unclassified | place...
GGGGTACCGGGGAGGATTACCAAGCAGGACGGTAAGAAGATGGATGTAAGCTTAGACCATGCGCGTATACTGGATCCGATCATGCAGACAATTGAAGAACTGCAGGATAGAGTTAAGGATTTAGAGAAGAAATAGAATGTTTTTCCCGTTAGTAGTTCGCTGACGCTCACGGGGATTACGCAAGACAAAAGCTATAAGGTGCTTGTCCATGCCTATTTTTATATATAATTCCCTTTCAAGGAAAAAAGAAGAACTTGTTCCCCTAAAGCCGAAAGAGATCAAGATGTACGTTTGTGGGCCTACGGTTTATGACCAGCCGCATATCGGGCATGCACGGAGTGCGTATATATTTGATGTTATCAAGCGCTATCTAGTCTATAAAGATTATGAGGTTACATTTGTCCGCAACGTTACTGATGTTGATGATAAGATTATCAATAAGGCAAAGGAAGAATTGCCAGGTGAAGATTTAAACACGAGTTTTAAGAAAGTGGCGGATAAGTACCTTTCGGCTTACCATGATGCATTGAATAACTTAGGCATAGAGGAGAATGGAATTGTTGAGCCCAAGGCGAGCGATTATATCCCCAAGATGATTAAATTTATTCAAGATTTGATTGGCAGGGATACAGCTTATATTTCCGAAGGGGACGTATATTTTGATATTAAGAAAGCCAGGGATTACGGAAAATTATCCAATCAAGCGATAGGAAAAATGGAATCAGGGGCAAGGGTTGCCCTTGGCGAGAAAAAGAAAGACCCGCTTGATTTCGCTTTATGGAAATCCGCCAAAGCCGGAGAGCCTGCCTGGGATAGCCCCTGGGGAAAGGGGAGGCCGGGTTGGCATATTGAGTGCTCTGTAATGAGCTCGGATATTTTAGGAGATGAATTTGACATTCACGGCGGCGGCCTTGACCTTATTTTCCCGCATCATGAAAATGAAATAGCCCAGTCCGAGGGCGCAGGCAAGAAATTCGCCCGCTACTGGATACACCATGGCCTGCTTACTATCAACGGCCAGAAGATGTCCAAGTCGCTGGGTAATTTTATAACTATAAACGATGTATTAAGTAAGTATCCGGTCGATGCCTTAAAGATCTTATATCTACAGACACATTATTCTAATCCTATGGATTTTACAGAGAGAAAATTAGACGATGCTTATAAGGCGACGCAGAGGTTTGAAATGCTTTTTCATAATACCCAGAAGGCAAGGAAATCTTGCATAAGCGGGATAAGAAAGGCCGCAGATTTCATTGAGAAGAACAAGAATAATTTTATTGAGGCAATGGATGATAATTTTAATACTCCTGATGCCTTGGCTAGTCTTTTTGGGTTAGTTAGCGATACTAATAAATTTATTGATTCGGGAGCTGGCAGTGATGAATATGTCCAGATAATTAATGAAGCAGAGGGTGTAATTAGGGATTTGGGAAAAAATGTTTTTGGTTTTGTATTTGAAAATAACCATGAAGTAACAGAAATTGGTCAGGATGAGATTGAGGCAAGAATTATAGATAGAACAAACGCCAAACAAGCCAAAGATTATGTTTTGGCTGACAAAATCAGGAAGAATTTAGAAGGGCAGGGTATAATTTTAGAAGATACTAAAGATGGGAAAACAACCTGGAGAAAAAAGTTATAGCGGGTGGCTTGGGTTGAATTCGAGCCGCGGAGTGCGGCGAGAAACAGACCAAGATAGTACCCGCTTAAGATATTGGCATGAAAAGCAAATTTATCTCATTTGAAGGTTCTGAGGGCTGCGGTAAGAGTACTCAATCAGAGATGCTTTATCGTTACCTAAAATCCAAAGGCTTAAGAGTAATATATCTGCGTGAGCCCGGAGGGGTTAAATTAAGCGAGAAGATAAGGGAGATTTTACTTAATCCTGAAAGCAAGATATCCCCTGAGGCGGAAACCCTGCTTTATATGGCTGCCCGCGCCCAGGTAGTAAGGGATATTATTCAGCCTGCGTTAAACGCCGGCAAGATTGTCATCTGCGACCGCTTCCTGGATTCTACTATTGCCTATCAGGGGTTTGGTTTAGGGGTAGATATAGGCATGATTAAATATATCGGTAAATTCGCAACTTTGGGAATAAAGCCGGATCTTACTCTTTTCCTGGACTTGCCGGTAAGGAAGGGGCTTGAGCATCGCCATAGCTGCAAAGACCGCATTGAACAGCGCTCTTTTAAATATCATGAAATGGTAAGGAAGGGGTATCTTAAGCTTGCCAGGCTTGAGCCTAAAAGGATTAAGATTGTCAAAGTGCAACCCGATAAATTAACCACTCAAAATAACATCAGAAAGTTAACCGATGCGCTTTAATGATATCCTGGGGCATGAAAAACCGTTAAATATCATAAATGCTTATATAGAAAAATCATGTTTTTCCGGTGGATATATTTTTAGCGGTCCGGAGGGTATCGGCAAGAAGACAGTCGCTAAAATAATTGCCCAGAAATTAAATTGCACAGCTTTAAGCCAGAAGCCGTGCGGCAATTGCAGTTCATGTTTAAAAATGGAAAAACTGCAGCATCCTGACCTTTGTATTATTGAAAGTGACACCTCGCAAATTAAGATTGAAAATATCCGTTCTTTACAGCGCCAAGCAAGTTTTAGGCCGTACGAAGGGGTAATGAAGGTTTTTATTATTGATGACGCGCATAGGCTTAATCCTGAATCGGCAAACTCCTTGCTTAAGATCCTGGAAGAGCCGCCTGCGGACAGTTTAATTATTTTAGTTACACATAAGCCGCAGAGAATATTTAAGACTATTCTTTCGCGCTGCAGGGTCATAAGATTTTCTCCTTTGGCAGTAGCTGCGTTAGAGGATATTTTGATTAAGAATTATTTTGTTGAACGGCTCTTTGCTCATTTTCTTAGCTTTTATTCTGAAGGAAGGCTGGGGTTGGCTCTTAGGCTAAAGGATTCCGGGGTATTTGAGGAGAAAAACAGGATATTTGATTATTTTGTTCTTTCTGGTAAAGCGTTTGACCATAATTTGACAGGCCAGAGCAAAGAACAATTGCACAGTTTTTTAAATATCCTGGCTTCATGGTTCAGGGATGTATATTTGCTTAAGGCGGGATTGCCGGATAGAGAGTTGATACATCTAGACCGAAAAAATGATTTACTGAAGCTAAAACTCGAATTTTCTTTTAAGTATCTCGATGGTGTGTTAACGGCGATCTCGGAAAGCCTGTTTTATTTAGAAAGTAACATTAACAGTAAATTACTTCTGCATAACTTAGGAGCGCAACTATGGAAGGCATGATTTTGGTGCAACTTAGGAATTCCGGCCAGATACACTTCTATCAAGCCGGCAATTTAACTTTAAAGGTCGGGGATTGTGTAATTGTAGAGCATGATAGGGGCATGGATTATGGCTCTGTTATTTTGCCGCATCAGGCGCATTGCTGCGCTGAAGGCAACTCTAAAGAACCACCGAAGAAAATAATCCGCCTGGCCAAGGAAAGCGACTTAAAACAGGTAGAAGATAATTGTATAAAAGCCAGGGAGGCATATAGTGCCTGCGAAAAGAAGATAGCTGAACACAAGCTGGATATGAAATTGGTTAAGGCAGAGTATTCTTTTGACCGATCCAAGATCTTATTTTATTTTACTTCCGACGGACGCGTAGATTTCCGTAATCTGGTTAAAGATTTAGCCAAGATATTTAAAGCGCGCATTGAATTAAGGCAGATCGGAGTAAGGGATGAGGCCAGGCTTTTTGGCGGTTATGGTTCATGCGGACGCGAGCTTTGCTGTAAAAGATTCCTGAAGGATTTTGAGCCGGTAACTATAAAGATGGCCAAGGAAGAGGGGCTCTCATTAAACCCTCCGAAAATATCCGGTTTATGCGGCCGGCTTATGTGCTGCCTTTCTTATGAGTATGAAACCTATAAATTGCTTTCAAAAGGCCTGCCCAGGGAGGGCGAGCATTTAAATACTGCCCAGGGCAAGGGCAAGGTTATTAATGTCAATGTTTTTAAGCGAGTAGTTACTGTCCAGCTTGAAGAAGGCGGATTCTTAGAGGTAAACTATAAGGAAAAAGAGCATGGTAGATAAGTTTTACATTACTACTCCTATCTATTATGTAAATGCCTCTCCGCATATCGGGCATTCATATACTACTATTGCGGCTGATGTTTTGAGCAGGTTTAAGCGCCGTGTTTTAGGAAATGAAAATGTGCGTTTTCTTACAGGGACTGATGAACATGGCCAAAAAATCCAAAAAGCCGCCGACGCCGCTAATCTTTCCGCGCAGAGTTTTGTAGATCAAACAAGTCAGCAATTCAGGAACCTCTGGAAATCCTTAGATGTTTCTTATGATGATTTTATCCGTACTACCGAAGAACGCCATGTCAGGGTTGTGCAGAAAAGCCTGGAGATCCTTTTTAAAAAAGGCGATATCTACGAAGGTAAATATGAGGGGTTATATTGTACTCCCTGTGAAACATTCTGGCTTGAGTCTCAGGCTATGGGTGGCTTATGCCCGGATTGCCGTAGGCCGGTTGAGCATATTGTTGAGATCAATTATTTTTTTAAGTTATCTAAATATCAGGATTGGCTTTTGGATTTTCTTAGAAAACACCCGCATTTTATTAAACCCGCCAGCCGTTATGAGGAGACCTTAAGGTTTTTGGAATTAAACAAATTAAATGACCTGTGTATTTCGCGGCCTAAGGAGAGGCTTAATTGGGGCATACCCTTGCCTTTTGCTTCTGAACATGTGACCTATGTTTGGTTTGATGCTTTGGTTAATTATATTAGCGCAGTTGGTGAATTTGATAAGGAGGATAAATATTATTCTCGATGGTGGCCTGCAGAATTACACCTTATGGCCAAGGATATTTTAAGGCAACATACAGTTTATTGGCCTATCATGTTGCATGCTTTAAATATTGAGCTCCCCCGGGCAGTGTTTGCACACGGATGGTGGATGATCAATGAAGATAAAATGTCAAAATCTCGCGGCAATGTGGTTAATCCGCTTGAGATGGTGGAAAAATATGGCCTTGATGCGTATAGATATTTCCTCCTTCGGGATGTGCCGTTTGGCTTAGATGGCAATTTTTCAGAAGAGGGGATAATTAAACGCTATAATAGCGATTTGGCAAATGACCTGGGGAACCTGGTTTACCGTACCTTGACCATGATCGAGAAGTATTTTAATGGCAATATTCCCTGTCTTGATCTTAATAAACTCAAGGATAGCCAGAAGGTCATTGATATTTTATCCAAAATCCAACAGCTGGAGACAAGGGTCAATTCAGCTTTAGATGAACAGGATTTTAGTTTGGCTTTGGAAGCTATTTGGGAATTGATTGGTATGGCTAATAAGCATGTTGAAGAAACCAAACCCTGGAATTTGGCCAAAGAAAATAAGCTTGAAGAACTGAAAGAATTTATCCGTTTATTAGTTGATGTTATCAGGTCGGTATCCAGGCAACTGGAAGTTTTTATTCCTCAGACTGCCTCGTTGATCCAGGAACAGTTTGGGGAGGATAAAATAAAAAAAGGCAATCCCTTATTTCCTCGTATTGAGACCAAAAAGAAATAATTTCATGCCATATGTTAGTTGATACACACTGCCATCTTGATTTTTCAGAGTTTGATGCGGACCGCAATGAGGTTATCCGGCGCGCCGAGGATGCCGGAATAAATTATTTTGTGAATATCGGCGCCACCCTGGATTCTTCAAGCGCCGCCTGTGAATTAGCATCAAAATATGCACAAGTTTACTCCAGCGTAGGAGTGCACCCGCACGACGCAGATAGCTTTAATCAGGAAGCAGAAGATAGGCTAAGGGGGCTGGCTTTAAAGGATAAAGTTGTGGCTATTGGAGAAACAGGACTTGATTATTACCGTAATTTATCCTCTCAAGGGAAACAATTGCATGCTTTCGGCAGGCAGATTAAGTTAGCTAAAGATTTAAAATTGCCCTTGGTAATACATAGCCGCCAGGCAGATGAGCAGGTTGTGCAGGTTTTAAAAACCGCTATGCCTGTTAAAGCGGTAATACATTGTTTTTCCGGTGATGAAGCTTTCCTGAGGGCTTGTTTAGATTTGGGTTTTCTTATATCTTTTACCTGTAATATCACCTATAAAAAGGCCCAGGGATTAAGGGATATGGTTAAGCTTACTCCGCTTGATAGGCTGATGCTTGAAACTGATGCTCCATATTTATCTCCCGAAGGTTTTCGCGGCAAGCGTAATGAACCTATGCATATAAAATTATTGGCTGAGACAGTTAGCTTGATCAAGGGGGCCAGCGTTGAGGAGATAGCGGATAAAACAACCAGAAATGCCAAGGGCTTCTTTAAAATAGGATGAATGCCAAGATTTCCATAGTTAAATGCAATAGTTATGAATCGCTTGCTGTGGAACAGGCAGTAAGGAGAACGGTTGATCTCTTGGGAGGCATAACCTGTTTTGTCAAACCCGGCTCCCGCGTGCTGGTAAAACCCAATCTTTTGATGTCCAAGGGGCCTGAATACGCAATCACCACTCATCCGCAGGTAGTAAGCTCGGTGATACATATTTTAAAAGAAATTAATTGCCGTGTGGTTATCGGTGATGGCCCCAGCGTATGGGGGGAGTATATTGAAAATGTAGATGAAGTTTATGAGGTTACCGGTATAAAGAAAGTTGCTCATGATGAGGGAGTAGAACTGGTTAATTTTGACAAACGCAGGATGCGCGATAAATTTCCGCTTACCAGTTGGCTGGATGAGTGTGATTATCTGATTAACCTGCCTAAGTTCAAGACTCACGGGTTTACGCTAATTACCGGCGCGATTAAAAACCTTTTTGGATTAATCCCGGGAACATATAAAACCGAGTTGCATAAGAATTATTTTAAACCGTCTGAGTTCGTAAAGATCCTTGCGGATATATATCAAGAGGCCAGGCCCGCCTTAACAATTATTGACGGGATATCAGCTATGGAAGGGGAAGGCCCGGGAACCAGCGGTAAGGTACGGCAGCTTAATCTTTTACTTGCCGGCTCTGATTGTGTAGCGTTAGATACAGTAATGGCCAGGATAATGGGTATTAAACACCAGGAGGTTTTATCAACCAGGGAAGCGGCGTTGCGCGGATTAGGCGAAGACAATCTGAGTAAAATTAAGATAGAAGGAGAGGGTATCGATAAGCTGAATATCCGTCCTTTCATTTTACCTCAGGCATCAAAATTAAATAATCTTCCGGATGCCTTTAAAATTATACTTAAGTGGTTGATCAGGTATTATCCCTATTCTCTGCGTCTGAAATGCACGCGTTGCGGGCATTGCGTAAATATCTGCCCGAAAAAATGTATCATGCTTAAGAAGAAAGGCATAGTTTTTAATTATAAACAGTGTATTGCCTGTTTCTGCTGCCAGGAGTCTTGTCCGGCTGCGGCTATAGGTGTGAAGAAAAGCATATTGGCTAAATTAATTGGGTTGTAGAATGCATATCCGCACAATAGATTGGAAGAATAACGAGATTAGGATTATTGATCAGACTAAATTGCCGCAGAAATTAGCTTATCTTAATATCGGCAAGGTGGAGGATTTGTGGCAGGCAATCAAAATAATGCAGGTACGCGGAGCTCCGGCTCTGGGTGCTGCCGCAGCTTTAGGCGTATATTTAGGGATAAGGAATTATCCGGGTTCTGATTGGTCGGGATTCAGCCATCAATTAAAGGCAACAGCAAAATATATCGCCAGCTCCCGTCCGACAGCCAGGAACCTCTTTTGGGGCATAGAAAGGGCCTGTGGGGTTGCTTTAGATAATAATAAACAGCCTGTTTCTAGAATCAAGAAAGCTATCCTGGAAGAGGGCGAGAAGATTATGCAGGAGGATATCTCCTCTTGCCGTAAAATTGGTTTTCAGGGGGCCAAGTTACTTAAGTACGGCGATAGGGTTTTGACGATCTGTAATGCCGGGATACTGGCTACGATTGATTATGGCACCGCCTTGGGAGTTATTTATTCTGCCTGCGGACAAGGTAAAAGAATAAAAGTATTTTCTTGCGAGACGCGCCCCTTGCTGCAGGGCAGCAGGCTATCCTCTTGGGAGCTTTATAAACGGAGGGTGGATGTTACGATGATCGCGGATAATACAGCGGCTTCTCTTATGGCTGAAAAAAAGATAGATTTGGTAATTGCTGGAGCAGACCGTATTGCCGCCAATGGTGATTCAGCTAATAAAATCGGGACATTAAATTTGGCAATCTTATGTAAATACCATAAAATACCTTTTTATATCGCAGCCCCAAAGAGTACATTCGATTTTAAGATAAAAAGCGGCAAAGATATCAAGATTGAAATGCGTAATCCGCAGGAGGTCATCAAGATCCTGCTTAAAAAAAGTATCGCGCCTGCCGGAGCTGATGTAATTAACCCTGCTTTTGATGTTACTACGCATCAGTTGATCAGCGCGATTATTACGGATAGAGGGATTATCAAACCGCCTTATATTAAGAATATCAGTAGAATCCTTAGGGATAATAAATGCACTTAAAAGAGATCGGCGAATTTGGTTTAATCAGGAGATTCCAGAAACAAATCAAAACTGACGTTTCAGTTTTAAGGGGCAGCGGAGATGACTGTGCGGTCCTGCATCTGAATAAGTCTATGTATCAGTTATTTACCTGTGATATGATTATCGAGGGTGTAGATTTTAAAAAAGCTGATAATCTGGAAGCGGTAGGCAGAAAGGCCCTGGCTATATCTATAAGCGATATTGCCGCCTGCGGAGGCCTTCCCAGGCATGCGGTAGTGTCATTGGGTTTGCCAAAGAATATGCAGGTTAACCAGGCGGATTTTTTGGCTAAAGGGATATTCGGTTTGGCAAGAAAATACAAAATCAATATTGTTGGGGGGGATATCAGCGCCTCTTCCAAGTTAATTATTGATGTGAGTATGTTGGGAGAGGTTGAGAAGCATAAGCTTTGCCTTCGCCGGGGAGCAAAGACCGGTGATATTATTATGGTAACAGGCAGTTTTGGCGGATCAATCAAGGGTAAGCATCTAGAATTTACCCCTCGTTTAAAAGAGGCGCGTTTCCTGGTGGATAATTTTAAGATTAATTCTATGATCGATGTTTCCGATGGGTTGATACAGGATTTGGGGCATATATTAGAGCAAAGTTCTGCCGGGGCTGTTTTATTTGAAAGCCTTATCCCTTTAAGTAAAGAGGCCGGGGGGGTAGATGAGGCGCTTTGTTCCGGAGAGGAATTTGAGCTGCTTTTTACTGCCTCGAGAGACCAGGCCAGTAAGATAATCAGGTGTTCAAAATATGGTTTTAGGCTGATAGGGGAGATTATGCCTGTTTCATTCGGGTTGAGGTCGATTAACCATAAAAACAAATATTCTAGACTTAAGCTTAAAGGTTTTAAGCATTTTTAATGAAGAAACTATCTACATCAGTCAGCCATACATTAAGAATAGGCAAGTTGATTGCGCGTAACCTTCGTGGAGGAGAAATTATCCTTTTATCCGGATCGCTTGGCGCAGGCAAAACAGTTTTGGCTAAGGGAATTGCACAAGGCCTGGGCATAGATAAACATAATGTAGTCAGCCCTACCTTTGTTTTCCTGCGCGTATATAAAGGAAAGCATTTCTTAAACCACTTTGATTTTTACCGGGTCAGGAGCCATAAAGAAATCCTGGCACTAGGGTATGAAGAGTATTTTTACTCTGACGCCATAACGGTTATCGAATGGCCGGAACGTCTAAAATTCCTCTTGCCAAAGGAATTCTTAAAGATTAAGCTATCTAATAAATCCAGAAACCATAGGATACTTGAGTTTATTGGCAGGGGGCCCAGGTATAAACAGATGGCAAGGATAATTTATGAAAATATTAGGAATTGATACTACTACCAAATTCCTCTGCCTTGGATTATATGCGGATGGAAAATTTTACGAATATAACCTTGAGACAGGCAGAGGCCTTTCTGCTCTTTTGGTCCCGACTATTCAAAGGGTTATTGAGGCGGCGGGATTAAAAATATCGGATATTGATTATTTTGCATGTGGCCTGGGGCCGGGGTCTTTTACCGGGATACGTATAGGCTTAGCTGCGGTAAAAGGCTTAAGCATTGCCAGGGATAAACCAGTTGTTGGAATATCCACGCTGGATATTCTGGCGGCAAATGTTATGCTTGATAATTCCCTGATTGTCCCGGCGATAGATGCCAGGAGGGGCCTTCTTTATTGCAGTTCTTATAAAAAAGAAGGAGATGCCCTTAAGCGTAAAAGTGAATATAAGCTTTTAAGTTTGGATGAATTTGTTAAAGAGTTTCCCGTCAAGGCGGTAATTTTAGGAGACGCCACAATTTTATATAAGGAGAAGATGTCTTCTCTTATAAAAGGCGCAACTATCTTGGATAAGGATTACTGGTTCCCTAAAGCGCATAATCTTATCAAACTGGCTTTGGGAAAAATAAAAGCTAGGCAATATAGTTCAGCGCAGGCAATTAAACCAATTTATTTATACCCTCAAGAATGCCAGATAAAAATAAGATAGGTTACCGGCCCACCTGGGCAGAGGTTAATCTTAGTAATTTAGAACATAATTTTAGGCAGGTGAAGTCGCGTCTGCGGCCACAGACAAAAATATTGGTCACTGTGAAAGCCGATGCTTACGGCCATGGCTTAATCCCCGTATCTAAAAGATTGGCTGGTGCCGGAGTGGATTACCTGGGGGTTGCTTCTATTGATGAAGGGGTAAGGTTAAG
>Ga0265297_10011632_pt1 | contig 10730 bp, 12 predicted proteins | sample Munlanlwell13791_FD_192502 | JGI IMG/M metagenome (GOLD analysis project Ga0265297, IMG submission 192502) | Leachate microbial communities from a municipal landfill in Southern Ontario, Canada - Leachate well 137-91 | ecosystem: Engineered > Solid waste > Landfill > Unclassified | place...
CCAAGATATACATTAAAACCCGGCATGAAAGATTTGTAGTCTATGATGGTAAAAAAAGGATTAATCCTAAGAATATCCGTTTGAATATGAGCCCGGAAGATTTAATATTAAGCATACCGTTGGAAGCTCTGGGAAATCCTGATTTTATGCTTACTTCGGTAGCTGCGTATGGCGGAAAGCCATCCTTGAGCGATACGGGATTTAGAAGGATTGTAGTAGAATAAAAATATAATATCAAATGATAAAATCCAAAATTGCCAATTTTCAAATCCCAATGTCGAATAAAATCCCCTGCCTACCGGCAGACAATGGACAAATTCCCAAATTTGGACTTGGGATTTGGGGCTTCATTCGTCATTGGTGCTTGGAAATTGAGGTTTATCAGTCTTTTGAGCTAGAAAGGAGTAGTTTATGCTAGAGCTTAAATTAATCGAAATAAAAAAACCGGAAGATGTTAACCTGATTTTAGGGCAGAGCCATTTTATCAAAACAGTCGAAGATATCCATGAAACCTTGATGAATAATGTCCCGGGCATAAAATTCGGATTGGGCTTTGTCGAATCAAGCGGCGCATGCAAAATAAGAGTAGAAGGAAATGACTTGGAATTAAAAGAGTTTGCCGCTAAAAACTGCCTGGCAATAGGCGCGGGCCATTCCTTCATCATTCTTATGCGAAACGCCTTTCCTATAAATGTCCTGAACGCTGTTAAAAATATCCCGGAGGTATGCAGCATATATTGTGCTACAGCTAATCCTCTGAAGGTCATCGTAGCTCAAACAGAAGACGGTTCGGGGATCTTGGGAGTAATCGACGGCCAAAAACCGAAAGGTATAGAAAACGAGTCAGATATAACCTGGCGTAAAGATTTCTTGCGTAAAATAGGATATAAGTTATAATCTTTCTTGCAATTTTTTGGGTTAAATAATAACCGTTAATCTGGTAAATAACCATGGACTTTAAGAAAATACGTAAAAGTATTATCGGATTTTTGAGCTGGTTTGGTCTGACTACTTGTTCAGCCATAGTTAGCATCATGCCCGCGCGTTTCCTCTATAGTTTCGCTAGCTTTGTCAGTTTTTTGGCCTATAGATTCGCCTCTAAGCAGAAACGGATTGCATTAGAGAGTTTAAATCTTGCCTTTGGCAAGGAAAAAAGCGCTTCCGAGCTCGATAAGATAGTTAAAGACTGTTTTACTTTTATGTCCAAATCGGCCGTAGAATTGATGTTTCTTTTTGACAAGCCGCATATTTTGAAGAAACGCGTAACGCTTGCAGGCAAGGAGAATTTGGATTGCGCATTGGCTAAAGGCTGCGGAGTGGTTTTAGTCAGTGCCCATTTCGGGAATTTTCCGCTTTTGCTCGGGAGGCTTGCGGTTGAAGGTTATTCAGCTGGCGGTATAATGAAACCGATGCATGATAAGCGGGTAGAAGGGATTTTTTTGGAGAAGCGTGAAAAATTCGGGGTCAAAACCATTTATAGTCAACCGCGCGATATTTGCGTAAATAGCACGATTCAGGCATTGCGTAACAATGAATTGATTTTTATTCCAATAGACCAGAATTTCGGGACAGGAGGAGTATTCGTTAATTTCTTTGGAAGAAAAGCAGCTACTGCCGCTGGTCCTGTAGTTTTTGCGCAGCGCACAGGAGCAGCGCTTTTGCCCTGCTTTATAGTCAGGCAGAGCGATGATACGCATAAGATTATCTTTGAGCCGGCAGTAAAACTGGAAGAGGGTAAAGACGCCAAGGATACCATTCTTATCAATATTCAGAAGCTAACTAATGTTATTGAGGCCTATATCCGTAAATACCCCGCGGAGTGGGGTTGGATTCACCGTAGATGGAAAAGCCAGCCTAGTAAAAAGGAGGTCTGAGCATGACAGGACAACTAAGGAACCTTGGCCTAAAAGCAAATCTTGGCATTTTGCTCAAGGTTATTTTGGGGCTATTTTTCCTGATATTGGGAGCAATAGCGATATTAAAATGGTGGGATTCCCTTTTGATGGTAGTCAAAGGATGCGTTGGTTTATTTTTGATTTTGTCAGGCATAATAACTTTGGCAATAGCTAAAGAATAGGAGATAAAATGGAGATTACATTAAGAAAGGAAGTAGTTATCAATAAGCAAATTTGCAGGATTTGCATGATTTTTTTGTCAGTTATAGCGATTGGCCTGGGGGCTTTTGTGCGTATACCTTTGCCATTCACCCCGGTTCCAATCACTCTGCAGACTTTTTTCGTTTTGTTGTCCGCCGCGCTTCTTGGCAGAAAATTAAGCATAATCGCGCAAGGAATTTATCTGTTTCTGGGAATATTGGGTTTGCCGGTATTTACCGAAGCAGCTAAAGGTTTGGTTTATCTTTTTTCTCCCACAGCAGGGTATCTTATTGGGTTCATTCTGGCTTCTATTCTTACGACAGTTTTACTGAAGCGGTTGAAACAGGGGTATTTCTCGGCAATGCTGGTTTTTTGCGCCTCTAGCGCAGTCATTTTGTTATCCGGTTCTCTATGGCTTAAAATTAGTCTTGGAATCTCCATAACCCAAGCATTGTTTATGGGATTTATTCCATTTATATTCGGAGATCTTTTGAAGTCGCAAGCCGCCTCTTTTGTTTATCTCAAGCTTAATAAGCGCGTTAAAGAGATTTTATATTAGGTTTAAGCCGTATTCTTGACAAAAACCCCTCTTCGTGATAGAATCCTACCATTCTAAGGAGGTAGTTTCATGAGTTTAAAGATAGCCGGAGTTTTGGTGGTTTTTGCGCTAGCAGGCGCAGGACTAGCCTTAGGCGAGGAGCAGGTGTCTGAAATTCGACCTGTGACTGCGTCAACAGCTATTCAAGATAATAACGATTCAAATACGCAATGGGTTTGGGGCGAAGTAACGAACGTAGATGTCCCGGCCAAAACCCTTACGCTGGAGTATCTTGATTATGAGACTGACCAAGAGAGGGCAGTTATTCTTGCAGTAGATGATTCTACTGTTTATGATAATGTTAAGTCTTTGGAAGAAATCCGGGTGAAGGATAATCTTAGCATTGATTATTTCTCTAAGAATGGCAAGAGTGTAGCTAAGAGCATAAGCTTGGAGAAATCCGAAGGTGTCCCCGTGGAAGACCCTGCTATTCTGCAACCTGAAGCAACCGCTGCTCAGGGCGATGTCGCTAACGCAGGAGATATGCCGGATACTGTTAGCCAATCTACCCCAGCTAATTAATAATACAGTCGTGGATACAGCCTAGGCAGGGATCTTGAACCCTGCCTTTAATATAATGAATCTTAAATATTGTCTGGTTATTGGATGCGCAATCTTGAGCTTAACCTTGGCAGGTTGCGCAGTTTTAAATAAACCTGTCAAGTTTGTCGACGATTTTATAGGCTCAACATTTTTTCCTCCGTATTCCGGGGCTAAGGCAACTGTGGTGGTAGCTGACTTTGAAATCAAAACTGCTAATATCACCGCTGAAATGAATACTGGCCTGCGGGACATGCTGGCGGAGGGATTGCATAAGACCAATCGTTTTCAGGTAATTTGTGCGCCTAAAGATTATAGCGAGAAGAGCGGAAGCCTAATTATTGCCGCTGAGGTGATAGAGTTTGATCCGCTTATATCAGGCGGAAGCGCCGGGGTTGGCGGCGGAGGAAGCTCTGCCAGTGGAACATTGGGAAGCCTGTTAGGCGTAGTTTCAAATAAGGCGACCATAGTTTTGAATATCCGTATTGTTGACGCGGCTTCATCCAAAGTATTGTTCTCAGAACGTATTACGGGCCAGGCCGTTGACACCGGAACTAGGCATGGGGGGCAGCGTCATTATAAAGAAGCCGGTTTAAATGAAGGGTTATCGGCCTACGCCAATACGCCCATGGGGGAAGCGATCAATAAGTGTATCGTGGAAACTATAAATTATATTGTGAGAAAAGTTCCGGAAAACTATTATAAGGGGGATAAAAATGGGAAAACGTAAGCGCAGAGGAAAGCTCAACTGGCGTTCCAAAAAGGCTAATAAGGGCAGAAGGCCGAATTTAGGCTAAGCAAGGTTTTTCTACGCATACTTGCGATCCGCCCAGGTAAGTTCGGTAGTCTAACAGATTTTAGTTATTTTATCTTAGGGTGGATTCCGGTATTCTTCTCCCGAAAGGTATTTTTATGGCGCATTGTTATTATGAATATTGCTGCTTTCACGCTTTTATATGTCTAGGTTTTCCCGCGCGAGCGTCGGCAGAATATCTATTCCCAATTACGGCCAACGCGGCTTCCCGCCATTTGTTCAAAATCATATTTTAAGACCATGAGGGCTATCGCATTGATTTCAGGCGGCTTGGATAGTATTCTGGCAGCCAGAATTATCCAGGAAGAAGGAGTTAAGGTATTGCCTTTGAATTTTAGGATTCCATTTTGCCAGCGTAGTAAGAATGCGAACCAGAATAATGGTATTAGCGCATTGGTGAAAGAAAGCTTGGCCGAGGAGCTGGAAACAATAGATATAAGCGTTGATTTTCTCGATTTGGTTTTGAAACCCAAGCACGGATTTGGTTCGAATATGAATCCTTGCATAGACTGCAAGATTTTTATGTTAAGAAAAGCAAAAGAGTTGATGTCAGGTTTTGATGCGCAATTCATAGTTACCGGAGAAGTTTTGGGCCAGAGGCCTATGTCGCAGCACAGGAAGGCGTTGGATACCATCGAAAAGGAGAGCGGGCTAAGCGGATTGCTGCTTAGGCCTTTATGCGCCGGGCTCCTTTCAGAGACTCTTCCGGAAAGAGAAGGATGGGTTAAGCGCCAGAGATTATTTGGATTCAATGGCAGGGAGAGAAGGCCGCAAATGAACTTGGCGGATAAGTTCAACATAAAGAATTATCCCAATGCTTCAGGAGGTTGTCTTTTAACCGATACTAATTTTTCCAATAGGTTAAAGGATTTGATAATCCACCGGCAGTTAGGCATAGAAAACGTAGAGTTGCTTAAAATAGGCAGGCATTTTAGGTTAACTGAAACTGCAAGATTGGTTGTCGGCCGTAACGAAAAAGAAAATAAAGAATTATCCGCAGCAGCCTTGGAAAACGACTATTTATTCGCGCCGGATGAGTTTACCGCAGGTCCGACTTGTTTGGGCAAAGGAGAATTCTGCGATGACTTAATCCGGTTATCTGCGCAGATAACCGGCGCTTATTGTGATTTAAATAATGCTCCGGGCGTTAAAATATTGTATACTCATAAAAGAGAATCGTATTCTATGGAGATCAAGCCTCTTCCCAGGGAGAAATTAAGCGTTTTAAGGTTATGAAAGAAGCGTTACTTTACGAAAAATTAGATAAGGATGCGGTGCATTGTTATTTATGCAGCCACCATTGTAAAATAGCAGAACATAAATACGGTTTTTGCGGTGTAAGGCAGAATGTAGGCGGAATTTTGTATACTTATGCTTATGGGAACGTAGCCGTCGCCCAGATTGATCCGGTAGAAAAAAAACCTCTATATCATTTCTTGCCCGGCACCAAAACATTTTCAATAGCGACATTAGGATGTAATTTTCGTTGCTCTTTCTGCCAGAATTGGGAAATTTCCCAGCAGCCCGCGAAGTCAGGCACGGATTTAGGAGAAGAGGAGTTTCTTCCGTCAGATATAGCGGAAGAAGCTTTGAGGAATGACTGTAGAAGCATATCCTATACCTATACCGAGCCGACTATCTTTTTTGAATACGCTTATGAAACTGCTCAGGCAGCTGCCCAGCGCGGCCTGCGTAATATCTTTGTCACTAACGGCTATATGACCAGGGATTGCATTGCCATGATCCGGCCGTTTTTGGATGCGGCAAATGTGGATCTTAAATTTTTCAATGATAATTCCTATAGAAAATATTGTGCGGGCAGCCTAAAGCCGGTTATGGATTCGATTCGGTTTATGAAAGAACTGGGGATTTGGGTAGAGGTAACTACTCTGGTTATCCCGGGTGAAAATGATTCCGCGGAAGAGCTATCCGGCATCGCCAGTTTTATTTCCGGAATTGATAAACACATGCCTTGGCATATTTCCCGTTTCCATCCGGATTATAAATTCCGTAAATACGGCTTAACCCCGGAAGAGACTTTAAAAAAAGCTAAATCCATTGGTGAGGCAGCGGGATTGGGCTTTGTTTATATAGGCAATGTCAGCGGTTGGGGGAATGATACCGTTTGCCCCAACTGTAAGAAAATATTGATTAAGCGGGAATATTTTAACATTTTGGAGTATAATATAAAAAACAATAGATGCCTTTATTGCCAGGAAGAAGTGCAGGGGGTGTTTGGGGCGCCTTAAGCCTTAAATAGTAAGAATGAAAATAATAAATCCGGAAAAATGCATTGTTTTCTTTGATTTTGATAACACAATCGCTACCTGCGATGTCTTTGATAGCATGCTCCCTCGTTTTTCCCGGGACGACCTCTGGGTTAAACTGGAGAAAGACTGGCAGCGGGGAAAGATTGGTTCGCACGCCTGCCTTGAGGGTCAGATTAACGGGATAAGTATTACCAAGCAGGCCTTGGATAAGTATTTATCCGGTATAAAGCTCGACCCTTACTTTAAGAAAATAGTAACTTCGCTTTCCGCAAGTAAAGTCAAGGTTATAGTATTAAGCGATAACTTTGATTATATATTAAAGCGCGTATTGGGTTTTCATTCTATCGGTAACCTGAAGGTTTATTCTAATAAGCTTAAGTTCGCCAAAGATAAACTGGTGCCTTGCTTTCCTTTCCGGAGCAAGAAATGCCAGGTTTGCGCCCATTGCAAGACAAAAAATCTCTTGGCAAACGTTTCTCCTGATTCTATAATAATCTATGTAGGAGACGGCCGTTCGGATATTTGCCCATCGCAATACGCGGATCTCGTATTTGCCAAGGACGACTTGCTTAAATACTTTCAGGATAAAAAACTTACCTGTTTTGCCTACGAATCTTTAAAAGACGTCTATAATTATTTTAAAAGGAGTTTTGAATGAGCCAAAAGCTAGCAAATAAAAAATCCAGAGTTAATAATAAGACGCATGACGCCTCCAGCGAACTTTTGGCGTTAGAGTCAAAATACTCTTCTTGGGGAGATACGGTTCATTACGCCGAAAAACTCAATATCTTTGAGTCTGCTGAAGGAAGTTTTCTCTACGATAATAATGGCGTTGAGTTTCTCGACCTGCAGATGTGGTATTCAGCGGTTAACTTTGGCTACAAGAACAAGCGCTTGAATAACGCCCTTAAAAAACAGATTGATACTTTGCCTCAGTTAGCTTGCCAGTATTTGCATAAAGAGAAAATTTTGCTTGCTGCCAAGATTGCCCGCAGGAACGAAATGGCCTTTGAAGAAAAAGGGAGGGTGCATTTTAATGTCGGGGGCTCAAGCGCTTTAGAAGATTCGCTCAAGTTAGTCAGAAATCACTCGGGACGCAGTCTCGTTTTTGCTTTTATGGGTGGATATCATGGGAGAACTTTGGCTGCTTCGGCGATTACCTCGAGTTTTCGTTACCGGGAACATTTCGGGCATTTTGGAGACAGGGCGCATTTTGTGCCTTTTCCTTATTGTTTCAGGTGCCCCTACGATAAAAAGAAAGATTTTTGCGACCTTTATTGTTTAAAACAATTCGAAAGATTATTCGAGACAGAATATTATTCTATAGTTAATAAGAAATCGAATAGATGCGAGTTTAGCGCTTTTTATGTTGAGGCGGTGCAGGGGACAGGCGGTTATATTGTTCCGCCGCAAGACTATTTTTCAAATTTGAAAGAAATACTGGATAAATACGGAATACTTTTTGTCGATGATGAAATACAGATGGGTTTCTTCAGGACCGGGAAGCTCTGGGCGATTGAGCATTTTAACGTAACTCCGGATATAATGGTTTTCGGCAAGGCCTTGACCAACGGCCTTAATCCTATTTCCGGAATTTGGGCAAAAGAAAAGCTTATTTCCCCGGATGTATTCCCTCCGGGTTCGACCCATTCGACATTCTCTTCCAATCCTTTGGGAACTGCGGTAGGCCTGGAGGTGATGAAGTTGATTGAAGATTCCAATTTTGCGGTAGAAGTGCCTAAGAAAGGTCAGTATTTTCTTAGTCGTCTCAAAAAGCTGCAAAAGAAATACCCTCAAATTGGCGATGTCGATGGTTTGGGCCTAGCCTTACGCGTTGAGATATGCGAGAAAGACGGCTATACTCCAAGTAAAGAATTGGCTGATAAAATAGTAGAATTGGGGCTAAACGGGAATCTCTCCGCAGGAGGAAAGAAGCGCGGTTTGATATTGGATATCGGCGGTTATTACAAGAATGTTTTTACCATAGCCCCATCTTTTTATATTACGGAGGAAGAGATTGATTTAGGGGTTGATCTTTTCGAAGAAGCGCTTTCCAAGGCCTTAAAAAAGTCTTAATAATAATTTTCCTCCTTTATGCTTAAGCCAAATATCCGTATACTGGATTTTGACGCTAGCGTAAGAATCCAGTATGACCTTCTAGCTAAATATCCGCATCAGATTATACCTTTGACAGGCCTGGCTCCTTATGCCCGGCTTTGGATGAATGGGAAAACCAGCGAAGCTATCCGCCAGCGTATAGAGAAGACAGAGCAGAATCACGTTACCTTCCTCGGGTCAGGGGATTTTCACCATATTAGTTCACTTTTATTAAATCAATTCACAGAGCCGATTTCACTAATCAATTTTGATTTTCACCCTGATTGGGATATCCTTTCGCCGCGCTGCTCCTGTGGAGCCTGGATAAACCAAGCCTTAAAAAGAAAAAATATCCTTAAGTGTATTCTCTTCGGGGTTTCTTCAGACGATATCTCAAACCCTTGGATCCACAGCGGGAATCTCGGAGCTTTCAAAAACGATAGGCTGGAAATTTATCCTTATACTCATGAATGCTCGACCGTTTTTTTAAGGCACGTCCCCGAGAATAAATCTTTAAGACTGCAAAAAGGTTTCTTGAACACAAGAATTTATTGGGAAGAGCTAAAGAAGAAAAATCTAAGAGATTTCATTTACTCGATTATAAAAAGTTTGCCTGCGAAAAAAGCCTATGTTTCAATAGACAAGGATTGTCTTTGCAGCGAATATGCTCTAACGAATTGGGAAGAAGGGAAACTATCGCTGGATGAGTTGCTTTTGATGCTTAGGCTAATCAGGGATAATTTGGATATAGTCGGTTTGGATATTACCGGAGAATATTCCAATATTTTTGTTTCCGGATGGCTAAAAAATCTAATCTCCCGCGCGGATCACCCCAGGGAAGTTAAAGCGCAAAAATACTCTCAGCCAGAGTTAACCCGTTTAAACGAATCGACTAACCTTAAAATACTGGAAACCTTGTTTCTTTAATTTTGATCCCGCCGGCTATATTTTGCGCACTTTTTCAATCAGACAAGAAATCTCTTTTTTGGAAAGAAAAGTGCTTGTAGTTAAGGTGATGTGCCTTTTGGCGATTGAACGGGCATTAGGGCAGGATTCGTTACCCACAATGTCTTTAAGATAATCGTAATCCGTGATTGCCGATAGGTATATCTGGGATACTCCTAAACCCGAACCAATCAAGGTATTGAATACCCTGCGGCGCCTGTCTTCATCGTCGAAAAGCAAAGTAAGATAAGGGTAATTTGAACGGTTGCCTTGTTGCTCGGTAATCAATTTTATTCCGTGGACATCCTTTAATCCGGCTATATATGCAGATACGACCTGTCTTTGTTTGATAATTTTTTCTTCGAGCCGGGGAAACATCGCATGCCCGATATTTTTTCTTAACCCCGATACTTTATGCACGGGAAAGTTGCAGTCGAAATATTCGATAAAGGCTTTCTCGGTTTTCCCCTGGGCCTGCCAGAATACCTGTGGGAGCCTGAAAACAAACCAGAATAGCTGCGGCCTGTAGAAAGCAAAGTAGCCTAATAATTCCAAGATTTTCAGGGTTTCTGAAAGCGGCTTATTTTTTGCAACGCATTTAATGGCGTTATTGATCGCGTGGGCAAACTCAAGGCCGGTTGTAACTGCCCCTCCTTCATATATGGTAATGCCTTTGCCGCGGCAGAGGCTGTAAAAAGCAAAATCTCCCAGCTTTCCGGTTTTTTCGCCTTGATAAGTTGCGCCTAAGCTTTGCGCGCAGTCTTCAATGATGAATATTTTCTTTCCTTTGGCTATTCTTTCTATAGCCTGGAGATTCACGGGCAGTCCGGCCAGATGCACGGCTAAAATCGCCAGTATATCGGAGCTATCCGCGCAGAGAGTTTCCAGCTGGTTGTTTTGGAAATCGAAATTATCTTTATTAATGTCGCATACCAAAACTTTGAGTCCGGCTCTTTTTATGGCCAGAGGTATAAGAGGGCAGATATAAGATGGAATAAGGATGGTTTTCTTCAAAGAGAGACTTTTCAAGGCTTCCAATATTATATAAAAAGCGGCTGTTCCCGAATAGGTTACAGCCGCGAAAGGGGCGCTAAAATAGTTTATAAAATCTTCTTCCAAAGAGCCATTTTTTCTAAAGATAGTGGAGAGCAAATCTTTAATATGGAGAGGGATGCCGGCTGTAGGTGGTATCTCATGGAATAAGCTCATCTTTACCTTAGTTTTTTATACATTTTATGCTAGAATGTCTTCAAAAGCAAGCGGAGTTATTTAGTTAATCATTGCTATTTTTATAGATTTAGACTATTATAGTTCAACCGGAGATAAGTATAGATGTCCCAAAAAAAGTTTACCTTTAAATTGTTATTCTT
>Ga0265297_10011633_pt1 | contig 10729 bp, 6 predicted proteins | sample Munlanlwell13791_FD_192502 | JGI IMG/M metagenome (GOLD analysis project Ga0265297, IMG submission 192502) | Leachate microbial communities from a municipal landfill in Southern Ontario, Canada - Leachate well 137-91 | ecosystem: Engineered > Solid waste > Landfill > Unclassified | place...
AATTGACGGATAATCATTGAGTTTCTCTATAATTAAAGCCTGTGGAGAATAAATAGAACCACCTTGTTTTTCAACAACAAGTTTGGAAAATTTTAAAATCAGTTCGTCTAAACTGGGATTTGTATTTATTTCGCCGCTAACCGTATCAAGAACATTCCCGACCGTACCTTTAATAATGGCGATTTGATGCTCAATGTCTTTTATGTCAGATAATAATGTTTCTGTAGGAAGAAATTTCCAGTTAAATTTTAAGTAATCATACATATTTTCAAGTTCAATTTGAATATTTCTTTCTTTAATTTTATCAATCAACTTTATTTTTGCTCCGATCACTTCATCCCTGTTTTCAAGTTTAGATTCGAAACGCGAAAACCACTCAAAAAACCTGTTGATATCGACATATAGAGTAAATAATTTATCAATTGCGAGTGAAACAAGTTCCGACCTTGAAATATTTAAGACCACATTGTTGTTAACGGAATTTAACCTAATTAAACTTCCGTGATATTCGGTCAATGCCCGAATTACCATTAGAAGGCACTGGACATCCCTGGGCTTTTCAATTAACTCAAGCCATTCCTCGGTAGTCTTTCTTATATCATACTTATCGCACCTTTGAACTTCAGCTTGTGACAACTTAGTATTGTTAACCATAAGATTGTTATTATCCACCTTTTTTATATTTTGTCAATAGTATAAAACATTACCGCAACTTCTCCAATCGAGAGTTGTTATTGTGAATGTAAGCGGACAAATATTTGTATTAAATGCACCCGTAAACTACACTAATAATTGTTAAATTTTATAATCTCTTAATCTTAAAAATATGGCTCAAGACCTACCAGTTGAGGTCCAACAGCAGATACTCGAAGAATTCGCCCGCGACAAAAACGCGTTCGAAAAAATCTACAATCATTATTACGAAATGATTCTAAAGTATCTTCTAAAAAGGACTGTAAAAGCAGAGGTTGCTTATGACCTCACTTCCGAAACATTTATTAAAGCATACGAAAGCCTCCACAAATTTAAGTGGACCGGCGTGTCCATAAAAGTATGGCTCTACAGAATTGCCATCAACTCGCTTAAAAACTACCGCAGACGTCCGGAATACATGCCGTTAACGGAAGAAATGCAGGGTCTTGAACAATTAAAAACGGATACAAAAGCTGAACTTGCCGAGCTTGATAAGGCTATGTTCGGAGACGAAGATCTTTCAAAATTATCAGATGCAATGGCCACTTTAAATACTGATTATCAAAATATTGTGAGCCTTCATTATTTTGAAGGAATGTCTCATGAGGAAATAGGAAAAGTGATTAACAGATCTGTAAGCGCGGTTAAATCAATGATGCACAGAGCTCTTGAGAATTTAAGACAGGTTTTAGTGCCTGCAGAAGGTCAAAATTAATAATTAAACAATTAACAATAATAATATGAATAACAATATGCTTGAAAATAATGATTTTAAGAAACGAAGCGTCGATGACGTGAAAGTTTCTAAATCCAAGGAGTACTTATGGAAGTACATCCGAAATAAAACCGGACTGGCAGCGGAAACGGCCAAGGCTAAAGCAAAAGCCACTGCAAAGTCCGAAAAGGCACACCAATCATTTAACCTTATCAATATGTTTATGCCTAAAAAAATTGCATGGGCAAGCGCACTGGTTGTGCTTGTAATCATAGGAATCCTTGTGGGACCAAATCTCCAGAATCTTCTGCAGTCAGGTCAGCTTACTACAGGCGTTTCTACAGTAAGCGCGAACTTTGAAATGTCCGCAAACACCGTTGATTCAACGGGTGTGGCGGAGAATTCATCGTTTACCTTAACATCAACAGAGGATTATTCAGCCGATGTAATTGCTCAGAATCTTAAAGCAACCCCGGAGGTTGAAATTAAAGTAACAAAAACCGAAGAAGGCAAATATACTGTTACGCCTGCCGAAAATCTTACTTCGAACAAGGTCTACAAATTTACAATTGTAAGCCAACTCGCAACCGGACCCGAAGAATTTTCATGGGCTTATCAGGTAAAAAACACATTTAAAATCAAAGGAGTTCTGCCGGGCGATAAAACCGCAGGTGTTCCTACGAATACGGGAATTGAAATGACATTCAGCCATGAAAATTATGATTATAAGAATGCTGCAAATTATTTTGAAATTTTACCTGCAGTTAAAGGAAAATTCGAACAGCACCAGTCAACACTTTCATTTGTTCCAAGCGAACAATTAAAGCCTGAAACTCTGTATACCGTTACTCTTAAAAAAGACTTCCCACTAGTCGGAAGCGATCAGAAAATTGCGGAAGATAAAACGTGGCAGTTCGAAACGGACAGCGGTGAAAAAGAGCATCCTGTTGGAACAACTTTTGCAAAAGATTATTTTGAAATCACAACGGATCAGGAAATCGCCCTTGGATATTCCAATAATCTTTTAGGATACGATGAAGAAGGTCCTGAAAAAATCGATCTTGTAGTTTATAAATATTCAAATATTGATGAATATATCAAAGCAATGCAGGATGAATTAAGGCTTCCTGAGTGGAGCCAGTTCACAAAAAGAAGCTATCTTCACGACGTTTCCAAGCTTGAAAAAATCGGCAGCTTTGAGGCAAAAACCGACAAAATCCAGTGGCAGAGATACATGTATATTCCGAACACGGATATTAAGGAGGGCTTCTATTTATTGCAGCTTAACGATAGCGGAAATACAGATCAGGCGCTTCTGCAGGTAACCGATCTTACTTCTTATATTTCAATAACTAAAACCAAATCTCTTATCTGGCTTGCGGATTATTCATCCAAGAAACCGGTTAAAGACGCCAAAATCGAACTTGTTAACAAAAATGCATCTTATACTACAAACGGAGACGGAGTTGCAATGTTTGATACGCCTGAAACAAAGAAAGATTATTCAAATCCTTATGCTTTTGAGGATAACCTGTTATTTAAAATAACAACTTCTGACGGAAAAACGCTTGTAAGCATGGTCGGTATAAACGACTCAGGCTACGGCCAGAGCGATTATTGGTTCTCTCTAACGACGGACAGGCCGATGTATAAACCGAATGACACCTTGAGTTTTTGGGGATACATCAACCCGAAAAAACAGGGTGCTCCGATGAATGACCTTAAAATTAAAATTTCGAGAGGATGGTGGTATGAGGAAAGCTTCCTTATTACATCTCCTATAACACTTCAATCGGACAATACATTCCAGGGTGAAATTAAACTCGAAAATGTTCCTCCTTCTTATTATCAGATGGATATTTATTCGGGAGATATTATGATCGCCTCAAGAGGAATTGAAGTTTCAAATTATGTTAAGCCTACATACAACTTAACTGTTACAACAGATAAAAAAGCGATATTTGACGGTGAAAAATTTACCGCCGACATTAAAACAAATTTCTTTGACGGCACTCCGGTTCCTTATATGGATCTTGGTTTTGACAACAAGCCCTATGCAGACAAAATTGTTACAACCGATGCCAACGGAGAATATTCATTGGAGATGACCGGCAGCTATATGCCATGCAAAATCATGGATTATAACGACTACTGCACCAATGCTGACACCTTCTATCTCAATGTATTCCCGAAACTTGGAGAAGACTCCAATATACAAGCAGCTATTAATGTACGTGTATTCAATTCAAAAATCGCGGTAAATGCTATTGCTAAACCCGAAAACCAGTCGGAGGGAAAAGGAGTCATTGATATTCAGACAAACTGGGTTGATCTTACAAAATTAAACGATGACAAAGAAGGTTCATTATATTCCGATGAATACCTGGGCGAAATTGCTCCCAACAGAAAAGTATCGGGACGTGTTGTTGAATCAATGTGGATTAAAACTGAAATTGGTGAACACTATGATTTTATCCGAAAAGAAATTGTAAAGGACTACAACTATGATAATGTTGAAAAATTTATTAATAGTTTTGAAGTCACAACGGATAAAGACGGAAAGGCAAAATTTGAAATGCCGATAGAGAAAGACAGATACTACAGAGTAATTTTTGAAGCAAATGACGACGAGGGTAAAACCTCTTTTGCTCAGGAAAGCTTAAATAATAATTTTTATCAGCAGAGCGACTATTACGGAATGGAAATATCGAATAAACCTAAGGACGGTCTTGCATATTTCGACATTAACGAAAATGTTGAAGCAGCATTTCAAAAGAACAATGAACCTATGCCGGATGACACAAAAGGATATTTCTTATTCTTACAGTTGAACAACGGTCTGCAGGAATATTCATTAAAGGAAACGCCTAATTACTCATTTAAATTCGGCAGCGACGACGTGCCCTCAGTATACGTCCAGGGCTTATGGATTAATGAATACGGCATTCAACCTGCATATGAAACCGGAGCATATTACAAAAAAGATCTTAAAAAATTAACTGTTGATGTTAAAACAGATAAGGAGTCTTACGAACCGGGCGATAAAGTTATTTTATATGTAGAAACCAAAGATAAAGACGGAAGACCGACATCAGCCAATGTAAATTTAAATCTTGTTGACGAAGCATATTACAAACTTGTTTACGATTATCTTTCCGATCCGTTAAATGATTTATACGTTGAAAATTCAAATGGTGTAATCGGATCATCTGCGAGCCATCAGGGAGTTCTTAAAGCGGTGATGGACAGCGGAATGGGCGGATGTTTTAAAGCGGGCACGCAAATTTTAATTGCCGAAGGTGTTACAAAACCGATTGAACAAATTAAAGTCGGAGACACTGTGCTAACCAGAGAAAATCCGTATTCATTAAAATTAGTCCCTGCAAAAGTAACAAATACTGTTAAGCACCATGTGGGAGATTACCTTTTAATTAACGGGCAACTCGGTGTAACCATTGAACATGTTGTGTTCGCAAACAACCAGTGGAAAACCGCAAAAGATGTAAAGATCGGAGATATTATGTCCGGCATTAACGGCAAGGAAATTAAAGTTTATTCAATTAAACCTATAAGTGCGCCTACCGATGTTTACAATTTTGAAGTTGAAGGAAAGCACACTTACATTGCCGACGGATTCTACGTTCACAATGATAAGGGCGGAGACGGCGTAAGAAGCGAGTTTGAAGATGTAGCTTTGTTTAAAACAATTAAAACCGGCAGTGACGGAAAAGGAAGCGTTGAATTTGTTCTTCCCGACAACATTACTTCATGGAGAGTTTCAGCCAAAGCAATCAACGGTGAAAAACTTCTTGCAGGCATAGGTGTGGGTTCCGTAAAAGTTTCTCTGCCTGCATTTGCAGACCTTGTAATGAACGAAGAATATTCGGTTAAAGACAAACCAATTCTTAAATTCAGAGCTTTCGGCGATTCTCTAAATAAAGATGATGCTGTTGAATTTTATATCACAGCAAAATCTCTGGGTGCTGAAAAAAGCGATGCAATAAAAGGAACCGCATACAATGCTTCATACTTTGAACTTGCGTCATTAAAAATGGGCAAGCACGACATTTTGGTTGAACTGAACGCAGGCAAATACAAAGATGCCGTTCAGGAAGTAATGAATGTTGTGGGAACAAGACTTAAGAAATCCGTTATTACTCTTGTTGATTCGGTTAAATCCGCAAATGATTTAAAACTTCCTAAAGACTCAGCTTCTACGGTTTTCTTCACTGATGCCGGAAGAGCTTCACTTTTATGCGACCTGTTCGGACTATTCTATACCGAAGGCGACAGAGTTGACGAAATGGCTTCAGCCCTGATTGCAAATGATCTGATAAAAAAATATTTTGATATAGATTTAGGCACGGGAAAATTAATCGACAGAGACCAGTACCAGAAAGATGATGGAGGACTTTCGCTCTTTATTTACAGCGAATCCGAGCTTGTTACATCGGCTATGATTGCATATACCGAAACAAATCTTGGAAGATATTATCCGGATAAATTAAAAGGATATTTCTATTCATTCTACAAAAACAAGGATGCAAATCTGGATGAAGTTGTTGTTTCGCTTCTTGGCCTCGCATCAATGAATGAACCGGTTCTTGTAAGCCTTCAGACAATAAAAGACGAACCTGAATTAACTCTTAAAGATAAATTGTACATAGCCCTTGCATTCGAAAAAATCGGAAGCAAAAAAGACGCTGAAGATATGTACAACAAAATTAAGACGGAAGTAATTAAGGACGGCGATAATCAGGAAAAAGCTTTAGGCGCAATGCTTGCCGCAAACCTTCATAAAAAACAGGAGGCAAAAGATTTATGGGATGATGTAATTAAAAACGGCGGTGTTAAAGACGATATAATAAATCTTTATCAGCTTGGTTACCTTGAGGGTGCGCTTGAATATGCAAATCCAACACCTGTAAGCTTCACCTTAAAAACTTCCGGCGGTGAAGAAAAAGTTGAATTAAAACAGTGGGATGTTTACAGCGCTATCATTACCGACTCAAGTTCTGTTGAATTAAAAGATATAAAAGGCGATCTTGCAGCCTCCGTTGTGTACGAAAAAGAAATTGAACCTGCAAACTTTGCAAAGAACAGCACAATTTCAATCACAAGAACTTATTCGGTTAACGGCAAAGAAACAACAACATTTAACGAGGGAGATATGGTTAAAGTAACCCTCAAGATGACCGACGGCAACAAAGATCCTGACAACAAATTAAGCTTCCACGTTACCGATATTCTGCCGAGCGGACTAAAATTAATGACATATCCTCAGAGATTTATGATGTTCGGTGCCGGAGATATGTATGGTGGATACTACGGCGGCAACAGCGGTGAAGATATTGATCATCCTTACGAAGTGGATAAACAGGAAGTACATTTCTACTGGACCGACGAAAAAGGTTCGCCAAGCTTAAATTACTACGCAAAAGTAGTAACGCCGGGCGAGTACTATGCAGACCCCGCAAAAATGGAAGCATACGGCGAAACGGGAATAGCAACAATCTCGAAGGCAGATACTGTAAAAATTAATAAAGATGCAGGACTAATAAAACCGGGGCTACATGATAAAGAAAAAGAAGCTCCCGTTGAAACACCTGTAGACGTAACGCCCGTAGACACTGCAAACGCACTTGTCGAAATCCCGGCAGACGTGGTGATAATTGATTAATTTAATAAGATTCAAAAATTAAAGAGGGGCCATAAAAAGCTCCTCTTTTTTTAATTATTAAATAGCACAAGTTGACTGGCTTACAGATAATTATTTACAGGTAATTATTGATAGTGTTAGTTTATAGGATCTGATTCTTCAGACTTATCATAAACTGAATAATTTTTTCACCGTCAACTTTCCCATTATTCTCATCTGCAGCCTTTTTTACAAGATTAGAAATCAAATCACGTGATTTATGTCTTAATACTTCATCTTTTGAATAAGTCGGAAACTTTAAAACGTCTCTTACAGCAACCGCAACATCAATCTGGTTTGCCTTTAAGCCTTTGGGATAAGGATTCATTTTATCCACCAGTCTTACACCAGCTGCCTTAATATCCCTCGGTTCAACCATTAGTCTTAAAAATTCACCTGCAAACTTATTATCAATATCCTCATAAGGATAATCACCAATCAGATCATAATTTGCCTCATTACTCATAAGAATTTGATTAAATAATTAGATTCGAATTTAAGCTTTTAAACAGCTTTTGTCAAACAAAGGACAGTCTACCGCAACTTCCTGTAAAAAGTTTGTTATTGATATCTGAAGGGATTAAAATTTATTTCGTTCTTCAGCCCCAATCTACAAATATATAATTAACCTTATCATATGAAAAAGTCTCTCATTGCGCTCATGCTTACAGCAATATGCGCAATCACTCTAACAGGTTGCTTTCAGGCCCCTCAGGCAAATCAAAACCAGCCTGAAAACAAACCCGAAGTTAAAAACGACGTTACGCTTCCTCCTGCTGAAACTCTTCCTGCGGTAAAAATTACCGAATGGGATCCAAACAAATACGAATATGACAATACAAAAGGTGTTCTTGTTGATTTAACCGACAACAATAAAGTTCTGTACACCAACCCGAACCATCCTGACTCTGTTCTTCATATTCAGGGTATGGAAGGCGACAAATTAATCGTTTGGGAAACAGGATCGGATAATTCGCCAGGCCCTTGTTATTCAGTATGGACAGATGACACGGTTTACGGAAGAGTAAATATAAAATATCTGGATTTAAAAAACACTTCTGCGGGTTTAAAACTTTATACTATACCTCAGTATAAAATCGATCTTGAAGAGACGCAGCATACTAAATGCGATGCCGAAATACAGGGCGTAAGCGAACAATTATCTTCTTATGTCAGCGATGAATTCGAATTTATGATAGATTTCCCTGCAACATGGATGGGTTTCGATTCGAAAGTTGAAACGGTACAAACAGCACGAACAATCACATTAACTTCAAAAGCAGACAAAGAACGTTATATAAAACTTTTTATTATAGATAAAGGTGATAATGAACCGGCTTTACAGGTTATCGGTGAAACACGCAACTACATAATTTTCCTTGATGACAGCATTGAAGCCTTAAAATTAAGCGATGAATTAAGAACCGAATATGAAAAAATTTACGATTCATTTGCGGAAATAATGAAAGGAAGATATTCAGCAAATTCATATTACGGTTACATGCTTATGTTTGCGCCAAAAGATGATGAGGCAAACTATATTTATCTCACAAATCAGGAAGAAGCTGCAAAAACGCTTGGTTTAAAATTGGGTGAACCCTTAAGCAAAGACTGTTCGGATTATTCCGGCGATGCAGTAATTTCCGTTAGAAACCTTGAAAAGATGGAGGATCAAACTCACACTCCTCCTTACAGCGCCGAACTTGTAAAAGTTGTAAATTATTATGCGCCAAGCTGCGATGAATAAGAGTTAAATCTAAATAAATAATATTTGAAGAGGGGCCTTAAACAAGCTCCTCTTCTTTTATAACAGTACACGCCGAAGGAACAAACCCTTTATTATTTAATTTATTAACTTTTACTCTGCAGTCGCGGGAAATTCTTATAACCTCATGTCTATTTTGCGTATTTACAATTTTAATTTGAACGCCCGGTTTGATACCCCTTGCTTCCAGAACTAAAAACTGAAGAAAAATTGAATCAAAAGTATTAGCGGAATTCCTTTTTGCATATCGCGCAAAATCAAGATACGTACAACCGCTTCCGTTCATCATAATTTGATATCTTTTGTATGCGGCCATAACAATGCGCTCGCTGTGAAGCAAAACCAACAACTGTGCTTTAATTTGTCCGTCCAAATTGATCTTTGCTTCAGGGAAAGTTTTAAGTATCAGCGCGATCTTTTCGTTTATCGAATCAACAATAGAATCTACATCAAAAAGCACTTCTTCAAGCACGTTAACGGGAATAACCTCTTCTGCAATTTCCCTGATTCTTTTTTTTAAATCTAAATTTTTAGCCATAATCAATTAAATAATTTCATCAAACGATTCACGAATTTTACTGCCAATTAAATCAATCAAAGCATTAACCGGCTTATCAGACTTAAGATGCTCAAGAATCTTTTCCAGCAGCCGCACATGGTCAGAACTCACATAAGCCCTAATCATCTGATAAGTCTGATATTTATGCGTCCCCTTATCACCGCCCGTTTTCAAAATGGCAAGATCGGCAATCTCGTTAACAAGAGAATCTATTCGTAAATAGTTTTCCTTATTTCTTTTAATGATTTCTTCGGGATTATAAGGTTTTGATGTTTCGCTCATAAAATTGATTAATAAAATTTGGAGGTTAATTTACCTTTGCAGGAGCTCATTGTCAAATTATATGAATTCGTTAGTTAAAGGATAAAATAAAAGTTTCTCCACACCTACCGCTCCCCGCACACGCACCGCGCTAACCCGCGTGCGCAAGTTCATGGTGGCCTTTGCACAAAGGCTTCAAAAAGCGCGGATCGTGGCACTGATCAATCGCAAATATTTTTTCATGGTGAAGATTTTCAGCGGGCCTCTCGCATCTGGGTGCGCTGCATTTATTCCCAAACTCACTTATAACAATTTTCCGAACTTCAACCGGCACATACCTGTTTGCCGGCATTCCGATTATGGCTTTGTCATCACGTTCATGTAATTGTTTTTCGACGATTTCCGCTTTTTTCTTTTCCGTTTTTTCTTTTCTATCGCGCAAAAATTCCCGCAAAAGATGATTAACATCAATCCCTTTCTTTTTCATTTCGATTAGTTCGTTTTTCACATCTTCGTCAAGCTCCAAATTTAAATCTAAATTTGATTCAAAAGTCTGCACGTGCAGACTTGCACCATCAACTTTTGGCTCTTTAAAGCCATTCGTATTTCTAAAATCCTTAACAAAAATTTCCAAAGCACGGTTCGACAATGCTTCAACTTTTCTTAATAATTCCTGTTGATTTTCCACATTTGCAATCGAAACAACACGAGCAAGTTTATTCGCACTAACTTCTCCATTCACCAAAGCTTCCCGCAAAACCGGTTTATCAAAAAGCCTTATTTCTAACCTAAGCACCAAATCCACCTGATCTCGGCTCATCCCCGCCAATTTTGCCGCAAATTCATAAATACTAAAAAACCCTCTTTTCTTCAGCCACGAACTGCCTTTTTCCTGTTCCGCCATTTCTCTCGTATAAACTTCCGGTAAAAGTCCTGCAAATTTTCTTCGAGCTGCAAGTGCTGCCGCGCCCCATTTTTTACAAATCAAATAAAGGTTTTTATCGGATAAATTTTGAAAATCATTCATAATAATTGGGT
>Ga0265297_10011635_pt1 | contig 10728 bp, 10 predicted proteins | sample Munlanlwell13791_FD_192502 | JGI IMG/M metagenome (GOLD analysis project Ga0265297, IMG submission 192502) | Leachate microbial communities from a municipal landfill in Southern Ontario, Canada - Leachate well 137-91 | ecosystem: Engineered > Solid waste > Landfill > Unclassified | place...
AAAGAACATGCAATTTGATTCATGTAAGATTGATGAGTTGCAAATTGAGAAAAATGCTGGAGATAATGATGTGCAAACTCTTGTCTTACAACATGGGTCAAAAGTTACTGGTCCTGTGACATTTGAAAGCAATAATGGTGAAATTATTATAGATGCTACAAGTGAATGTGGAATGGTATTTGGAGGAAAGACGATTCACAAGTAATGTGCTGACATATTGTACGTATATGCAATATTATTCAAGCTGTATGTTGTATTCAAAGAAACCAAGGGTTGATTTTTTCGGATACAGTATGTGATAAATCATATCCAGTGCCGGATACCTTACAATTAAACAGCCCCCCATTCTAATGCAAAATGAGGGGCTGCCATGTATAGGTGGTTTGCCTAATATTAATTTGGATATACTAAGTGTCCAACTATGGCATAGTGGTCTGAAAGATCATGAACATTACGCATTGGGTGCCGTACATGGTCCCAGTATTTATCATCTGACCATGGAGTTATAGATATTATCTTTTTGACATTGACCCAACCAGAACTTGGTTGTTGGTAGCCATTAATAGTCATAATAAAATCTATTGTTGAACCCCATCCGCCAAAATTCAATGCGTTGCTCCAATCGTTTGAAGTGACAGATGAACCGCGGAATTCCACAATATTTGCCTTGATTTCATTAAGTACTCCTCGGTTGCTAGCATCCAGGAAGGTTCTGTTAAAATCTCCAGTGAGTATGACAGGTTCCTGTGTAGGTATTTGTTGTTCAGTGATGAACTGTTTAGCCCATCGTAGTTGCTGATCGGCTAGAGAGTTATCTGTGTCTAAATGAGTGCCAAAAACATGGTACTGCTTTCCATTCTTGTTGATACGCGCGTAGACGCATCCTTTTTTGGCAAACTTATCTTCACCTGAACCTTGACCATAAATCCATTCACGCGCTACTTCTATTGGCCATTTGCTTACGATGATGACGCCACCGTTGCCTATAAATCCTCTACCTTTTAAGGCAAGTGAAGCGGCAACATCCCAAGGAAATACGCCATCTCTTCCTTTTTCTACATCAGAATCTTTGCTTGAAAGGTCAAGAATGTATGGTTGTTCTAATGTTTTATTTGTGAAGTTATTAAGACAGTCGTTTGCGACAGCAATGCGTTTTGCAATATCTATTTCTGCTACAAAGTGTTCTTTCTTTGCTCTTTCATGTAATACTTTGTAATAATTCTCTTCAAAGCCTGCGCCTACAATGCCGGTAGCATATTTGTAACCTTTTTGATTGAGGTCACGAAGTAAATTTTGGCGTGCATCATGTTCCCAGACTTCACTGAGTACAATAACGTCATAATTGCTACCAATGACATTGGCCATAAGAGCTGCACGTGCTTTTACGCCCGGTTTTTGAACGCGATCAAGTTTATCTGTAAAATGCGAATATAATTCTGTAATTTTTCCAAAAGATTCAAGTGACATAAGAAATGTGTTGAATGCCATTATTGCAAGTTTATTTTTATCATTACTTGCAAGTTCTTCGCTGTAAACAAGGCTTTGATTGTATGATTGACCAATGACATAGTTGATATCATTTTTTACCTTGAATGCACGAATTTCTATATTAACGGTACCTTTTTGAGGATCGTTGATAGATAATCTGCGTGGATTATCGTACGCAGACCAATCATCAGTATGAAAGATAGGTTCACCGGTTGGCGTCAAGTCTGTAGCATAATGAATTTTTGACCGAACTACTTTTTGTGAAAAAACTAATTGCTGCCCACTAAATAATGGATTAGATAATTGTATCTGTACAATCTCCGGAGATTCTGTAGTTAATAAAAGTTGCTTTTCCGCGCCTGCCCCTATTGTTTTTTCTGCGGGAGCTTGTACTTTCTCGACTCCGATGATTCCTTTGCCGTCACTCATTCTGTAGTCGGCCGTAAATTGGTAGTTTGTTCTGTTGGTGATATACACTTTTGTTCCCGGAGATTCTATTGGACCAGGTAAAAGGGTTCCTTGACGTTGTGGTAGCTGCGCGATATTATCCATCGATACTATCAACAGAGGATAAAAAAACAGATATTTGTATGCGTCATGCATTTCGCTTCTCCTTTTTGTGTGGTGTTATGTACAATACATTCTTCTATTAGTGAACAAATTTTCTTGTTTTGGTGTCAATGAAATTAAATGATGTATTAAGGAGGGTTGAGGTAGTTACTCAAAGGTTTTTTGATTCTGTATTTTTATTGAAAATGCGAGAATAGATCATGTCGTCTTCAATTCGTTCTAGTGCGGATAATGTTTTGTAGGTGCTCCAGCTTGTGCGCATAATCGGTAATGGTTTATGGCGGTGTTGCCAGACAAAAAGACGTGTTTTAGGATCAGCCGGGCTTCCGCTGCCAAAGTCTCCAAATTGTTGTTTGTATTCGGCATATTGTCTATCTGAACCTTGTTTTGATAATATTGAAGCAGCTCCAACGACGATATAATTTGTATCAGCATAATGTTGCGCGATAAGTGGTACGTTACCTATGTGTTGAGTATCTATTTGTATATTGTGAGGAAAAGACAGCTGAGTACCCGTCTGTGCTGTGAGCGAATTATAGCGGACATGAAATAAGTCTGTAGTCACTTCCCAATTATCGATAATGACTGCTTGTGCAGGGCAAGCTTTCTGAAGCTCTTCGATAATTTGCATAACGACAATCATTTCCCAGTCATTTAGATTATATGTTTTGTCATCAATCATAGCTGGTGTGATTTCTTTGATCGCATAGGCAATGGCAGTTTCTTTAATGATTTTTTCCAGTTTTGCTCTTTTGGGTGCAGCTATAAGTTTGCTGTCTTTTACACCGAGCTTTTTCCATGAGCGGATGATTTTAGGAGTGGCAACAACACCGGATATAAAAATGCTTCCAATGCAAGGGCATTTTGTTGCGTCATCTATTCCCGCAACATGTGAAAAACTTAACTCTTTTATTTTTTGTATAGGTTCTTTCATGGTCAGCCAAATCCTTATGTAAAGTATACCTTCAACATACAAGATAAAGAGGTAAGACGCAAAAGGTGTTTTATAATAGATTTGTGTGCCTAAGTATACTATTTTGAATGCTTGGGCTTGTGTCGACCACAGTAATAATGCCTCGTGATTCTTGAGGTATTGTATTCGTAACGAATACATGCTCAAGATGGCTCTGCTCAAGAAGTTTTTGCGATCCGGGTGAAAATACGCCATGCGAAGCGGCCGCGGCTACTGATGCTGCGCCCAATTCTTTGAGCGCGTGAGCACATTCTGTAATAGTTCTTCCTGTTGATATGATGTCGTCAACTAATAATACTTTTTTATTGGTGACGTGGCCGTCCACCGCTACAATTTTTACTTTTTCTTGAGCCGGTCTTACTTTTGTCAAAAGTAAAAGTTCTTTGCCGCTGGCTTTTGCTATAGTTTCCGCAAAAGGAATTGCCCCTTTGTCCGGTGCTGCGATAATGTCGTATGTGGTAGCTTGGTTGCAAAAAAAGTTTATATCGTGAACTGTGGTAAAGGGCAAAAAATTATGCAATAAAGAGCAGTGAGGATGCATAACGTATATGCTTTTAAGTGGGACATTTTGTAAGGCCTTTGTGATTACATGTGCCGCGCAGGCTTCTCCTGGCGCCGTAATTGTTTGGCGGGCATAGCCAAAATAGGTTATGAATAGATTAATATGCGCACCTGCTCGTGATAATGCATCACACAAAAAAAAGAGCTCAAGCAGATTCTCTGCCGGGGCCGGAGTGCTGGCTAATACCCATACATCTTGTTCTTCTACATCCTGGTCGATGCGTACGTAGAGTTCCCCGTCGCTAAATTGTTTAATAGTACATGCCCCTTGAGGTATGTCTATTTTTTGAGCCAGGTGTTGAGCTGCACGATTTGCAAAAAGTATCATAGAAAATCCTTTTTGTTGTATAAGGGTTATTTAAGCCATGTGTTCTGAAGAGCAGTGTAGCAAACGTGAAACTATAGTTAAAGTAGTTATTAATGGGTAAAAAGTTGTTTACCGGAAATTGTTGACAATAGGTATATATCTGTTTTATATTCACATATGAAATTAAGTTTTTTGACGTTTGTAAAGGTTAAAAATATGTCATTAGGAAATCAGCTTTTCTCTATCACCAAGCATCAAGTTGCTATGACATATTTTTCCGGTTCTTTTCTCGCACAACATATCAATAATTTGAATTGTAATAATAATTCATTATTGGGGATGTGCGTATAGAAAAATAAAGACAGTAAAATTAAAAGTAAAACACAACCCCAGCAGTAAAAAGCTGGGGTTTTTTAATTGAAAGGATTTTTATGAATAATGATGATAATAATAATCGATTTGTTGGTTTAGTTGAGGCATGGAAAGGGATCTATAGGTATTAGATGCCCTATAATGCATAGAAATTTTTAGATGCCTCAGCATACGCTGAGGCTTTTTTTGGAGATCTGATGGAATACAAAAAGTCTGCTCTTTCGTTACGTGATACTCAGGAGGCATTGTGTTGTATAAAAGAACGGTTTTCGCATGAGCTTGCTGAAGCTCTGCATCTATTTCAGGTTGCTGCGCCGTTATTTGTAAGAACCGGGACAGGGGTAAACGATGATTTAAACGGCACTGAAAAACCTGTTTCGTTTGTTATGAAGCATGATGGTGGTGTTGCTGAAATTGTCCATTCGCTAGCAAAGTGGAAGCGGATGGCGTTGGCAAGGTATGGCTGTAAACGGGGTGAAGGCATTTATGCTGATATGCGCGCGATACGGGCAGATGAAGAGTGCGATGATATTCATTCGTTGTATGTAGACCAGTGGGATTGGGAGCAGGTTATTGAGGCGGAAGATCGTACATTGGATTATTTGCATGATTGTGTCAAACGTATTTATCATGCTATGAGAGCGACTGAACATTATATATGTACAGTATATCCGGAATTAAAACCTCGCCTTTCGCGAGAAATAAGCTTTGTTCATAGCCAGGATTTAGCCGATAGATATCCAACATTAAGTCCTAAAGAGCGTGAACATGAGATTTGTAAAGAAAAGGGTGCGGTGTTTCTTATTGGCATCGGAGCAGATCTTGCTGATGGGATACCACATGATGGCCGCGCACCTGACTATGATGATTGGTCGACACACACATCTTCTGCACATTATGGGTTAAATGGAGATATTCTTGTGTGGGATGATGTAAGAAAAAAGGCGTTAGAGCTTTCATCTATGGGAGTTCGTGTCGATAAACAGGCGCTTTTAAGGCAGCTTGAGTTGCGAGGAGTCTCTCAAAAAAGCTCATTGCCCTTTCATACAATGTTACTTAATGATGAGTTGCCTTTGTCTATAGGTGGTGGAATTGGCCAGTCGCGATTCTGTATGTTTCTTTTACATAAAGCCCATATTAAAGAAGTGCAAGAAAGTGTATGGCCGGATGTGAATTCAGGCGTTTATTCGTTAACTATATAGACTGACTATGCGCTTTGGCTTCCAAGATACTCAGTGAGTGTGTTTTTACTGTATTAGACTAATAGATTGCTATCTTGTAAAATTAATTATAATAAGGTTTAAATAGGTGCTCGTTAAGGTTAAGAGTCGACGATTTTTTTAATTGAACTCTGATACTTCTTATCGAGCGATCTTGGGGGCCAATACGTATAGATTAGGATATTTTTATGGCAAGCGAACGATTTAAGGTTCTTTCTTTTGTGGCACTTATTTTAAAGCGTGGCTCAGAAGTGTTTCTTATAAGACGTTTCAATACCGGGTCTGAAGATGGTCTTTATGGCTGTGCGGGCGGTGGAGTTGATGCTCATGAATCAGTTACTCAAGCAATAATACGTGAAGCTTATGAAGAACTAGGTATTGTTCTTAATAGAGAGCATTTGAAAGTTGTTCATATAGTGCAACGAAGGACCGCGCAGGGACAAGAAATGATAGGGTTCTTTTTCGAAACATGTGAATGGCAGGGGATCCCTTGTATTAATGAACCGCATAAATGTGATGATGCTCAATGGTTTGACCTTAATAATTTACCTCAAAATTGTCAGCCTGCCTTTACGCATGTGCTGATACAACTTAATCAACAGCAATTTTTTAGTGAAATGGGTTGGTGAAATTTTTGTAATGCTTTAACTGCGATAAAAAAGTGTTTTATGTATGCAAAATTATTATAAATTGACAAATATAAATACATATTGATAAGATAAAGGTAAGTAGAGCATTATATTATGATAAAAAGGAGAAACTATGAATGTGTTTTCTGTACGGTATTTTACATTGTTAACGCTATTTTCAGCTAGCTTTACCGGATATGCGTCGGAAGAGGCTGCTTCGGCCCAAAAGGATATAAAAAGTATACCAACTCAAGAGCTTATTGCCATGCTTCGTGAAAAATATCCTGCACAAACTCTTGAAGATCTGAGATCATGGAGCACTGCTCAAGAAATGGCAAGACTAGGTTCTGAGGAATACGAGGAATATACTGAGGGTTCTGATATCTTTTGGGGTGAAGTAAAAGATTTATTGAGTGTATTGTTTAGACTCAGGCCTCTCGGACAGGTTATTGTAAGTAATACAACGCTAAAAAAGTATCCGATTTTATATGAGATATTGCAGCGACCCGATTGTCCGTTAAAATTTCTTTTTATTCCTGCCGGAGAGTTTGATATAAAATATGTATATAATATTCAATTTGCTGATGCTGAACACGTTGCTTACTTATTGGCCCTTTATGATGTTGAAGTAAAAAATAGACCTTATGATGGGAGATTTTCAGGAGGAATGGTTGTTGACGTAGGCGATACATATTATGAATCTGCATACATTAGAGGGAAACTTTTTTCTTATCCGGAAAAAGAAATAGAAGGGTATGTAGGGGTTAAAAATTGGGAGCGTGCAAAACGGTTAGGTGAAGCTTGGTTGGATAAAAATAAAGTTAAAACTATTGACCAGCTTAGACTTGAAATATGGCAGCAGATTCAAGAAAGCGCGCGGCGAGAATTGTTCTTCTGATAATCAAACTAATAAAAGTTAATCATAAAAAAGAGAATGGTCATAAAAGTCCATTCTCTTTTTTTGTAATGAAGTGCTTTTAAAGAAAATATGATTTTATAAATCTATGAAGATCATCCTGAGTTTTTGTAAGCTAATACATAGTATGGTAGCGACAAATGAAAAACAAGGGAGTGGCAACTATATGCAATGCATAAAAAAAGGAGCAGTTGTTGTAAGCTGTTTATTAGGGAGTCAATGTGTATGTGCGATGTATGAAAATATATTGCAGACTATTGGTAATACTCCTCTCGTACAGATTCGTACGTTAAATCCCAATCCAAACGTTAGAATATTTGCAAAAGTCGAAGGATTTAATCCTACAGGGAGCATTAAAGATCGCATTGCGTTAAAAATGATTGAAAAAGCAGAATCTGACGGTCGTCTTACAAAAGGAAAAATCATTATTGAACCGACATCCGGTAATACCGGTATTGGTCTTGCGATGATCGGAGCTGTAAAGGGGTATCAGGTTGAAATTGTTATGAGTGAAGCTGTTTCTATTGAACGAAGAAAAATGATTCAAGCGTTTGGTGGCAAGGTTACTCTAACAGATTCCAAGTTGGGTACCGATGGAGCTATTAAAAAGGCGCGTGAGCTTGTCGCGCAAAACCCTGATGCTTATTTTATGCCCGACCAATTTTCTAATGAAGACAATAAGCTTGCACATTATCATTCAACAGCGGAAGAAATTTGGCACCAAACAAATGGCCATATTGATTATTTTGTCTCTGCATTGGGAACGTCTGGGACAATAATGGGTATTAGTAAAGCTCTTAAAGAAAATAATCCCAGGATTAAGATAGTCTGTGCTCATCCTGTTAAAGGACATTATATTCAGGGGCTTAAAAATATGGAAGAAGCTATTGTTCCTGCAATATATGATCCATCTAAGATTGATGAAACTATTATGGTTGATACTCAAGATGCCTTAAGAGTAGCGCGAGAGATTGTAAAAAATGAAGGAATATTTGTTGGCATGAGCTCCGGGGCTGCTTTATATGCGGCATTAGAGATCGCTAAAAAAATTGATTCAGGAACGATTGTTGTTATATTTCCTGATAGAGGTGAAAAATATCTCAGTACAAATTTATTTGAAGTATAGCGTTAAATGGTTTAATGGTTTACAGGGGAAGTAGTACATCATCGTGGTCGTTATAGCGATGAGTGATTGCTTCAAATAGTGCACATGTACTAAAAGCAGACATCCCTATGCAATATGAGATTAGTCCTGCTTCAGGGCTTATTAATGCTGTTATGCCAACAACAGCGAAGCTTCCAATGACTGATACACATATTAAAGGTAATATTCCATATGTTGGGCATCCACCTGGCCCTGGTATATGGTCACGTAAAAAGAAGTCGCCATTCGAGAGTCTATGTATGCGGATATGTCCACCATTGTTAAGAAATTGCTTTAACTTTGAAAGATTCATTTTTTGCAGCAACGGAGACATATCATATGGATTAATGTCAATACATCGCTTTTGAGTAATAATTTTGTATCCTGCACTGTCATATACAAGCTGCATTGCTCTTGTTGCGTTTGAATATCCTATGAGAGTAATATATACGAGTATTTTAATGTAATTCATGCTATTCCTATGGTACTACTGTCTTATTCTTTACACGGATTATACCACTTAGTACATATTAGTAAAACTTGAAAATAGGTAATGAGTAGTTTTAGCGAATGTGCCATTTTTGCATTTGTATTAATTTTGAAATTTTTGTTATACTTACATATATTTTTTATACTTCTAAACATGTTAAATATATTTTTAGGTACTGCTTATGAATATTCTTAATGTTAAAAAAGACATTATCTTTTTTATGCTTTTTACTGCGTCGATACATACTTTGCCGCTCAATGGCTGTGTCGAAGAAACCCTTTTTGACACAATAAAAAAAGGCCATTTTCTTCGTGCTAAGATATTATTGTTCTCAATGACGGACATTAATCAACAGGATAGGCATGGCCGTACTCCTTTGATTTATGCGGTAATGAAAAAGCAACGTGATATGGTTAAACTTTTTATTGATGCTAGGGCGGATCTATCTAAATCTAGGTCTGATGGGATGTTTCCTTTAGCGATTGCCGCATTTAATGGTGATACTGTTTTGGTTAATGATCTAATTGAAGCAGGGGCTTCTGTTGATCAACAAGACAAACGGGGTTGGACGTCGCTTATGTGGGCAGTATTCAAAGGGCATGAAGCTGTTGCGCGAGAACTTATTGTGCATCATGCGTCAGTTAATATCAAAGAAAGTATATTGGGTTCAACCCCATTGCATTGGGCTGTATTGCATAATAATCCATCATTTGTAGAAAGTCTTATCGAGTCAGGCGCTTCAGTAAATGTTCGAAATAATAAGGGTGAATCGCCGCTAGATATTGCTCTTTTAAATCAATCTATGGCTATTGCGCAAGCACTTGTTAAAGCGGGAGGCCAAGATGGCAAAGGGTGTGTTCCCGAGTTCCTTCAGTTGCTTATAGACCTGAAAGGTTTTTAACGTTAAAAATTTTGAGCACGTTATTGAAAAATATCTCGCTCTTATGTAACTATCAATATACATTGTAATGACATCTTAAAAGAGGATGATCGTATGAAGAAAAAATTATTGTCTTTAGCTAAGGCATATCAGCTCTTGGAGCCGGGTCCTGTTGTTTTAGTAACAACATCTCGTAATGGCAAGGCTAATATCATGACAATGACATGGCAGACTATGATTGATTTTAATCCGCCCATTATAGGTTGCGTGATGAGTGATCAAAATTATTCATTTAACATACTTAGAGAAACTCAGGAATGTGTTCTCAATATTCCGTCGGTGTTGCTTATTGACACAGTTGTTGGTGTTGGAAATACAACTGGTGCTAAAATTGATAAGTTTTCTCGCTTTGGGCTTACTCAAATTCCATCGACATGCGTTAATGTCCCCAGAATTGGCGAATGTTTTGCTCATATTGAATGTAAGGTTATTGATATGAGTATGGCTGCTACCTACAATATGTTTGTTCTACAAGGTTGTAAAGCCTGGATTACTGAGTCAAAAAGAAGACAGCGCACGCTGCATCATTGCGGGAATGGTGTTTTTGTAGTTGATGGAGAAGTTATCCATACGGATTCAAAAAAGAAATAACTGTTTCATTATTCTTTACTTTTCGTACGAAAGCGTGTTTATAGGTCTTAACAACAAGTTTGTGTTCAATAAATTCAGAGCCCCCTACAAGTAGATACTTGTAGGGGGCTCAAATAATTAATGATGTCTTTTTAATTATTTAAAACTACCTGCTCTACTAAAGTGTTACTATCAAGTGAAAAAGTATATTTTGCGGTATAAAGAAAACCATTAATATTTTCGTGCCCGGCTGCAGTGAGATATATGCCATTATCCTGGCAACTCCAGCCAACCGAGTTTACATTGTTTCCAAGTAATGATGAAGCATAGAGCTCGGATAGATTAGGAGCAAAAACACTTATAGAATAATTTCTGTTAATATCATATGAACCTGCAAGCAAAGGTCGCAATGTTGAGCAACAACAACAGCGGGCGAGTGACGGCACCGCTACTTGCCCAGCAAGTGTGGTTGATGTTCCTGAAAAGCTTAGTGTGTTGTTATCCGAATCAAGGTCAAGTACCTGTATTTGAGCATACCCGTATGTAGT
>Ga0265297_10011636_pt1 | contig 10727 bp, 12 predicted proteins | sample Munlanlwell13791_FD_192502 | JGI IMG/M metagenome (GOLD analysis project Ga0265297, IMG submission 192502) | Leachate microbial communities from a municipal landfill in Southern Ontario, Canada - Leachate well 137-91 | ecosystem: Engineered > Solid waste > Landfill > Unclassified | place...
TCCACCCGAGAAGCGTGAACGAAGAGGCGAAGAGATCATGGCCACTCGGGTTGTCGCGGCAATTAAGGTAAAGGGAGGTAGGTCAATTTGGATGACGCGCGCGCCCGGCCCTTTGCCGATGACAATATTCAGCATCCCGGCCTCCATGGCGGGATAAAGTATCTCTTCAATCATTTTATTGAGACGGTGAACCTCATCTATAAACAGGATATCCCCAGGGGATAGGTTGGTCAGGATCGAAGCGAGGTCGCCCACCTTCTCGATGGCCGGACCAGAGGTCGCTTTAATCGGGGCGCCCATTTCGCGAGAGATTAAATGGGCGAGAGTCGTTTTACCCAGTCCGGGTGGGCCATAAAAGAGAAGATGCTCGGGTGGGTGAGAGCGCTCTTTAGCCGCTTGGAGCAGGATTTTGAGGTTATCCTTGATCGCTTTTTGCCCCACATACTCCTCCCAGGTAGAAGGGCGCAAGGAGCGATCTAAAAAAATATCGTTTTCTATACTTGACATACAATTTGTTTTGTGCTAACATAGACCAAGACAATCAAGCTTACAAATCTCTAAACAATCTAGGCCGATTTATCGACCTAACGGGTCTTTTTGATAGGACGTTTCGGTTCCCACCCTAGCAGTGGACCAGACGGAAATTATCCTGGATAATTTTCCTAACTTTAGTTGCATTACGAAAGAGATTGTTTAGAGATTTGTATTCTGGATTGTTAAAGACCTAAATTATTTCTTCATACAGGTCAATTACTCGGCCCATCTCCTCAATTGTCGTCTCGCCCTTAATTACCTTAAGCAGGCCATCTTGACGCATGTCGAGGATCTTTTGAGGGATAGCCGAAATCTTGATTTCTTTTTCGTTCGGGTTAACGATGGTGGCCTGAGCCACGGCATCGTCCATCACAATGGCCTCAAAGATACCCTCTCGGCCCTTAAAGCCGGTGCCATGACATTTTTCACAACCAACATTTTTATAAATCTGACCAATTTGCCCTTCGGCCCAACCGGCGGGGATTAATTCGGGTCGTTTTTTCTTAATACTCTCTAAAATCTTAATAATTAAATCTTTTTCGGCCGGCTCTGGTTCTTTTGCCTGTTTACAAAATTCACAAAGTTTACGGAGAAGACGTTGGGCAATCGAGAGGGTTAGGGCCGAAGTAATAATTTTTGGGTTAAGGCCAAGATCAATTAAACGGGGGATCGCGCCTTGAGCATTATTGGTGTGCAAGGTGGAGAAAACGAGGTGCCCGGTAAGCGAAGACTGCACGGCGATTTTAGCCGTTTCAGGATCACGAATTTCTCCCACCATGATAATGTCGGGGTCTTGGCGCAGGGCACTTCGTAACCCAGAGAGAAAGGTATAACCCTGTTTACGATTAACCTGTGTTTGGTTGATGCCCTCCAAGTGGTATTCGATCGGATCTTCAATGGTAATGATTTTGCTTTCGGTCGAATTAACTTCGCGCAAGAAGGAGTAAAGGGTGGTGGTTTTACCCGAACCAGTCGGACCCGTGAGGAGGACAAGACCATTTGGTTTATGAATTTCTTGTTTAAAGACCTCAAATAATTGTGGTTCAATTCCTAATTTTTCAAAGGTCACATTAATTGATTCAGGATTTAAAATACGCATGACAACCGATTCGGCATAAGCCGAAGGGATAACCGAGGCACGGATTTCGATCTCGGTATTTTTTAACATAATACTGAAACGTCCGTCTTGGGAGGATTTTTTAACATTTAATTTCATTCCCGAGACAAGTTTGAGACGAGAAATAACCTGGGTATAAATTTTAGTCGGAAAAGTGGCGACATCTTCAAGCACGCCGTCTAAGCGGTAACGCAAACGAATATCATTTTGCTCGGGTTCAATATGAATATCGGAGGCTTCGGTCACTAGACCGCCGGCCATGATAATTTCTAAGATACCAGAAATTCCTCCCTCCTTCTCGGCGAGAGCACTTTCTTTAATTAGTTCGTTTTCGATATCTTTAAGGGTTTTAAATTTTTCAGTAAATTCAATAATGCTGTCGCTGGAGATTTCGATTTGGCCGGCGCGAGAGCGATTAGACTTGGAGATTTCGGAATATTTTTCCCAAGCATTTTCCATCCCTAATTCAGAGGCGAGATAAACCGAGACGTTAAAGTTTTTTCCCTTCAATTCATCAATCACGGCTTGGGCACCACCTCTTTCGGGTGAAATAATGGCGAGACTTAAGTTCTTGCCAGAGAGACGAAAGGCGGCCACTCCTGCCTGGCGAGCTTCAGCCTCGGTAACAATTCGTAGCGCGTCGGTATTAATAAGTGTTTTAGAGAGGTCAAGATAGGGGAGATTATAGTGGTCAGCGAGAACTTGGGCCAATTCTTCAGCCTCTTTAGCGCGCAATTCATCAATTTGGCGCTCACTAGTTCGATTATCGCTTTGTTGTTGGTCACTAGAACTCATTTTTATTATTTTACCTCTTTTCCTAGTCTATTACTAGCATGGCCGGGGATTAAGGCAATGCCAAGGAGTGGATAAATGGCCTATTTAAGCCATATTTTGGCGATTTGGTCAATAGCTATTGACAAAGAAATAAGGCTATGCTATACTTAAAGCAGAATACAGAAGGAAACCTGTCCCTTGGAACTCCCAAGGAGACAATTACAAGAAGGAGAGACCCCATGAAAAAGATGTACATTGCCATAATAATTGCGTTGCTTGTTGCCACCCCGGCTTTCGCTGGGCGTCACCATGACAGTCATGGCGGCGGTGTGAGTGTTGGTATTGGGTTGGCCGGTGGGGCTTTCGGGCTCTCGGTCAATACCGGGCACGTTTCGGTTGGCATCAATCACGGATCGAGTTACCCCATTGGCTACTCGGCTCCCGTGGTCGTCGTCCCAGTTCGTTCTAGTGGCGGGTATTGCGACACGTCGTACCGTCAACAACAACGAAACCAGGTCCGGAATTGGTACCGTGCCGAGAAAGAAAGCCTAGACTATCGGTATCAAAGGAAAAAGAATCAGATCAAAGCCGAAGGTCAAAGCCGGAAGACTCAGGCCAAGATTCAGTACCAGGGCCCGGAGCGGCAAGACGCACTTAATGTGATTGAGTTCGAAATTCAAAATCAGCTCAATCAACTGAACCTGAACAAACAGATTGAGCTTGACCGGCTCAACCTGTCATATCAGAATCAGATGAGCATGATTCGTTAGAAAGGCGCCTAAGGCGCCGAGGAGAAGGTTTCGACCCTCCTCGGCGCCTTTTCTTTTTGCTCACTTTTGATAGCCTTAAAGAAATGAAATTTATTTCTAAAAGTTTAAAAGATACTCAAAAAATTGCCGGGGAAGTCTTGGTAAAACTTAGTGCTTGTGCGAAGTCGGATCTGGCTACGCGAGATACGACTTCTCACAAGTTAAAAGCCGCCGTTTTGCTTTTGCAGGGGGATCTCGGTTCAGGCAAAACCACTTTTACTCAAGCCTTGGCGCGCGAATTGGGGGTTAAAGAAAATTTAACTAGCCCAACTTTTGTTTTAATGAAAAGCTACGTGACCCGCGCGCGCCGGTCGGAGTCTCGACGAAGGCCGGAAGCTTCAGCGAAGTGGGCAAATCTTATTCACATCGACGCTTATCGCTTAAACCAAGGCGAAGATCTTAAAAATCTTGGCTGGGACGAAATAAGCTCTAACCCTAATAATCTAATAGTGGTAGAATGGCCAGAGAAGGTGTCTAGCCTTTGGACGGGGGAGGAGACCAAACTCAATTTTAAATTTATTGATGACCAAACAAGAGAAATATCAGACTAAGATTGTCCTTATTGACGCTCATGCCATTTTGCATCGGGCGTATCATGCCTTGCCGGATTTTAGTTCGACCAAGGGTGAGCCAACCGGCGGATTATATGGCTTGGCTTCAATGTTGATGCGGATTATCACCGACCTTAAACCAGATTATCTTTTTGCCTGTTATGATCGGGCCGAACCAACTTTTCGCAAACAGGTTTACGAAAATTATAAAGCGACGAGGCCCAAAGCTGAGCCGGGCCTAATTGCGCAGATTATTCGGTCGCGCGATATTTTTACTGCTCTTCATATCCCGATTTATGATCAACCGGGATTTGAGGCGGATGATATAATCGGCACTCTAGTAAAGAAATTAGAGAAAGAAAAAAATACTAAAGTGATCATTGCCTCGGGGGATATGGATACAACGCAATTGGTTGATGGCGACAGGGTAGTGGTTTTTACCTTGAAGAAAGGTTTAAACGATACTGTTATTTATGACGAAAAAATGGTTAAGGAGCGTTATGGTTTTGCCCCCGAATTTTTGGCCGATTACAAAGGGCTACGTGGTGACCCGTCGGACAATATTATTGGGGTGGAGGGGATTGGCGAAAAAACGGCAACGACTTTGATTCAAGAATTTGGGACGATTGAGGATATTTATAAAAAATTAAAAACAAAAAGTGGTGAGACCAGTTTTTTGGCGAAGGGGATTAAACCGCGAATTATTGAAATTTTAAAAAATAATGAAGAGGAAGCGATTTTTTCGAAAACTTTGGCTACTATTCGCACCGATGCCAAAATTGATTTTAAAATGCCCGCCAAGACTTGGGGCGAGACTTTTGAAACGACTCTGGCCGAGAAATTATTTGAGGAATTGGATTTTCGAACGCTGATTGGGAGGGTGAAGAAGTTGGGCGAGGTGGGAAGTCCGACTTCGCGTAGCCAAGTCGTACTTCACACCGAAGAAGAGAATAAAGAAATTAAAGAATTAGCGATTGCTTTGTGGTTAATTAATTCTGACCGAACGAGTCCTGATCTTGAAGATACTTATAATTATGTTGGATCTCAAGATTTAAATCAGGCTAAAGAAAAATTAATGGCTGATCTTGAAAAATTGGGTCTAAAAAAAGTTTACGAAGAAATTGAGTTGCCGCTTATTCCTATTCTTGAACAAGCGCAAACGCGGGGAATTAAAGTTGATAAAAAGTTATTGAAAGAATTATCTAAAGACTATCACGCCAAACTTGCTGAGCTTGAAAAGAAAATTTATAAATTAGCTGGTTCAGAGTTTAATATCAATTCACCCAAGCAATTGGGCGAAATTTTATTTACCAAACTGAACCTGGCGGTTAAGGGTTTAAAAAAGACGGCCGGCGGAGCCCAATCAACCCGCGAATCCGAATTGGTCAAATTAAAAGAGGCTCATCCAATTATCGAAGAAATTTTAAGTTATCGCGAATTGCAAAAATTACTTTCGACCTATATTGATAATATCCCCGAACTTTTAGACGGAGACGATATTTTACACGCGACGCTCAATCAAGCCGGTACAACTACGGGGCGTATGTCGTCGTCTAACCCCAATGTCCAAAATATCCCGACGCGGGGGGAGCAGGGGGCGGTGATTAGGAATGCTTTTGTGGCACGCGCTGGCTATGAGCTAATGGCCTTTGATTATTCGCAAATTGAATTGCGGGTTTTAGCGGCGCTCTCCGAGGATCCCGATTTGGTCAAAATTTTTAAAGAGGGCAAGGACATTCACTCTTCGGTCGCGTCTAAAGTTTTTGGCGTGTCCGAGGGCGAGGTAACAAAAGAGATGAGGCGGAGGGCCAAAGTAATCAATTTTGGCATTATTTATGGGATGGGAGTTAATGCTTTACGGGCCAATTTAGGGACGACGCGTGATGAGGCCCAGAGCTTTATGGATAATTATTTTGCCTCTTTCCCAACAATTAAAAAATATTTTGAACTCGTCATCGATGGAGCGAGAAAAAGAGGTTATACCGAAACTTTATTTGGCCGACGTCGTTATTTGCCGGCGCTTAAATCACCACTCCCGCAAATTAAAGCGAGCGCCGAACGCATGGCGATGAACGCGCCCTTACAGGGGACAGCAGCTGATATTATTAAATTGGCGATGATCCGCGCCGATAAAGATATTAATGAGGCGGGCTTAGACAAAGATGTTTTTCTCCTTCTCCAAATCCACGATGAATTGATTTTTGAGATTAAAGAGGGTTTGGCCGACAAGGTTTTACCAATTATCAAACAGGCGATGGAAAAAGTGGTTGATTTGCCTGTCCCGATTGAAGTTTCGTCGGCTATTGGCCGGAGTTGGGGCGAAATGGAGAAATAAGCCTGCTATAAGGTCGGGTAAACCCATTTTTATCCACATTTGTCAAAGCTTGATTTATTTGGCCAAAGCCCTTATGATGGGTTTGCAAGTTTAATTGCAAAACCCAAAATAAAGGTCGTTTATTAACCTTTTTGAATTTTCCAAATGAAGAATTACGTTATTGTTGCCATCATCATTATCATCATTATTGTTGGTGTGGTATGGTTCAAAATGAAGAGCCCGGCCCCGGTTGCCCCGGCCGAGACGACTGTCACGACCGAACCGGCCGCAACTGATGTTGCTGCCCCGGCTGACGCCACTGCTCCTGCCGCTGAAGAGGCCGCTTCTGGTACTCCAGCCGCTCAATAATTTCAACTTGAAATTAATAACAAAACCCTCGCTTTTAGCGAGGGTTTTGTTATTTTAAGAAAGAAGTTTATAATTAACCCATGACACTTACTACAATTGTTAATTATCCGGATATTTTTATTGGCCTATTATTGGCGGTTTTCTTTGGGGCGATTTTGGGAGTAGAGCGTAATCTCTCGGGCAAAATGGCCGGGATGCGCACCTACGCGTTAGTGAGTTTGGGTTCGGCCCTTTTTGTGGATATATCTCGCTTAGTGATTGCTGGTTCGGGCGTGGCGGGAGGTAATTATGACCCTCTTCGTTTAGCTGCTCAAATTGTCACTGGTATCGGTTTTATCGGCGCGGGCTTGGTGGTTTTGCGCGGAGGTCATTTAACTGGGATTACCACCGCCGCCGGCCTTTGGGTCTCGGCTGGCGTGGGGATGGCTTGTGGTTTTGGTTTATATACTCTGGCCCTGTTCGCTACGGGGCTGTCTTTAGTAATCTTTACTGTCCTTTGGGTGATTGAGCGTGATTATGTTCAGCGTAGTTTGGCCAAGAAATTAGGGCGAGAAAAAATGATTAGAGAGGCCAATGGCGAAGAATCTAAATAATCAAGACTTAGAACTCAAAAAAATTCGGGACGAAGTCTTGGTTTTAAAAGATTCGCCACTTTTTGAATATCGTACTTCAAACCATTATTGCCCGGTGATTGGCGAGGGGAGTCATACCGCGAAGATTATGTTTATTGGTGAGGCGCCGGGCAAAAATGAGGCCAAAACCGGCCGACCCTTTTGCGGGTCGGCCGGCAAAATTCTCGATGATCTGTTGTTGGGAGTAGGAATAAACCGGCCAGATGTTTACGTTACCAATATTGTTAAAGATCGCCCCCAAAATAATCGTGACCCCTTACCCGACGAAATTAAGATTTATGGCCCGTTCTTAGACAGGCAAATTAATATTATCCAACCACAAGTCATTGCCACTTTAGGGCGCTACTCAATGGGCTATATTATGGAGAAATTTGGCTTAGCCGGGGTGCTTCTGCCGATTTCGAAAATGCACGGTAAAGAATTCCAGGCCGAGACCGATTATGGTAAAGTCTATATCATACCCCTATACCACCCCGCCGCCGCGATTTATGACCGAAGCCTGATCCCGACCCTGCAAGAGGATTTTAAAATCCTCGAAAAATACAAATAATGGCCGAAAAACTCAAAATTTATTCATGGAATGTTAACGGCATTAGGGCCGCGGTGAAGAATGGTTTTACCGAGTGGCTTAAGGAGACGAAGCCAGATATTGTTTGTTTGCAGGAGATTAAAATTAATGACGAGGCGCGGGCGAAGGTGCAATTCGATTTTGTGGGTTATAACGAATATTGGCATTCGGCCGAACGGCCCGGTTATAGTGGTACGGCGATTTTGACAAAGATAACACCCGCCTCTATTAGTTACGGATTTGAGGTGGCGGGTGAAAAAAATAAAAAGACATTAGAAGATAAAGAGGGCAGGGTGCTAACACTGGAATTTGATAAATTTTATTTGGTCAACACTTACTTCCCCAATTCAAATCACGAATTATCGCGTCTCGGTTTTAAAGAAGAATTTAATGAGGCGTGGCTCGAGTATGTTAAGAAATTAGAAAAAAAGAAGCCAGTGGTCACTTGTGGGGATTTTAACGTGGCACACCAAGCGATTGACTTGGCAAACCCTAAAGAAAATGAGGGCAATGCCGGGTTTACGATTGAGGAAAGAAAATGGATGGATAAATTTATTAAGCACGGTTTAATCGACACTTTTAGACTAGTTCACGGCGACGTGGCCGGGAAATATTCATGGTGGAGTTATCGGATGCACGTGCGGGCGCGAAATATTGGTTGGCGGATTGATTATTTTCTTGTTAGTGGCAAATTAAAAAATCAGATCAAAGATGCTTTTATCGACGACACAGTTTTGGGTTCAGACCATGCGCCTGTTGGGATTTTGTTAGAAGTTTGATTAGTTTTTATACAATATACTAAATACTACATACCACATACATGCTTATCTTAATCCACGGCAATGACGAAATAAAAAGTCGGGCAAAGTACAATGCCTTGGCCCAATCGCTATTGGCTAAAAACCCTAAGGCCAGTTTGTTTAAGTTGAATGCCGAGAATTTTAAAATCGAAACGCTTGAAGAATTAACCAAAGGGCAAGGTTTGTTTTACCAAAAATTTATTGTTGAGGCCGATAATCTCTTTTCGAATGAGGAAAAGAAAGAAATAGGGGAGCAAGCAAGGGTTTGGCTTAAACCAATGGCTGAGTCAGAGAATATTTTTATTTTGCTCGAAAACCCTTCGACTTCCTTCGACAAAGCTCAGGACAAGACGCCCAGAGCAAGTGATAAAATTTTAGAAGAAATTAAGAAGCTATCAACTAAAACACAAGAATTTTCGAAACCCCAAAATCTTTTTTCGGCGAAAAACGGTTTTAATATTTTTTCGATTACCGACGCCTTCACCGCGCGCAATAAAAATCGGGCTTGGGCCTTATACCAAGAGGCGATGATGGCCGGCATCAGCTCGGAAGAGATTTTATGGAAGTTGATTTGGTCGGTTAACAATTTGTTATTGGTTAAAAAGACCAAAGACGCCAGTAAGCTCAAAATGAAGCCATACCCCCTAACCAAAGCGACCAATGCCGCCAAAACTTTTTCAAACGAAGAGCTGGCCAAGCTCTCGGCCGGCTTCCTTGACCTCTATCATAATACCTATCTCGGCACCGACGAATTCGAGTTTGAGTTGGAGAAGATATTGTTGAGTGTTTGAAATCTCTAAATTTTTTGCTATTATCTCTTTGTTTATCCGCTCATAGCTCAGTTGGTAGAGCAGCTCCCTTTTAAGGAGACGGTCGCAGGTTCGAATCCTGCTGAGCGGACAAAATAAAAAGCCACGAAAGTGGTCTTTTTTGTTCGCGGAAGAATCCTTCTCTATAGTGGCAAATCGAAAGCAATAAGTCCCGGGCCGAGGAGCATTAAAGAGATACAAACAGCAAGCATCACAAAGAGATAATCAATGGGGATGGGCATTTTGGCTTTGTTTTTAAGTCGGAGGAAGAGATATCCCAAGAGCTCGAGTCCAGCCAAGAGGGCGACAATTTGGGTAAAGAGACCAACAATAAGTAGGGCACCAATTAACGATTCCCATAATCCAACAATCCGAGCCAGGTTAGCCGAGAGACCGGCTTCGGGTAGATATTTGGGTTTAAAAAGCTCGCGCAAGCCATAACCAAGGAAGGTCCCGCCAAGAGCGGCGCGCAAAAAGATTGGTGCCAAGGAGGCAAAATCTAATAGGCTTGGCAAAAGACTTAACATAATGCTATTTTAACAAAATGAAAGTAGAAAGTAAAAAGGCGAAGGTGAGAAGTCGTTTCTCGCGTAGCCAGATGCGACTTCGCACCGAGGCCATCATTGTTTTGCCCGACATCCGAAGCTCCCTAAACGTCGGTTCAATTTTTCGTACCGCTGATGCCTGTGGGATTAATAAGATTTACCTCACTGGCTACACGCCGGCGCCGATCGATAAATTTGGCCGGGCCGACAAACAAATCGCCAAAACGGCTTTGGGGGCAGAGAAGAGTATTGCTTGGGAAAAAGCCGATGACATTTTGAAATTGCTCACCAAATTAAAAAAAGACGGTTTTTATTTAATTGCCGTGGAGCAAGATAAAAATTCAGTTGATTATAAAAAAGTAAAATTAAAAGGGAAAACGGTTTTTATTTTTGGCAACGAAGTGGACGGCCTCTCAAAAAATATTTTAAAAAAATGCGACGTGATTGTCGAGATCCCGATGAAAGGGGATAAAGAGTCTCTAAACGTCTCCGTCTCCGCCGGGGTGGCGTTGTTTCGGATTTTGGGTATTTGACATACTCTTATTTGAGGGTTAGTAATTAGGTTAGAAAAGAAAGGAGGGTGCAATCATGCAACCTTTTGATTTGACCGGGTATCGGATCGAGGTGTGGTTTAGGCTTTTTGCTTATCCGAGCCATACTCCGGTTTGCAAAACGCGTGAGTTGGCCGAAACGGCGAAAGGGCAACTTCAGAACTGTCCAAATAGCCACATCGAGGAGATTCTTGTCCTAACCAAAGACGGGGAAAGAGGGTATAGACTCGATAAAACGGTAGAAGTCTCAATCAATGTTCTGTTGTGATTTCGAACCGCCCGCCAAAGCTCCGTGAGCTTTGGCGGGCAACTCTTGTTCTAGGTAAAAGTTATTTCTGACAGTATTTACAAAAA
>Ga0265297_10011637_pt1 | contig 10727 bp, 9 predicted proteins | sample Munlanlwell13791_FD_192502 | JGI IMG/M metagenome (GOLD analysis project Ga0265297, IMG submission 192502) | Leachate microbial communities from a municipal landfill in Southern Ontario, Canada - Leachate well 137-91 | ecosystem: Engineered > Solid waste > Landfill > Unclassified | place...
TACCTATCATTAGCCAACAAAGTCCCGGAGTATTTGTTACCGAAAGAAGTGTAACCGGGTTTGGAGTTTCAACAGGTGCGGCAGGAAAAATCAGTGTACGAGGAGTGAGCAGCAGCCCTGATCCCTATGGCAATGCCAACACAGAAGTATTGGTGATCGTAGATGGGAATCCGAATATCATGGGATTGTTCGGACATCCCCTTTCGGATGCATATGTGGCCTCCGATATTGAAAAAGTGGAGGTCATCAGGGGACCTGCCTCAGCATTATATGGCTCAGGAGCCATGGGCGGAGTGATCAACATCATTACGAAAGACCAGAAAAAAGATGGTTTTACTGCCAATTCCAGAATAAGTTACGGTTCGTACAACACTCAAAAATACATGCTGAATTCCGGCTATAAAAAAGGAAAATTTTCGATTTTTGCTGCTTTCAACCATGATCATTCGGATGGACATCGTAGTAGTAAGGATAGTGCTTCTTTTGACATCAGCAATGGGTTTTTAAAGTTGAATTACACTATTAATGAACATTTCAAATTGTCGTGGGACGGAAGTATCGCAAAATTTAAAGCCAACGATCCAGGACCTCTGAGTCTTCCGGCTCTTTTTTCAGTGGATATTATCAGAGGTCGTTCTTCCCTGATTCTGTCAAATAAATACAAAAAAGTGGAGGGTTCTTTTAATTTGTTTTATAATTTTGGGGAACATTTTCTTTCAGATGGCTGGCATTCCAATGATGAGCTCAAAGGCTTTTCGCTGCAAGAAAGTTTCAGCCTCTTAAAAAACAATGTGATCACACTGGGAGTGGAATTGAGAAACAATAGTGGAAAAGGCAATTCGGGGATCAACGCAAACACATGGCTTTCGGTAAATGAATTGGGTGCTTTTCTGTTGATGCAGCAAAAACTGTTTAAATCCCTTTCACTTGATGCCGGTTTTCGTTTTGTTAACAATTCATTGTTCGGGAGCAAAGGAATACCACATATTGGAGCAAGCTATAAAATCAATTCTTCCAATTCAGTCAGGATTAATATTTCAAAAGGATACAGAAGTCCTTCCCTGATGGAGCTTTTTCTTTTTGCTCCAAACAGCTCCCTCCATCCTGAAGAAATGACAAATTACGAGGCCGGATATGCCAAATCGTTTCTGGAAAATAAAATTGGAGCCGACTTGGTGGTATTTTATTCAAATGGCAAAAACCTAATCCTCAGAACCAATCCACCCCCATTTCCTCCATCAAGAGCCAATAGTGGCCTTTTTGAACACAAGGGTATTGAGCTCATGCTCCGTTACAAACCGAATGATAAACTATCTTTAACCTGCAATTACAGCTACTTAAATATGAGAGAACCTTTAACAGGAGCTCCTGAACATCATTTTCAAGTATTAGCAGGTTATAAATGGAGGAAACTCCTTTTTAATGCAACACTTGAACAAGTTTCAGGCCTTCACACCTCCATTCAATCGGAAGCATCTTTTTGGGGAAGCGGAACTGTGGAAAGAATTGAAAACTATACTTTGCTGAATGCTAAAATTTCCTGGTCACCTTCCGCTTATTTCGATGCCTTTGTCAGCATGGAAAATTTATTGAATCAGAAATATGAAACCATATACGATTACCCCATGCCGGGTATAACGCTGATTGCTGGGATTAATCTTCATTTTAAAGCCAAATGACATGAGAAGAGTAAAAATATTTTTAGTTTTTTTGATCATCACTTTCTTCAGTTTGCCAATTGTATCATCCGCCCACTCCGGTAAAGCCAAACACCATTTTATTATCGACACCGATGGAGGCACCGATGATTACCGGGCTATTTGCCTTGCGTTGGCATCACAGGAATTTGAAATACTGTCCATCACCACCTCTGACGGAGTACTGCATCCAGAAACAACCGCCATTAAAGTCAAAGCCTTGCTCGAAACGCTCGGGCATGGAGGAATACCCGTTGGCACAGGCAAAGCAACGCTTAAAAAAGCACCCCCTTTCAGAAAATTCGCTGAGCAAATCAGTTGGGGATGCACGACAAACCTAAGCTTACCAAATACGACCGCTGTCGAGTTGATGCTGAAAACCATACAGAATGAAGATCAACCCATTACCCTTGTTTGTTTAGGTAGTTTGACCAACATAGCCTCACTATTTCAATTGCATCCCGAAATAAAAACTAAAATCCAACAAATTATCTGGTACAATGAATCCCTGCAAAAACCGAAAGGCTTTAATTATGAGTGTGATAAAGAATCAGCAGCACAGGTGATCCGATCCGGTTGCATTTTAAAAATGATTTCCTTGCAGGATCAAAGTCACTGGTCGTGGAAAACATTCAAAGAATCTGGAATACCTTACTTACTGTATGATAAATTGATCCTGTCTGAGTTAAAACAATTCAAAGACAACAAACACCTTAAAGACTCTCCAGCATGGTTGATTGACGAATTATGCCTCTTATACCTGGCCGATTCCACGGCTTTTATTTCTGAAAAAGATTCGGTAATGGCATTCAGTCATATCAAACCTTTAAAGGATAAAGATTTCACCCCATTAATAAACAAAATACTTACTGATAAATCCGTTGTCCGAAATCAGGTTTTTACTATTTTCCCGTCAGATTCACCCCATTATCAAAAAGATGTCGAAGCAATCAAGGAGGAATGCATGATCAAATTCGGGCCTGAGGAATGGAGAGCCTGTGTCCTCACCAATGAACTTCATGGACATTTGGGTGTTTATGCCATCATAGGAGCAAAAATGGGATTGTTTGCCCGAGAATATTTCAATATCGGTAAAGATGAATTCAGGATAGTTGCCCATACAGGAACAATTCCTCCATACTCCTGCATGATAGACGGATTGCAAGTCAGCACCGGTTCCACCACCGGACATGGGTTGTTGACTGTTTCCGGAGAAAAAGCCCATTATCCTTCAGCCGAATTTACCTTCAAAGATCAAACAATCCGGCTAAGTCTAAGTCCCGAATATGCTCTGATGATTGCCTCGGATATAAAACAGGCAGTTGAAACACATGGCCTCGGAAACGACTTGTACTGGATAAAAGTCAGAGAATTAGCCCTTAAATATTGGAGTGAATGGAACAGAAAAGAGATTTTTGATATTGAAAAAATAAATTAATCATGAACGAAACAGTATTAACACTTACGGGAACAGCAGCACTGATCGGATTTTTGCACACCCTCACCGGCCCGGATCATTATTTACCCTTTATCTTCCTGTCGAAAGCAAGAAAATGGACCCTGTTTAAAACCATTTGGGTCACCCTGATTTGCGGTATCGGGCATGTCGGCAGTTCCATTGTTTTGGGTGCTGTTGGTATTGCAGCAGGAATTGCCATTGACAAACTGACCCATACCGAAGAACTCCGGGGAGGAATAGTTTCCTGGTTTTTCCTTGCCTTCGGACTTATTTACATGATTTATGGATTTTACTCAGCCTATAAAAACAAAGCCCACAAACATTTGCATGTACACCAAGACGGAAGTATGCACGAGCATGCACATATCCACGAAACAGAACACAGCCATGAACATGGTAAAAAACTGACTTTCTGGGTATTGTTTCTGATTTTTGTGCTTGGCCCCTGCGAACCGCTGATCCCATTTATGATGCAGCCCGCTTCTGAAGGCAACACAGCAGGGATTATTCAAATTGCAGGTGTTTTTTCACTGGTAACTTTGATAACTATGGTCACAATTGTCATTCTTACCCTCAAAGGCATCGAATTCCTCCCACTCAAAAAGCTTGAAAAATACATGCATGCCATTGCCGGAGGTGTCATTCTTATTTGCGGAATTGGAATGTTGTTTTTAGGTTGGTGAATAAGGATTGCCGCATATCGGTTCATTAATTCAAAAATCTGAAATCGTATTTCGTATTTCGATTGTTCCCGCCCGCCCGAACGTTTCATTTTGGCGGGTCTGCGTTCATCTGCGTAATCTGAGGGAAAACTTTTTTTCTCCCGCTGATCACGCTGATTTTCGCTGATCGGGTTAGAGGTTTTGAGTTATGTGTTGTGGGTTTTCTGCGCTTATCTGCGATATCTGCGAGAAACTTCTTTAATGCGGAAAGCGGAATAGGGAATTCGGAATGCTTACTTTTTACTTCAATATTCAATTGTTCGCTTGTTCTGTCTGCGTTCATCTGCGATATCTGCGGGAAACCTCTTTAATGCGGAAGGCGGAGTTCGGAAGGCGGAGTTCGGAAGGCGGAATTCGGAAGGTGGAATTCGGAATAGCTTCGTCAATGCAATGAGCAACAGCGAAAAAGCAAATTATCTTCAGGTTGCAGGATTATAATTTTTTTTACCTGCTTACACATTTTATACTTTATATTTGTGCATTCAATTTCCTGATGAACATCAAATTTTTTATGAGATACACAGGCCTTTTAACACTGACCATGTTGATGGTCTTTGCCTCCTGCCAGTCAAGAAAAAATGTGGACGAAATTAACACTTTGCTTGACAACTGGCATCGTGCTGCCGCAAAAGCTGATATGAAGGGGTATTTCGAATTCATGGCTGATGATTTCGTTTTTATAGGTACGGATTCTTCGGAAATTTGGTCCAAAAAGGAATTTCAAACTTGGGCAGAACCATATTTCAAACGAGGGAAAGCATGGTCATTAAAAGCAACCTCAAGAAGAGTTTCTTTTAATACAAAAGGAAAGATGGCCTGGTTTGATGAATTACTGTTTACAGGAGCTGGCACATGGCGCGGATCAGGCGTATTGACCAAAGAACACCATCAATGGAAACTCAGGCAATATGTTCTTTCCGTCACTTTACCCAACGAAAAAATGAAAGAATTTAATGCGCTCTGAAAAGATGAATCTGAAAAAAGAAACTAAAAATGAAAATACATTACATTTTATTCTTCTTGCCGGGACTTATCGGACTGCAATCATGTAAAAATGATAAAAATATGCAAATAGAACCACCAAAAGCGGAAAAGATCAAAAGAGTGCTCAGCGTTCACGGGCACGACCGCATTGACTATTATTACTGGTTGAATGACAGAGACAATCCCAAAGTCATTGAATATCTTAATGCAGAAAACAAATATCTTGAAGAAGTGCTTCAGCCCCAAAAGGAGTTCCGGGAAAAACTCTATAATGAGATCGTGGGGCGCATCAAACAAACAGACATGACCGTGCCATACAAAAGCAATGGCTTCTGGTATTTTCAACGATTTGACGAAGGGCAGGAATACCCCTTGATATGCAGGAAAAAGGACAAGCTGGAAAATCCGGAAGAAATCATGCTGAATGTCAATATTCTCGCAAAGGATTTTAAGTTTTTCGACATGGGCCACACCTCCGTAAGCCCCGAAAACAATCTGCTTGCCTATTCTTTCGATACCGTGGGCAACCGGAAGTATATCATCCGCTTTAAAGACATGTCCAGTGGCAATTTCTTTCCGGACGAAATAGGCAACACCATGGGAAATATAGTCTGGGCCAACGACAATAAAACCGTTTTTTACACCATCAAGGACGAAGCTTTACGCGGTTACAAGGTCATGAAACATGTGATCGGGAACAGGGGCAATAAGGATGTGGAGGTTTATCACGAGCCGGATGCCCTGTTCAGCGCTTTTGTTTACAAAACCAAATCCAAACAATACATCCTGGTCGGATCAGCCAGCACTACCAGTACTGAATTGCAATATATCAAGGCAGACGAGCCCGACAGCAAATTCAAACTTTTTCATCCCCGTGAAAAAAACCATGAATACTGGATAAACCATTACGGAGACAGCTTTTATATCAGCACCAACCAGAATGCCAAAAACTTCAGGCTGATGACCTGCGGCACCGATAATACTTCAAAAGAAAACTGGGTGGAACTGATCCCCCACCGTGACGATGTGATGCTGATCAATGTAGAGCTTTTCAAAAATTACATGGTTGTGCAAGAGCGTAAAAACGGGCTCACTCAGATCCGCATTATTGACTGGAAAGACCGCAGCGAACATTACCTTAACTTCGGGGAAGCTGCTTACACCACCGACATCGGCACCAATCCCGATTTTGAAACCGACCTGTTACGTTTCTCCTACACTTCGATGACCACTCCCCTTTCCATTTACGACTACAATATGAAAAGCAGGAAAAAGACACTGCTGAAACAGGAAGAAGTATTGGGAAAATTCAATTCTGAAGATTATAAAACCGAACGCTTGTATGTCACCGCTTCTGACGGGGTAAAAGTCCCTGTTTCGCTGGTGTACCGGAAAGACCTGAAAAAAAAGCGTGGCAATCCCCTGTTACTATACGGATATGGTAGTTACGGCATCAGTATGGATCCGAGTTTTGTATCGGCACGCCTAAGTTTGCTCAACCGTGGATTTATCTTTGCCATCGCTCACATTCGCGGAGGCGAAGAAATGGGGCGTGCCTGGTATGAAGATGGCAAATTCCTGAAAAAGAAAAATACTTTTACGGATTATATTGCCTGTGCAGAATACCTGCTTGAACAAAAATACACCACGAAGGATCAACTCTATGGTATGGGTGGCAGTGCCGGAGGATTGCTTATCGGGGCAGTTGCCAACATGCGGCCCGACCTTTTTCACGGGCTGGTGGCGGCAGTACCCTTTGTGGATGTTGTGACCACCATGCTTGATGAAAGCATCCCGCTAACCGTGGGTGAGTTCGAAGAATGGGGAAATCCGAAGGATAAGGAGTATTACGACTATATGCTCAGCTACTCCCCATACGATAATGTAAAAGCTATGGATTATCCGAACCTGCTGGTCACCACCGGTTTGTACGATTCACAGGTGCCTTACTGGGAGCCTGCCAAATGGGTGGCCAAACTCCGGGACATGAAAACGGATGATAAGCTCCTGCTTTTTTATATCAACATGGATACAGGGCATGGTGGTGCCTCAGGAAGATTTGAAAAATACAAGGAATACGCCCTCGAATACACCTTCCTGCTGATGCTTGAAGGCATTGAGGAGTGAATAAATTTATATTTGTCAGATTAATAGACAAGGTATTACACCGATTGGATATCTTTACCAAGCCATTGATTTGGAACAATTACAGCTATCTCATGGCTATTATCCTTAAGCTTCTTGGACTAAATTATAATTTCGTTGTAATTTCCTTAAAAGCAATCGATACGGTATAGGTATCAACATAATATACATCCCAAACTCTTTTACCTGTTTTTGTATGTTTTACGGACTGATCAAGGTTTTATATTCATTCATTTCAAAAACTTATTTTTTTTAAAAAAAAATTTGTATAGTATGAAATAAGGTCGTACTTTTGAATTGAAGAGAAGAGTAGTTAAATCGTAAAGCCACCAAGCTTCCCAGGCAAGGTGGCTTTACACTTTTTAGGACCGACCTGATTCAAATATTCCGGTCACCATGAAACAGATATTTGATAAGTAGATCTTTTCTTTTTTATCATTAGAAACTTATTTATAATAAATAATAACGAAATTTGTAATGCATTCTTTGTATTTAATTTTTCCTTTTTTTCTCGATTTTTAATTTTTGTCAACTTAAATAATAACAGATATGGCAATTATTAATGGTAATGTTGGCGGTTCTGCAAAGTCAATAAAAGACATTGATGTTACTCTAAGGAAAGTTGGTGGTGAAATTGTTAACAACACGGTAACGGATGATCTCGGTACTTTTAAGTTTGCAGAAATCAATGCAGGATCTTACGAACTACAGATGAACAGGATCGTTCTCTCCTCCGGTGTAAACTCGATCAATGGACGAGTTTTTATTAATACCTTTCCCGGAAAGGGACTTGAAGTCAAATGTTTTAGTTCATCCAATGAAATGCTTGAAACAGTAAGCACTGACCTTCAGGGAAAGTTTCAATTAAACGGCTTGCCAGACGGTGAAGTCACCAGTGTAATTTTAATCCCAGTAAAAAATCTGCCGGTTTCCGCAGTAATCGATTAATCCTATTTTGTTAAAATACTACGAAGGTTATCTGATAAAACAGACCCCTTCAAAATAAAAAATTTGTAGAGTAAACATCTCTGTAAAAAGGGATTTGTTTGCTTCTTGCCACTGAAAAAGATAGGTAAATATAAGAAGGATGTACTATGAAACAAAACAGTAATCAGGAAAAAATTCATTTTTGGTTAAAATGGACAATATTAAGCTTTACATTTATCCCGCTGAGTTATTTAATCAGTTTACTGGCCGTCTTGCTGGTTCATGGGGCATTTGGTTTTAGCATGGAAGAAGGAGGAACATACTTATCACAAACTTTGATGCAACTTGCAGGAGGATCCATAATAGGCCTTGGAACAGGACTATATCAATATTTACTCTTGAAAAATGTTTTCGATATCAGTTCAAAATGGTTTTGGACATTGATATTAAGCTTTGCTTTCACGGAATTACTTAGCTGCATTATCCTTTGGCAACTTCAAATAAACCGCTATGAATTACGATGGATTGAATTCAATCCACTCCCTGAAACCTTGATTTTTGCTTGTGCCGGACTGATCACAGGGTTCTTACAATGGCTTATGTTACGGAAATCCTGCATGCGAAGTGGGTATTGGATTCTTTCCAGCACTCTGGGTTGGGGTATCTGCATTTTAATCACTCTCATTCAAAGTTGGGCAATTTTTGCTTTCTTGCTTGGCACTTTGTTGTATGGGGCTATCACCGGTGCAACCTTAATGTGGATTATACAGAAAAAAGAGACAGATAGTTAACTGACAAATTTTGGATTGAACAATATGCAACAGGATAATAAAAACTCAATGATGAAAGAACAAAAAATTCTGAAAAGCATTCGCTGGACTGCACGAATATGGGGGACTTTACTGCTTGTTTTCATCCTTTATCTTGTTCTTCAGGAGTATTTTGAAGAATTACAACCGGGTATTTCTGCAAAAGCAGCCTTGATATCCTTATTCTCCTCCATGAAAGGGGTCCTTACCGAATGGATAATATGTTGCATGGCTATGACAGGTTTAGTTCTTGCCTTTTGGAAGGAAGGGATTGGCGGTGCAATTTCCCTGATTTGTTTCATCGTACTTTATTTCATGCTTGGCCCCCCGGATCACACTATCAATTAATATTTACTCGGATCTTTGATAATTATTTTAGTTCCTTGTCTGTTATACCTGATTTATGGATGGAAAACATTTCATCGCAGGAGGCATAAAACATAATGCGAGAGTTATATTTTAAAGGTAAAGATGCTTTTATTTTCCATTCAATCGTTCATCCAATGCTTTTGAAAGAATCGTGGCTCCTTTATCGTTCAGGTGATCGGGATTGACAAAATAATCGGGACGATCAAACAACATATCCTGATAATCAAGTACACCTTTAAACACTGAATAGGATTGTGCCACCTCTTCAATGCTCCGATTGAATTCATTAAGATCGAAAACTTTTGAAAGGCGCTCGATATAAGCTTTGGTGGCCGGTACACGGATCAAATACACCCCTATCCCTTTCTGATCACAATACTCCAGAATATATCTGAAATATTTCAACTGGAATTCATCAACAGGTGGTTCATCTTTGAAATAGGATTTTACACGCTCGCGTACAAAGGCCTTTTGTTTTTTCATCGGATCATCTGTAAAAGACATATTTGAAGGGCGATAACCCATTACAATCAAATCCGCTTCTACCCTTTCACGCTTCTTTAAAAATAGTTTCTTGTATAAAAGCCGGGCACCTCCCATCCACGAAATATATCGGGCACCAAGATATTTGCGCTTAAACGTTGGATCATTTGATTCTTTGGCCAATTCGTCATAATCTGCAAAATCAACCCAGTAGATGTCGTTGGTATTTACCCGGTTTCTGTTGCTGATAAAGCTGCTCGGATCGGCCTGAATAATAATGTTATCCGGTTTCCTCCCCAAACGATCCACTATATCTTTCAGTTTGTAATAGTTTTGCGGAAAACCTGATGAAGGCACCGAGGCATTAAAACTGTTTCTGAAGATTTTCGGATTGACACCTGACTGTATATAGGAATCTCCAATCAGCAGGTAAGTCAGCGGGCCATCGTACTCGTTGAACTGACGATCTTTAAGTCGGGATACACGGTTATGATAGTGTTTGTATATTGCATTCAGGGCAAAATTCACCACCAGAAAAATACTGACAAACAGCAGGAGCTTTATGATAAATTTCTTCAGCATCATTTAAAATTGAAAATAAATAAACTGTTCCTGGTTAAAAATTCCGAAAAACAGGATGGATATGATCGCCAGCAGATAAAAGGTCCATCGAAGGCTGATGTGTTGTCGTGATATCAGGCGGTTAATATTGTAACGGTCATGGATTTTTTCAAAGGTAAGCAAAGCAAACAACAAAATGAGGTAGCTTAGAAACTGCAATTCCTGCAACTGTGCATATATTCGGTTTAAGCCACCGAAATGCAAGGCATTTTTTATCATAACCGGAATGTCGGCAGAAGTATTCACCCTGAAAAACAATGCATTGAAACCTACCAGAATATTCATTAGAATAATGTCGAAATATTTGTGTACCAGCGGAAGACGGTCGAGCTTTATCCGGTGTGTCCACTTATGCCGCAGGTTTTTTGTGGCACTTTCCAGAGCCAGGTAAAATGCCATAAGTGCGCCCCACCCAATAAAATTCCAGCTTGCACCATGCCACAATCCTCCAAGAAGCATGGTAACGATTACATTAAAATACTGCCTGATTTTCCCCTTTCTGTTTCCTCCC
>Ga0265297_10011638_pt1 | contig 10727 bp, 13 predicted proteins | sample Munlanlwell13791_FD_192502 | JGI IMG/M metagenome (GOLD analysis project Ga0265297, IMG submission 192502) | Leachate microbial communities from a municipal landfill in Southern Ontario, Canada - Leachate well 137-91 | ecosystem: Engineered > Solid waste > Landfill > Unclassified | place...
ATAGAAGTCAATTCCATCACAATTATAGGAGTTGTTTCCTAAAATAGAAACTAATCCCATTTCCTCAAATATTCCAAGCGTAGTGTTAAAAGTTTTTCTATAACGAGTGTCATGTTGCCCATATATTGAGAAAATCTGTAATCCATCATAATAACGGAGTACGGAAACCAACTCTCGAATCACATAATTCGCCTGATCCGGAGAGTCAAAAAAATCTCCTGGTTGTAGAATTACTTTACATCCTTCTTTAGCCGCCAATTCAAAAATCCAATCAATCTTATTCAGTAGAGTTTTGTAGTAATTATCAATTCGATATCTCGGATTAGTTGCACGAATATGCCAGTCTCCAGAGCATAAAATCTTCATACCCAACTCCTGATGTGCGTAATTGCATTATCTGTAATTTTATTTCCACACAGAGGGCAGAGTTTATTTTCAGAGATAATTCGTACAGCGTCATTCGTTGCCTTTGATATATTTTCATCCAATTGCTCAATAGAATCAACAACAATTGCAATTTCAAGGCAGAGTTTATGAATGAATCGAATTTCCTGCGAAACCTTTTTATACTCCGAAATTTGACTTAGTAAAGTTTCAACCTCTGGTTCGCATTTAACGTACTCTGATATCTGGTTAATTTCAACTTCGATGGATCTAATAGATTCAATTAGTTTTTGAAGAGAATTTATCTCGGTTGTCGTTGACTGAAATAAATCAATCTTTTTTAATAATGGCTGCATATCATTTTCAATATTTAGCCAAAGGTCCAGATTTTGCAGATCTTCCTCTACTGCCTCAATTCCCCCAATCAAATCATGAAGGTTACAGAGAGTGATTTCAATTTCTTCCTGTTCTGCTATTTGAGTAGACAGTTTTTTAAGTAGACTCTCAATTCTATCTAAATGGTTAAAACCTTCCAACTTATTCTTTAGTTCATAAATCTCGACCTCTGTGTTATTAATTCTTCCACTATTTTGAGAGATATCTGAGTTTACTTCTTTCAAAGCGAAATCAATAATCTCTAAGTTGGCAACTGAATTTAGTTTCTTTGCAACCTCACCAGCAGAGTCCTGAAGCAGAAAATATTTATCGTGTTGATTCTGAATATTTACATCAGACAGATTAAGGAATTGTAATACTTCTTCCGGAACATCAGTTTTTACAACATCAAATTTAGTTTTTCCAAGTTCGTATGAGTTCTTTGTTTTAGATCGTATTCGTTTTACTGAAGTCACATCAAATTTCAGTTCAACAGTTGTTCCTTCTTTATCGGCCCAGTAGCTCTGGAAAGCAGTTCCTGTTGGACGATTAGTCAACACCCAATAAATGGCTCTTGTAATGCTTGATTTTCCAACATCACTTGACCCTGTAATTGCATTGATACCAGAGTTCAAATTCAACTCTGTGTTTTTATGACTCTGAAAATTCTGTATGTTAATTTGTTCTAAGGGCATCAATTCGTCAGCCTTTCCTGTCTCACAATTTCTCTTCCTGCCCAAATTGCAAGATCCTCTGCAAGCTCTGAGTCGATTGGTTCAATAATCTCTGCATACCTAATCATTGCCTCCTGCGAAGCCGTTGCGAATAGATCATCTCTTGCCTTCGCTTTCGGATTCAAAACGAAATACTTCATCTCAATAGTCATTTGATTTCCTCCTTTTTAAGGCAATCATAGCACGGGTTCTTCAAAGTAGACCAACTCAGCGGCCCTTTTTTCGACCCGGAATCAATCTAAGCAGATCAAAAAACACCTCTGCATCAAGTACGGCGATATAATCCTCATTGTTCTTCTTAAGAATAACAAGCCAGTCAGTACCGTTCATTTGATTCGATTTCGCCTGTTTTATAGCATCGTAGAGATTGACTTTTTCAACATTTTTGCATTCGACACTCCAAGGAAAGTCTTCTCTGGCCTCTCCAATTAATTGAACATCGACACCAGACTGACCCATTGGCCTTCCACAGATTAGCTCATCTTTGCCACAAGTGTACCCAGTTAAGTCAGAAATCTTTTGGGCAACCCAGTTTTGAGCAACCCGTGCCTTTGCTTTTCGACTTGCTATTGATATTGGTTTTTTTGGCATCACACCCACTCCGTGAAGATTCCATTTTTATCTGCCTTAAGTTGCACCGGATCTTCCAAATGCAGATTGGTTTCTCGATTTAGTCCGTGTTTTTTATCAAAGTAAAATAGTTTCTGACTCGGCAGATTGGTCAGGCCCATTCTATTGATGGACAACTCCGATCCACCAACAAGTGAACCATTCAATAAAACCTTGGAATCCCCTATATTTGCTGGCTGATGATGATGCCCAACCAATTCATAATGCACAATCATATTATAGAGATTTGGTAGTCTTCGGAACATTCTCTCCAATCCATAAAAAGGAATACCCATCCATCCTTTCGCAGCATCTCCGTGATTCAAAAGAAAAATAAAATTACCATGCTGAACAACCATTGATGGGCTCTCAGACACAAACACTTTTACATTTTTCTGATTAATCAATGTTTGTTTCAGACTACGATAGAACAGATAATCAAAATTTGTTTTTCGATGATTTGCTCCATATGCCCCAGGCCTGCCATGATTGCCAACAGTACAAAACAACTCAAGCTCTGGATAAACCTGAGCTAATGCAAGAATCGCATTGGTCTCCACTTCCACACTCAAAAATAGTTGGTCAGCCAAGTTCAGATCAATATAAAACGCCTGTCCTTTGTAGATGCTTTCTCCCGTGACTTGATCTCCAAGATGATGAATAATTAGCTTATTCAGACCAAGACTATCCTTATCTTGCTCACGAAATAGAATCATCTTCTCAGTCCATCGTTGAACTCGTTTCTTGTAAATTTCTGCATTATAGGAACTAAGATTTTGAACTGAAGATGGAATCAAATACTCTCCAACATGAGCATCTGATCTCATCGCATGTGCCTGTAGATCCTCATTTCCTACCTCCTTCTTTGGAACTTTAACTGGTGCGATATTCATTCGGCTGATTGCAACAAGGCAGTTATTCACAAACGCCTGAGTCAAGTCTCGTTCTTTCTCAATTCGAGTTAGAAGTACTTTGTTTTGTTCAGCCAGTGCAACATGTGTCAGATTCGATGCTTCATTTCCAAGTGCGATTGATTTTGCTTCACTCCAAGATCCAAATGCACGTTCGAGTGTTTTTCTTCCTGGTTTTGTTGGCATGTCGAGTTTATCATATTTATTGGCTGAAATATCTGTACCTACCTGATGTAAAATTGCCTGAAATGCTTTTATTAAAGTATCATCTGGTGTTTTTGGCATTGTAATTTCTCCTATTAGGTCATGTTAAAATGCGTAATCCATTCGTTCATAGTTTCAGCCGACTGAAAACTACGGAAACCATACCATTCCGTAATCTCTATAAAGTTCGAAACATAGAATTTTTCAGTTTCGATTATTTTCGGAATTCCTGTTCCTTCAAATGGCAATTTCACCAGAGCCTCATTTCGTTGTATAACATCTTTCCACTCAATGATGTTCTTATACCATTTCGTATCCGGATTTGCAAGGTTTTTAAGATATTGCACCGCTCTCTTCTCTGCAACAAAAGGAACTCCTCCTACAGTATCAGATCGGCATCCGGCGATCTTTTTAACTTCGGCCCATTGCTCTGGCTCAATTCCCCATTCTTCAGTAAATGAGTCTACTGTAATCAACTTTTTTGACTTTGGACTGAACATTTTAACATTTGATCTAAGTAGTTGAAATAAATCATTATCCCCTGATACAATAATAAATTCATTTGAATAGTTTAGAGTGATGGCTGCAATAATATCATCAGCCTCCAATCCTGTTTGAATGAAACTATTCTGAAACCCAAATTTAGGTAGAACTTTGGTACGGATTTCAATAAATTGTTTAAAGGCAAATTTCTCAAACTTTATTTCTTCATCCGTTCTTGGTTGGCGAATTTTATATGAAGGATAGAGATCCCTTCTCTTACTCTTCTTACTGTCCCAACAGAATAGAAATTGATTTGTCTCAAATCGTTTGCTGAGAGAAAGCATTTGTCTTAGAAACCCAAAAATAATTCCTACTTTCTGTTCTTCGTAGGAAAGATCCCCAATCGTATGTTTAGCTGCATGGCATATTGCATGGCAGTCTATGATTAGTTTGAGCATTAGGGTATTATTTTCTCAATTTGTTTCAAAAAAATTAATTCGTTTCCGCAATAGACGCAGTAGCTTTTTTCATTTCTCCAATATAACGCATTCCCTGGAGGTCTGCTTTTGCAGTTAGGGCATACCCAATTTTCAGAATCAATCCAAATGATGTTCATTACCCCCCTTTTTTTTAACTTTTCATTTATAGTCTTAATGAATTTAAATAATTAACATCGTTTATTGCTTGAATAATTGGATCTTCACAAGCAAGAGGAATTTTCCAATGTTCTTTTGTATATTTTTCAAACTCTTCTGAAATTGTACCAAGTGTGAATTCTTTTCCAAATTCATCCGTAAAATTTCTACCATTTATATTAATGATTGTATTCAGGCTTATACTAATATTACTTTCATTAGTTTCCCCTTTTATATATAGATTTATTTCCTTGTCATCCCCACTACAAGCTATCTTCCAATCATCTATTTCTATTCTATTCATTTCAAACTCCACGTTTTTTGGGTTTACGATCTACTTTAAAAGTACTTTCAATCTCTTCCCACAAATCAATGACTTTATTTTTTAGATCTAATTCAAGATTGTTCTCTTCAATATGTCGAATCGCTGCGTCCATTTGTGCAAATTCTTTTGTTACTGCATCATATTTTTCTGATTTAGTATTGGTTTTTAAATACATTAAATTGCCTCGAATGTCATCAATTCCAAATCCAAATACAATGAAAAGGTTTCCTGTTCGGTATGGGTCATCAACTGTTTTCTTTACAAGATAGGTTGATTGAATTCCATAGGTTTTTGTTTGTTTAACTCCATGAATAGTCTTCTCTTTAACCAAATAACGCCCCTGTGTTGGTGGCCCTATACGAACACGAATAGATGCATAGAATGGAATGCCTTTTCCACCAGATGTTGTTTCTCCATAATCACCCTGACGTATTTGATTTGAGCAGGGGATAATTAATCCACTACGTTTGATTAGTCTACAAGTCTTTCTCAATCCTTGGCTAAAATCTTTAGCGATCTTCTGTCCTCTCTTATCCCCTTTCTCGGACATTTCAAGATCGGAGCTAAGAGCTGCTAAAGAGTCTGTTGCAATAATATTAGCTGCATTTTCTGGTGGATCTCCTGGATTCCAATTAGTAATATGATCAAACACTTCTGTAACTGTGTCCGGCATATGGTAATCGTCTTTTACTAACTGCATTCCATAAATTCGAGAATATTCTTTATCCAACCTTCCTTCTGGATCAAGAAATTTTACTCTTCCACCTTTGAGTTGGGCATCTGCACACATCTCTGCGAGAACAGCTGTTTTTCCAGATTGTGACGGACCAAATATTTCCATAAGGATGCCTTTGGGAACTCCGCCACCACGAACCCTACCCCCAGATATATCCAGATCTAAAAGTGTTGATCCCGTAGATATAACAGCACTAAAGTCACCCTCATTTGGAGTGACGACTACTTCATCCGGCTCCGAAGCTGCGCGTTCTCGAATCTGATCAGTATCAGATTTTACAATTTTTTTTGGCATTTGAATATTTTACTCCTTAGTTGTTTACACCACTTCAATCACTACTCTAATCTTGTCAATCTTACCATTAGTATCATAGAGTACTCCATCTTCCCATCCATTCATGAAGATCTCAATATCAATTAGTTTGCAATCTGGTGTTGCTTCAATGAACTCATTCACAGCTCTTCGAATTTCCGAATCCAGTTTTGCTTTCGCATTACGAAAATTCTCGTTATTTGCTGTTTCCATTACTGTCTTTTTTGGCATAGTGGCTCCTTTCTTATATATTGTGAACCGAGTCTTCGTTTTGTATATACCCCTGCAAACCGGGTCTAAAGATATTCTTGTCTTGTCAAATCGAATCGAGTCAAATCGAATCTCATCTAATCGAATCTCATCTAAACGAGTCTGGTCATATTATGCCCACTCCACCATCAAAAGGGGGAGTGGGCATTTAGTCTATCCACGCCGTCGCAAAGCGGGCTTCGGCTTTCGAGCCTCTTCTTGAGGTGCTGCTGCCGGTGTCGGTGTTCGCAACGGCGACTGCACTCTACGTGGAGGAGCAGGCTTCGGAGGCTCAGGCTCGGGTTCAACTACAGGCTCTGGCTCCGGCTCTCCAACCAACTCTTGGTTGGTGGCGTAGCAGTCATCCCAATTCGGGCATTCTTTACATGCCTCAAACTGGTCGATATCATAGCCAAATTGCCCACCAGCCGGGCATTCATCCGGTGCAAGTTCGTCCTCTGAAAACGGTGGCTCGTCCTCAGCAATAGGTTCTTCCTGCTCAGGCTCTGACTCAAACCCAGTTCCTGTAGGTGCTGTATCACGTTCCTCGTCATCGATCTGCTTGCCGTAGAACGCAGCAAAGATCTCTTCATAAGTGGCGTATTTCAGAATCGAGTCCAACTCGAAACTCTGATCCAGAATCTCATCCGGAATTGGACCTTCTCTATCATCAAATCGGTGCCCAAGATACTTCGATGTTGCACCAGAACCTTGTCGAGTAAAAGCGATCTGTTTGCCATTATCCGGATCAAAATAGGGGATTGTTCCCCCACCACGTGGCCGCTCTGCGATCACTTTCAGATTGTTCTCCATAAAATAGTGAGCGACTTCCCAAATCTGGATTCCCTTTCGCTCTTCTTCTGAATTATCATGACTCCAGACAAGGTACAACGTCCGTCTCTTGGCTTTCAGATTATTGTATTCTTCGTCTGAATAACTTCCTTTATTCTCAGAGAGATGTTCACAAATAGGGCAAGGCAATCCGTTCGTCTTTGTAGGACAAATATATGGGTATTCAAGAGCACCAACATACCCATGTACCCAGAGATCTACCAGCCAGATAAATTCACCCTTCTTGATTGTGCCACCACTAATCTTCGGCATATTTCCACCAGCAATAAATGGAATAATGTCGATTACATGCTGACCAGGAGGGCATTTCCAAAACCCAACTCCCTTTGGAATCTTACTTAAATCACAGATACTTCCAAACTGCCCACTGGTTTTATCTGCAACACTATCCTCATGCCGCCTCATCAGATCTGATTTTTGTTTTTTGTACTTGTCACGAAAATTACTCATAAATTATTCTCCTTTTTTAGTTTAATAACCAATACTTAAAATATTTACCCTATCAACGGGATTTGCATTTAATGTAAATGTGTTCTCTTTTAATATTACATTATCATTAATACACAAACAACCATCAAAAACATGCCAATCTTCTCCGATATTCCCAAGTGGTTTCACCCATTCATTAATTTGAATGGCTTTTTCAAAATACATTTTTTTAAACACCATCCTATTCTCCTTTCTCAATTCCGTTAATCATCATTTCAAGATTGTTCACAGTTGATTTTACAGAGTCCATTGCAATCTGAATTCTTACAATCGCCTCCACATCGTCTTTATTGTAAAACTTCTTGATGTCTGAGTTAATCGTTTTTGCAAATACTGCCAAACTGCTGCACATCTCCTGAATGTAAAGTACTGATTTATAAATATCTTCCATCTATTTCTCCTTTCTTTCCAAAACTGCTACTCGTATTTCCTGAGCAAGATTCTTCACTTCCTGCATAATCTTTCTTACTCTTGGGCCGGATGCCTTAATTCCTTTTTCCTCAAATTTGAATGCCTCAGCTCTGGCATTCTGCACCAATTCTTCCAGTTCAACCACCATTCCTTGTAGACTCATTGATTTTCTCCTTTCGTTTAAAGTCAAACCAACTGTGTAACACTGCCAAAGATATCAACCGGAATATTATATAGATTCCCAACAATCCGATGATACCAATTAAAATATACTGTAGTAGCTGCATCACTTTTTCCTTTCCAACAGTCGCTTATTTCCTGCCAGTTTAATTTTCTGTTCGTTTACATAGCCTGCCTCCTTATTTCCGAGTTTTTCTTTTGCAACACCAGAGATCTTTGGCTCAGACCAATAGCCATTGACCCATAACTGAGTTAATCCTTCCAAAGCTTTCTTACGATGCTCGAAGGCAGCTTTTGCAGATACAAATATATTTACCTTTTCATTAAGGTCTATAAGTTGGTCTGACGCCTTCCGATATCTTGTATTGGTAGAGACTAACGCTGAGATTGCTGCCTCAGTTGGCTTCTTTCCGGAGTACGCTTCACGTATCTCCCTATCAACTTCAGCTCTTATCACATCAAGATTCTCTTTGGCTCGATCTCGCTCTGACACAGCAGCCACCCATTTATTCGACCAGTGCATATAGTTGGCAGCTTGATCTCTCCAATTCAAATCAAGTTGTGCAAAGTCAATTTTTAAATCTTCACTGTAGTTACCCGACATGGTAATTTCCTCATTTTATTCTTAGTCTATCACATAACTCTGCATTCGTTCCAACAAATTAGATTTTTGATGCTCGAAATGCAAAATAAATCTCCATTATCAAACCACCTTTTCCAGAATACATAATACTGTCCATAAACGGAAGCATGATCTCAGAGATTCTTTCTTCCTGCCCCGGCTTGCTGTTCAATAATACCTTGCTAAAATATCCAAGAAAGGCATATCTAAGGCTCTCAGGCTCACCAGAGAGGCCGTCTATCATCTTAGCTATACTTTGCCATTGCCCCCGGCCTGAAAGCAGCATACGAGCGATCTCAGCGATGTTAGACTCCGATACCGTCGCCTCATCAATAGCTTTAAACGCCTGCTCGTCGTCGGAGAGGTCGATTACTGTGTCCAAAAGATTAAGAGCTTTTCCAGGACTTCCATCACACACAGAGATAATCTTCTGAATCACCTCTTCCGGAAATGTCGTGACGCCTTCTGATTGCAGAGTTCGATTGATGAGTTTGTTCAGTTGAATAGTGTTTAGAGGTTTGACTTCATAGGAATGGCATCTTCTTTTAATAGTTGGTTTGAGTTTGTCGGGTTCCGTTGTACAGAGCACAAAATAAACATGCTCTGGTGGTTCCTCCAAAAGAACGAGAATACTTTCCATGGCTTGAGGAGTCCACATATGACACTCCTCCATGTGAAACAGTTTAATTTTTCCATTCATTGGAGCAAATTGGCAGGTATCTTGAATATCACGAATGCTGTCTATACCACGGGTGTTCGAGGCATTGTAGAGATAATAATCACTATCAGAACAACCAAGTTCTGTTTTAAGTATTCGCGCCAACGTACTATTATGACTAATATATCCATTAGTAATAAAATGGTGTTCTTCTGGAATTGTAAAATCATATACATCTATAGGATCTTTTACAATTTCTACATTTACAATTGGGCTGTAAAAAAAGTTTAGTTTTTGGAATTGTTTAATCAATTCAATATTTTTATTAACAAGATTATGTTGTATATTAGTATTTTGTAATGCAGTTAATGCAATGTTCAACCAAGCATATGTTGCTTTTTTTGTTGGAGTAGCTAAAAACTCTTTCCCCAAATCACACCTTTTATATTTACCATTAGATGCCAAATAACTTCCTGCTTTATTAACCCGTAAGTCAGTTCGAATATTCTGAGCATTTCTACAAAGAATATCTTTTAAATATGGGATAATATCAGTATTTGTATTTCGTTTTTTTTGGGTAAATTTATCTTTATATTTTAATGATCCAACTTTATTCATATATATATCAATAGATTCCCCAAAAAATTGGATGGTATGATACACCCAATCTTGTTCCTTTAAATATTTTGTTGTGTGTGTTGCACAAATACCTATATTTAATAGTAAAAGTTGTACTTGTTTAGCTAATATAGGACTTGCTGTATAATAATAAATACCAATACCATCTCTTCCATAACTATCACAATCTAAAAGCCCCTGTATAAAATTAAATTGTATCTCTTTAGAACTATTTAAAATAATTATAGGAATGCTTTTATATCTTGCAGTCGGCAACTTTTCAACACCCAATAAATAATTTAGAAATTCCCCAAATTGTTTTCGGCCAAGTGGAAAATTTGGACCAAATTGTTTCCCAATCTTCTGCCCAAATTGCCCTAAAATATTTTTTACATCGTCTATAATATTTTGATTTAATGTTGATAATGAAATACCATTACAATTATCACTGCCGTTTGCAATTATATACCCAAGCAATCGTGCCAAATCGGCATTTATCTCAGTTGGTATATTTTGTAAAGGTGTACTCGTATTATCATGCTTTAACTTTGTATACTCAAAATTAATTTTACAGTTTTCATTATTAAAATATTCAAACCCTCTTGGGGTACAACTATAATCATCTGTTGTTAACTCATTTAATGGTTTAAATTGAAATCCATCTCTATTATATATTAATATTGGATGTTCGGGAGTCCCTTGTAAAGTTAAACCTAAACTATTTTTTATCTTTATTGTTTCATATGCTCGTTCCTTAAAATAATGAGATGTTCTATGCAAAGTATCAAATGACCCAATCTTTGTTTCAAATTGGGAAAATCCATCTTTTGATATATTATAATCAGAAAATTGATGTAGCCCTTTATTATTAAATAAAAACGTATCTCCTGTTACACATTTACCCCCTCCTGAGATTCCCGTGAATAAATAGCTATGTGGT
>Ga0265297_10011639_pt1 | contig 10727 bp, 1 predicted proteins | sample Munlanlwell13791_FD_192502 | JGI IMG/M metagenome (GOLD analysis project Ga0265297, IMG submission 192502) | Leachate microbial communities from a municipal landfill in Southern Ontario, Canada - Leachate well 137-91 | ecosystem: Engineered > Solid waste > Landfill > Unclassified | place...
CAATTTCTGCACCTGGTCCTACTGTAGGACTAGGTATAGAACCCGGTATGGAACCCGGTGGAATTAACCCTGCATCACGACCAAGTTCTATAACTGGTCCTACTGTATTGCCGAAAAATGGCCCAGGAGGTATTAATCCTGCATTACGACCAAGTTCTGCATCTAATCCAAATTTATATAAAAATGTTGGACAAACCTTAGCAAGCACACTTAATAATGCAGTTACATCACAAAATACAGCTGCAAAGGCAAATGCTACTACTGCAAATAATAGCCTTAGTAGTATACTAGGACAGCTTGGTGGGATTACAGGTCAATCAACAAATCAAAGTAATCAACTTAGCGAGATTACTGGGCAAATAGGTAACACAATTTCTCCTTTTTATAAAACTACAGTCAGTGATTGGATGGATGTAGACGGAAAGAAAGTGCGTCAAGTTAATGATGGTTCACGTGGTATATCCTACTATGTGGATGAGCAAGGTAATTGGTATTCTAAAACTTCTACAATGAATGCACAATTAAACCCAATTACAATGCCTTCATGGGCAAAAGACCTTTACATTGAAGGGGTTCAGTCTGGGCTTCAAAATTATCCAATGACATTTGATGCAACAAAATGGGCAGCTTTGTGGCAACAACAAAATCCAGGAAAGCAGCTTCCATCTAATGCAGAGCTGTATCAGTGGACAGTGGATAACGGGTATTATAGTCCTACTACGATGGAAAAGCAACCTAACTTTGATTATTGGACTACATTAAACGCATACCGTACAGCTATTGGGGATCAAACTGCAACTGCATCTATGGAGCAATTGTACAGTTGGGCTGTAGATAATGGGTATTATACCCCTGCGTTTGAGTATAATTTTGATGATAATACTAGTTTATCCTCTATGCTTGCATATTTACTTCAAAATGCAGATGAATCTGGTATTACTGGAACTGATGCAGCTTCTATTTGGATGGCTAATATACTTAGCCAATTTCCTAATGTTGCAAATGCATATACGGATCAAGCAAATACTGCTATACAAAATATAAACAATTATCTTGGCTTAAATCAACAAGTTCTTGGTAATATGAATGATTCATACAATAATTTATACCAGAATGCAGACTCTGATTATTCTAACCTTTATGGTAATATGGGGTCTGATTATGATAATTTAAGGTCTCAATTACAGAACTATTTAGGTACTATAGGATCAGATTTTGCAAATTATAACAGTTATTTGACTGGTCAAACAGATGCTTCACAGAACGATATGCAAGCGTTGTATGATCAAATGAACACTTTGTATGGTGGATTGCAAGAAAATCAAACTGGATATATTTGGGATACTATTCAAAATGCAATGAATAGTGTTACTACTGGTGCATTGCCTACTGCTACACAGTCTAACATTGATAGTGTGTATCAGTCTCAAGCAGATTTATTGAAGAAAGAAATGAATGAGTACCTTTCTTCTGAACAATCTAACCTTAGGGATCAAATGGCTGGTCGTGGTATACTATCCTCTGGTGTAACAGGAAAAGCATGGGGAGATATTTCTGAAACTGCAACTTCTGATCTTGAATCTGGTTTATCAAAACTTTTAACACAACGTGCTCAATCTATGATGGAAGAGCCATACAAGCAACTTGGAGCAGCACTCTCTATGAATGATTACACCACAACTGCTGCAAATTTGACAACTTCTCAAGCGTCTGCATTGACTGAAATGCTTATGGATAAGTATCAAATGACTAAGGATGAAGCAGATAATATGCTTAATGCTCTTACAGCGAAACATTCTGCATATAATACTGGATATTCAAATCTTGCAAATGCAACAGATAGCCAATACTCCAATATGCTTGGTACACTAAATGGTCAATATGATGTGCTTGGCAATACATTAAGTAATCAATTTCAACAAGAACTTTCTGCTATTGCACAAGGTCTTAGTGGGTCTACTCTCACTACTGACATGCTTGCAACAATGTTTGATAAATATGGAAGTTTATCACAAAACTTCCTTACCCAAATTCTTCAAAAGTATATTGCAGATCAAAATAATGAAACAGAACTTTATAAAATTAACACTGATGCAAGTATTGCACAAGCACAACAGGATGCGAATGAGCAAGCTGGTATTCTTGGTGCCCTTGGTGCTATAATGGGTGGTGGAGATGCGTGTGTTGCAGAAAATACACTTATTCTTTTGAGGTCACATAAGTATAAACCAGCAAAAGAGGTTCGTATTGGTGACGAAGTTGTAATGTATAACAAACAACATAACATGTTTACTTCTGGTACTGTTGATTATGTTACTAGAAATAAGTTTGAGAAGTGTTACACTATGCAGTATGCTGATGGAACAACCATTACAGTTACTGCATTCCATCCGTTCCTTATTCAAAAGGGAAATAAGCGTAAATGGGCCTCTACCCACTATTGGTATGGTATAAGGAAGGCTGCTAAACGTCTTATTTCTGAACCATATAACTTTTTTGAAACAATGAAATGGTTTAAGAACGCAATAAAAGATCATTGCCAGCTTGCTATTGGTCAAGAAGTATGCAAGTATGGAATAGCAACTACTAAACTTATAAAGATAGTTCCAGAAAGTACTAATAGTTACTTTTATAATTTTACTATTCGTGATTATTTTGGAAAAATACATGAATCTTCTTTTATTGGCAATGATATAGTACTTCAAGGATTAAATGATTGGACAAATGATTTTATTACATGGATAAAGGATTCTGGAAATTACCCGCAAGGAAGTGATTAAGTATGGCACTTACAATCCCATCTATTAAAGATGAATCATTTTTGGAGATTATGAAAGCAATGACAAAAAGAAATGATAATGATAACTCAATTACTGGGCCAATGCAGCTTATGGATGCAGTACAAACTGGGTTTAATACAATGCCATATACCAGGCCATCTACAATTTTTGATGATATGATACATACTCCCCAAATGGAGAAATTATCTTCCTTTGGGGAGGATACTCAAAGTTCCCTATTAGCTCAACAAGATTGGTCAGATAAACAAGCAGAACTAAAATCACAAAGTGAGATATTGGGTATGATGGGCAATAATGCTATACCCTCTACACCGAGTGTAACACAATTTCCTACTACATCTATAGATGCCATGTCAGAAATGGATAAACAGGAAGTGTTAGAGGCAGAAAATATTGCTAAGCGATTTGGGGTACCTTCAACCCCTTATATTGATGATGCCACATCCTCCTTTAATGATGTGAACACAAAAATTAATAATATAGATTACATAAATAGGACACTTGCACCATATAAAGGATTAAATTTTGTGGATAGGATTCTTAATCCAGATCCGAAAAAAGTATTAAAGTTAAATGATGAAAATTTTGCAACACACATGATGAGCTATGCAACTACAGAGGATGGGTACGCTATGATGTACCCAGAGGTAGTAGAATATAATGGTAAATTAGTACAACTTAGCCCTAAACAAGCAGCAGAGTATGCAGTACGTAGTGGTGAGTATATTAAGTTACCAGAAAAGGAAGCAGAATGGCTTTCTAAAAACTATAAAAAATTATGGGGAGATACTTCTACCACACCTAAGGAAAACGCCTATAGTGAACAAGTACCCTACTCAGACGGTATATTACCACAAGAAAGTAACAAAGTACCAAATTCTATTGGTGCTCTTTTACAAGGTGTGCCATCTCAAATTACAGTAACGACTCCACCTTCACCTATTACACAACAGAAGCCGGTGGTCACACAACAACAACCAGTATCTCCTTTTGCAAAGGCTCCAATTGCTATTTCACCGGAAAATGAAAAAAGATTTAATGAACTTAATGCACGTATAGAGCTTCTTAAGGATAGTTCACCAGATCTTCTTACACAACAAAATTTATTGCATCTTAATGATATGGTTGCAATGGATCCAGATGCAGCTGACAGACTTGTAACAGGACTTGAATCACAAGCAAAAGCTATGGGTAATAACAGAGGCCCATTTGGTGGTGGGTATAATCAATACTTAGAAACACTTTCACGTGTAGAACAAGGAGAGCGTGAAGTTGTTGAAAAGTATAAGAAGTTATTTGAAGAGCGTGGTGTTATTCTTAAAGATAAGCCTACTCCAAATTGGTTTATGCTTGCTGCTGGCTTAATGATTGGTGGCAAGGGTGGAGCTGCATTTTTGAATGGATACACACAAAGTTATCAAGCTAGATTTCAGAATGAACGAAATTCAAAGATTCAAATGGTTGAAGATCAAATGAAAGCTTTGGAAATGGATGCAAAGATGCTTGGTAGTGAAGAAGGGTTTTCTAAAGCACGATTATCTGTAGCTGCTGACACAACAAAAATACTTTCTCAAATTAAAGATACCATTACTTCACGATACACTGTAGAAAAAGCACCAGAAATGCAAAATCTTTTTAATTGGGAAGTACAACGCACTTTAGATAATAATGGGCAATATGTGCAGCCTACTTTTCAAGAAATACAAAAGTATATGCTTGTAACTAAACTTGCTAAAACACCAAAAGAAGCTGAAGTTGCAGCTAGAATATATTTTACATATAAGCAAGATTCCATTCAAAAATTATCTTCACAAATGCTTCATAATATTTGGAGCACTAATCTTCAAACTGCTGCAATAGAGCAACGTAAAACTGGTAAATCTGTTGTGCAGGATACCCTTACTGCATATGACTCAATAACTTTTAGCATACTACCAAGTGGTAAGGAATCACAAATACCGGCAACAATATTGACTAGATTTAAGTCTGCTGGAACACTTCCAGTATTATCTAATGTAGCACAACTGATAGCAACAGGAGTTATTCCACTGTCTGTAACTTCTACTGCGTGTGAACTAACTGCTGGCCTTCCTTCTAGTGTAAGGGAGGATGCGTTGTACCAAAAGTATTATGCTGGAAAACCTAATGAATTGTTAAAAGATGTAAGTACAATGCTTAATGCGTTTAGCACTAGTATAAACTTGCCTAAACTTCAGGGAGAGGTTGTGGAGAACACTAGCAAGCTTACAAGTGCATACAATAATGTAATAAACTATGCACTAAAGGATATTAGTACAGCTTCTACAGAAACTAAAAATGTAATTAAAACTATGGTTGGGCATACTGTGTTTTCTAATCCAGAGTTAATTAATGACCCTGCTTTGATAAAGACATTTGCACAATACCTTGGAAAGATGAAAGAAGAAGATTTAAGAAAGATTGCAACACCAACTAATATATTTGATGACCTAGATTATGCAGCTGCAATCTCACAAACTCCACATACTTTTCTTGAATTATCTAAAAAGCTTAAAGATGGGTATGACTCTATAAAATCGTCTAATATGGCTACTGGGTGGGCAAAGGTACATATGCAAAACGCAGAAAATTTGGGTATTTCAAAAAAGGATACTGAATTATTAAAGAAAAGCCTTTCTACTATACAAGGATTTAAGTCTGGGCTAAATACTGCGCTTACTACTACTCCAATTACTTCGATGAACACAGCAGCATTAGGGGAAACTGTGGATGCTGAAAATTACTCTCACTTTTACACCGCAGCTGCTAAATCAGCGTTGTATGGTGCATTAGCACGCTCTCTACCAAAAGATAACCCGGAGCTACGAATATTTGTTGGTGACAGTGATGCACAAACCTCTGCTGTGGCTTCAAGCACAAAGGTAGATCCTAGAGACGAGTTTAATTTATACACCATATATACAAAAGACAAGACTAATTTTTCTGGTACCATTGATGGGTATTTACATAACATGAGGATTTCTGCAATACAGCTAGATACTAATAATGGTGTAAATGCTTTCTCAACAACTCCTGTGACCGATATTGATTCTAATGCTTGGTTTGCAAGTAAATTGAGATCTCCAAAAGTTGTTGCTGCAAAAACTCAAATAGAGGATCTAACAACATCACTTTCCTCTAGCAATACTTCAGTAGATGATCCTGCTATAAGGAAAACTTTACGTAGTCTTGATGCTGCACTTAAATTGTATAGAAAATTATTGTCACAATAGTTTGGTAGTGTAATAGGGGGTTACTATATGATATTTTCCCAAAATCCAATCTTTGAACCATATATAGAAGATGAAAATATTATGGATAATGAATTAGTTGATATGGAAGCTCTTGATGAGGAAAAAAATCAAGAGCTTCCAGACTCCCCTTCGCCTTTGTTTGAAGGGATTTCATTTGACTACAATGTTACTCCTGCTTCAGTAACTTTGGAGCAGGATAATTTAGTGTCTACTATGGAGCCTACTCCATATACTCCTATAGAAAAAAAAGAGGAAGTTAGGCCAGATGTAAATACTGCCCTTATTCTTGATTCAGTGGAACGTGAAAAAGCTATGCAGGAGTCACTGGAACTTGGAGAAGCAGAAGCTAAAAAGAAACAATTTGATACTGTGTTAAAGTCACTTAGTACAGTTAACCCAGAGCAATTCAAAGAAGTAGCAGATCAATATGCACAGAATTATATGGATTCTATACAAAACACAAAGGATCCAGTTGCAGATGCTACTCTTGACTTTGCAAAAACATTATTTAATAAAAGTTCTTTAGTTGAAACACCAGATAAAGGGTTTGTTCCAATCGCAAGCTTATTTATTGATGCACTTCGTTCTCCTAAAGAGGTGCAGGATAATAATCCAACTACATTGAGTAAAATGTATACTGACAAAGTGTATAGAACACAAATGATGGGAAAATTAGATCCTTTGTTCACAAATGAAAAGGCAAAAACATTCTTTAATGACATCTTTTCTAATTATGATGAATTAGTGGATAGTAAACGCCTTACTCCTGCTGAAGGAGTATCTATGTGGCGTAATGGATTAGTTGAGTTTATGGCTAATGTACTCCCAGTTGCATCTGGAGCACATGCTATCCTTGCTGGTGCTCCACTAATGGCTACCCTTCCCTTGATGGTTGGTACTATGGCTATTGCTTTTGGTACACAATACATGTACCAAACAGCAGTAGATGGTTCAATGGTTGTTGGGCTAAATAAGGTTCAAGATTATGTTAATGGTAAGCTTTCAAAGGAAGAGTTGGAACAGTATAGTAAAGGTATTGCAGCAGATCCTGCTGGCGTAACTACAGGAACTGCATTTTTGGATCCTGTTCGTACTACAACATATAGTGCTCCAGAATTTGCAGGGGATGCGACGGCACAAGCCATTGCCTCTGGTGCATTAACTTTGGCATATACAGCTACTCTGGGTAAGCAAGCAGGACTTAATAATCTTATTGCAAAGTCTTTGGGTGCGTATACTGGTAAATTTTTCAATGAAATGGTAGTAAATGCTGCTGCTGGTAAAACTTTTGAGTATATGTATAGTCTTCCAGGAATTTCTGATTTTATGAATACCTTATCAGCACCTTTGCAGCTTGCTGTTGGGCAAACAACTGTTATGCTTGGTTTGCCAGCTGCCAAGTTTGCTGCAAAAACAGCGTTATTTCCACCAGTAACAGAAATGATGAAAGCAGGATCAAAGTATTTTCTTAATAATGACCTATACAAACTACACTTTATCCCTGGGTCTGTTGCTGAATTTGGTGCAAAGGCAAAAATAGGGAATGAAGAATTTAACGCTGCACTTTCTCCTTCTGCAGAAAAACCAGTAAGCATACTTAATGAAGGCATAAAGACAATTAAACGGAATGCAGAACTATCTGCTGAAGATTCCCTTAAAATAATGAATATTTTAGTAAAATCTGAGAGTAATCCTACAGAGGGTACTGGATCATACTTTGTACCACTTATAGAAAGTGGTGCAAAATTAAATGATGTTGCAGATACACCAAATATATTTAAGAATTTTAATGTAGTTCGGAACGAAAATGGTGGCATACTTGGTGTAGAATATAACAAACCAATAGAACAGCTTACGGCGGATGAAATACATGCAACTTCTTCTATTTTGCAGAATCTTATTGATTCTTCTCGCATGACACGTTCTGTTCAGCTAAGTAATGATTCTACAACCTTAGTTCCTGTTACTTGGCTTAATTTTGGTGGTAGTAAACTTGCAGCATTTGCAGAAGCAAATAATATTTCAATAACTGACTCCTCAAAAATTAAGATATTTTCAGACAATACTAATGCCTTACCAGAGGTAAGCTTACTTAAGATAATTGCAGATACTTCAGATGAAAACACTGTAAAAGTACTTGAAGATTTTGAAAATACGGGTACCTCTATACAAGGAAAGCTATCTGAAGCTACTTCCTTACTTCCTTCTTTGACAAAAACATTAGAGAATGGAAGTCCAGATGATGCTGTAAGAAAAGACGCATGGGATAAACTTCGTTCAGTATTTAGTGATATGAAGTTAGATGATCTTACAATACGAAACGTGTTTAGCCTAAATACTATTGGTGCTATAGCTAAAGATATTGGTGATCCAACTAATCCAGTAACACGTTTAAGCAACGGAAATCTTCCTACCTTTTCTGATTTTAGAACTGGATTAGGTAGGATTATGGACACTGCTGCAAAATTGTATTCATTAGCTGCTCCAAATAATGAAATAGATTCTAAATATGCACAAACAAATAACTTGTACAGTATGCTTTCCGGGTTATCAACTCTAATAAATGAAAGCTCCTTTAAGGCAACGATCGATGATTCTTCACCCGTACACCTTGGTAGTATGCTGTTACGTGTTGCAAAGCAGCTTATTGATACACCAGAATTTATTGCAAAACTTAATTTACTTCAAGAAGATGTAACTGAAGCATTTTCTAATATAGCTGATTCTAGTGCTAAGGGAGTTCATTCAAACATACAAAAAGTGATTTCATTGCTTCAAGAAAAATCATTTCTAGGAAAGAATGGGCTTCTTGTAAATAACAGTGAAGCTATGATACTTGATACTTTACTTTCTCTAGTTAGAGGTGCAGTAAAAGATATTGATGTTGCATCTGTACATCAAAAAAATAAGTTAATAGAGTTCTTAAATGGAAATCCTGCTGTTATGAAAACCCCTGATAATGAAGCTATGTTGTACAATATTGCAAAACGTGGTGAAACATTCTTCTTTAATAATGCAGCAGCACCAGAAATGCGTCAATTCTACAGGACATTAACTCCATTTCAAACTATAGGGGGGGGTAGAAATCCCACATTAACAAGAATAAATAACATGTACAAAAAGGTTATACGTCCACATATCTCTACTTCCATATCTGATCCTGATGATATATATAAGACATTGTTAATAAATGGAGATTTACAATATAAACTTACACAATCTATGGATGGTATGATGCTTCAAAACACAAAAATGTACAGATTTAGTGGAAGTACACATGCTCTGATGATAGCTAAAGCGAGTAATATTGTTAAAAAAGTTGTAAATGGTGAAGAACTGTCACAATCAAATAAGCTTATGATTATGGTTGCTGCTCTTTTCAGACCAACCTCTCCCATAGCTTCTACTACAATGTCTCCTATAAAAGATGCACTTAATATAGTAAATAGAACAAAAGCAACATTTCTTAATGCAGCAAACACTTTCCTGCCAGATGGAATAGCGATATCAAAATTTTTGAATTTGATTGGTTTAACAAAGGAAAGCAATGACATAATAGAAACTAAAGTTAGAAAGAGTACAGAGTTATCAACACATCAAATATCCATATACCAAGGTGCTATATACAGTATTATTCAGAAACATAAAGGATTAGGTGAGGAAGCTCCACGTATAAAGGATATGACAGAAAACAAAGCACTCATATCTGATATGAAGAACACAACCGATGTTATTTTGAAAGTGGTTGGTGTGGTAGGTGATGCTACATCAGAGGCGGTTAAAAAAATGCTTGCTGATAACATTTCAAACATCAACTTAAAAGCTGTATTACGTGATATACAATTACTCCATAAACGTATGTTTACAAATGGTGTTGATGATTTGTATGGTATTAAAATATCAAATGAAAGTGTTGAAGCATTTGCAAAGCAATTTGGGGTAGAGCCTGCAGTAGCTATAGATTTAGTTCATATGCTTCGTGAAATTCCGTTAAATACATTACGCAGATTGCGTGAAGAATATACAGTTCGTAAGGGAGCTGTTAATGACCAATTTGATTTATACAAAAGCAAAGACCTATTCTCTAAATTAACTTCTTCACAATCAGCTACGTATGATGAAATTATTTCTATTGCAAAATCAGTTTTAACTGAAGATGAAGTAACTGCTCTAAAGGATACCATTCATAAAGGCGACTATGAACAATATGTAACCAAAATGAATGATGTACAATCAAAGTTTGTTAATGAGATTGGTGCTGCTATATATAAGATGCAATTCATCTCTTCTGGATTTGATTCATCTCCTGCTGCTGTGGTTCGTATGCTTGATAATATAGCCCTTTCTCATAAATTGGATGGAGTTTCTTCACATATGTATAGTTTAGGGGAAATGAAAACTAGACTTGTTACTATACTCGATTCTATGAGTCACTTAACAAATTCTGGTGAAATAGTTACACGCTTATATAGTATTAAACAAACATTACTGTCTATGCGTGAACTAATCAATATTGTAAAGAACTCACAGGAAGCATATGGGATAGAAGAGATTGCAGAAGTTACAACAAGGCGTATGCAGTATGGTGTTGATACCCTTGAAAATTACATTGGTAAACTTGAAACAAAGCTAAAAGAAATGCCAAATTTAGTTG
>Ga0265297_10011642_pt1 | contig 10725 bp, 6 predicted proteins | sample Munlanlwell13791_FD_192502 | JGI IMG/M metagenome (GOLD analysis project Ga0265297, IMG submission 192502) | Leachate microbial communities from a municipal landfill in Southern Ontario, Canada - Leachate well 137-91 | ecosystem: Engineered > Solid waste > Landfill > Unclassified | place...
TAGGTCCAGAGGCGCACGATCTCCTGCACGTTGACGTTGCCGGGCGTGTCGGTCCACTCCGGCAGGCCCTCATGCCAACGGCGACACCAATCCTCGCCCAGTACACGCGCCATTTCCGTGCGGAGGCACTGTTCGATGGGCGCGGCGACTTCGGCGGCGCGGTCGTAGTGTTCCAATGCGGCGACGTGTTCGTCGAAGTCGGACGGTTTGGCGACGCCCATGCTGAGGGTGTGGACCTGCGGCCGGGCGAGGCAGAAGAGATCGTTGAACTGCATTGGCGAAAGCGGGCTACAGAGGTCCACGAGTTTCGGCGGCGGCGCGTAGAGTTTGCCGCCCTTGTCGTTGGGACTGATGATGAACACGCCCATGTCGTGCCGCGTGGCAGCCTCGACGGCGCGCCAGTTCAGTTCGTTGACGAAATACCAGTGGAGGTTGACGTAGTCGAACTCCCCGGTCTCGATGGCCTTGACGATGATGTCGGTCGGGCCGTGGGTGGAGAAGCCGATGAAGCGGCAGCGGCCGTCGCGCTGGAGCTGGCGGGCGGCGTCGAGGCAGCCGCCTTTACAGAGCGTCCAATCGAGAAGTTTGGCGTTGTTGATGCCGTGGATCGAGAACAAGTCCACGTAATCGAGCCGCAGGTAGCGCATGGAGGTCTCGAAGGTCGCCAGAAACTCCTTCGGTGTGGCGAAGGGGAAGACCTTGGTTTGGACGAGCATCTTCCCGCGCGGCAGTGTCGGCAGCACGCGCCCAAGCTGCATCTCGCTGGTGCCATAGCCGCGCGCGGTCTCGATGTGGTTGATGCCCAACTCCAGCGCGCGGTGGATGCAGCCTTCAAGGTTGGCCTGGCCGTCGGTGGGAATCTCGTTCTCCGGCAAGTCCTGCCATTTATGTTGGTAGCGCATCCCGCCGCAGGTGATGACGGGCATCTGAAGATGGGTGCGACCGAAACGGCGGTATTTCATAATGCGTAATGCGTGATGCGTAAGGTCACGTCAATACGCGTTGGGCGTCGCGAGGTCAAATATTTCCTGTTCCAAGCAATGAACGGGAGAGCTGTCGGAACTGCTGCTTTTTTAGCCGGGCTGTGCAAATCGCCGCAGCCGAAGTGCACAGTTATCTCCACCGCAGGAACCGCTGCGGTGCAAACCAGCGTCATTTCCCGTGGCACGCGTGCTGCTCCGTGCTCAGCCAAGGTTTACTATGTCGAAAAACAACTGTCGCAAGCTCGTTGGGCTAGTCTGTCTGTTTCTCTTGGCCAGCTTCATTGCACTGGCCGTGCCAACGGCAAGCGCGGCGGACACATCTTCCGCGACGCTCGAACAACGCCTCGCGAAGCTGGAGGCGGCGGCGGCGGCGACGCCCGCCGTCAACAGCGGCGACAACGCCTGGATGCTCATCAGCACGGCAATGGTGCTGTTGATGACCGCGCCGGGGTTGATCTTGTTTTACGGCGGTCTCGTGCGCTCGAAGAATGTCCTCGGCACGATGATGCACAGCCTGATCCTGATGTCGGTCGTGTCGGTGTTGTGGGTGGTCTATGGATACAGCATGTCGTTTGGCGAAGGGAACGCGTTCTGCGGCAACCCGCTCCAGTATTTCATGCTCAAGGGTGTTGGCGACGCTCCCAATGCCGATTATGCCGCGACGATTCCCCAGCAGACGTTCATGCTGTTCCAGTTGATGTTCGCCATCATTACGCCCGCGCTGATCAGCGGGGCGTTTGCCGAGCGGATGAAGTTCAGCGCGTTCCTGACTTTCACGGTTCTCTGGGTGACGGTCGTTTACTTCCCGCTCTGCCACATGGTGTGGGGCAAGGGCGGCTACTTTAACTGGGCGCTCGGCGGCCACGTGCCGGTGCTCGACTTCGCGGGCGGGACCGTGGTGCACATCAGCTCCGGCGTGTCGGCGCTGGTCTGCGCGTTGGTGATGGGCAAGCGGCTTGGCTATCCGCGCGAGCCGATGGTGCCGCATAACGTCGTGCTGAGCCTGATCGGCACGGGATTGCTGTGGTTCGGCTGGTTCGGCTTCAACGGCGGCAGCGCGGTCGCGGCAGGCGGGCTGGCGACGGGCGCGTTTGCGGCGACGCACTTCGCCGCCGCGGCGGGCGGCCTCGGTTGGATGTTGACCGAGTGGAGCTCGAAGCGCCGGCCCAGCGTGCTTGGTGCGGCATCGGGCATGGTGGCCGGGCTGGCGACGATCACACCGGCGTCCGGTTTCGTGTCGGTGCCGTCGGCCCTCGTCATCGGCTTCGCGGCGGGCATCGGCTGCTACATGGCGGTGAGCAAGTTGAAGGCGAAGTTCCACTACGACGACGCGCTCGATGCGTTCGGTGTCCACGGCGTCGGCAGCACCATCGGCATGGCGCTGACGGGTGTCTTTGCCAGCACGGTTGTCAATCCGGCGATCTCAACGACGTTCAAGGTTGGCGGCAATGCCATTTCGCTGGCTGGTGGCGCGAGTCAGTTGATGAACCAGCTCACGGCGGTGGCGTTCACGTGGGTGTTGGCAGGCGTGGCGACGTTCGTGATCTTGAAGCTCGTGGATGCCGTCATCGGCCTGCGTGTAACCGAGGAAGACGAACTTCGCGGCCTCGACGTCTCGCAGCACGGCGAAGAAGCCTACAACGACTAGCCGGCGGCGGTGGGGCGTGCCGGAATCCATGGCGGGGGAATGCTTGTGGGCGCAACCGCGGGCCTGTCTTGTGGACGCGCCCTGCCACGATTGAACTCCGGCTCGTTATATCCGGCAAAGCATTGCGCCTCATTCCACAGGCCAATGAAACCATCCGCGTTCAACTTGGAGACCGAAGCGCTGCCAACGAGTACGCTGGCTTTGCGCTCGGCTCCAGTTTCTGGCTTTATAATCGTTGCCGCCGGGACGGCAGGTGTTATGCTCGCGGGATGCGCGGCTTTTTTGATGGTGAACCGAGGAGCTGCCGATGAAGCGACGCATCCTTTCTGACAAACAAGCACGTTGGTTGCGGGCGGAATTGGCCGAGTGGAGCGGTCGCGGCATCGTGACGCCCCAACAGGCTGAGCAGATTACCGCTTGCTACGAAACGCCCGAGGAGGCCGGCGCTCGCAAACGGTCACGGTTCACGTTCACCATCATCGGTTTGGCGGTGTTGCTGTTCGGTGCGGCGGCGCTGTTGCTGATGGGCTACAACTGGCAGGCGATACCGCGCGCCGCGAAACTCACGCTTGTGTTCACCGTGCTCGCGGCGACGCATGGAGCGGGATTGTATCTGCGGTTCGTGCGTGGCGCACGGCGGTCTTCGGAACTGGTCTTCTTCCTCGGTTGCCTGTTCTTCGGCGCGGGCATCTGGCTCGTGGCACAGGTGTTTCACCTCAACGCGCATTATCCCGACGGATTCTGGTGGTGGGCGATCGGCGTGCTGCCGTTCGCGCTCTGCCTGGACACGCTGCTGATTCATTGCCTCTACGCAGGCCTGTTGGCGACGTGGGCGGGCACGGAGATTCTCGGCTACCGGCATCTGGGCTGGGCGCTGATCGAAGGGTGGCCGAACGGCGCTTTCAGTCTGCCATTGCTGGCGCTGCCCGGGCTGGCTTGGGCTTATCGCCGCGGTTCGGTCGGCGCGGCATGGCTCTACGTGCCGGTGATGGCGTGGTGGGTGATTCTGCAATCGTTCTCGTGGGACTTGGATTGGCAATCGGTGTTTCTCATCGGTTCGGTTGGCGCGTTGCTGCTGATTGTTGCGGAGAACCACCGTCCGGAGAACCGCATGGCGCTGCCATATCGTTTCTACGGCGTGTTGTTGACCGCCGGCGCGTTGGTGCCGCTCAGTTCCGACTGGTTCTTCCGTGAAATCGCGCGGGGGTATGGCTACTACGGGTGGCGCTCGGCGGCGTGGACACCGGCGTTCGCGCCTGTCATCGCCATTCTCTTGCTGCTGGCGGCGACGCTGGCGCTGGCGGGCCTTTTCAAGCCGGAGCCCGCCGGCAGCGTGCGCGGCCCGGGCGAGCGGCTGCTGGACGTGCTCCGCGCGCAATGGCTGCCCGCAGGCCTCGCGCTGGCGATGGCATTCATGGGTCTCTGGAGCGCGGTGCGTCTTGCCGGCGGCGGCGAGAAATCCGATTGGGTGGTGCCGCTGATCGTCGCCAACGTTGCCAACATCGCGCTCGCGATCTGGCTGATGCGCGTGGGCATTCGCGACGACCGCGGGCTGCCGTTTGCGTTCGGCGTGTTTTGCTTCGTGCTTTGGGCGGTTTGCTGTTACTGCCATTTGTTCGGCGATGCCGGCGGCATGCTGGGCGCAGCGCTGATGTTTGCGGTCTGCGGCTCGGCGCTGTTGGGGCTGGGCATGTATTGGCGGAAGCGGAAGGAGGTGCGCCATGAGTGAGAGCCACATCAACGCCGATTCCGAAACGGTGCCGTTCGTCGGACCGGCGTGGTTCAATCGCGCCGCGCGCTGGCTGCGCGAGCACGAGCGCGCCGTGCTCTGGACCACCATCGCCTTCCAACTGGCCGTGCTTGCGAGCATGATCGTGCTCCACGCGCTGCCGCTGATGGTGGGTGAAACAATCCGGTTGAAAGTCATGCCGGTGGACCCTCGCGACGTGATGCGCGGCGACTACGTCATCCTGAGCTACGCCATCAGCAACGTGCCGGACAAGGGCATCGAAGGCATTCCCGACGCGAACAACCGCGTGTGGCATTATTGGGAGCGCGACTCGTGGCTGGAGGAGAGGACCGTTTATGTGACGCTGGAGCCGGACGCCGGCGGCAAACTCTGGCGCGGCGTGAAGACGAGTGTTCACAAGCCGGCAAGCGGCAAGTTCATCCGCGGCAAATACGTTCGCCAGTGGGGCACGCCGCAGATCCAATTTGGCATCGAAGCGTTCTATGTGCAGGAAGGCGCGGGCAAAAAACTGGAGGAGGCCCGCAACGCCCGCCATCTCGTTGCCGAAGTAGCGCTATTGCCGTCGGGCAAAGCCGCGCTGCGCGATCTGATTGTTGGGCCATCAAAGTGACGATCGGCTGGTTGGGACATGGGATTGTTGAAAGGAGCGAGCGACCATGAGTGATGCAATTGCGCCGTTTCTGGTGCTTCTCGGCTTGGTGCTATTGGTGGCGCCGATCGTGTCCGTCGTTATCGCCGTCATCAGCCATAGCCGCATCGCGGAGTTGCAGCGGAAAGTCGAGGAACATGAGGCTGAGCTGAAAGCGCTTCGTTCCAACCTGACGCACATTCTCAAGTCTCAGCCGCCACCGTCGTCCGAACCGAAACAGCCGGCAGCAGTCGCGCCACCGGCGCCACCCGCGCCGCCTACGCCGTCAGTCCCGCCGCCAGTGATCGCGGCAGCCGCGCCGCCTCCTTTGCTTGCGCAATCAGTGATTCCTGCGAAACCGCATGACGAAGAACCAGCGCCCGCGCCGGGCAGTCCGTTTCGCGATGTGGACGTGGCGCCGCCACCGCCGAAACCTCCGCCGCTCCCGTCGATTCCCGTCCTGCCGCCGAAGCCGTCGTTCGACTGGGAGGCATTGCTCGGCGTGCGCGGCGCGGCGTGGCTCGGCGCAATCGCGTTCGTCATTGCGGCCAGCCTGTTCCTGAAATACGCCTTCGACAACAATCTCATCACGCCGTCGATGCAGGTGGCTCTGATCATCCTGTCGGGCATCGCCATGTTGGTGGGGTCGGAGTTTGGCCTGCGCAAGGGCTACGCCGTTACAGCCAACGCGCTCTGCGGTGCGGGTGTGGCGGTCCTCTACGCCGGTTTTTTTGCCGCGCACGGTGTGTATCACCTCGTGCCAATCCTGCCGACGTTCGCGTTGATGGCGATGGTCACTGTCGTGGCGTGCCTGCTGGCGGTGAGGCATGACTCCATGTTCATCGCAGTGCTCGGCCTGCTCGGCGGCTTCGCGACGCCCATCATCCTCTCAACGGGTGAGGATCGGCCCATCGGATTGTTCAGCTACATCTTGCTGCTCGACGTTGGCTTGCTTTGGGTCGCGGTGCGCAAGCAGTGGAATGCCGTCGTCTTGTTGAGTCTGGCGGCGACGTTCGCCATCGAAATCGGCTGGTTCCACAAGTTCATGACGCCGGAGAAAATGCTGCTCGGTGTCGGCGTCTTTACGCTGTTCGGGCTGCTCTATCTGGCGCTGCCGCTGGCCGCAAAAAAGGCCGACGAGAAAATGACGCTGCGCGCGGCGATGCTTGGCGGCTTGGCGCCGTTCCTGTTCGCGTTTTACATGGCCGGTCAGAGTGCCTACGCCGTCGAGTGGCCGCTGCTGTTTGGCTTCATCGCTTGCCTCGATGTGGCGATGCTCGTGATCACGCTGATGCGCGGCCAGACCTGGCTTGCGGTCAGCAGCGCCATCGCGACGGCGCTGACGCTTTTCGTATGGTCCACCCAGGCGCTGGCGCAGTCCAACGTCTGGGGCGCAAGCCTGTCGGCCATCGGCCTCTGCGCGCTCTTCAACCTGATGCCGCGCGCGGCGCGGCGGTTCGCGCCAGCGGTGGCAACTGGATCGCGGGAAAACCTTGAAGTCGCCGGTCTTGTCGCGGGCGTAGGTTTGATGTTGTTCACGCACGTGCTCGTTGCCAACAAGCTCGGCGAACCGCCATGGGTGTTCCTGTGTCTGTTGGCAGCGATGGCGGCGGTGGTGTTTGAGCTCAACAGCAACGGTGCTCTGCTTTACGTCGCGCCCGTCGGCGGCGTCGCGCTTGGCCTCATCGTCCAGTTTTGGTTCTTCCGCACCACAGTCGGCGAGACGTTGCTGCGCAATCTAAGCCTGCCACTGCTGCTGGCGCTCGGTTGGTCGTTCGCGTCAGCGTTCCGCCAGACGAAGGAACGTGACAGCTTGCCGGAACGCGCCAATGAACACGAAACCGGCTCGGTGGCGACGACGTTGATCGCCATGGGCGGCCTTTTCGGTTGTCTCGGGACGTCGGAGCTTGGCAATGACCCGTGGCCGTTGTTCCTGTCCATGGCGTTCCTCGTCGTGTTGCTGATCGGCTCCGCGTTGCGCCGCGACTGGTCGTGGCTTGTTGTGGCCGGCCTGGGCGCGTCGGCGGCACTGGCGACGATATGGCATTTCAACTACTTCCATGACACGGACATCGCAGTGGTGATGCCGATCTACGCGGCGTTCTATCTGGCGTTCCTTGTATTGCCATTCGCACTGCCGGGAGTGCTCGTGCCGACGTGGCCTCAGCGGCTTTGGCCGTGGCTTGCGTCAGGGCTGAGCGGGCCGTTGTTCTTTCTCGTGCTTTACAAGGCGTTTGTTGCGACCTGTGGCACGAGCTACGTCGGTGTGCTGCCGGTAGCGATGGCGGGCCTGTCGGTCGCGGTGCTGGCACAGGTGATGAAACGCTTCACCACGGAGGAGACGGCGATGCAGCAGGCGCGGCTCCGGAATATCGCACTCTTCGCTGCGGTCGCGCTCGGCTTCGTCAGCATCGCGATTCCGCTCCAACTCGACAAGCAATGGATCACCCTCGGCTGGGCGTTGGAGGGTGCGGCGGTGTGGTGGCTCTATCGGCGCGTGCCGCATCCGGGCTTGAAGTATTTTGGCGCGGTGCTGTTTGCGGTCGTGGCCGCCCGATTGCTGGTGAACCCGGAGGTGTTGCGTTACGAGGAGCGTGGCTGGCCGATCCTCAACTGGATATTCTATACCTATGGCGTCGCAGCGGTCTGTTTTGTTGTGGGCGCCCGATGGCTTCAATCGGTCGAAGTTGAGCGCATGACTGACCAAGAACGCGCCTTCTTCTACGGCGGCAAGCTGGGTCTCGCGCCGGTCGTTGGATTTCTCGGCCTTCTTCTCATCTTTGCGCTGATCAATCTCGAAATCGCCGACTATTATTCCGTCGGCCGTTATCTCGAATTCCAGTGGGATCGCCGCTACGACCGCGATCTCACAACGTCGGTGGCGTGGGGCCTCTATGCGCTGGTGCTGCTGGTGATTGGCATGTGGCGGCAAATCAAGCCGCTGCGGTTCATCTCGCTCGGTTTTATGTTGCTGACCATCGGCAAGGTCTTCCTCTACGACCTGTCGAGTCTCACCGGCCTGCATCGCATCCTGTCGTTCTTCGGTCTGGCCGTCGCGCTCATTGCGGTGTCGCTGCTCTATCAACGGTTCGTGTTCCGAAAGGAGCCCAAGTCATGAATACCCGAGTTTCTGCGCTGTTGGCTGCGTGTACTTTGCTGTCCATGTCATTGCCCGCCAGCGCCGACATCACTGACCTCGACGAGGCCCGTAGCGGCTGGAAATTTCGCCGCAGCGTCACTGTCATTGCTGGCGGCCAGACGGCCGCATTTGCCGCTTTACCGTTGCCGCCGGAGGTCGCCGCCGCCGCGCAACCGGACTTGCGTGACCTGCGGCTTATCGGCGCCGATGGCCGCGAGACGCCGTTTGTCGTGGACCGGAAGACCGACCGGAAAGCGGCTCGCCACTGGGACGGTGACCTGACTGACACGCGCTCGGACAAGAAGCTTCGCACCGTCTGGACCGTGGATTTCCGGGAGTCTCGACGCTTCGACACGATCGAACTGCGGATTGACGACCGGGACTTCGCCAAGCGATTTCGTGTCGAGGCGTCCGACGACTCCACCGGCTGGCGCGAATTGATCGCCGACGCCGGCATCTTCGACCGGCAATGGAATTTTCGCGTCCACCACACCGTCATCCGGCTGCCGTCACCGCAGACCGCGCGTTACTTGCGGCTCACCACCGATGACCAGCGGTCCGCGCCGATCTCCATCCGTGGCGTGACAGCCCGCATCGTGCGCGACGTGGCCGGCGAACGCTGGAGCCGGCGCGCCGACATCGGGCAGTCATCCGACGAAAGAACCCTGCGCCGTTACCGGCTCGGCTTGCCGCCAGGCTTGCCGATCGAAAGGGTTGAGATCGAATCGGACGACCCCGCATTCTCACGCCGTGTGGCGCTGATGGAAGAACGGGAAGTGAGCGGTCGGCAGACGCGAGTCCGGCTCGGCGGTGGCGAGATTTATCGCCTTAAACTCGAAGACGACGGACTGAGCGGCGAGGCTCTTTGGTTTCCCGTGAACACGCCGCGAAGCGGCAGACTGGTGCTGGAGATGCAGAACAATGACAGCCCGCCGCTGCGCAACCTGCGCGTGACGGTCAGCGGTGTTGCTTCGCGTGTGTTATTTCCCGTTGTTGCCGCCGCCGGGCCGTGGACGCTCTACTACGGAAACACGGCGACCCGCGCAGCGGTTTATGACCTGGAAATGCTCAAGACGCAGCTTGGCCTCAATCCGCGATTCATCACCGCCGAGCTTGGTTCGGAAACGCCCAATTCGCGCTACCGTCCCGTGCCACCAATGCAGTTCGTCGCCTCGCACGGTGCGCCGCTGGAGGCGCGGCAATGGAAGATGACACGGGCGTTGACGCTGCCGAAGGTCGAAGACATCTACACCGTCACGCTCGCGGCGGCTGATCTGGCGGTGCTGCGGCCCGACCTTGGCGACCTGCGCGTTGTGAGCGGTTCGGGCCGGCAGATTCCGTTCATCCTCGAAGCCAACGCGGCCGAGGCGGAAGTCGCATTGCGCATCGAACCGGATACGCGGCCGGCCAAGCGCAGTCAGCGTGGCGCGGTCAGCCGTTATCGGATCACGTCCACCGATGTGAACGACAAGCCGATGACGCTGCCGCTGCAACAATTGCGCCTCACCGTCGCGGAGGCGTTTTTTTCCCGTCCCGCGACGCTGACGGTGCCTTCGCGCGACCCGCGGCATGGCGACCACGTGCTTTTCTCCGGCGATCTGTCGAGACAAGCCGGACAACGCGGGCCGGTCCAACTCAATCTGGACGCCGATCGCCACAACACGTTGTTTCTTCAGATCGAGGAAGGCGACAACGCGCCGCTTACCATCGAGAAGGTCTGCGCGATCGTCCGGGTGCCACGGGTTGTGTTCAAGCTGAAGTCCGATGAGGACAACTGCCGTTTGCTGCTCGGCAATGAGCGGGCGCAGTCGCCGCGCTACGATATCCAGAGCCTGCGCCGCGAGGTGCTCGCGTACTCCGCCGTGCCGGCTTCGCTCGCATCGCTTGAACCGAACCCCGCGCACCGTCGCAGCGCGGCGGATTATTTCCAGAGCGCGCCGCCGACGCTGGCGCTTTGGGGCGTGTTGCTTGTGGCCGTCGTTGGATTACTCGTGCTCACGGTGCGGCTGTTGAAGAAGACGCCGGTGTAGGGAAAATCGTTGCCTGCAACTCTTTCCTCGCGTCCCGGCGCGGAGTCCTTATGATGAGACTCCGCTTATGGATGTCATTCAACGCAACGCCACCAAGTCATTCATCACCAAGGACGGCTCGGAGATCCGCGAGCTGATGGCTTACCGCAACTCCTGCATTCGGAACTTGAGCCTCGCCGAGGCGATTCTGCCACCGGGCAGTGTCACGCAGGAGCATTATCATGCCGGCACCGATGAGGTTTACTACATCCTTCAGGGCCGGGGCCTGATGCGAGTGGGAGATGAGGAGCGCGCCGTCGGACCGCTCGACGCCATCGCCATCCCGGCAGGCCAGCGCCACAGCATCACCAACACCGGCAGCGAACCCTTGGTGTTTCTCTGTTGCTGCGCGCCCGCTTACGAGCACGACACGACTGTGATGACCGGCTGACGGCCCGATCAGCGGCCCAGCGACCGGAAAAACTCGCTCAGCGCCGCGCGATAGATGCTCTCGCACGCGGCGAAGCCGTTGTTGTGGTCGCCGCGAAGCTCCACCATTTTCTTCGGT
>Ga0265297_10011643_pt1 | contig 10725 bp, 9 predicted proteins | sample Munlanlwell13791_FD_192502 | JGI IMG/M metagenome (GOLD analysis project Ga0265297, IMG submission 192502) | Leachate microbial communities from a municipal landfill in Southern Ontario, Canada - Leachate well 137-91 | ecosystem: Engineered > Solid waste > Landfill > Unclassified | place...
CTTGATTGAAAAATAAATCCGCGCCGCTTGCAAAGCGACACAAGTTTCTCCATGAGATCCTGCTGCAACTGCTGCATATATCTTCCTTTTTAAATTTTCACTATCTTAACATAACGATTTTACGAAATCAAGATAAATGGTATCTCTACATATAGTGTTTAGCGTATAGCGATTAGCGGTTAGTTTCATTCCCTAAACGCTATACGCTAGCCGCTATACGCTATTTACAAAGTTACACAACCTTCTCCATGGCCTTTATAAAATCGAGGGTCTTGAGCCGCCTCTCGATATGGTAATCTAAAAATCTTCTCAGAAGCCCTTCGAGCTCTCGCCCTACCCTCTCCGCGACTTTCACATTCGCCGCTTTTTCGAACGGCACGGCGCGAACGTATTCCATGAACTTTATAGTCCCAGGTAAGAGCCGGCAGGCAAGTTTATCGGAAGAAGCGCATTTGGGACAGATGAGCCCTCCATGCCGCAAGCTGAACCGTGCATCAGCGCCGGGGACCGAAGCGCACCCCACACACTGCTCGAGGGTCGGCATTATACCGAGATAGTCCAGAAGTTTTATTTCAAATATCCTGGCGACCCTGCGCGGGCTCGCGCTTCCCGATAATAGCTTAAGGCTGTTCAATAAAAGGGCGAAGACATCTTCGTTCTTATCGGAAAGCTGAGTGACCGAGTCCAAAAGCTCTGCCATATAAGTGGCATATGAGAGCCTAGTCAGAGACTCTCTTACAGGATTGAAAAATTCCACCAAGTCGCACTGGGAGATTGTAAAAAATTCCGTCCGCTTACGCTCGTAGAAGACCACTTCATCGTGGGCAAAAAGCTCGAAACTCCCGCCGGAGCAAATCGGGCGTTGACCCCGCACGCCGCGCACTATGCCCTTGATCTTCCCAAAGCCTTTTGTATAAAATGTCAGGATGAGGCTCGTCTCTCTTAAGTCCTGGCGCCTTAACAAAATGCCTTCTGATTTTTGTATTCCCATTTGTGCGGATAGATAGAGGTGTATTTATTTAAATATATAATAATTGAAATGCCAATGCGGTCACCAGAATGCCCAATAGGCTTCCCGCCAAAACTTCCCATATGTTATGTATGCCTTCCCTCACCCTTTGACGCGCTATAAGAAAAGCCATAAAGAAAGAAAGTATGATAATGATAGAGCTATTTGTTAAAAAGGATATCGCAGTCCAAGTAGAAAATGCCACGGCGGCATGGCCGGACGGCATACCTCCCCGCAAGGGCGTCCCTTTGCGCGAAAAGATCTTGACCAGCACGGTAATGCCGGCAACGAGTATAAGAGATATGAAAGTGACGTGCCAAGGCGACTGCCTTAGCTTCATCATCGCGAGCGCCAGGCTGAACGATACGCGCTGCGAAAATAGCATGTACCCCACCACGGTTGCGTTTATTGCCGATATGAGGACCGCGCCGGCAGAGACGTCTTTTATTATGCGGGCGATCGGATGGATCTCGCTCTTCACAAGGTCCACGATATGCTCAACAGCCGTATTGAACATTTCGGAAACAAGCACGAACGTGATCGTCATGCAGAGCGCTATAAGTTCCTGCGAATTAAAGTTCAGATAGATGCCGAAGGTGATGACCAGAAGGGCTATTAAAAAATGGGCGCGCATATTGCGCTCGGTCCTCAAGACATGCACAAAACCTTCTACAGCGGCATTAAAGCTTTTGACAAACCTTTTATCCTGCATAAGCACCTCAATATCTCTTCCTGTTTTCTTGACATCCGCCCGGCCTCTTTAGCTGTAAGGTCATCGTATCCGAAAAGATGCAGAATACCGTGCGTCACATATAAGAGCGCTTCCATCTGAAATGTATTCCCGAACTTCCCGGCGCTCCTCGACGCTGTATCCAGGGATACGAATATCTCTCCCAAAAATCTTTTGGAACCGAATTCGCGGCGGTCGATCTTAAAACTCAAGACATCGGTTGGGTGATCTTGGCCCAGATGCTTCTCGTTCAATACCCTTATCTGCTTGTCGCTTAGAAAGACTATGCTGATGTCGGCAACGGCGTCTTTTTTGATATGCTTCATAACGCGCCGGACATAATTCACTATATAACGGCCGTCCACCTTATAAGACTTGTTTAGGTTCTGCGCATTTACCACTTACGGTTCCTTCTGCCTGTCGTACGCCTTTATTATCTCCTGAACAAGTTCGTGTCTGACGACGTCCTCGCCGCGCAAATAGACAAACTCTATGCCTTCGATGTCTTTTAGCACCCTGCGGACCTGGTCAAGCCCTGAGACCTTATGACTCGGCAGGTCGCTCTGCGTTATGTCGCCGGTTATGACCGTCTTAGAATCAAAACCTAAACGGGTAAGAAACATCTTCATCTGTTCCGGGGTGGAATTCTGCGCCTCGTCCATTATAACAAAAGAATCGTTAAGTGTCCTGCCGCGCATATACGCGAGCGGGGCCACTTCTATAATGCCGCGCTCGGCACAATCTTTTATCTTATCGACTTCCATCATGTCATATAGCGCATCATACAGAGGACGCAGATAAGGAGAGACTTTATCGTTCAGGTCGCCCGGAAGATATCCCAGGCTTTCACCGGCTTCAACAGCCGGCCGCGTTAATATTATACGGCTCACCAACTGTTTCTTAAGGGCATTTACGGCCATCGCCATGGCCAGATACGTTTTACCCGTGCCGGCGGGCCCTATGCAGAAGACGATGTCATTCTTGCGTATTGCGTCAACATACTCTTTCTGCCCCTTGGATCTTGGCGTTATATATAACCGCTTGGAAGAGACTTCTATCCTATCGAGGTATATACTGTGGACATCTTTCGCTCCGCCGGAGCGCACAACTTTTATGGCGTACAAAAGCTCATGCCGCCGTATCAAGGCGCCGCTGCGGATGGTAATGAGCAGCTCTTCTATGAGGTCCGAGGCCTGGGTAAGCTGAACCTGCTCACCCTCTATCCTCAACAGATCCCCTTTGTATCTTATCGAAACCTTCAATTCCTTTTCGATAAGTTTTATGTTTCCATCATGGGTGCCGAAAAGAGCCCTGGCCTCATCATTATTTTTAAGCTTGACCGATCTTTCCATCGTTAGCGGACCCATTATTTAATAGGAACGACGTGTCTAAAAGACTACCTCAGGCGGCATCCTTTGCTGTCTGAGGATTCCTGACCCGTATGCTGAGCTCTGTCAGCTGCTTCTCATCCACGCTCGACGGCGCGTTCGTCATAGGACAGAAAGCCTTCTGCGTCTTGGGAAACGCGATGACGTCTCTGATAGATTCGCATCCGACAAAAAGAGTAAGCAGGCGATCGAGACCGAATGCCACCCCGCCGTGCGGAGGAGCTCCATAGCGGAACGCGTCCAGTAAAAATCCGAATCTCATCCGGGCCTGCTCTTCTTCAATGCCTATGGTCTTAAATATAAGCTCCTGCAGCTTCCGCTGATGTATCCTTATGCTGCCGGAACCTATCTCGATACCGTTTATCACAAGATCGTAAGACCTGGACCGGATCTTCTCAAGAGACTGGCCTGATTCAAGAAGACCGATATCGTCCGGATGGACGGATGTGAACGGATGGTGCTCGGACTCCCATCGTTTCTCCTCTTCATTATATTTAAGTAGAGGAAAATCCACTACCCACAAGAAATCGAACCTCTTCTCATCGATAAGGTTCAATCTTTTACCCAATAATTTTCTAAGGTTTGACATCGAGTCATATGCTACCTTCTCTTTATCGGCAACTATGAATATCATGTCGCCGTCTTGAGCCTCGATCTTCTCTTTGATGGCGGCTAGCTCTTCTTTGGAAAAGAACTTGTCGATCTGAGATACCAGTACACCGTTCTCCACCTTAAAATTGGCCAGCCCTTTGGCGCCATAGGTTTTCACAAATTCTATCAATTCGTCCACCTGGCCGCGCGAATAGGAGCCGCAGCCCTTGGCGCAAATGGCGACGATGCGGCCGCCGGACTTCACCACACCCTGGAATATTTTAAATTGGCAATCCCGCACCAGCGCGCTTATCTCCTTAAGCTCCAGGCCGAATCTGGTATCGGGCTTGTCGCATCCGAAACGCTCCATGGCCTGCGAATGCTTGATGCGCGGGAATGGCGTCTTAAGATCGATGCCGACGGACTCTTTAAAAAGCTTCTTCATGAGGCCTTCGGAGATTTCGTATATATCCTCCTCGGTCACAAATGACATTTCGATATCGAACTGCGTGAACTCCGGCTGGCGGTCCGCCCTCAAGTCCTCATCCCTGAAACATTTAGCTATCTGAAAGTATCTGTCCATAGACGATACCATCAGTATCTGTTTAAATAACTGGGGCGACTGCGGAAGGGCGTAAAACATGCCGGGATTAACTCTGGAAGGCACGAGATAGTCTCTGGCGCCTTCGGGTGTAGACTTGGTAAGTATAGGGGTCTCGACCTCTACGAAATTCTTAGTATCAAAATAGTCCCTGGCGAGCTTGCAGACCTTATGCCGCAACCTTAGGCTGTTCTGCATTACCGGACGCCTGAGGTCGAGATACCGGTATTTCAGCCGCATCTCTTCGGTAACGGACAGGTTGTCTAAAACCTCGAAGGGTGGCGTCATCGCTTCGTTCAGGATCTCGAGCTTTCTGGCACGCACCTCGATCAAACCTGTTGACAGTTTCAGGTTGTCGGTGCCGGAGGGACGGCGCTCTACCGACCCCTCGACAAGCACAACGAATTCCGCGCGAAGGCCTTCCGCTTTTTTATGAAGGGCCGCGTCAGGCTGCGGGTTAAAAACTATCTGGGTAAGCCCGTAACCGTCCCGTAGATCTATAAAAATTATATTGCCGTGGTCCCGTCTGCTGGATACCCACCCGCACAGGCTGACCGTCCCGCCTATCTGTTTATCATTCAATTCACCGCAAGTATGAGTACGTAACATTTTAATTTTACCTCGCTATGTATCTTCTCTTTGATCGATCCGGCTATTGCCTCAAGCTTCAGGCTGGTCTGCTCGCGTGTCTTCATATTTCTCAATAGCGCTTCACCCTTAGCCATCTCATCCTCTCCTAAAATCAATACGAATCTGGCGTTCATCCCATCGGCAGCGCGCATCTGGGCCTTGAGGGACTTGGCCTCATAATCTATCTCGCAGGATAACCCGGCGCTCCGAAGCTCATCAAGAACCGCAAAAGCCTTGTCATATGCCTTAGCGCCTAATACGGCTAAAAATATATCAACGCCGCCTTCTGCTGCCGCCGCGGACGCTGCATCACTGCCCAGGGCCATGATCATTCTATCCGCGCCCAGAGCGAAACCGCAGGCGCCTGTCCGGGGACCGCCCATATCGCTTATAAGGGAATCGTATCTCCCGCCCGCGCCTATCGCATTCTGCGAACCCAGGCTCATCTGGACCACCTCGAAGACCGTCTTAGTGTAATAGTCCAGGCCGCGAACTATATAAGGGTCCACCGCATACCGTATCTTTAAGATATCCAAAAATTTCAGGACCTCGGCAAAATGATCGCGGCAGGACTGGCACAAAAAATCTATCTTTTTGAAGTTTTTTCTGACGGTCTGGCGGCACTTGTCATTTTTGCAATCCAGGAGCCTCAACGGATTTGTATTCACCCGCCGGCGGCAATCTTCGCACAACTGCTGCGATACGTCGCTCGAAGAGAATTCTGCTCTCAAAGCCGCAGAGAGCTTCTTCTTGTCATCATGGCAACCAAGATTATTGATGCGAAGTTCGTAGTCCTTGATGCCATTTTCGCTCAGAAGAGCCGTGAGGATTCTTATAACTTCGGCGTCAAGCGCCGGGCTGAAGGAGCCGATTGCCTCGAGCCCGATCTGATGGAACTGCCTGAGTCTGCCTGCCTGAGGCCGCTCCGCCCTGAACATAGGGCCCATATAGTATAATTTCTGGAACGGCGCGGTCTTGCATAGATTATTCTCGAGATAAGCCCTGACTATCGGAGCGGTCCCTTCGGGCCTCAATGAGATGTTGCGCTCTCCCCTATCCACAAAAGAGAACATCTCTTTATTGACTATATCCGTATCCTCTCCCACGCTCTTTACGAAAAGCGCGGTCTCCTCTATGATAGGCGTCCTTATCTCCTTGTAGCCGAACCTGCTGAAGACGCCCCGGGATACGGATTCCAGTATCTGCCATCTATAAGAGTCGCCGGGTAATATATCCTTAGTTCCCCTTATAGCCTTTATCATCTTACTTTCTTCTTCATTATCATGCCTGTTTTAAACGAAACGACCCGTCTTTCCGGAATTGGCACCGTAACACCGGTCTTTGGGTTTCTACCAATACGCGAGCGCCTCGACTTAACTTTGAATACCCCGAAGTTCCGCAATTCAACGGTCTTGCCTTCGGAAAGAGAACGGATTATAAGGTCAAGCGTCTTCTGGACGATCTTCTTTACCTCTATCTGTTTCAATCCTGTCTCTTCAGCTATCGTCAACACTATCTCTTTCTTAGTCAATGCCATATGGCCGCCTCCTGATTATATTTTCTCTAAAATCCGCTTAAAAAAAACTCCGACAGGATTGAACTGCATCATCCTTCGCTTCCTGCTCTTCAATCTCTCCAGTATATTATTCAAAAAAACGTAGGAATCCCGCCAGTCATCCTCGATCTTCTTCAGGTTCTTCTCGGAAATGAACCGAATATTGTCGATCAAGAGTATGTCGCTCACAGGATCAGAGATCCTTCCGTGGGGTGCGTATTTAAATTCCAGCATCCCGGTAAGTTCACTATACTTGGACCGCATCATGTTCTTGGTCTCAATGAACTTGACCTCATCCTCTTTAGTGATAATGCTTTTCGAGATGGCGTCAGAATAAATAGAATGGAATTTATTCCAAAATTCAATAAAAGACTTTACAGCCTTTATGTCCAACTCCATCTTTTTATCTATCATAACATTTTATTTTACAATAGGTTATGCTAACATTACAGAATACAAAAGTCAAGGAAAAGAGAATAAAATTATACTGGTTTTAGCAAATCTATCGAAGTCCGACTTCGATAGATTTGTTTCATGTTCTAAAATTGACCACATCACGGCCGAATATTTTCTCTATGTCTCTTACCAGACCTTCGTGCGGTTCCACGCCAAATGCGGCATTAAGAGACACCAGCGTCCTCTTGCCGTCCGGTTTTACGAAGTTCAGATAGACCGGAACCTGCCCCGGATATCTGCTGATCGTCTTTTTGAGCCGATCCAGCATCGCGGGGTCCAGGCCTGCGGTGACCAGGTCTATAGAGACCATCTTCGTATATTTCATCCTGACCGATTCTAGCGAAACGACATCGTTGGCAACGATCTTCGGCTGGTCTTCGCGTAAATTCAGCCGCCCCTTGACAAAAACTATCTCGTCGGTCTTTATAAGGGCGGAGACTTTGGAAAATGTGGCTGGAAAGACGAGCACCTCGACAACACCCGCCAGGTCCTCGAGAGTAACGATAGCCATCTTCTCATTGGTCTTGCGGGTCGTGGTGAACTTCACCTTCGTTATAATACCGCCGATCAGGACCTCATCGCCATCCCGCTTCACCTGCAGCTCGGAGGTAGAACAGGTGGAATATGTCTTAAGCATCTTCTCAAATCTGGCCAAAGGGTGTTTTGTAATATAAAAACCGAGCATCTCTTTTTCGTAAGCCAAGAGCTGGTTCTCCGGCCACTCGGGTATGTTCGGTATATCCTGGAACGTCTTCTTAAAATTATCCTCATCCTCAAACTTATCAAAAAAAGAGAGCTGCCCGCTCAATCTGTCCTTCTGAATATCTCCGGCCACCTCCAGCGCCTTATCTATCATCGATGACAGCTGCGACCTGAATAGGCCCAGCGAATCCAGCGCACCGCATTTTATGAGACTCTCGATGACCTTCATGTTCACCAGCCGTGAATCGACGCGTTCCGTGAATTCATAGATGGTCTTAAATCTCCCGCTCGCCTTACGCATATTTATTATCGATTCTATAGCGCCCTGCCCCACGTTCTTTACGGCCAAAAGTCCGAATCTGATAGAATCCCCGACAACGGTAAAGTTGGCGAAGCTTTCGTTTATGTCCGGGGGCAATATCTTTATACCCATCCTAAGCGATTCGTTTATATATGTGGCTATCTTGTCGAGGTTATCTTTTTCACTTGTCAGAAGGGCTGTCATGAACTCTACCGGATAGTTGGCCTTGAGATATGCCGTCCTGAAACTGATGAGGGCATAGGCCGCACTGTGGGATTTATTGAAACCGTAACCGGCAAAGTACTCTATCTGATCGAATATCTTGTCCGCCGATTTCCTGTCGATAGCATTTTTAAGGCAGCCTTCCAAAAAGAGTTTCCGCATCTGGATCATGACCTCGGGCGTCTTTTTAGCCATCGCGCGGCGCAGGTTGTCGGCTTGCCCCAGACTGAAGCCGGCGAGCCTTGATGCTATCCGCATCGCCTGTTCCTGATACAATATTACACCGTATGTCTCTTTAAGTATCGGCTCCAGGAGCGGGTGATCATACCGTATCTTGATCTCGCCATGTTTGCGCCGCATAAAATCATCCAACATACCGGACCCTATCGGTCCCGGCCGGAATAGCGCCAGGAGCGCTATTATATCTTCAAATCTTTCCGGCTTCAGCTTCTTCAGGAGATCCCTCATCCCGGAACTTTCAAGTTGGAAGACGCCTACCGATTCCGCATTTGCAAGAAGCTTGTATGTATTCTTATCCTCAAGAGATATACTGTCTATGTCCAGGACCTCGTTCTTGGTGCGCTTTATTATCTTAAGGGCTTCGCTTATCACTGTAAGCGTACGCAGTCCCAGCATATCCATCTTGAGCATACCGATCTTTTCCAAAGAGCTCATCGAATATCCGGTAGTGATCTGGCCGTCCTGGATCTTATACAAAGGGACATAGTTGATGAGCGGCTCCTCGCTGATCACCACTCCCGCCGCATGAGTTGAGGCGTGCCTCGTCAACCCCTCCAGCACGAGCGAGGTATCTATGAGCTGCGCGATTTTCGGATCGTTCTTATACAGGTTGCGCAGTTCGCTCTCCCTCTCGAGGGCTTCATTGAGGGTTATATTGAGATCGTTCGGTATCAATTTCGCAATGCGGTCAACGTCGCCATATGCCATACCGAGAGCTCTTCCCGTATCCCTGACAGCAGCCTTGGCCATCATGGTGCCGAAAGTTATTATCTGGGCGACATTGTCTTTTGAATATTTCTGCACTACATATTCTATGACCTCACCGCGCCGTTCATAACAAAAATCTATGTCCACGTCCGGCATGCTCACCCTATCCGGATTAAGAAAACGCTCAAAGAGCAGGTCGTACCGCAGAGGATCTATATTAGTTATCCCCAGGGCGTAACTCACCACGCTCCCGGCTGCGCTTCCTCGGCCCGGTCCCACCGGTATACTCTTGCTTTTGGCATAGCTCACAAAGTCCCACGCTATCAAAAAGTAACTTGTGTAACCGAAATTTTCTATCGTCTTCAGCTCATATTCGACGCGGTCCAGCACGGTCTTGTCGCCGTCCGGATAGCGCGTCTTGAGGCCGTCGTATACGAGCCCGCGCAGATATCCGCTATGCGTCTTGCCTTCGGGCACCTTATAGTTCGGTAAGTGATGTTTTTTGAAATCCAGCTCCAGGTTGCACTTCTCGGCTATCGCCATGGTATTCTTGATAGCGCTGGGTGCGATATCGCCGAACGTCCTGGACATCTGTTCTTTGGATTTTAAATAGAATTCATCCGTCTGTAGACGCATGCGGCTCGGGTCTTCCATCGTAGTTTGGGTCTGGATGCAGAGGAGCGTCTCGTGGGCCCGCGCATGCTCTTTTTCTATATAATGAACGTCGTTGGTCGCGACCATACCGATATTCATATCTTTGGCGATCTTGATTATCTCGGCATTAACTTTATTCTGTTCGGGTATCATATTATCCTGGATCTCAAGATAAAAGTTCTCCCTGCCGAATATCCCGAGATATTCATCGATCGTCTTCCTGGCGCGCTCAAGCTGATTGGTATATATGAGATGCGGGATCTCGCCTTTCAAACAGGCGGAAGTGCAGATCAGGCCGTCCTTGTATTTAGCGAGGACCTCCCGGTCTATTCGCGGCCTATAGTAGAAACCTTCGAGAAACCCTATCGAGACGAGCCTCATCAAGTTCTTATATCCGGTTTCATCTTTGGCTAAAAGTATTAAATGGAATGAGGCCTCTTGAATACCGTGGCTCGATTTTTCGAATCTGGAATCGGGCGCTATGTAAAGCTCGCTGCCGATTATCGGTTTGATGCCGTTCTTCATGGCAAGGTCGTAAAATTCTATGGCGCCGAACATGTTGCCGTGATCGGTGATGGCGCAGGCCGGCATCTTATGTTCTTTGAGTTTGGCTACGAGGCTTTCTAGCAGGCAGGCTCCGTCAAGAAGGCTGTACTGTGTGTGAAGATGAAGATGAACAAAATCGGAGTGTGTCATTGTGTGACTGCTTATATATCTGTCTTCGGCTGTCGGCCTTCAGCTATCGGCTGTCGGCTTTCAGCTGTCAACGTAAACTAAAATGAATAATTCAAACTAAGCGCTAAACGCTATCCGCTAACTTACTTCCCCATACCAACGCGCTGTGCGACCTGAAATACCTTACCTTCAGTCTGTATAGAAGGCGCTATGATAATCTCGGTCTTATGCATCTGGCTTATCGAATCTGCGCCGACATTGCC
>Ga0265297_10011644_pt1 | contig 10724 bp, 10 predicted proteins | sample Munlanlwell13791_FD_192502 | JGI IMG/M metagenome (GOLD analysis project Ga0265297, IMG submission 192502) | Leachate microbial communities from a municipal landfill in Southern Ontario, Canada - Leachate well 137-91 | ecosystem: Engineered > Solid waste > Landfill > Unclassified | place...
GCAGGATTATTTTAGGGTCCCAATAACCATGCCTTCCGGGATGGTTTCATACCTGGAAAATCTTGGTATTGAATGTAAAAAGTCCGGAGGCCATAAGATAGCGAACACTATGATTGTCAGAAGTGCAATAAGGCTTTTGATGGATCTGGATCCGGATATCAAAGGTGTAAAATCAGAGGAAGAACTCGAAAAAAGAATAAAAGAAGCTGCAAAGAAATACTAAGATCAGACAATAAGTCAAATAGTGTGACTCATTATAAAGAAATTTCATAGGTAAGATAAGCGAGCGCTGAGATGGTTTATCTTTAGAAAATTCTTTGGACATTTTGTCCATTAATTCTCCACAATATTAATATTTTTAATATACAATCAATTACTCATTTATTTTAAATTCTAATTATCTATAATAGTAGATACTATATATTATTGTTTCTTGTATCTATATAAAAGTCTTAAAAATGCAGGAGTTTGGCCGATATGCAGGTAATTAAAACTGATCTTGTCATTATAGGTGCTGGCCCGGGCGGGCTGAGTGCCGCATTATATGCAAAAAGAGCCGGGCTTGATTTTGAAATAGTAGAAAAAAATATGGCCGGAGGTCAGATAATAAATACTAGTTCTATCGAAAATTACCCGGGCTTTAAGGAAAATATAGCCGGTTATGAGCTTGCCCGGAAGCTGGTGGAACATTGCAGCAAATTTGATATCAGGGTATGGGATTATTTTCCCATAAACTCTATCGGGAAGACCAATGAGAAAAAAAAAGGAAAATCATACAGTTTCAAGTGCCAGGGAGATGAGAAACTGATAGGTGCAAATGCAATAATAATCGCTACGGGAGCAAGTCCGGATAGATTGAATGTCGAAGGGGAAGACGAATTTATTGGCAGAGGTATTTCTTTTTGCGGTACCTGTGACGGAGTTTTATACAGGGATAAAGAAGTTGCCGTGGTAGGAGGCGGAGATACTGCAATCGAAGAAGCAATTTTTCTGGCAAAGTTTGCGAAAAAAGTATATATAGTCCACAGAAGAAATGAACTTCGGGCAGCACAAATTTTAAAGGACAGGGCATTCAATAATAAAAAGATAGAGTTTTTGTGGTGTTGTATGATTGAAAAATTCCTTGGTAAGGATAAACTGGAAAGGATCTTATTGAGAAATAAAAATGAAGATAAAACATATGAAATGGAAATCGATGGTGTTTTCGAATATGTCGGATGGAAACCAAATTCGGGGCTGGTAAAAGATCTGGTAAAACTTGATGAGAGAGGTTTTATAATAACAAATTTTAAGATGGAAAGTTCCATGCCGGGAATATTTGCGATTGGCGATGTCAGAAATACGCCTCTCAGGCAGGTAGTAACCGCAGTCGCGGATGGAGCAATAGCTGCAGTTTATACTGATAGGTTTTTGTACAGTCTGGAACATCAGGAAAGCCGGTTATAGTTTTTATTTTAGACTGCATTTTTTAAGGACGGATAAATTGGAAATTGTAAGGAAAAATTCATCCGGGGAAAAAGTCACGGATATTCAGAGAAGATTGAAACTGCTTGGGTATAACCTGGGGGTAACCGATATTGACGGCATCTTTGGTACTGAAACCGAAAATGCAGCCAGAAAATTCCAACAAGACAGGGGACTTCTCGTAACAGGCGTGATTGATCATGAAACCTGGCAAGAATTAGTGGATGCAGGATATAAAATCGGTGAAAGGATGTTATATCTGAAGCATCCTCCATTCAGAGGGGATGATGTAAGAACCCTTCAGGTATGGCTTAAGACGCTTGGTTTTTATTCCTCTGACGAGAATGGAATATTTGCTGAAAAAACCCGGCAGGCACTGGTAGATTTTCAAAAAGATATGAATATTGCAGATGATGGAATAGCAGGGGAAGAAACAATCCAAAGTCTCAAGAGTCTGAAAAGGATTATAATATCAAAGGAAACTTCCCAGTTTCCTTTGATAAAAAGTCAGGATAGAAAAAAAGAACTCAGGGAAAACAAAATAATTATGGATTACAGTGAAAATATAGAGGATATGAGAAGCAGCGATAAATATTTAAATAAAAAAATTTATATCTGCAGGAGTATAGTGAATTTTTGCAGGGATATATTATCCGGACATGATATAGAGACCATGCTTTCTATTGGTACCGGCGAAAAACATAATATATTTCTGTCTGACAGAATCGAGTATGCGAATAGAAGTAAAGCCGATCTGCTGGTCAGCATCGATTTGAATTACTCGGTCGATAAAGATGCCAGTGGCTGCAGTTGTTTTTATTTTAAGGGACTTAAATCACATTCGATTGCCGGATATAGAATTGCAAATCTTATTCAGGATAGGATCACCGGTAATTTGAAAATTTTGGATTGCAGGGTCCATGGGGCAAACTATGCTATTCTCAAGGAAACAAATATGACATCGGTTCTTGTGAAACCTGCTTTTATTTCAAATCATAAAGAAAGAGAAAGATTAAAGGAATCCGATTATCAGATAAAGATTAGCGAAAATATAGTAGAAGCTATTCTGGAATATCTAAGTGACCAGTAGAATTTAAAAGAATAATGAATTGTAATTAATAGTCGATAGTTATGTATGTAATATATGATGATTTTTATCTGAAACATTCCAATGGGTCCGGCCATCCTGAAAATTCAAATAGGCTTACGGCAATCAAAGGAGCAATTGACAGATGGAGTTTAAAAAGCAGGATCGCTTTTAAAAAACCCCGCTCTGCCGCAGGTAAAGAAATTGAGATGGTCCATGATAAAGATTATATTCAAAAAATAAAAGATTTATCAGCAATGGGAAGTATTTCTTACCTGGATCCGGATACTGCAGTAACAGAATATACTTATGATTGTTCGCTTCTGGCAGCCGGAGGTTGCTTCGAGGGCCTGGATTTGATTTTTAATAGTAATAATAAATCTCATAAGTTTTTTGCAGTTATCCGTCCTCCCGGACACCATGCTTTTAAAAATTACGGAAGTGGATTTTGTATTTTTAATAATGCTGCTCTCAGTGCCAGGTATGCGCAGGCACGCTATGGCATCAAGAAAATTGCTATAATCGATTTCGATGCACATCATGGAAATGGAACACAGGATTTTTTTTATGATGACAGCAGCGTATTTTATATATCTTTCCACCAGTATCCTCATTATCCGGGAACGGGAAATTTCAGTGAGATTGGAAGGGGTAAAGGAACTGGTTTTAATATGAACTTTCCTTTTATGGATAAAACCGGGGATCCCGATTATATAATTGCATTACTGGATATAATAATCCCTGTTATGGAAAGATTTGAGCCGGAATTGTTCCTGGTAAGTGCAGGGTACGATTCGCATTATCTTGATACTCTTTCATCTCTCAATCTGGTAGAAGAATCATATTATAAGATAATGTATATCATTTCTTATTTGAGTCATAAACACTGCTCCAATAGAATCGGAATATTACTCGAAGGCGGTTATGAATATAATGCCACTGCAGAAAGTGTTCTTGAGACTATACACGGCTGCTTTGATGATGGCCTTTCAAGTATAGTAAATAAAAGCGGCCTTGAAAATGGTTTGGGAATAGACAGGGATTTTTTGACCGGAAAGGTAAAAAATAAAATGATCCTGGACAGAGTAAAAGAGATTTTTAAAGTTTAAAAAAAGAAGTGTTCAAAAAGAAATTTTACATCTTACTATTTTTACTGTTAGTGGTTATTATTATCCTGCCTGCCTGCAGAAGTTATGATGGGAAATTTGATATAGCTTATTTTTTCAAAACTGAACCCGAGAAAGCAGTTTTTGATTTTTTTCAATCTCTTGAAAATAAAGACGCAGATTATATCTATACAAATTTAATACCCGATAAAGATAAGAATAGTATAAGCAGGGAAAAATATATAAGTGAATTTGAAATCATACTTTCTGATATAGTGAGTATTAATATCGATAGGACCGTATATCTCGGGTATGAAAATGATATGAGCAAAGTGGTGGTGGAGTTTGAGGTCAATTATACAAGTGGAGAAATCAAACAATACAAGAAGTATATCTATCTGGTCGAAGAAAATGGTAAGTGGAAAATAATTTTCGAAAAAACTTTTATATAATAATTATTTTTAAAGAATAATTTATGATATTTGATATAATAAATAACTAAGATTATGATTAAAAAAATAAAAATAATTTTAATCTTGCTCCTCTGTCTGGCACTTGTCCTATCATATGCGAGCGGCTGTTTTTTAGACAATACCGATTCAGCGAAGGATAATAGTAACCGGCAGAACAGTGACGCTGAAGGGTCAGATAATAATATCAACAGCAGACTCAATGATTTAAAAAATCAAATTGTCAGTCCTCCGGTAGTTTTATCCCATAAGTCCGGAGAAATAATTTACGGCAGCGGTGAAAAGGAATTAATCTTTATAAAGGGCCTCGCGGATAGCGGTAACACTATAGAGGTTTATATAAATGGTATTTTGGAACAGAGCAGTGTAGTTGTTGACAGCAGTGGTAATTTTGAAACTTTAAATGGAGTAGTAATAAATGAAGGGCAGAATACCATAGAGTTAATATCAATAAGCCCTTCCGGAAAAGAAAGTAATCCTACGGAATTTAATTTATTTTTAAGCGTACCCCAGAAAGTCGAGTATAAAATATTCGAAAACTCCGATAATTTAAAAGAAATAGGCGATATCTACTCTTCCACGGAAAGTAATCCTTCGGTTTATATTAAGGGCAGCCATCTTCCTTCTTCCCGGATCTCTATTCAGGTTAATGATAAAATAGTGGGTGAGGTAGCAAGCACTGAACAGGGTGCATTTGAATTAGATAAAGTTGTATTAGAATCGGGTAATAATGAAATTGCTATCTGGGCAATGACCAGTGATGGATTTACAAGCGTACCGGTGTTTTCGAATCTGATAGTAACCACGGACCTTGGTGTGCCATATCCTTCCAATCTGACGGGGTATAAGCAGGGAAATGCTAATTATTTAAGCTGGAGTTCAAGTATCGATATGGATTTTGATTCGTATAAATTGGTCAGGGTAGAGGATCCCTGTGCCAATCCGGCTTATCCCGGCGATGATGTCATGTATACTTTTAACGATATAAGTGCAAGTTCCTATATTGACAGCGATATAACAAGCGGGAATTCATATTATTATACTTTATGGACCCTGGATAAGGCAGGGCACGCTATATCCAGCAATGTAGTGGCTATACCCAAACCGGTTTATTCTATTACAATCAGCAGTATTCCTACCTCGGCCAGTACAACTATTGCCAGGAGAGAATGGTTCTATCAGCCCTTTGAAATAACTAATACCGGGAATGTGACTGTCGATATCCAGCCTATGATGGTCTGGTTGAAATTGGATCCCAATACTGATGAGGAAATGGAGATCTCTCCTTTGTGGGAGGTACATATCTGGGATCCTGATAAATCTGATCAATATTATTACTCAAACGATGCTATTTATAGCACTTATATTGCGGATTGGGCAAATACCAGGGGCAGCACCGAAACTGATATGGTGACAACATGGAGTACGGATGGCATAACAAAAACTGAAACAGAGACCGAAATAATCAAAAAAACCGCGGAAGGTCCCGTCAATCAAAAAAGGATAATGACAAAGACCACAAACACTACCATAACTGTAACAGATACCTCTACCGGGGTTGTCACTGTGACCACTGCTATGGACACTGATACCCAGATAGTAGAGCCTGAAAAAATAGGGGAATTAATAACCGGTTTAAAACCAGGTGAAAAGATAATAATAGAAGTCAAGGTTCAGAACATTGCGGCTGAGAATGGCGAAAAGATAATAGTTCATTTTCATTTTGCCCCTGTGGATTGTGACGGTAACTACTATATTGATGAGATTGTTTCTACTAACGATATAACTGTGATAGGCAGCAGCAGAAATTAGATGTTTTAAAAAACTTCGTTCCTATTATATAATTTATTTTATTTTCTGATTTAAATTTTCTATGAAAGAAGAGTTTTGAGATTATGAACAAAAAAGATAAAAAAAATCATAAAGGTTTCGGCCATATGAAAAAAGATTCCGGCGATGATCAGGATACGGAACAGATGGCGGAATATAAAAGGCCTGAAAAGAAAACAGCTGAAGATTTTCCCGGAGAAGAAATAAAAAGAGAACTTGAAGTGGAAGAACTTGAAGAAGAGATAGAACTTTTAAGAAAAGAGCTGGAGAATTATAAAAAAACCGAAGAAGAACATCTGGATAGAATCAAAAGATTACAGGCGGATTATGATAATTACAGGAAAAGGACCTTAAAGGAGCATCTGGAACATATAAAGAGAGCAAATAAAGATTTAATAGAAAAACTCCTCCCTGTAATAGATAATTTTGAAATAGCACTTGAAACCGGAATAAAACTAAAAAAGGAAGAAGATGATTTCTACAGGGGCATAAAAATGATTTATGTAAATCTAATCGAACTCTTGAGGAAAGAAAATGTCAAAGTCATTGATCCGAAGGGTGAGGAGTTTAATCCGGAAGTCTGTGAAGCAGTTGCAACCGAATCTGTTGAAGGTTCCCGGGAAGGAGAAATACTGGAAGTAATAAGGAAGGGTTATATGATAGATAACTTCCTGATAAGACCTGCGGTAGTGAAAGTTTGTAAAAAAAAGTAAAAGGAGTTTAGATCTTATGCGCAAGAAAATCATTTTAGGGTGTGTCATAGGTTTTGTAGCAGTGATAATCATTATTGCAATAATCCTGGTTGCCTATGTGGTGGATTCCAGAAATAAGATGGCAACCAAAGAGATAGAAACTGAAAATGCCTGGGCACAGGTACAAAATGTGTATCAGAGGAGGCTTGATCTCGTACCAAATCTGGCAGAAAGCACCAGAGCTTATATGCAGCTGGAAAAAGATATTTTTGAGACCATAGCAGAAGCAAGAGCCGGTATACAAAATGCCGAAACACCTGCCGAACTCGAAAGTGCAAGTGAAGAAGTAAGCTCCATTATTGGTAATATCAGGGTCGTTGTCGAGGATACACCAGAACTTAAAGCAAGTGAAACAGTCCGTGATTTAATGGTTCAGTTAGAAGGAACGGAGAACAGGATCACAACCGAGAGAGGAAGATTTAATGAAGCGATCAGAGATTATAATACCTATATCAAACTCTTCCCCAGAAATATAATTGCCGGCTGGTTTGGATTCGAGGCAAAAGAATTCTTTGGGGCCCAGGAGGGAGCAGAGGTAGCTCCCGAGGTGGATCTGGAACTGGATTAAGAGGTGGGAGCGATTTTAATTAAATTTAAAAAAAGATTAGTTTTCTTTCTAATACTTTTTCTAATCTGTTTCTTTTTTTATCCGGGCTTTATTTTTCCCCAGGATGTAGATTATCCGCAATTTTCGGGTTATATAAATGATTATGTTAACCTTCTGGACTCCGGATCCAAATCCCAATTGGAGGAACTGGCCTCCAAAATAGAAAGAGAGACAGGCAGTGAGATAGCCGTGGCAATAGTAGATAGTCTGCAGGGAGTCACGGAGGAAGAATATGCGGTAGAACTTTTTGAAAAATGGGGGATAGGAAAAGAGAAAGGAGACAATGGACTCCTTATATTGATTTGCACCGAAGGTGAACCCGGGAACAGACCTTTAAAGATAGAAGTCGGATATGGCCTGGAGGGAGTAATAACGGATCTTGAAGCATCCGAAATCGTCAATGATATAATCGTCCCAAATTTTCAGGCAGATAATTTCTATACGGGTCTTTATGATGCGATTATGCTTATTGCCGGACAGATTTACGAAGAAGAAGGTCTGGGACCGCCAACTGATTCCGAAACTTCACCCGAAGTGTCATCAGGCAATATTTTTTCGGAATTTCCTTTTGGCTGGGTTTGTTGTTTCCCAATACCTTTTATATTTATCATAGTAATAGTACTTGTTAATTTCTTTAAAAAAAGATGCCCAAAGTGCAGAAAATTCAAGTTAAAGACAACAACAACTGTACTAAAGGCAGCGACTTATAAGGAATCCGGTAAAAGTCTTGTAGAAAGGTTATGTTCCAATTGCGGATATAATGATAAAAAAGAAGTGACCATACCGAAAAAGACCAGGTCGTCTACCTGGATAGGCGGAAGCGGAGGATACCGCGGCGGCGGCGGGTCTTCGGGCGGAGGAGGCTTCGGCGGTTTTGGCGGGGGATCTTCCGGAGGCGGCGGTGCCAGTGGAAGATGGTAATGCAGATGAGAAGCGTCTGGACTGCCTGGGCCGTGAGAAAGATGTCCCGCGATCTTCAAATAAAGGTAAAAAGTATAAATAAGTAATAATTTTTAGTGGACAAATTTTAGCGCTGTTGTACAATATTCTTTTAAAGAAGGGGCTTGTGCCCTATTTTTTTTGATTAAAATAAGAAACATTTGTAAAGATAAAAAATGGTGTTTTTATGTATAAAATCATAAAAAAAGAAAAGCTGACAGAAGATATAGACAGGTTCTATATCGAAGCTCCGCTGATAGCAGAAAAGGCAAAACCGGGACAGTTCGTAGTTATAAGGGTAAACGAGGAAGGAGAGAGAATTCCTCTGACTATCGCAGATTATGATCGGAAAAATGGAATAATCAGCATAGTATCTATGAGAGTGGGCAAGACCACCGCTCTGATTTCCGGTTTAAAGCAGGGTGACAGCATACAGGATGTAGTGGGTCCACTTGGGAATGCTTCCGAGATTAAAAAATTTGGCAAAGTCATCTGTATCGGTGGAGGAGTCGGTATAGCTCCCGTGTTTCCCATAACCAGGGAACTAAAAAGGGCAGGTAATTATATAATTTCAATTATTGGTGCCAGGAGCAAGGATCTTCTTATTTTAAAAGAAGAGATGAAGAATGTATCTGACGAACTATATATATGCAGTGATGATGGATCCACAGGATACCATGGTTTTGTGTCCGGTTTTTTAAAGGAGTATCTGGAAAAAGATTTATCCGGTAAAAAAGATAAAGAAACAAGTATTGCAAGAGTGATTGCTATTGGTCCGGCTCAGATGATGGCCGCTGTAGCAGAGGTCACAAGATCCTCATGCATAAAGACAATAGTATCCCTCAATTCCGTAATGGTAGATGGTACGGGCATGTGCGGAGCGTGCAGAGTGGAAGTAGACGGTAAAACCAAATTTGTATGTGTAGACGGACCTGAATTTGATGCTCACCAGGTCAATTTTAATCTTCTACTATCAAGGCAAAAAATATACTGTGACGATGAGGGTGTGTGTTTTGATCTTTATAAGCATAAATGTAAGCTGCCTCAATGATAATTAAAGAGAGTCAGTATTGATTAAAAAAGGAATTTATTCCATAAGATCGATTTAAAGATTTGAAAGATGACTGAGGAAATAAGTAAAAAAGAATTAAAAAAAGAAAAAATTCCCCGCGTGGCTATGCCCGAACAGGATCCGGAGAAGCGATCCGGTAATTTCAATGAAGTCACACTGGGTTATACGGAAGAGGATGCACTGCATGAAGCATCCAGATGTATTCAGTGTAAAAATCCTAAATGTATAAAAGGCTGCCCTGTGGAAATCGATATAAAAGAATTTATTAGATTGATCGGGGAGAAAAAATTTGATGAGGCTCTTGAAAAGATAAGGGAGAAAAACGGCCTTCCTGCAATATGCGGCAGAGTCTGTCCCCAGGAGGACCAGTGTGAAAAAGAATGCATACTGGGTATCAAAGACGACCCTGTGGCAATTGGAAGACTCGAACGGTATGTAGCGGATAGAGAAATGAAACACATAGCGGAAGGGATCAAAGAATGCGCATGGTCAGAAGTCACAAAAAAATGCACAAAGGAAAAAGTCGCAATAATAGGATCAGGTCCGGCCGGCCTTGTCTGCGCAGCCGAGCTTGCTAAAATGGGTTACCAGGCCACTATATTCGAAGCGCTGCATAAACCCGGAGGAGTTCTGGTTTACGGTATTCCCGAATTCAGGCTGCCTAAAGAAATAGTGCTAAAAGAGATAGATTACGTGAAAAGTCTTGGAGTGAAGATCGAAGTAAATATGGTAATAGGGAAGATATTTACCCTGGATGATTTATTTAAAAAAGGATTTAAGGCAATATTCATATCGACCGGAGCGGGTCTTCCTTATTTTATGGGAATCCCGGGCGAAAACCTGAATGGAGTTTACTCGGCAAATGAATATCTAACCAGATCGAATCTGATGAAGGCTTACAAATTTCCGGAGTGTGATACTCCTATAGTCAAAAGACTTCGTGCAGCAGTAATAGGAGGAGGAAACGTGGCTCTGGATTCTGCCAGAACCGCTAAAAGACTGGGAGCGAAAAAGGTATATCTTATATACAGGAGAAGTGAAGAAGAAATGCCGGCCAGAGATGAAGAAATCGAGCATGCCAGAGAAGAGGGGATTGAGTTCCAACTGCTGACTAATCCGGTTGAAATTATAGGAAAAGATGGATGGGTAAACAAAATAAGATGTATCAGAATGAAACTGGGAGAGCCTGATGATTCAGGCAGAAGAAGACCTGTGCCCATAGAGGGATCTGAATTTGAAATAGAAATTGATGTGGTGGTGATGGCTATCGGACAGGGACCAAATCCACTTCTGGCTTCTTCGGTTCCGGATCTAAATCTTACCAGATGGGGAAATATAAAAGCTGAAGCGGTGACCGGGAAAACGAATGTAAGAGGCGTTTTTGCCGGCGGAGATAT
>Ga0265297_10011645_pt1 | contig 10724 bp, 8 predicted proteins | sample Munlanlwell13791_FD_192502 | JGI IMG/M metagenome (GOLD analysis project Ga0265297, IMG submission 192502) | Leachate microbial communities from a municipal landfill in Southern Ontario, Canada - Leachate well 137-91 | ecosystem: Engineered > Solid waste > Landfill > Unclassified | place...
AATCAATGCTGCCGGACTAGGATTCGAACCTAGATGAATGGATTCAGAGTCCACTATCCTACCGTTAGATGATCCGGCAATGTTTTGCAGGCTGATTTTACAATAAACAGCCTCTTTAAACAAATCCGCGCTTCGTGTTACAATGAATTCGGTGAAAAAAATCAAATCAAAAATAGGCGGTAATATCAAGATATATTTATTGCTTGTACCGGTCGCTCTCCTTTTTGCCGTCGGCGTTGTCTACTTCTCGGGCAAAATATACTCATCCAGTGAGTTTTGCCCCTGCGGATTGGTTTCTGAAGACGCAAACGGTCAGTTTGAAGAAGGCCAAGCCGCTATTTTTAACAATTCGCCGGCAGCTTACGATGCCGCCAAGCTAAAAAATCTCTTCGCTGTTGATATTTTTTCCCAACCGGCCGTACTCGGTGCCGATATCGATGAGCGCTGGATAGAGGTTGATTTGTCCGAACAAAAGCTTTTTGCCCACAACGGCAGTCAAATTGACTACGAATTTCTGGTTTCTTCAGGCAAATGGGCGCCCACTCCCACCGGCGAATACCGGATTTGGAGTAAATTTAAGTACACCAAAATGTCCGGCGGTGACAAGGCCAAAAACACTTACTATTACCTGCCCAACGTGCCCTACACCCAGTACTACCACAAAGGTTACGGCCTCCACGGAGCCTATTGGCACAACAATTTCGGCCAGCCGATGAGCCACGGCTGTATCAACCTGGCCATTCCCGACGCTGAAAAATTATTTTATTGGACTACACCTACCCTGCCGGAGGGCAAGAATATTGCCTTCGCTTCAAAGGAGAACATCGGCACCCGGGTAATTGTTCACGATTAATTTCGCCCGTAAATCAGTCTTTAAACAGCGTTGACAATTAGCAAATGCTATGCTAGACTGCTAAACAATGGAAATATTCTCCCGTAATCTGACCGAACCAAAAGAAGAGCTGGTTATGCCGCTGGCCCCCCTGCGGGAAGGTGTCGTTTTCCCCTCCGTCGAAACAATTCTCAATTTCGGCCGACCCAAATCTATAGCGGCCGTACAAAGCGCCTTTAAGAGCAATAAACTCCTTTGTCTGTTTACCCAAAAAGACCCTCATGTTCTGGACCCGCACGAAAGCGATCTTTACCGCATCGGCGTTTTAGCCAAAGTTTCCCGTCTTACCCAGGTTGAAAGCGGTCTCCAAGCTTGGATTAAGGGCATTGAACGGGTGGAATTGGTTTCGGTAGAGGCTGGTGAGCCCTATTTGGCGGCCAAAATCAACCATCTCAAAAAGACTATGACCGAATATGATGACGAAACCCGGGTTCTGGCCAAAGTGGTCATGGAAAACTTTCAGAAGTCTATCAATATGGGCAAAGCGGTTGATGTACTCACCATCATGCACCTGATGGGTGAGAACAATCCCGAAACCCTCTCTGACCGGATTGCCTACACCCTTGAACTGGAAACCGATTCCAAACAAAAACTGCTCGAAGTTTCTGATCTGAAAGTGAAACTGAAAGCCATCAACGACTATCTCGGCAAAGAAATCTCCGTTCTGGAGTTGGAGCGGTCCATCAGCGACAAAACTCAAAAGCGGTTTGACAAATCAATGCGCGAAGCTCTTCTGCGGGAAAGAAAAAAGACCATCGAGGAAGAGCTGGGCGAACTTGCTCCCGACGAGGACAGCGACATCAAAGAATTGGGTAAAAAAATTGCCCAGGCAAAACTCCCCAAAGAAGCCAAAAAGAAAGCCCAAACTGAATTGCGCCGCCTTTCCCGGCTTAATGTAAACCATCCTGAATACGGTTACATCAGGACTTATCTGGATTGGCTGGTGGAAATGCCTTGGAATAAAAGCACCCCCAATAAAGTCAGTATTGCCAAGGCGGCCAAGGTGCTCGATCAGGACCATTACGGGCTGAACAAAATTAAGGAGCGCATCGTTGAATATCTGGCCGTTATGAAGCTGAAGGAAAAACAGGCGCACCCAATCAGGAAAGACACCGGCCGACCCATTCACGACGGCGGCCCGACTATTCTCTGTTTCATCGGTCCCCCCGGGGTAGGCAAGACATCCATCGGTAAATCGATTGCCAGGGCGCTGGGCCGCAAATTTGTCCGTATCAGCTTGGGCGGCGTTCATGACGAAGCTGAAATCCGCGGCCACCGCCGGACCTATATCGGCTCTCTTCCCGGCCGGATCATCCAGGGAATCAAAGAAGCGGGGAGCAATAATCCCGTTTTTATGCTTGATGAAATTGACAAAATCGGCTCTGATTTTCGCGGTGATCCCTCATCGGCTCTATTGGAAACCCTTGATCCGGAGCAGAACGACACTTTCTCCGACCACTATCTGGAGGTGCCTTTTGATCTTTCCAAGGTCATGTTTATCACCACCGGCAACATGCTCGATACCGTCCCGCCCGCCCTGCGTGACCGGATGGAGGTAATCCGTTTTGCCGGTTATACCGAGGAAGAAAAATTTCATATCGCCAAAAAATATCTTTGGGCCAAACAGCTTCATGCCAACGGGCTGGACCGCCATCCCGTCAAAATCAGCGACACCGCCCTTTATGAAGTCATCCGTTGCTACACCCGTGAGGCCGGTGTCCGCGAGCTGGAGCGAAATTTAGCCACTATTTGCCGTAAAATTGCCCGCCGCATTGCCGACTCACCCAACAAAGCCAAAAAGTCGTCCGTCCCCAAACAGATAGATACCAGTCAAGTGCGCCGCTATCTGGGCGTCAAAAAGTACACTCAAGCTATGGCCGAAAAGAAAAACGACATCGGTACTGCCACCGGTCTTGCTTATACCCAAGCCGGGGGCGATATCCTCACCATCGAAGTTGCCCTGATGCCCGGCAAGGGGGCGCTTATCCTCACCGGCAAACTCGGCAAGGTCATGCAGGAATCTGCCCGGGCCGCCCTTTCCTATGTCCGCAGTTCCTGGAATGAATTGGGCTTGACCAAAGACTTTTACAAAAATACCGATATTCACATCCATGTTCCCGAAGGCGCTGTTCCCAAAGACGGCCCTTCCGCCGGTGTCACCATGGCCGCCGCCCTGGTTTCCGCTTTCACCCGCCAGTCAACCCGTTCGGACGTGGGTATGACCGGGGAAATTACTTTGCGCGGCCGTGTTTTGGAAATCGGCGGTGTTAAAGAAAAAGTTCTGGCCGCCCACCGCGCCGGTCTGAAAACGGTAATTATGCCCAAGGAAAACAAAAAAGACCTTGAGGAAATTCCCGCCAAAGTCAAAAAGGATTTGAAATTCATTTTTGCCGACAAACTGCCCGACGTCTTAAAAGTAGCCATCGAGAGTGGTAAAAAGCCGGTCACCACCCGCAGAAAAACGCCTTTCGTTACCCCGCCCCCGCCAATCGTTTACGCTTAGTGTTTACCGATTTTCCTTGCGTGCAAGGTCATATAATAGCGGCGGGCAAAGCGGTGGGCTTCGTCGCGTACTGCCTGCAGTAATCTCAGTTCCGCTTTATCCCTCGCCAGTTTTAGCGACCTCCAGCTCTTAATCGTCTCCGTCGTAATTTTTGGAATTATGATCGTCTCTGCCTTTTTGGCCAATCCCAAGAGCGCAATTTGCCCAGCTAAGTTTTTACTTCTGATCGCCTCAAAAGCGGCGCCTACCTGTCCCTTACCGCCGTCAATCAAAATCAACTGCGGATAAAGCCATTCCCGGTGCCCCAGCCTTCGGCCGACGACCTCTTTTATCCCGGCTATGTCGTTTTGTCCCGCCGTCTGCCTAATCTTAAATTTGCGGTACTCACCCTTTTCCGGTCGGCCGTCAATGAAAACCGCCATTGAACCGACGATAATGTCTTTACCCAAATTGGAGATATCATAACCTTCCACCCTTTTCATGGTTATCGGGTCTATCTCCTGAAATTTCACCAGCAATTTTCTCAATCCGGTCAAGGCCAGCCCCGGATCGGCCGTATCTGTCGGTACCGATCTCCAGCCGGTGGTAACGTATGCGAGCGCCGTAATCTGTCTTTTTAATCTAGATGCTTCCTCAAAATTCAATTCTTCCGCCGCCCGCCCCATTTTTTTCTCCAATATTTTAATTAATCTGGTCGTTTTTCCGGCCAAAATCTGCCGGATCAAGGTAATCGTCTTGCTGTATTCCGGCACTTCCTTAAAACAGGTTCCCGGACAGAGATTGATTTGGTAGTCCAAACAGGGTTTACCGGCCATGACTTTACAGCCGGTGCGGTAGGGGAATATCCGGCGGATGGTTTTCAAAACCATTCTTACCTCGCCGGCGGAAGGGAAGGGGCCGTACCAGTCAAGTAAATTTGTTTCAATTTCTACCCGCCTGATCGGCCAAATCCGGGGACACTCTTCTTTGCTGACGGCAATGTATAGGTAGCGCTTGCCGTCTTTAAGCTGGACATTGTATTTGGGCCGATGCTCTTTGATTAATTTCGCTTCTAAAAGCAGGGCTTCAAACTCGGAATTGGCTAAAATGTAACTGGCTGATTTTATTTGGCTGACCAATTGCCGCGTCTTTGGGTCTTTAACATTTTTGTTAAAGTAGCTGGCCACCCGGTGCCTTAAACTCAACGCCTTGCCGATATAGATAATTTCCCCAGCGACGTCCTTAAAATAGTAAACACCGGGCTTGGTTGGAAAATTATTATACATACCTAGAAATCCAAATAACAAAATTCAAATATCAAATCAAACTCAAAATTCAAATGACAAAAAAAGTTTTGAATTTTAGATTTTGAAATTTATTTGACATTTGTCATTTGAGCTTTGAATTTATCTCCATTTCTTTCGCTAAATATTTCCCTGTCCATGATTTCTGGCTTTTCGCAATCTGGTCCGGTGTTCCCTGGGCCACGATCTCTCCGCCCTTTTCTCCTCCTGCCGGCCCCAGGTCGATTATCCAGTCCGTGTTTTTAATCACATCCAGATTGTGTTCGATCACGATTACCGTGCCGCCGCGGTTTACCAGCGCCCGCAGCACCGTCAGCAGTTTTTCAATATCAGCGAAATGCAGACCTGTTGTCGGCTCGTCCAGAAGATATAACGTTTGCCCGTTGCCGCTTTTGACCAGCTCCCTGGCTAACTTCAAGCGTTGCGATTCGCCTCCCGAAAGCGTCGGTGACGATTGTCCCAGGTTTAAATAATCCAGCCCGATATCCTTCATTATGTTCAACTTCTTGACGATTTTTGGGATAGGGCCGAAAAAATCCAAAGCCTCACTGATGGTCAACCCCAGCACCTGAGCAATGTTTTTTTCTTTATATTCCACTTCCAATACTTCCTGTTTGAAACGACCCCCCTTGCACTCCTCACATTCCACCCAAATATCGGGCAAAAACTGCATCTCCACCTTTATCTGCCCCTGCCCGCTGCACGCCTCGCACCGGCCGCCGTCCACATTAAAAGAAAAAAAGCCCGGCCCGAATCCCTTTAGCCTTGCCTCTTTGGTTTCCGCGAAAAGCGCTCTGATATCGGTAAAAACACCGATGTAGGTTGACGGGTTGCTTCTTGGGGTGCGCCCCACCGGCGACTGATCCACCATCAGCACCTGCTTTATCTCTTTTGTCCCTTCAATAGAACGGTACTTTCCCGGCCGTTCGGCCGAATATTCGTCGGTGATTTTCTTCAGGGCCGGAAACAGAGTGTCGTGAATCAGGGTTGACTTGCCCGACCCGGAAACACCGGTTATCGCCACCAATTTCCCTAGGGGAAAATGAACATCAATGTTTTTCAAATTATGTTCCCCGCACCCCCTCAGTACCAAATAGTTCCGATACGGAATCGGAACGTGCCTCCGATCCGGTAAAACACCCCCGGTTGCCACCTTTTTTCTGCCCGCCAGGTATTGGCCGGTCAGTGATTTCTTATTTTGTCGGATTTCAGCCGGTGTTCCTGCCGCTACCAGCTCACCGCCTTTTTGGCCCGCTTCCGGCCCGAAATCAATGATCCAATCGGCCGCCTCCAGTACCTCCCGGTCATGTTCTACCACCACCACCGTGTTGCCCAAGTCTCTTAATTTCTTCAGCGTCCCGATTAACTTTTGCGTGTCTCTTTGATGTAAACCGACCGTTGGCTCATCCAGAACATAAAGCACCCCGGTCAGTCCGGTGCCGATTTGCGAAGACAGCCTGATTCGCTGGGCTTCGCCGACTGACAAAGTCGAGGCCATCCGGTCCAACGTCAGGTAATCAACTCCTACTGCCAACAAAAACGAAAGTCTGGCGTTAACCTCTTTCAGTAGTGGTTGAGCAATTTCTGTTTCCTTTTCCGAGCCCAAAGAAGAGGACAATAATTTTGTCCAATTGTAAAGTTCCTGTAAAGAGAGTTTACACACTTCGGCAATTGAACGGTTGTCAATCGTGACCGAAAGCGACTCTTTCTTCAGCCTCGCCCCCTTACAAAGCGGGCAGGTTTCTTTTACCATCAGCTTTTCAATCTCCTCCCGGACCGTTTCCGAGGTCGTCGAGTAATATTGCCGCTCCAGCATTCCGGCCCGCCATGGCGAGGTTTTGTCCAAATCAATTTTTAGTTTCACTCCCAAGCCGTCACATTCAGGGCACGCCCCCTGGGGGGAATTAAAAGAAAAAATCCGCGGCTCGATTTCAGGCAGGGAAATATTGTCCACCGGACAGGCAAAATGCTGCGAGAAAAGATGGTCTTCCGTTTTGGCCGGATTATCGGGAATAGTGAAACCGGCATCCTTCACTTCGGCCAAAATCACCAAGCCGTTGCTGGTTTGTAAAGCAATCTCCACATCGTCCTGGATTCTTTTCTGGTACTCTTTTGGCGCAAAACCTTTTTTTGTTAGGCCGAATTTGTCCACTACCACGTCAATCGTATGCCTATTGGTTTTAATCAAACCGAAATCGCTGTCCAATTTCCTAAACTGCCCGTCCACGCGTACTTGCTCAAATCCTTTTTTTAACAGATTTTTGAAAAGCTGGGCAAACTCGCCCCTCTTATCTGCCACGACCGGGGCCAGGATCATCCACTTGCCCGCACCCTCACCAGCCAGCCCATTTTTAATTAGATCCATAATCTGGCCGCTGATGGAAACCGAAGTTTGCCGCGCAATTTCCCGCCCACATTTGGGGCAATGAGGATGGCCGATCCGCGAAAAAAGCACCCGTAAGTAATCATAAATTTCCGTTACCGTTCCCACCGTCGAGCGGGGATTGTGCGACAGACCATGCTGGTCAATTGCAATTGCCGGTGACAGCCCGGTAATCGTGTCCACTTCCGGCCGTTTCATCATCCCCAAAAACTGGCGGGCGTAAGAAGAAAGCGACTCCACATAGCGCCGCTGTCCCTCGGCATAGATCGTGTCCATTGCCAAACTGGACTTACCCGACCCCGACACTCCCGAAAGCACCACCAGTTTGTTCTTGGGAATTTTGACGGTGATATTTTTCAGATTGTGCTCCCGCGCCCCCGTCACCACAATCCAATCCTGGTTGTTTTGATTTAACATAGCAAACTACCATTCTACCATCTACCGAGGCTAAAAGTAAGACCACCCTATTGTCTAAATAGTATGTAAAGTGTATGATAAAACCATGAACCAATCCGATAAAACCGGTTTTGCCAAAGAACAAAAAACCCTTATGACTAACTGGGATAAATATAAAGGAAAAATCGTTGCCGTCAGTGGTGGTAAAGTTTTTGCGGCTACAACCGGCAAGCAGGCTCAAAAAATGATTAAAGATATCGAGAAAAAATCCGGCAAATCGCCGCTCGTTACCTATATTCCCAAAGCCGACACTTTAATTCTCAATAACGATTCCGTTCCATCGCTTCCCTGAAAACATCAGTTTTTTGACACTTTCAAAGCAGTGTTTAATCGCCGTTGCCTAACTTTTTCTTCTGCAGAAACAACGACCTAGTCCGATTGAGCCCAGGAAGAATATTCTTCTTGAAGAATTTTTGATACTTTTTCCCGTAAATCTTGAATATCTGTAGCGATTGTTTTCCATATTACCTTTGTATTGACGTAGTCATACTCGTGAATTATATAATTTCTCATCGAGACAGCCTCTCTGGTAGGAAAATCAGGATGACCCTTTACAAAACTAGGTGTTAATCTGTTTACTGCCTCACCTATAATCTCCAATCTTCTCGTTACCGCATCTTGAATACCTTAATTTTCTCAAAATCCTCCAGGCCCAACCCCTGGTTTATTCGCGAATTAAATTCGTTGCCTCCAGAATATCTTGAAGATAAACTCTATCGTCCCTTTTCGCTTTCATAAAGCGTAATCAAGTCTTTTTGTATGTATGGTTTAATTAGGTTCTTAATATCGTCTTTCAAAACCAAATCAACCTCACGGTTCAACTTTGCCTCCAAGGCCATTTTTATTCTCATGATTTCAAACAAAGATTTTGTTTCCCCAAAATCAACCAATAAATCAACATCACTTTTCGGATCAGGCTCATTACGGGCATAAGAACCAAAAAGACCCAAATAGGAAATATCATTTTCTAGGCAAAGCCGTCTAGCTGCCGCTTTATTTTGGATGAAATCCTGGATAGTCATACCCAGTTATTTTACCACAAAACACCCAAACCACCGCCCCCGCCATCAGCCCAAAATCAGCTAGATTCGAAGTTTTGATTTGAGTGCCTTCAGCATTTCGCTATCAACAAGTTTCTCTTCTTGTATCTCACCTCTTGGTTTACCCAAATCTTCATAGACTGGCGGAAGCGAAAAAAGTCTTGTAGTCGCCATATTCTCAACACCACCTGCTCCTTCAGCAAAGTCATTAATGACAATGTTTGGGTAAGCAGTCAGTACCGCCAAGCAAGTTGGCCGGCCAGCAACAAGAAAGTCTTCAATTCCAGCATGACCGCGGCCCATATTCACCCCAATCCTTGGTTTATGGCCGAATTTCTCATGGTACCACTCTGCTATAGATAACAGTTTTGCCGCACAAATAGCGTTTCTGTATTCAAGTATTATATTTTCGGGATGAGTGTGCTCTAAAACACTACCAGCTCTGTCCAAAATCCGTTGAATTGCATTTTGCCTGCCCGCTGTTAACGCATCCACTCCGACACTCGCTGATCCGAACGCAACACGTCCCGTTCCCCAAAGTGCGACCCCGCCTGCCACTCCTTTTAACAAATTTCGGCGGCTTGTCCCCTGATTGCTCTTGTTCATTAATTCGGCGCAGATTTTTACAGACAATCCACCCTCTAACGCCATCATGGCGATCATCTCTTTGTCGTGCAATGGATCCACGTCGCCGAACATCACTTTCGTACCCTGTGAAGTCAGCCTACGAAAAACCCCCTCCGTGATTCCAGGCGCCATGAGCAAGTAAAGAGGGTCGCATTCGAATGCTTCCCTTGGCATTGCCACTTCACAAAAGAGAATTTGTAAGTTGTCAGGAACCTCTGACAACCTTCGGTAATGGCACTCGTACATGGGAACGAAAGTAGCGTGCTCAGTCTTTAAGCCATCTTGGCCGATTTTGACTTCTCTAGCCATGGTTCCCCCAAAAACAGCCCCTGCTCCTGCTGTCACCGCGGCTTTGGTGCTCTTACGAAGAAAATCTCTTCGACTCACTTTTTGCCCAAGAGGGGAACCAATCGAACCCTCTTCGTGTTCACCCATGACACCAGTATATCAAACAGGCTTTATTAGTGAGCATCTAGCAGGGTCTTATAATCTCTGGCAATTATTTCCCAGTCAAACTTTGAAGCTATTAAACGCCGAAGATTACCAGCAATTTCTTTCCTTTTTCCTGGATTTTCAATTGCCCAAACGAGGCTTTTCTCTATTGCCTCTTGGTTTCTTTGCGGTATTAGCAGCCCGGTCTTTTTATCCTGGATAATTTCAGAGGTTCCGGCGTTATCGGTCGCAATGTCAAAATTTTCGCTCGCCCCCGCCTCGAGAATTGTATTTGGGAAACCTTCGTTGTGGTGGGAAGGATTTATAAAAATATCGGAAATTCCTAACAAATTACGCACTTCCTTGTAAGAAATAAATCCGGTAAGAAAAATTCTCTTTGAAAGCCTATCCCTTTTGATCATTTTTTTCAGACTATCCTCAAGTTCGCCACCCCCAGCAATAATAAAATAGGTATTATCAGGCACTTTGTTGATAATCGCCCTGATTGCCTCATAGAGATAGGTTATCCCCTTAGTCCAAATCAGCCTACCAACATAGGTGATTATTAAATCGTCGGTCTTGAAGCCCTTGCGCCCAACTTGCTCAGAAAAATATTTAGTGTCAACTCCGCCGTAAATCAAATTAGTCTTTCTTTTAAGTCCCAAGTCATTTTTCAAAAAATCACCAGCAGCTTTATTGGTAACCGTTATTAAATCGTAACGATTTAAGGCCAAACTTCCAATTGTTCTTTCTGCTACTTTGGCAATTATTTCGACGAGCTTATTCTGGTGAACAGGGTAACTGGCAACATGCTCCGTAAAAATTGATTTCGCCCCGATTAATCTGGCGTACAACCAAACCCACCAAGCGGGGTCAAAAAAAATTAGTTGCGCATTCACATAATAGTATTTATTCTTGGTTAAAAATCTGAGCTTATTAAATAAGAACCAGGGATTTGGCAGGGCAAACCGGCCAACAATAATTTGCCAACAAGGAATCCGATAGATTCTCATCCCCCGATAGTTTTCCGCATCAGGCGATTTATCCGTGTTATAACAAAGAACATCTACCTGATACTGCTTTGGATACAGTCTTATCAGCGTCGCGT
>Ga0265297_10011646_pt1 | contig 10724 bp, 5 predicted proteins | sample Munlanlwell13791_FD_192502 | JGI IMG/M metagenome (GOLD analysis project Ga0265297, IMG submission 192502) | Leachate microbial communities from a municipal landfill in Southern Ontario, Canada - Leachate well 137-91 | ecosystem: Engineered > Solid waste > Landfill > Unclassified | place...
TTCTTCTGGCTGTAGGAGAGGAAATCTAATGGCTTCCGAAAAAATTGAGCAGATCATGGGATGGATTTCTGGCTATTCTCCCGCTATAAAGGAAAACGCTTTAAGACTTCTTTTAGCTATTGAGACAGTAGACTCAAGGGCATTTCCAGATATTCTTAAATGTGATGGTCTTCCAGTCCAATTTATTTGGGAGAGCGGAGAGATGGAGCTTTCATTTGCTATAGAGCCTCTCCTTACTGATGAGCAAATGGAGCTAGTTATCTCTAGAGTCCTTTTGGATAAAGGGCTTATTCCCCCGATGGAAGAGTCTCTTATGGAAGAATGTGAACTAGATGGCGGTTCATATATGCCATTAGACTATCTAGAGGAGCTTCGGCTTACGCTAAAATCGTTTATGACCCCTCCTGTATTAGAGTCTATAAATAATCTTTGTAGGATTCTTAACTCCAAACCCGTTTCTTCAGAGGCATATGCCGGCTTGGCCAGGAAGATGCCAGATGGCTTTCAATGCAAATATGCCTTGGCTCATTTAGCCAAGTTTAAGAGAGAGAAATTGGATAAGACAATCACGCTTTTAGAAGAGTGTCTCGCGAAGATGAAAGAACTTAAGTCTGAGAGATCAGACTAGATTCCTGTACAATGCAAGTATGGATGAAGATAAGTCTATTGTTCCTACTACAACAAACCTAGCTAGTCTTGAGATAGATAAGAGTAGTCTCTGTTTATCGGCGGATGACTATTCTACTTTGACAATGTCTCCCGCCGCACAAAAAATACTTTCTTCTATAGTGTCAGCTTCTCATGTTGGTTTAGTTTCGGCGGCACCACTTACTTGCCAAGGCCCTGGAAATTGCCCTTTTGTTACTAGATGCCCAATCTATAGGGCTGATGGTAAAGATGGGCAGTACCCTATTGGTAAGCAGTGTGTTGCAGAGGCTGCCATTATCCAAGAACGATTTGTTGCCTATGCTGATGAATTAGATAGAGACGGAAAACTGGTCAACAGTATGACCTTCAGATCTCAGGTTTCGAAACTAGTAGAGTTAGATCTCTATGACTATCGTTTGAGTCTCATTCTTGGTGGGGCCGGGGGAACTTCAGATGGGTCTCTTCTAATTGAGCAAACGATTGGAATTGATAAAGCTTCCCAGGAGGAGATAAAGCAGGTTCAAGATCATCCCGCATGGAGGATGAAAGTAAAAGTTCAACAGCAAAGGATGGAGCTTTTGGACTCCATGGGCCTTACCGAGAGAAGGAAGGCGGCTATAGATGCCGCCCTCCATCGGAATAGTGAGGAGAACTTCCTATCTAAGTCGATAGAACTTCTTGAAAGGATCGCCAAGATAGAGGAAGCTATGGGGTAGGACCATAGCTAAATGCCTTTTAAGGGTTTCCTTTTCTACGATATTGAGACTCGTCTCCCGCCAGGATACGACAAACCTTTCGACGAAAGTGCCAAGAGAGCCCATCAGCCGTGGGGCTTTCAATATAAAGTAACTAGTCTCGAACCGGTTGAATCTGTTACCGAAAAGACTAGGATGCTCCTGGCTAACCCAACTAAGTTTTTATCTAACGATAAGTCTAGAGAGGCTGAATCTGGGCTCCTAAAGAAGGTTTCTCGTAAGTTCAGTCAAGACCTTGTTGGAGTTGGTTGGAACAATCAATCTTTCGACGCCCCAGTTCTGGGACATTCTTTTGGAAGAGCTAAGGTTAGTGGGGCCTTTGCCAAAACCCGACAAGTAGACCTTATGGTCGAAGCCCAAAAGGCTTTTGAAAAGATCTATGGGTTTAAGGGTGGAAGACCCTTCTCTCTTCGTGCCTTTACCAATGACTTAATAGAGGCTGTAACAGAGGGTCTGTCCGTAGAAGATAAAGCCTTTTATCTCGCTAGATGGAAGATTAGCGGAGGAAAGGGTGAAATTACCCTCCGTTCTGGCGAGAAGCTATCTGGCGAGAACTACTATAAAGCCTTAGCTGAAAAGGGAAAGGGTGGGGCTTTAAGAAGCGCTTATAAGTATAGTATCCGAGACGCTGATATCCTTCCGTTTATAGAGGCCCATACTCGTCTTGCTCATCACGCAATAGATGGCTCTGTCGAAATTAATATGCGGCTTCTGAAGAAGATGAAGAGGTATGAGCAAGCAGAAGCTGCCGTTAAAGCTTTCCCAGAGTTGTTCAATGGGTCTAATAAGAATGGCCCGAGAATTCAGCTTACTAGTGAAGAGACAACCGGTAAATCCTGGCTCTCTAAGTGGATGAGAGATGAGGGGAAGAGGGGAAAGCTTGGTCTTGTTACTGGAGATGTAGCGTGGATAGCTAACGATAGAAGAGTTGCTGGAAGTCGTTCGGGTATCGTCGCCGCGCAAATCAAGTACAGGGGTGAGTACCATCGTTTCGACTTAACCTCTCAGTCTGGCAAGTTGGGAATGTACCAACTTCAACAGAAGATGGCTTTGGAGATTGGAGATACTAGAGCTCTAAAGAATTTAGAGAAGAGAATTGCACATCTTACTTACCAGACTCCCTTCTCGGCTATTAACCCCAAGATTGCTAAAGGTCCCGCTGCGAAGATAGGTACTCGTCTAGCCCGGCGCTCTATCCTCTCTCCTGAATTGAGAGAGATTTTTAGTCTTGGCGGTGCAACTAGGAGAGAGATGCTTGCTCCTCGTTTAGAGGGAATGCGAGCAGTAGAGATAGTTCAGAACTATCTAAAAAAGAAAGAGATTCCTCTACTTAGGACTGGAGATGATGTAAGAAACTTCCTGGTAAGCAGGAAGATGAATGTTAGTGAAGCTACTAAAGCGGCAGAAGAAATTACCAATACTGGAAAACTTGGCTCATCTTTCCGTAAGGAGGGAATTGAGGGCGTCTATGTAGCTTCAAGAGAAAAATTAGCCTCTATGGGTTATAAGAAGCCTGGTCTAACTGGGGCTACGATAGCCGTACATGAGGCTCTTGAGGGACAGATTAGATCTTCTGGTGGATTAGACGAGGCTTGGAAAACTGTTTCTAGTCATACTAGCCATCGAATTTATGGCGCCGAGATGGAATTTGCGGCCATGCTCGGCCCCGATGCGGTTAGGGAGCTTTCTCTTAGAAGAGGTCGGGAGATTGCACAACTAGCTGGAAAGCTAGGGACTCCAGAGCTAAAGTCTGCTGAGAATTACCTAAGCAATCTGCCGAAGCTCTATCATCAGATCCTAACCAATCGCGGATATTCAAAAGAAGAAGTTTCTGAGTTTATCGAGCCGTTCCTACATGCTCCGATATCTGGGAAGGCTTCTTCTGTAGCCAAGGCAGCTTCTCAACCAGCAAAGTTAGGAGAGCAGGCTGCTCATACGCTAGATGCTTTAGGTCCTGAGTCTAGACTTTTTAAGTTAAGTAAGGGTATTCCACTTGCTATCGGTACTGCTATTGGGGCGGATGTTCTTCTCTCTAAAGATAAGACTGGGCCATTTTGGGGTGGGGTTGCGGCTATTGGAGCCTTAGTGGGCTCTGGCTTCCTCGCCAAGGGGATGAGCGGCGGGAGGAGGGCTGGTCTTGCAGGTGCTGCCTACCTAGTCACCAGGCTTATTGTAGGTGGCATTGCGGGTAGTATGGACGCTGGCCATGATCCGGCAATTGAGGGTCTTAACGAAAGTGGGTTTGCGGGAACTCGTTCTCTTGAAACTGACTTTGGTTCTGGTTGGAAGGGACTAGCCAGTCAGAGACAGCTTCGTTCTATTTTTGCGGGGGATCATCACATTAGTCTATTTGGGCCAGCCAGAGCCAGAGTGGGTTTAGCCAGTGCCCATAATTCAATTATAGAAGGTCTTCATGATAATGGCTTTAGTGCCGGTCTAAGGCATAGAACTACAGACTTTGGATCTGGATTCTCGCGGGCCGCTAGGACAGCAGTTCAGAAACTTGGTAAGTTCTTTGGAAGAACTACCTCTAGAGTTGGAAAGCTAAATCAGCTACCAGCAGGTACTGCTTATGCCAATCTACGTCCTACTCTCCCTGCTCCAGTTCTTCGTCAGCATCTACCTGACATTCCTCCTATACCCGACCATTTTGAGTTTGTGGCACAGGCGTTTGTTGGTAATACAAAAGAACAGGCTTTAGAGGCTTGGCAACATGCGTCTACTCGTCAATGGTGGGCTACTTATGAGCCAGTTCTGCAACGTGGGTACGGGCAGCAAGCTGAGAATCTACAGTTTGTTCAGCAGCATGGGCAAGAAGCCTTTAACTCACTATTACCAGAAGTACGAAAAGAACCTGTAATAATTAATGAGGTTTCCAGAAAGGGAAATAAGGCTCAAGAATTTAAGACAGCTGATGTTCAGGAGGCTATAAAGCAGTATGCTCATGAAAAAGGTCTTCCAATTAGTGCAACTAATAGTATGGGAGATTACAGGCCGGCTCCGGTTCCTATTAGTCGATATAGTCAGCCAGAGTTGTATGGTCCATCTGATCCTAATTGGCAGTGGCAAAATCGGGCCTATAACAAGACGGTAGTCTTTGCCAAAGATAATCCCTCTTTCGTCCAGAATGTGTTGCTCGGTCAAGCAAGTACCCTTTCGACTAATCCTCAGCTTTTGGGTGGATCGGGTCGGGCAGCTGCTGATGCTGGACAGGTCGTTATTTCACGCCCGCGGAACGCTAATGCCGAACTAGCCAGACGAGTCGATCCTACCGCAAAGACATTGGCTCAGGCCGCTCCAGAGAAAGTAATTCCAAAGACAATAGAAGCTCGTCCATTTGAACCTCATGTTCCTAAGACTATTTTTACGGGCGAACCTCTTCAGATACAAGAAGACCGAATTGTTTCTGAGATGCAAGCTATTGGAAACGATTTGGATCGTCTATCTCAGAAGATAGGTCGAGTTAAGAGACAGATCTCTCCTCGTCCAAAAGTACCAAAGACACTAGTTGACGTTCAGAGATCTACCGGTTCATCAGTTGGCACTATGGCCTCTGCTTCTCCACGTCCGGCGCAGGAGATAGCCCCGGCTCCAGTAGTTGTAGCGGCTAAGGCCGTTGTTAAACCACTTGATAAGATTAGTGGTCAACAAGCTAAAGCTCATAACCCAAGCGTTATTCCTGGTACTCCCAAGAATCCAGTTTCTGGTGCGGGCGAACCGGTAAATGATGCTAAGTCATGGCTTAAAGCTCATAGGATGGGGGTCGGAATTACACTTGGAGGTTTAACTGCTGCTGGATTAGTAGCTACTGGCTGGAGTAGAGCTAGAGCAGATGAACATGACTATGCCTATTCGTCTCCTCATGGAGCCTTATACAGAAGAAGCCACCCACGAGCCCTAGAAGGCTTTAAGGGTGGCGGTATGAACGAAAGTCGGAGGAGGGAATACTCTGACTTCGGTACTGGACGTGATGCGGTTAGAAGTATGGCCCAGGCTCTTAAAGCAGTCAACGGCTCTGCTCGTAAACTTGGTAAGCGAGCTTTCCAGAAGTTCCTAGCAGAGCCAGAGTTTCAAGAAGCTCTTAGGACAGGAGAGATAATAGGCAAGCGCGGAGAGGGAGGCTTCGGTTCTGTTTATGAGATGAAGCAGGTTTATAAAGGTCATACTTTTAAGTATGGCGCAAAAGTCTATGACGACGCTTCTTCTTTAGAAGAAGAGGTTCGTTTTGCAAAGAAACTGCAAGATACTTATACCCCAACAATTTACGGTAAGGGAGAAACGACAACAATTGGTCGTCGGCCTGGTGATAAGCCGGGAAGTGTTGTTTTCATGGAACTTATCGAGGGCGAGACTGTTGAGCAAAAGATAGCAAAAGGTGAGTTCACTAAAAAAGCAGCCAAGAGTTTAAAGCAGGGAATGGTAGAGGCTCACAAGCAAGGGCTTGTTCACGGAGATCCCAATATCAAAAACTTTCTAGTAAACCAGTTTGACGAGACGATTATCATCGACGCTATGCCTACATCTTCTAAACTTCCGGGCTTAGGTGGAAAAACAGGTCACTACGCTAATGAAGTTGGAAGAGTGGCTGATGACTTATCGGTTGAGATGATACTTGGTCATTCGTCCGGTCAGGATATTGAGGCCTTAAAGCTTTCTACATTTGGAGCGGGGCAAGCGGTCCCTGGTATTATGCAAATGGCAAAGGACCCAAATAAATTTCAAAAGTGGGGAACAACCCTGGCAAGAGGTCAAAAGTGGGGGTCATCATTTAAAGAAGTTATGTCTAGAGTTTCTTCTCAAACAAGAGAGGCTATCAGGAGAAGTACACCAGAAGCTTTTGATATAGCTGAGGATATCGCCGCGAAAGAGCATTTATATAAAAAGCCAATTTCGGCAGGCGCTCCTCCAGTTTTAAAGAAGGGTGTGGGACAGGGAGATCTGCCTGATTTGGCTAATCTGAAGAATGATCTCTTTATAGCAGAAAAAACTAGGGCTCAGGAGGCCAGTAACTATGCCCAAAGTGTAAACCTAAAAAGTCGAGCCAGGGAGCGACTACATCAGGCCGCAGTCGAAAGCCAACACATGAAAACTCATCGGTCTGGTCAGATGTCACAGGGAGTTTCTCCGGTTATAGATAATAACTATCTTGTAACTCCAAGAAGATAGTCTTAACTAGCCTTGATACAATTATTTATATATCCTATATCTAAGTACGGAGAGATTAAATGGCGTCAGTTAAAGGAGTGGGGACTAGGTTTCTCGATTGGGCCGCGGGAAAAGTTGGTCCTCTTGTCGATAAGTACAAAGGAGCTTCTCCAGGGTCTTTAGCTTTAGGGGTAGCTCGTGGAGCTCTGGGGTTCGCGGTTTCTCATCCAGCAGCTATGATGGCCGGAGCTGGAGCTATTGGTGGATACGCAACAACCGGAGATGCGGCTGGCGGCTTGGCTGGTGCTGGCATAGGTCTTTTTGCCGGGAGAAAGGGCTGGGGAAGAAACAATTCTTCTTTTGCAAGGAGGATGGCTAAGGAGTCAGTTTATTCGGCTCAGTTAGCAGTCGCTTCTCCTGAAGGTCGCAAGTGGATGAGAGAGGGCGTTGCCACTGCTAGAAAGGCTCACCCAAAAATAACCAGAGGAGAGGCCTTCAAGCGATTCGCTACTTGGCAGGGACGAATGGCTGGAGTTGATGTTGGCAGACAGTGGTCCCTCCAACAGGCCGGTCACGTTAAGGGCTGGAGCCGAGGGCTCAAGATGGCTACCGTAGCTGGGGTTGCTGGTATTGCTGCTGGTGGAACTAAGATGGCTTGGGGCATTGGAACAGATGTTTTTGGTAGTCGTAAAACTGGAAATTCTTATGGAGCCGAGCGCACTAGTGGTTATGGAGCCTCTTTTAGTGGAATGGGTAATGGGATTGTTGGTGGCTACTAATGCCTGAGTCGGTCCTACCAGTCGGAGCAACTGCCGAAGAGGCTGCCGCCTCCAATAACTGGGAGGCTATTCGTGGAAGAATTGGCAGCTGGGGGGATAGTGCTGGGCGAAAAGCTTTTGGAATAGAAGAAGGCTCTTCTTGGAGAGAACACTTTTCCAGTAATTCAAGACAGAAACGCTTAATAGGTGGTAAGTTTCTGACCAGGGCTGGGGCGGGTGGTACCTGGAGGGGAATCGGTAAAGGGGCTGGGCAGGGAGCATTAAGCTCATTTCTTCCATATAGTATGCCGATTCCTGGAGGGATGCAGGGTAGTACAAAGGGAATCATGTCAATGCTTCCCAAGTCTCTTCGTGGAGCAGTGAGCACTGCTGGTCGTTATGCTCTTAAGTGGCTAGGTCCGGCTATGCTCGCGTATCGGTTAAAAACCGAGACTGGTGGCTATGGCGCTCTTGGGGGAATGGAGAAGGCCGTTAGGATTACTGGAGAGGAAATAATCTGGGGTGCTACGGCCGGAGCCGGGGCAGCGATTGGTACCGTTCTTGGCGGTCCTCTTGGTATGATTGCAGGAGCTGCTGTTGGTATGGGTTTGGGATATGTTGGGACCAAGGCCTGGAACTTTGGTCTTGACGTAGCAGAGGCTCCAATCCGTATGGCAACGAGAGGGTGGAATGCTCTTGAGGCCAAGGGTCGTCAAGCAAAGAGGTTAGAGTTAGGTGGAAGAGTATCTTTGGGTAATACCACCAGTGCCGCCGCAACAATGAGGCAGAGAGCCATTGGAGAGATCTATCGTTCTGGTATCAACCAAAGAAGTATTCTTGGCCGAGAAGCAAATTACATGCATACTCGATAGTACATCAACCTACATCATTCCCATCATAACCACAGTGGTGTGATACACTTTCTCTTATGAGTATAGATGCTTCGACTATTTTTTCTGGCCGTGTGGGGATTCCAAAGAACTTACATCCAGCTTGTAAAGCTTGTATAGATAATGCCCGCGAAAAATATAATGGCTTTATGTCGGACGAGGGTACTTATCACAAAGACGGTTTTGCGGTAAATTGCCCATATATCCCTCACGACGAAAAGTATCTTCCTAATAAGTTTAAGTCTCAGATGTCTCCCGAAGAATGGGAATTAATGAATAGTCTTAAGTCCCCCCTCTTATGGGGAGAAGCTAATCTAGTAGATCCAGATAATGGTAAACAGTGGAAAGCCTGGGATTATCAGAGGGCTCCTCTTCTTTGTGCAAGCCCGCGAAAGTGCTACCGATTTGGCAGAAGAACTGGTAAATGTAGGACCCGAGATTCCGATATAACTCTTGCTGATGGATCAGTTAATAAGATGGGAGATTTGGTGGGTCATACATTTTTGGTATGGTCTATAGATCCTAATACTTTTAAATATACGAAAGTGGCTGCAACGGCTTTTGAGAATGGGGATCAACCCTGTATTAGGGTTGGAACAAAGTACGGTCATATAATCGAATGTACTCGAAATCACCCTTTTCTAACTTGTGATGGTTGGGTTTCTGTCGAAACTGGCTTGTCTATAGGTAATAGAATTGCGACACCAATTACAAACCCAAACATTGGGAGTGAGGTCTTTGATAAAAGGCTACTTTCTCTTCTTGGATATCTTCTTGGAGACGGCAGTTTTTATGATGGATCTAGTTTGGATATTAGATTTACGGTTTCCATAGAAAGAGAGGATGTTCTACAGCATTTTTTGTCTCTGCTAAATGGAACATATCGTATTAACAAAAAAGTTCATAATAATTGTAACTGTATAGCTCTTCACATGGATAACGACATTGTGTCTCTTATCCAAGAGCTTGGGCTTAGGGGGAAAAACTCTCACACCAAATTTATTCCCTCTTTCGTTTTCAGGCTTAATCCGGAATGCATTATAGAGTTTTTACGCCCGTTATTTACAACAGATGGCTGGTCAGATAACAGAGGGAATATCGGATACTGTTCGGCATCAAAAGAGTTGGCAACTGGTGTTAAACGGCTTCTTTCAAGACTGGGAATTGTTTCGTCTATAAGGGTTAAAACTATAAAGAGCGGAAGGTATTCTGGAAACCAGTATTATACTGTAGACATATGTAACTATTCTGAAACAAAAAAGTTTGAGGAGATTGTTGGTCTTAAGTATAAGGGCTATAAGTATTCTACTTCTTCAGATAGAAATTCTTATAACTCTCAACTGCGATCAATGCCAAGAGAGTTTTCGTTTAAGTTCGCAAAGAAGTTAAGAAGGGTTGTCAACACTGTAAAACAACGGAATTCTTTTGGTTACATTAGGGAAGACCGTGCCGTTGGAAGAGAAGTTCTTACTAAATGGGCAGAAGATCGCCCAGAATATTTTAAAGATGAGCTAACGCTTCTTAATTCTGATCTCTATTGGGACGAGATTGTTTCTATTGAGGATATAGGGATAGTCCCTACGGTTGGATTAAGCGTTCCGGGAACGGAAAATTACGTAAGTGATGTGGTAGAGCATAACAGTACGATTCTTGCTGTAGAGATTCTTTGGTATCTTTTTACTTCTGGCGGAGGGAGACTGCGTGATCCTGATACTGGTCGTATTCGTCAGAATCTAAAGGTAATGTTGCTAGCTCCTCAGAAGGTTCACGTAGATAATATCTTCCAGAGAATTAGGGCGTTCTTGGCCTTATCTCCTAAACTATCTAATGCCGTAATGGCCTCTCGTCGTGGTTCGCCCCAATACATAGGTCTAAAGAATAAAGACGGTGGAGACGGGAATGGTGTTTCCGGTTTTGCTTCTGGTGATGCGTCTGGTAGTAAAGGACTAGCGGGTCGTGGTCAGGACGCTGACTTGATTGTTCTAGACGAAGGGGCGTTCGTATCAGAAGACGTTATGATGAACGTTGTTAACCCCATTCTTTATACTCGGCCAACTACGTCGTTTATCGTTTCCTCAACTCCTTCTGGTATTTCGGGTGACTATTTCGAGAAGGTTTGTACTCGCCGACCAGACTTTGTAGAGTTCTATGTTCCGGCTTCGATGAGGCCTGACTGGGATAAGGTTAAAGATCAAGTTAGGAAAGACTTCGGCTCCTCTCAAGATGAGTGGAATAAAGAGGTTATGGCAGAGTTCTCTCCTGCTGGTATCGGTGTTTATAGAGATGATTTAGTAAAGCTCGCCCAGTCTGATTATGCTTATGGTGATATGCACCGTCACGACGGATATATCTATACTTTTGGCATCGACTGGAATAAGGAGCACGGAACGGAGATTGCTGTAGTCGCAACAGCACGTTCTGCTCCTCATGTTTCGTGGACTGCCTTTACAGAAAACATTCCTAAGGAAGAGTTTACTACTCCTGCTGGCATACAGAGAGTTGTAGAGCTTAATAGGATTTGGCGACCT
>Ga0265297_10011647_pt1 | contig 10724 bp, 9 predicted proteins | sample Munlanlwell13791_FD_192502 | JGI IMG/M metagenome (GOLD analysis project Ga0265297, IMG submission 192502) | Leachate microbial communities from a municipal landfill in Southern Ontario, Canada - Leachate well 137-91 | ecosystem: Engineered > Solid waste > Landfill > Unclassified | place...
CAAATTTGCGGCTCTCTTTTTTGCCAGAATAATTGCTTTCTGGATTTTGATAATGATAGGACCCTTCGCTTTCGCTGGTCAAGCTTTCTCAACATTAAAAGGCGGGCCAGCCTTAAAGCTTTGGGCAATAATGGAAGATTTCTATAAAACTTGGTGGGATGAATTACTAGGCTGGACTTTCACTGGAATCTTTGGAGCCATGTTTTTATATTTTGCTGGCATGGTTGCCAATTCGTTATTGTTCGCAGAAAAAGATTTATTCTACGCCGCTGGGTTAGGAAAAATAATTTCTGTTACTGCTTCACAACTCTTACCTTTTATTATTCCCATCATCATTATGAACATGGGAGTTAAATATTCTCTCAAATGGGGATCAGAAACTGCCAAAGGAATTTCAGAAATGGCTGGCAATGTTTATAAAGGCGGACTGGCATTGGCAGGAGGCGCAGTTTTGGCTGGAGGATCAAAACTTTTGGGAAGTAAAGGAATACAGGGAGCTCTTGGAAAAGCTCAAGAATTTGGAGCCAAACAAGCTGCTGGATCAAAAACCAAATTGGGACAATGGCTTGGTCATACTATCAATAGAAGCGCCACATCATTGCGAACTATTGGCTTAGAAGAGCAAGATAGAGTCAAGACTAAAAAAGAAGGAATGGCCGAAGCTAGATATGCTAGAACTGCCAAAGCTGGTAAAGGAGCAGCCTTGGCTGATGCCGTTCCAAGAACTAAAGAAGAAAAGAAAGCTTGGGGCAAAGCCTTAACAGAAAATTATCAAAAGGGATTCTTAGACAAAGGGAAGGACTTATCAGAAAAAGATCAAAGAAAATATGTGGAAGGCGCTTTGGCTATGGGTGACGACGGAGAAAAAGAATTGCTTAAATTATACAAATCTAACCCCTTGTTGGCTGACGGAAAAATAAGAGATAGCGATGCTGTCAATAATAATTTAAAAACAAGAGTTGCCAGCGCAATTGACTCATCAGGCTTTAAAAATGCTGGCCAGCCTCGTCTAGAAGAACTATCTCAACTAATCAAAAATTCTACTCCCAATGCCAAAACGGGCGATAGTCTTGTTGCCAAGCTAATGAAATATAATCCATTCAGCGCTGAGAATCTAACCAAAGATGCTAAAGATATTGAAAAAGATTTAAACGAAATGGGGCTTACTTCTTCGCAAAAGAAGGCTGTTACTAATGCCATGAAAAATTTCATTGGCAATATGGGAGATATCACCGCCAAAGCTACTCAAAAAGCCCTCACTCCAGAAATGGTTTTGGGTATGGATCGAAAAGCTTTCTTAAGTCCAGAAACTTTAAAAAATATTGCTGGTTCGCGCAATAACAATACAATTTTTGCAGCCATGTCCAGAGGAGGAGCCAATTATTCCACAGACCTTTTAGCTGCTTTGAAAAATGATCCTAAAAGATACAAAGAAGTGGCTGACGCCATTAATACAAACTCAATTCAAGATGCTTCTGAAGATTTGCTCGGCACTGGGGCTTTCAAAGATTTGTTAAGATCAAGCAAGAATAGCGGAGCAATGATTGCTGCTATGGAAAAAATGGGTAGCCCTTATGCTACAGAATTACTATCTGGAATTACAGATCCCTTAAAAAGACAAGAATTGTCTCGCGCTCTCTCAGCCGACAATATGGCCAAAATGTCAGACATGTTAATGGACAATCCTGAAATGCAAAAAGTTATAATGGATGCTCGTTCAGGAATTTCAGCCCAAGCAATGAACAGAAGGGGAGCTATTTGGACAAAAGATTTCATGTCCTCAATGAACAACGAACAGCTCAAGAATTTCTATGGTGGACTTGATCAAAATACTGTTAGAGACTTTAATGATGAGATAATCCAAATGCCAGGATTCCAAGAAAATATGATTTATATGTCTAAGGATCAAGCATTTAAGGCAACAACCAAGAGACTAGGAGATGAATTCATCGGCAAGGTAGACAACATTATTTCTACAGACGCGGGCCGAGCTGGCTTAGCCGATGCTAACCCCGAAGCGTTCAAGATCTATTCCACTCCCGAAGCTATTTATGGCGGACATGAATTAAAACAAAGCCCTAGTTCTGCTCCTTTAGATACTCCTAAGGCTATTAATAAATACGTTAAAACTCTTAGAGCAACAGTAGCTCAACAGACCAAGAATTATGCTAGGCAACAAAACCAACAAAAACCACCCAATAATCCAACAATATAAAATATGGCTGATGAAAAATTACAAAAACATAATAATCTGCCAGAGCCAATAAAAGATTTATTGGCTTCCCAACAAGAAGCAGAAATCTTAGAAATTATTTGCGAGAAATATAAGATTGAAAATAATTTCCGCGAGATTCAAAAAAATATCGCTGCGCTTTTGTACAAAGACATAACTCTGGCTGATTTTAAGCGTAATATTATTGCCATAGTAGGGGATAGCGCTGGAGGCAATTTAATTTTCGATGAAATAGACCAGCAAATCTTAGCTCCAGTCAAAACATATCTAACTTCCGATCAAACCCAAGCTGCCACTCCTATAACTAACGATCAAATAAAAGACAGCATTGTTCAAGCTATTGTCAAAAGAAAAGCCGCTAAAGTAGCAGAGCAACAAGGAGACTCTTACCGAGAACCAATAAATTAAAATGAGATATTTTGTCCCACAAATAAAACACGAGACAACCATCGGCGGATTAAACATTTCCCAACTCTTTTTTTTAGTGGGCGGGTTTGCCATAGCTGCTCTCATTTTCTTTAATCTACAATCAACTTTGACTTGGACTGGAGTTTTAATCGCTGATCTAGTTGTGGGCATGATTACTTTAATTTTGACTTTTGGCAAAGTTAATGATATCCCTTTTCCAGTTTTCTTAGGGAAAGTAATAACCTATTATTTCGCCCCTCCAATATATCTTTGGAAAAGAAAGCCCACAGAGACCAAGCCAATCATAACTCACCAAGTGGCTATAAAACCCAAAATTGAAAAAATAGAGAAATATTCAATTTCTCAAAAAAAGAGCCGACTGCAAAGAATATTAAATCAACAATTCTAATTTAAAAATGGACCAAGCATCACAAAAAGCAACCCAAGATTTTTTGCCCATCGAAGAAATCCGAGACGATATTTTGATAATGAAAGATAAAAGTTTAAGAGGCATTATGGTTTTATCTTCTTTAAACTTTGCGCTTAAGTCTGGCGAAGAGCAAGAGGCCACCATTTTTCAATTTCAAAATTTCTTGAATTCATTGGATTTCCCTTGCCAAATAGTGGTCCAATCAAGAAGATTAAATATGACTGGCTATTTAGAAAAATTAAACACCCTAGCAATCCAGCAAACCAACCCGCTTTTGAAAGTCCAAACTCAGGAATATAAAAAATTCATTGAAGAATTAGTTAGTGGCGGGAACATAATGACTAAAAATTTCTTTGTTGTCATTTCTTTTTATTTGACCGAACTGATAGGAACAACTACCCAACAAAAAATAGCTGCTCCGATGAATGAAGAAAACTTCCAAAGAGCCAAGCATCAAATATTCCAAAGAATGGAGTTCGTGGCTCTAGGGCTACAAAGATGCGGACTAAAAGTTACTGCCTTAAAAACAGTTGAATTAATAGAGCTTTTTTGGAGTTTGTACCACCCCAAGCAAGCTGAACAGGGTTATTACCCAGAAATACCGCCCGATTTACTTAAATAAATATGATTAATTTGCCATTTTTCAAAAAAAAGGAAAAATATTCTTCACCAGAGCTTTTTCAAACCGCTCCCATAACGGCAATTGATATAATTGCCCCCTCTACTATTGAGGTTAAATCCAATTATATTAATATTGAAAATCGTTTAGCTAGAACTTATTTTGTTTTTAATTATCCCAGATATTTAAATGTTGGTTGGCTGGCTCCGATTATCAATATGGATATTCCAGCCGATATTTCTTTATTCATTGATCCTGTTGACACTGGAGTAATTATTAAACAATTACGAGACAGAGTAACTGAAGTAGAGGCTGATTTAATGGATAGGGAACAAAAGGGTTTAATACGCGACCCCAAATTAGAAACTGCTTTTCAAGATTTAGAAGTCTTGCGTGATAGTTTGCAAACTGGACAAGAAAGAATGTTTAATTTTGGATTATATATTACTGTTTATGCCGAGTCTGAATCTGAATTAAATCAAATTGAATCCTCACTAAGAGCTATTTTAGAAGCCAGATTAAACTACATTAGAGCCGCTTATTACCAACAAAGAGAAGGATTTATAACAACCTCTCCTTGCTGTTCTGACAAAATAGCCAATTACACATCGCTAAATACTGGATCGTTATCAACATCTTTTCCATTTATTTCCTTTGATTTAAGCTCCAATGACGGGATTCTTTATGGAATTAATAAACACAATAATTCTTTGGTAATCTTTGATCGATATGAATTACCCAATGCTAATTCAGTTATCTTCGCCAGCGCTGGTTCTGGTAAATCTTATTTTCAAAAACTAGAGATACTAAGATATTTAATGTTAGGTGTTGATGTCATTGTTATTGATCCAGAAAATGAATACAAAATGTTGTCTGACGCTGTCGGCGGATCATTCTTTAATATTTCCTTAGCTTCCAATGATAGAATCAATCCTTTTGATTTACCGCCAGTAAGCGAAGACGAAAAACCCGAGGATGTTCTGCGTTCCAATATTATTAATTTAGTCGGACTATTAAGATTAATGTTGGGCGGGTTAACTCCTGAAGAAGACGCAATTTTGGACACTGCTCTTACAGAAACTTACGCCGCTAAAGATATAACTGTAAATAGCGATCCCAAAACCTGGCCTGAAAAAACTCCGTTAATGTCTGACCTAGAATCTGTTTTGGGTGGGATGCAAGGCGCTCAATCTTTAATGGAAAGAATTACTAAATTCAGCAAGGGCACATCATCTAGTTTCTTTAACCAAATGTCAAATGTTTCTTTAAATAATCATTTAGTAGTTTTTGGCATTCGCGATATGGAAGATTCTCTTAGGCCAATTGCTATGTATATGGTTATGAAATATGTCTGGAATACTGTTAAGGCTGAATTAAAGAAAAGAATCTTAGTGGTTGATGAGGCTTGGTGGTTTATGCAGAATCCTGACAGCGCCTCTTTCCTTTTTGGCATCGTTAAACGCGCCAGAAAATATTGGTTAGGCGTGAGCACAATTACTCAAGATGTGGAAGACTTCATGAAATCAGAATATGGAAAACCAATTATTACCAACTCAGCCCTAACTTTCTTAATGAAACAATCTCCTGTCGCCATTGGAACTGTTCAATCATCTTTTAATTTAACTGACGAAGAAAAATACATGCTCCTAGAAGCTAGCGTGGGGGAGGGAATATTTTTTGCTGGACAAAAGCATATTGCTTTAAGAGTGGTCGGTTCTTATGCTGAGCATCGCTTTATCACAACATCTCCCGAAGAGGTTCAAAAAATGATTCTGGAAAGAAAAAAATAAAAATGTTTGCCAAGCGTTTAGCCATTTTTGCAATCATATTTTTAGCATTAGCAGGCAATGCTTGGGCTAAGCTTCAGCTTGACTATCCAAAACTTGGCTCTAATCTTACTATTAATGAAACAACAACCTTCCCCGAATTGGTCGCTTATTTATTTCAATTTTCTATTTATTTAGCAGCCGTTATTGTCTTTGTTTCTGTTATCATCGGTGGATTAAAATGGATAGACTCAGCTGGATCAGCCAGTAAAATATTAGACGCCAAAGACCAGATTCTTTCTTCTTTTTTAGGCTTAATAATTTTGCTCTCTGCCTGGCTTACTCTTAATGTCATCTCTCCCAACATGACTGTTTTATCATTAAGCGTTAAGCCACTGAATGATGTAGAAATAAACCCGCCCAAAGATGCCCCTTCAACTCAATCATCCTATTTGGTTTTACCAGTTGGCCAAGTATTAGAAAAATATATTTACGGAAAAGAAGCTTTAAAAGCAATGGCTACCAATGATGTTGAGGCAGTAGCGAATACTTCGGATAGTTTAGATAAAGTCCTTGATTTAATGCAAGAATTGCGAAATGTGGCCAACGCTTGCCAATGCGGGCAATCAAGCTGCTCAACTAATTGCCCTTGTTCTGGTTCTTGCTCTAACGCCCAATGCGATAAACAAAAAATAGCTCAATTATCCAAGCAGCTACAAGATGAAATAAAAATTGCCCGTCAAGAAATGGACAAGTTCGCTTATCCAGTTATTTTGCAAAAAGACTTACAAAAAATGGGCACGATCATGAGTTTAGCCCAAGACAAAAATGTCGACGGATATTATACTTTTTTAGGCGCCCGCAACATGATCGAAGGAACTAAATCCACTCTTCTAACAGACACCCAGCCTTTTACTAATTGGGATTCTCTCTGGAGATCAAACCCAGCTGATCCATTAACTTTTTATGTTAACAAAAACGACAACCGCGATGTAATAAAAAGAACTCAGAATGAAAATTTAATAATGGTGGATATTCCTGAAAACGAAAATGCTCCAGATTTAGAATTCCAAAAAGGAGATGGCAAAATTGCTCTATTCAAACAATGGGATCAGAGATGGGGGAATTGCTGGAGAGGGGGAGATTGTTCTACTTGCGCCATGAAAAGAAGCGGGTGCGCTGACACTTCTTTAACCATGATTATTAATTATTGGTATAACAATAATGCTAATGTAAAACAGCTTTGGGAAAATTTAGTTTTAACTAGCAATGTGCCAGGAAATGCTTGGTCAACTAACGGCGCCAATTGTCGCAACAACCCCAATAATGCCGAGCCTGATCCCTACAAGGTTCTTTATTTCATGAATCAAATGAACGTAAATACTTCTGGCGGTGGGTGGGATGAAGACAATTTGGCCAGTATGCTTTCTAAAATCGGACTAAAATATGTTCCTTTAGGAAATATCAGCCTAGAAAAAGCTAAAAATTTTTTTGATAATGGAGCTGGATTAGTTCTTTATTGCAAATATTATAAACGCGACGCCAGAACCTGTAATGGTCCAACTGGGTGCAACCACTATATTGTCCCAGTTGATTATAATGACCAATCTCAATCTGTCAAAATTAATGATCCAGGATGGGACGTTGATTACCTAAGTTATGATACTTACAGATATTATGAATGTGGGGGAACTAATCAATATGGAGAAAAATCTTTTTTAATTTATCCCAGCCAACCATGAAAAAAACGATTATTACAATTTTATTAATGATGGCCCAGATCGCTTTTGCCAAAGAAACTACTGAGGTTGATGTTTATAGCCATATGCCAGTAGGGGATGCCATGCATCAGTCAATCCAATTCATGCAAAACAAAAACGAAGGATTAGCTGATTCTGCTTTAGCTGCTGAGTCTGTCTTAAAACTAGCCGAACAATTCTTGCAAACTTTAAACACTTGCAAAGACACCAACTCTTGTCAGCCAAGTTGCCAACAATATTATGATGCTGATAATAATTGCAAATGCGCTAGCCAATCTTGTTCTCCAAGTCAACTTTGCGACATGGTAAAAATTGACGACTTATTAGACAAAGCCAAGCAAGCAAAAAATAATTTTGGACAAGTCAAAACCATGCACTTAGATACTATTAGCCAAGAAATAGTAGTGCCTGATTACTTGCAAAAACTAGCTGGCACAGATTATACCAATTTACCCAAAAGTAAGCTTTACACAGATTACAACCAATTCTATAAAGACTATAATGAATTCATAGCTCCGATTACTGGCAGACACTTGCCAGTTCCATATTTCTTCGGAAAACAATTCAAAATTCCCATAATAGAATTAATCAAAAGACAAGCTGATTTTGCCAGAGTAGGATTCGCTAATTGCGAAACTCCTATGAACAACGATGACGATATTGATAAATTGAATCAAGGCGATGCAGTCTTAAAATATCCAGCCCGTGTTGATTACGCGCTAGAGTCAGGACTCGGTTTACCCATAGAAGAAGATGAGAATAATTTAAATTATTATTGCGTTGGCATGAAAGGCTTCTATACTCCTCCTAAAAAATAATATGATTAACAAAAATATAATCAAAAAAATACTTTTAGTTTTAGTCGTTATTTTCGCTGGCGTTGTTATAGCCAAAACAACTTTAGCTGTAACTCAATTTCAGGTTAATTACCCTCAATTTGAAGGAGTTCAGCCCATGAAGTCAGGAAAAACCGTGGCTTTACCAGCTTTTGTCAATTATGTCTTAAGGCTATGCTTAGCGGTTTGCGCTTTTTTAATTTTTGGGATAATGGTTTGGGCTGGCTATGAATACATAACTTCTTCTGGCGATCCCTCTAAAAATTCTGATTCCAAAGCTCGCATAATTCAAGCCTTTTTGGGAATACTTATTTTATTGGGCGCATTTTTGATTTTAAATACCATAAATCCACAATTAACAAAACTACGATTAGATACTAATACTTCTGGAGTAATAGTGCAGGGAACAGGCGAAGAAACAATGTTAGTGCCTGTAGCTGTTGAAAATATGGGAGAGAAAAAAACCCATATTGCTGATTCCCAAGGGAACCTAACCCAGGTCGCCTTTGTCCCTGATTTAATAAAAATTCCTATTGCCTACAAAGCATCAATAGAAATTACTCTTTATTCAGCTCCTAATTTTTCTCAGACATCAGCAGTAAAAACAATAAAAGAAACTGATTGGGCTTGCGATGCTAAAATTTGTTCCACCCCTTATCCAGCTCAATTTGCCAAAGGGTCAATGACTGTTCTTTGGCTTATTCCTGGAGTCTTTATTTACAAAGACGGGATCATCCCATACAGATTGGGCGTTGATGTTTCTGATGTAAATGATTTAAACGATTTTCGCGATTTAGCTGGTGTGGTTGATTCTGTTAAAATTTACAATGATGAAAACAGCCAATGGGGCGCCTTGGCTTTTGAAAGCACAAACCATAATGGAGCTGGCATGTTATATTTGCCTCCAGCTACTCCTGGTTGGTCTGAATTACAAAAAGTAGGAGATATCAGATCATTACAAATCTTCAATGTCAAAAAAAGTAGTAAACCTACCGCTCAGCTTTTTTACAACCCAGAATTCGACCCAACTGCCCCCTGCGACACTCCTGCCGCCGCTATAGACAACCTAAGTCGAATTCAGCTAGATAAAATAGTTTGTGGAGGACTGGATAATTTTGTCTATTCACTAAAAACTGGCGGAGGCTGGGTAATTTTAATGGCCGTTAACCCGATAAGCATCCTTAGCAATTCAGAAAGAACTAATTATTATTTAGCTTATCTTGCTAAAGTTAGCTCATCTCTAAAACCTGGCGCTCAACCTTTTGCTTTAGCTGAATTGTTCAAAGCCAACGATCCTAATTTAGACGATAACACAGAAATCGGCCAATGCATTTGCAATGGCCGATTCGCGGGAATATTTTGGTGTGTTAACTGGCAGTCCTGCGCCGATAGAGTCTTTAGGTTCTATAGACAATAATTTTATTGTTTGAGCTTTATAACCACTCTTCTGTCCTCTCCTTGTCCAATACTCTCTGTAATAATATCTTCTCTCCCAACTAGTTCCATATGAACAATCCTTCTTTCATAGGCTGAAAGGGGAGGGAGTTCTGTGGGAAATTTAGTTTTAGACACCTCGTCAGCTATGTCTTTAGCCATGCCTTTAATATATTTCAAGCGGTGTTCTTTATAATCATTAACATCTAAATCAACATATAGTTGCTCTTTGGATGTTTTTTGGATTATCTTATTTAAAACAGATTGGATGTCTAACAATATCTCTCCATTAGTGCCGATTAAAAATTTAGCTTCGGGCGCGTTAATTTTGACAAAATAAGTATTGTCTTTAAATTCCAAAACTCTGACTGAAACATCAAAGCCGAACTTAACAAAAAAGTCTTGGATTATTTCTTGTATTTGATCATTGTCCATCATGGCTTTCTTTTTTCTTTTGAATTATTTGTTGTTGAGCGATTGTCCAAATAGATGTGGCCAGAAAATACACCCCGATAACTGCTGGCAATGCTGTCAAAACTATGGCCAAAAATATAGGGGAAAAATAGGCCATTGATTGCTGCATCACAGATTGACTGTCTTTGGTCTTGGGCGTTTTGCCCATAGTCATTTTTATCTGGATAAACTGCAAAATACCAACAATTATTGCCATCCAAAGGGCTGGCTTGCTCAAATCTATTATTCCTAAAAATAAATAATTAATGACTTCTGGCTGGTGAACAAATGGGTAAAATTTAGCGATAGCTATGCTTTGTCCATTTTTTACAGCGGCTGATAATTGAGTTAAAACTTGATAAATAGCGATAAGAATGGGTATTTGAATAAATAAAGCCCAGATACCAAAAAAAGGATTGATCTTTGATTCTTGGAAAATCAACATTGTTTGTTTGGCCTGTTCTTCTTTATCGTCTTTATATTTCTTTTGAATCTCGTCTATCTTAGGTTGCATTTCTTGCAAGGCTTTTTGAGATCTCAAAGCCTTCATATCAATGGGCAATAAAAGCGCTTTAACGATCATGGTCAGCAAAATTACAGCCAAGCCCATGTCATGCGCTGGCATCAACTGATATAAAAACATCAGCAAATTAAAAACTGGCTCAAACAATATTGTATTATACAGGTTTGTTAAAAACATTTTTCTCTAAAAGTTTTAAATTTAAAATCACTTCTTCTCTAATCTTCTGGCTTTCAATCTTTCGGGCTATAACAGGGGAGGGGAG
>Ga0265297_10011648_pt1 | contig 10723 bp, 13 predicted proteins | sample Munlanlwell13791_FD_192502 | JGI IMG/M metagenome (GOLD analysis project Ga0265297, IMG submission 192502) | Leachate microbial communities from a municipal landfill in Southern Ontario, Canada - Leachate well 137-91 | ecosystem: Engineered > Solid waste > Landfill > Unclassified | place...
GAAGAAGGGATGGAGATAATAACAGATTCGCCAAAAATCAAACGTGCTAGAAAAGCTAATTTGGAATTGATTATTTCTCAGCACAGAGAAGAATGTGGAGATTGTATTTATGGTTTAGGTTGCGAATTGAAAGAAATGGCTGAAAAATACGAAGCTGATTATAAAAAGTTTGAAGACAGAAGAAAAGATTTCCCTGTTTATCAATTTGGGCCATCCCTAATTTTTGACAGTTCCAAATGTATTAATTGTCGAAACTGCGTGGAAGTTTGTGATAAGCAAGGCGTGGGATTTCTAGATTTGGAAGAAAAAGATAATATTTGGGAAGTGATTCCATCAAAAGATTCTAAAAAAGATTGTATTTATTGTGGCCAGTGTTTAGTGCATTGTCCGGTGGGTGCTTTTGAGGCCGTGGGAGAATATGAAGATGTTGGTGAAGTTTTAAATAAAAAAGAAAAAGATGAAATTATTATAGTACAATTTGCTCCGGCTGTGCGCGTGGCGATTGGAGAGGAATTTGGGATGGAACCGGGAGAAAATTGTACGGAAAAGATTTCTGCTGGATTAAAACAATTAGGAGTGGATTATGTTTTTGATGTTTGTGTGGGTGCTGATTTTACAACTATGGCTGAGGTGGAAGAGTGTGTACAATGTATTGTGGAAAATAAAAATCTTCCGGTTTTGACTTCTTGTTGTCCGGCTTGGGTAAAATATGTGGAATTTTATGAACCGGATTTTGTCAAAAATTTAACTACTGCACGTTCACCCCATATAATTTTAGGCGGGGTATTGAAAACATATTGGGCTAATCAGCAAAAAATTAATCCTAAAAAAATTAAAGTGATTTCTATTATGCCGTGTGTGGCAAAAAAATATGAAATTCAAAGAAAAGAATTGGAGATTGATGGCATGAAGCCCGTAGATGAAGTATTAACCACCAGAGAATTAGCATTTTTATTTAAGAAAAATGGAATTGATTTGAAAAAAATTACTGGTATCCCTTGTGATAATCCTTTCGGTGACCCGTCTGGGGCAGGTGTTATTTATGGGGCTAGTGGGGGAGTATTGGAATCAGCCATTAGAACTGCTTATAAAAAAGTTACTGGTAAGGATTTAGAAGGACTTAATTTTGAAGCAGTGCGTGGAATGGCGGGTATTAAAAAGGCTGAAGTAGATATGGGAATTAGAAAAATAAAAATAGCCGTGTGTAATGGCGTGAGTAATGCTAAAAAGATTTTGGATGAAGTAAAAAAAGACCCCGAGGCTTATCAGTATATAGAAGTAATGGCTTGTCCTGGTGGATGTATTGGTGGCGGTGGTCAGCCGGTGCCTAATACTCCAGAAATACGCGTTAAAAGAGCTAAGGGTTTATATAATATTGATGTAAAAAAGGATATACGTAAGGCAGAAGAAAATCCAACTATTCAAAAAGTTTATAAAGAATTTTTTGAAGATAAAGAAGTTTATGAAAAGATTTGTTATACCAAATTTTCTCCGAAGAATAAAGAAAATAATTATTAGAATTTAATAACTATGGAAAGGATAAAAACTTTAACGATAAAAAAAGAAATAATTTTAACCTTAATTCAATTTACTGCTTTAATAGGAGTGGCTATGATTGCTCCGTTATTCAAGCAACAAATTATTACCGGCTCTCTTGTAAATGCCACTCTTTTTATTGCTGCTATACTTTTTGGAATTAAAGGGGCTGTATTGGTGGGTTTTCTTCCCAGTTTTATTTCTCTATCAGTAGGATTATTGCATCCATCATTAATGCCTATGATTTCTTTTATTATTATGGGTAATGCTATTATGATTATTATTTTTTGTTATTTAAAAGAGAAAAATTATTGGCTGGGTATAATTTTAGGGGCGTCTTTAAAATTTATATTTTTGTTAAGCTCTAGCACGATTATTTTTAATTTGTTTTTTCCAGAAAAAATTTCTACTGCAATAATGACTATGATGAGTTGGCCACAACTTCTAACGGCTTTATCGGGTGGTTTATTAGCTTATGTATTCTCTAAAAAAATAATTAGTCGATAAAATTTTTATTTAATAAAATAATATGCAAGGATTTATAGATTTTATTCGCAAACAAGGAGTCGTGGGATTAGCCGTTGGTTTTATTCTCGGCGGAGCTGTTTCTAAATTAGTTTCAGCTATTGTGTCGGATGTGGTTAATCCTTTAATTGGTTTAATTTTAGGTTCTGTTAATGGTTTAGCCAGTGCTTCAATAAAATTAGGAACAGCGGAGATTTTATGGGGTCATTTGGTGGCCATTTTTGTGGATTTTATTATAATAGCTTTGGTTGTATATTTATTGTTTAAAATCTTAGGATTGGAAAAATTGGATAAAAAGGAGTAGGATAGCGAAATTTACCCCGTTAGAAATTTAGAGTATGTATTATATTTATATTTTGAGAAGTAAAAAAGACAAGAAATTGTATACAGGATGTACCAATGATTTACAGAAACGCTTCATTGATCATAATAAAAATAGAGTATTATCTACGAAGGGTAGGGGTCCCTTTGAATTAATATATTACGAAGCATGTATAAATCAACAAGATTCTTATAGTCGTGAAAAATATCTTAAATCTGGAATGGGAAAGCGTTATCTAAAAAATAGATTAAAGCGTTTCTTATTTCTAACGGGGTGAATTTTAATTTTGAAGAAATTTTAAAAAATGAGCCAAAATTCCGCTTGAAGCAAGTTAAGCAGGCGGTTTTTTGTGATTTAATTGAGAGTTGGTCAGAGGCGCGTGCTTTACCAAAATCCTTGCAAGAAAAATTACAAAAAGAAATTTCTTTGGATATTAAAACAGAGGTTTTTGCTTCTGATAATGAAGAAGTAGTCAAAGCTTTGGTAATATTGGAAGATGGATTAAAAGTGGAATCTGTTTTAATGAGGCATAAAGATAGAAATACAGTTTGCGTTTCTTCTCAGGTGGGTTGTCCGTTAAATTGTTCTTTTTGCGCTACTGGTAAACTTGGTTTTAAAAGAAATTTAACCAGTGATGAAATAGCGGGGCAGATTTTGTTTTTTAATAGATATCTTAAGCATGAAAAACAGAGAGTTTCTAACGTAGTTTTTATGGGAATGGGGGAGCCATTTTTAAATTATGAAAATGTAATGGGGGCTGTTAGAATTTTAAATGATAAAGATGGTTTAAATATTGGAGTGAGAAAAATTTCTATTTCTACTGCCGGTATTGTTGAAGGTATTGAAAAATTAGCGCAGGAAAATATCGATGTTAATTTAGCCATTTCTTTGCATGCGCCTAATGATGAATTACGTCGAAGATTAATGCCCATTGCTCAAAAATATTCTATTGCCGAAATTTTAAAAGCCGTAAATGAATATATTGAACTTACCAATCGTAAGGTAATGTTTGAATATATTATGATTAAAGATGTTAATGATTCTGAGGCACATGCCGAAGAGTTAGCGAGATTGATGAATCATAAATTGTATATGGTTAATTTAATTTCATACAATATAACTGGAACTTTTAGACCTTCATCGCCAGAGCATATTAAAGAATTTAAAAAAGTCTTGGAAGATTATGGCATAGAAGTAACTCAACGTTTTAAATTAGGCAGAGGCGTGAGAGGCGCCTGTGGGCAATTAGCCGGGGAATAATTTGAAATTATATTTTTTATCGATATAATTGATTGTATTCGGACTGTAGTACAATGGTAGCCCTGTATAATTCGCCTCCGGCGGACTATACAGGATATATATATACACCGTTCCCCCGCACTAAATTTATCGGGGTATGGGATAATGGTAGTCCGCACCCTTGGGGTGGGTGTAGCCCCGGTTCGATTCCGGGTACTCCGACTATTAGTATTAGAATTTTAGTGCGGGGCTTGGGGTGGGTGCGACCCGAGTTCGATTCCCGGCAGCCCGACTGAGCGAAGCGAAGGAGGTACTGAGCATGAATGCATATGTACAAGACTAGAGCGAAACGAAGAAGGTACTGAGCAATGAAATGTGTACGTACAAAGATAATGAAATAAATAAAAAATACCGCTTTCGCGGTATTTTTTCTAATTTCTTATTTTTTGGCTTTTTGTTTTCTGGCAGTTTTTACTCTTTTTGGTTTAGCCAAGGTTCTGATACAACTGGTGCAAGCTTTAACTCTTTCTCCGTCCGGCATTTTTACCCATTGTAAATTAGCCTGAGTTTTATGTCTTCCAACAGGATTATATTTACTCCTCACTTTTTTTCGTGTTATACTGTATCTATGAGATTTTTCGCAGATAGGACAAGAACGCATAGTTTAATAATATAGTTTTCGCGACCGAATAATATAGATTTATATTAATACAAATATTTATATTTAGCAAGGGTTATGGAATGACTAATGTCAAATTTCCAATGACCAATCAATTATTTAAATCCTAATGACTAAAACGTTTTTGATATTTCTATTTTGGATTTTGTTTGACATTGGAAATTGGTAATTGGGATTTTAAACATATTATGGAAGTATTTATATATATTTTTCAATTTGCCATATTATTTTTATCAATCATGATTCATGAGATTAGTCATGGATCTATGGCTTTAGCACTAGGGGATAGCACTGCTAAAGATATGGGAAGATTAACTTTTAACCCAATTAAACATTTTGATTTGTGGGGGACTTTTTTGCTCCCCTTATTAATGTTATTTGCCACACAAGGTAGAATGTTTTTTGGTTGGGCTAAGCCTGTGCCTTTTAACCCTTACAATTTAAAAAATCCCAAGAGAGATGCTGGGCTTATTGGTTTAGCTGGGCCAGCTAGTAATTTAGTAGTAGCTTGTTTTTTCGGTGGACTTATTAGATTATTGCCGCATTTAGGTATTGCTTCTTCAAGCACAATTATTTCCATTTTTGATTTAATCATGTATTTGAATTTAATGTTAATGGTTTTTAATTTAATTCCCATTCCTCCATTGGATGGTTCCAGAATTTTATATGCAATTTTACCTAGAAGTGCTGAAAAATTTATTTTTTCTGTTGAGCGTTATGGCATTTTCTTTTTAATGATGATAATTTTCTTTGGGGCTCCGTATTTAAGTTTTGTCATTAATTTTTTGGCAAAAATAATCAGTGGGCAATAACTATTCTAGTATTCTGCAGAATACTAGAATAGAATATCTAAGCCCTAATAACCAATAACCAATCAAGCTCAAAATCATAAGTCTAAATTAGTTTTTAATATTTAATCATTAGAATTTGGTTATTGATTATTATAATTTGGTTATTTAATTACTATGATATCAAAAATAATTTCAGTTTTATCTCTATTTGTTTTAAGTGTAATCAATAAAATTGGTTATGTTGGAGTTTTTTTGTTAATGGCTTTGGAAAGCGCGAATATTCCTATTCCATCAGAAGTGACCATGCCTTTTGCGGGATTTTTAGTGAGTAGTGGGAGATTTAACCTTTGGATTTTAATTTTAATTGGTGCTTTGGGAAATTTATTTGGTTCCTGGATTTCATACTATATTGCTTATTTAATTGGACAGCCATTAGCCAGATATTTTAAAAATTCCAAGTTTTTTGGGGATGATTATGAAAAGGCGGAAAGATTTTTTCAGAAATATGGCTTGGTATCTGTTTTTTGGTCAAGAATGCTTCCCGTGGTGAGAACTTTTATTTCTTTTCCAGCCGGAGTTTTTAAAGTTTCTTTTTGGAAGTTTTCTTATTTAACTTTTATCGGTTCTTTAATTTGGTCTGGCGTTTTAACATGGGTAGGGTTTTATTTGGGCGATAATTGGAGTGTTTTGGGTGGGTATTTTCATAAGTTTGATTATGTTATAGTTATATTAGGGATTCTTTTAGTGGGGTATTATATTTATCATAAAATTAAGGGTCGTAGGAAAATTTAAATCTTTATAAAAATATGAAAGTAGTTGTTACTCGTCAAATTCCGGAAACAGGAATTGAAATGTTAAAACAAGCAGGATTTGAAGTAGTAGTGAGTCCCAAGGAAGAAGTTTTAACTCGCGAAGAGTTAAAAGAATTTGTAAAAGGTGCTGATGCAATTTTATCTTTGCTTACTGATAAAATTGATGCAGAAGTTTTGGATGCAGCTGGCCCACAATTAAAAATAGTGGCAAATTACGCGGTGGGTTACGATAATATTAAAATTGACGATTGTAAATCAAAAAATATTATTACTACTAACACGCCAGGAGTTTTAACAGAAACCGTAGCTGAACATACTATTGGTCTTTTATTTGCGGTAGCGCAAAATATTCCTCAAGCTGATAAATATACACGGGCGGGACAATTTACTTGTTGGGGACCGAAACTTTTTTTGGGCACTGACGTGAGGAATAAAACTATCGGTATTATTGGTTTAGGCAGAATTGGTTTAGAAATGGTAAAAAGATTGAAAGATGGTTTTGGAGTAAACTTTATTTACTATGACTTAAAAAGGAATGAAGCATCTGAAAAAGAATTTGGCGTTCAGTTTGTTTCTTTAGAAGATTTAATGAAAACTTCTGACTTTGTGAGCATCCATGTTCCTTTAACCCCGGAGACAAAGCATTTAGTGGGGGAGAAAGAAATGAGATTAATGAAAAAAACCGCTTATCTCATTAATACTTCGCGAGGAGCGGTAATCGATGAAGTGGCTTTAGTAAAAATATTACAAGAAAGAGTTATTGCCGGAGCAGGATTGGATGTTTATGAAAATGAACCAAAATTATCAGAGGGATTAATACAATTAGATAATGTGGTTTTATTGCCTCATATTGCCTCAGCTAGTATTGGTACTCGGTCAAAAATGTCAGAAATGGCCGCACAAAATATAGTAGCTGTTTTGAGTGGGAAACCGCCTGTTAATCCTATTGTTTAGGGAATATCCACATTATTTCTTGCGAGGAGAGTGGGGTATGCTATAATAGAAGTAATAGATAATAAACAATTTAGGTCGAAAAACATTTTTAAGTCGATTTATTATAAAAAATTAAAAATATGGTAGTTCAATCATGGGCCGGAATCTTAGTGAGTTCCTTCCAAACAATTTGGAGTGGATTTATCACTTTCTTGCCTCAATTTTTAGGTGCGTTAATCGTTTTCTTTGTTGGTTTGATTATTGCCAATGGTTTGGGTGCTTTAGTAGCTCAAGTTATCAGCTCTATTAAATTAGATAAATTATTGGAGAAACTTGGCATTAATCGTTTCTTTGAAAGAGCTGGTTGGAGATTAAATTCAGGAGCTTTTTTAGGAGCTTTAGTAAAATGGTTCGTGGCTATTATTTTTATCTTAGCTTCAGCCGATATTCTTAAACTTTACGGATTGACGAGTTTCTTGAGTGAAATTCTTCTTTACATTCCTAATATCATCATGGCTGTCTTAATTATGGTGGCCGCAATTGTTTTGGGAAATTTCTTAAAACATTTAGTTTTGGGTAGTGTGAAGAGTGCTAGAGTTTATTCTTCTAAATTAATGGCAGCCATTACTTGGTGGTCAGTATTAATTTTTGGATTTTTTGCCGCCTTATTGCAATTAGGTTTGGCAGTTTCCATTATCAATACTTTGATTACCGGTTTTATCGCAATGATTGCGATTGGCGGTGGTATTGCTTTTGGTTTAGGTGGAAAAGAATATGCTTCTCATTTAATTGCTCAATTTAGAGATAAAATTGAAGAGAAATAATTTCTGGAAAAGAAAAACCCGCCGAAGAGGCGGGTTTTTTGTTGGATTTTTTTATTTTAATTTTTTGAGGGCGGATTGAATTTCATCAAGTGCTTCTTGTAAGGTTTTTATATTTAACATTTTAAATATTAATTCTATTTTTTCTTTTGCATCTTTTAATGATTCTTCTCTTATAAAATCAAGGAACTCATCAATTGTTCTTAGATAATCTTCTAAATCATCAGGACTATTGATTTCATTTTCTTCGGCGACTATTGAAAAGTGGCCTTCATCTGCAACGCATTCTCTAACTGTATTAATACATTGAGGATGCCCGCATGTTAATTCATTGATATTATCTTTTGGTCTGTCGCAAATAATACAAAAATTACCTAGATCTAAATTCTGCACTTTCTTTTTTTGAAGCATCTTTTCAATTAATTCATTTAATGCAGCCATTTCTCCCTCCCTTTGAGTTTTTAATAATACTATCTATTATATTAGTTATTTCTTATATTTTATCAATAGCTCTTGACAGTGGCGTATTAAATCGTGTATAATAGGGGAGTAATTATGATGGTTTTGGGTGAGGACTTATACAGGTATTATCCACACTTGACAGGGCCATTATTAAATAATAAGATAACAACACGATGAATAGATTAAACAACATATCACAAACTCAAGGAAGCATCAGCTAATCCGATTTTTGCGCTATGATGGCCGCTTCCTTATCGAAGCGGTTTTTAATTCTAAAAAATTGACTCGCGGCAAATAATAAAAAATATTTTTTATTATTTGCCGAAAGTTAATGGCCAGCAGTTTGAAAATTAAATAAATGAGCAAGACTCTGATTTAGAGAAAATCAGAGCAGTCTTAATTTATAATTTATAAATTAAGACAAGGTATCAAAGTAGGTATAAAAGTAATTATGTAATATTTCTCATCGAGGCGAGTTAAGGGCGCATGGTGGATGCCTTGACATCAAATAGCGACGAAGGACGTGGCGTGGCTGCGATAAGCTTTGGGGAGGTGCTTAGCAACCTGTGATCCAGAGATTTCCGAATGGGGAAACCCCGCATTGTCAAACAATGTGAGCGTTACTGTTAATAAGTAACGTGGTATACCCGCTGAAGTAAAACATTCTAGTAAGCGGAGGAAAAGAAACAAATTTTCAAATGTAGAATGTTGGCGGTGGAAAGTAGTTTACTATTTTTCACTTACTACATTCTACTCTTGAATTCATTTCCCAAGTAGCGGCGAGCGAAAAGGAAAGAGCCCAAACCGAAATTTATTGAGCAATCAAGAAAGTTTCGGGGTTACAAGGTAGCAATTCTGTTTAATCAGGAAGAGTCAAAAATAAAAGATTATTAATCGAATCCATTGGAAAATGGAGCCAGAGGAGGTGATAGCCCTGTAAGTAAAAATAATCTTTACTCTTTTGCTATTCTTAAGTACTTCAAAAAAAGACAACTTTGAAGGAAGTCAGCTGAACTATCAGCTAAGGCTAAATATATTTGATGATCGATAGTGAACAAGTACCGTGAGGGAAAGGTGAAAAGTAGGCCGGTGAGGCCGATGAAATAGTATCTGAAACCATGTGTTTACAAGGAATCGAAGTCCGCTTTACGTGGACGACGGTGTGCCTATTGAAGAATGAACCAACGAGTGTGTGGACACTGCTTGATTAATCTGCCTTTGGCAGAGCAGTCACAGGGAAACCGAGTATTAATATGCGTTCACATCTTGCTTTTTTCGATTCTTTCTTTGTTTATTCAGAGATGGAATCGAATAAAAGTAATTTGTAGGTAGTGTTTATACGACCCGAAGCCAGAGCGAGCTTACCTTGGTCAGGTTGAACCCCATCGAAAGGTGGGGGGAGGACCGAACCGGTTGGTTGTGCAAAACCTTCGGATGAACTGAGGTAAGAAGTGAAAAGCTAATCGAGCCTGGTAATAGCTGGTTCTCCTCGAAATAGTTTTAGGACTAGCGCTTATTTTATTTTTTTGCAGGTAGAGCTACTGGTTGAGAAGTAAAGGGGGAAACCTCGACTTCTTAGTCAAACTCCGAATGGCGAAAAATCACGAATAAGCAGTCAGACTGTGGGGGCTAAGCTCCATGGTCAAAAGGGCATGAACCCTGATCGCCGTCTAAGGTCCCAAAGTTTGAGTTAAGTGTAGGTAAGGTAGTTATCAATCGAAGACAGATAGGATGTTAGCTCAGAGGTAGCTATCATTTAAAGAGTGTGTAACAACTCACTATCATATCTGACCGTAAGGTCGGACTGATTGGTTGCGCCGAAGATGTAACGGGGCTAAATTCAACACCGAAGACGCGAATGTCTCCACTTTAATTAATGGAGGCGTGGTAGAGGAGCATTTTGTATTCGCTGAAGCTCGACCCGAGAGGGCGAGTGGAGGATACAGAAGAGAGAATGTTGGTATGAGTAACCGCAAATTTGATGAGAAATCAAATCGCCGTAAATCCAAGGTTTCCGTGGCAATGTCAATCATCCACGGGTTAGGCGACCCTAAGGCAATGGCGAAAGCCGCAGCTAATGGAGAGCCGGTTAATATTCCGGCCCCTTTGATAAATGCGATGGAGTGACGGAGGAAATAAGGTCTTATGTCTTATTGGTTTGATATTGTTTCTCCAAGGAATGTTAGATTGGTAAATCCGTCTAACTGCTTTTAATAGCAAGTTTCTGGTTAAACTGAAGTCCGCTTCGGCGGGCAACATGACTGAAGAGCCTTCCAAGAAAAGCTTCTAAGCTTAATTTATCAAGGTCCGTACCGTAAACCGACACAGGTGGATTGGTAGAGTATACCAAGGCGAACAAGTGATTTTTCCTTAAGGAACTCGGCAAAAAAGCGGCCGTAAGTTCGCAATAAGGCCTGCCCAGCCAATGCTTTGCATTGGAAAATTCAATAATCAAGAAACAATAACTAAAATTTAGGATTTGTATCTTGTAATTTGGAGCTTCCACTGCAGAGCAGTGGTCTGGGCCGCAGCTAAAGACCCCCAACCGACTGTTTAATAAAGACACAGGTTCCTGCTAACTCGCAAGAGGATGTATAGGAGCT
>Ga0265297_10011649_pt1 | contig 10722 bp, 10 predicted proteins | sample Munlanlwell13791_FD_192502 | JGI IMG/M metagenome (GOLD analysis project Ga0265297, IMG submission 192502) | Leachate microbial communities from a municipal landfill in Southern Ontario, Canada - Leachate well 137-91 | ecosystem: Engineered > Solid waste > Landfill > Unclassified | place...
CACGCAATTCCCGTCAGAAAGCCTGAAAAGGACTTTCTCCACGCCGTCGATTGATTCCAGGCGCTCCAGGACCTCAATCTTTTCTATGGGATACAGCCTTTTAAATTTATCCCTGAATGCCCGCGGCAGGTTTTTCATGTTGTCAAAATCGCCCTCGCCCGCCTTATACAGCCAATGAAATATCTGCTCGGCCCTGTACGACGGCTCAGAGACCTTGCCAAGCTCCAGCCTTAATTCCTCCAGGGTAAAATTCCTGATGTCTTTTTTATCCATTAAAGGGGGTGAACAAAACTATTGAAGACCGCGCCTGTCTTCCCTGAGGCGCTCGAACAATTTCCTCATATCGCCGTCGGCTGAGCGCATTATCTGGGTAGCTATGAAAATCAACACTGAAAACTGCCAGCAGTCATCCGGGCCCACGACCAGGCCCTTGTGGACATCTTCCCTTTTCTGAAACTGGTCGGAATAATATCCTATGGCCTTGTCTATGTGGCCCTCGTATATATCCAGCGACTGGGTTTTATTGTTGTATTTTAAAGACGGGAACGTCACTCCGCGCACAAGAAGAAAATTCAATACCGTGTCCTGGCCGTGATGCAGGTCCTTCTCAAAATCAAAACCATCGAACTGGGGCATGTTGTAAGGAAGTACTATGGACGGCTTTTCCACCATTACCTCGCCCTTGCGCACCACCGTATCGCCTAAATTAACCAGCGAGGATGACAAAAACACGTAAGACACACTGGTATTGTCAAAGGTGGCCAACTCATGAGAGCGCGGCCTTATGATCCTGGTGTTTTTTATAGCCTTCTCCCAAATATCCTGAATGTTCATGGTTTAAATTTTATACCACAAATATCACTGAACTGTCAAGGTCATCCGAGGAGTCAGGTTATCTCGTCCAAATCCCAGACAAAGGCCTTGATACCTTCTTTTCCGAGCTGTTTACGCAGGTTTTTAACGCAGGAAAGCAGCTGATGAGCGCCTTCAGTTTCACAGGCGATGTATAAAACATTGTTTTTCCCGGGCCAGATATCATCTCCCAGATGCGTGCCTGACGAAGACCCCTTGCCGAAAACCCCGGTGATTTTCGTGTAATTTTTCAACGCGCAATGTCCCAGGACCTCCATCACTTCCATATCCATCGCCTCGTTATAACTAATCATGACCATTTTCATTTTTTACCATTGCCTCCGTTTTTCCTCAGCCGTGACTCGAATATAGCGTAAAGCGTGGGCACGAAAAGCATTGTTATAAAAGTGGATACGGTCAGGCCGCCCAGCATGGCAAGACCCAGGGGATTCCAGCTCTCAGCGCCCTCTCCTTTTGAAAACGCCAATGGAAAAAGGCCCGCGAGCGTGGTTATGGTAGTCATCAAAACAGGTCTCAGTCTCTCCTTGCCGCCTAACGTCACCGCCTCCAGCATGGAAAGACCCCTTGCCCGTAAAATATTTATATAACTTATGAGCACGATCGCGTTATTCACGACTATACCCATAAGCATCACCATGCCTATGAAACTTATCATGCTTAACGTTGTCTTCGTTATGAAAAACGTCACCAGGACCCCGGTAAAAGTAAAGGGCACGCTGAACATGACAATGAAAGGATCTAAAAGCGACTCAAACTGCGCGGCCATCACCATGTACACAAGGACAATCCCCAATATCAATAAAAACGTCAGATCCAAAAACGCCTTCTGCTGTTCCTCCGCCTCCCCGCCTATATTTATCATTACGCCGTAAGGCAAAGGGATATCCCTGATCGCCTTTCTGATATCTTCCACCACTTTTCCGGTAGAGCGGCCAAAGGTGTTACATTCTATGCTCACCAATCTTTCGCGATTCTGACGGTCTATGTCGATCGGCCCCTTGCCCTCGGTTATCTCCGCGAAATTAACCAGCTTCACCTGTTTTTTTGTGAACGGCGACATTATGGATAGATTCTCGATATCTTCTATCTTTGAACGCGAAGACTCTTCCAGGCGCACGTAAATATCATACGTCTCTCCTTTTTCCCTGTATTTTGACGCGGTTGAACCCTCTATGAAACTCTTGATTGAGCTGGCTGTCGCGTACATGCTGAGACCAAGGACCGACGCCTTTTCTTTATTGACTTTTATCTTGTATTCCGGCTGCGCCATTTCCCTTGAGATTGTCACATCAACCGCTCCCGGTATATTTTCCACAAGTTCTTTTAACCTGTTGGCTATCTTATCGGTATCCTCAAAAGAATTGCCAAGTATTTCTATCTCTATCGCCTTGCCGCCCGTGCCGGTAATAATCTTGGTGAATGGGCTGCCCGCCGAGATATCCATTTTTATGACACCCGGTATATTCTTTATCTTGTCCCTGAGCATCTGCCCGACTTCCTTGGCGGACTTATCTCTTTTTGTCTTGGATACAAGCTTTACCCCGCTCACCACGATATTGTCTCCGGCTGTCCCGCCCATGAGCCTTCCCATGCCCTTCATCGTGCCCGATCTCACGTAACTATAAAGCGCTTCCGGCACCTCTTTTTCAAAAATACCTTCTATTGTGGCCGCTACCTTATCTGTCTCCTCCATCCTGGTACCCACGGCAAGATTTACGTTAATCCTTATGTCCCCCGTATCCTCTTCAGGTATGAATTCATTTCCTATAAAACGGATCAAAAATAAGCTGGCTATGAATACAGCCGTGAAACCGATTATAACTGTTTTTTTATGCCTCAGGCACCACGCCAGAGAACGCCCGTAAAGCTCTTCCCATGATTTAAACATCTTTTCTGAAATCTCATATATCCTCCCCGTTACCTTTTTCTTTCCGCCCTGCGGGACCTTGACTAATTTAAGCCATTTTGAGCAGAGCATGGGGCTGAAAGTGGCGGCGGTGAACAAAGAAGCTAACAATGTTACGATTATTATCACTGCCAGCTCATTGAACATTATCCCTATCACGCCTTTCACGAAAAGCAAGGGGACAAATACCACCACTGTAGTAAGAGTTGACGCGGCTATGGCCAAAAACATCTCTGATGCCCCGTAAATAGCCGCTTCTTTCTGCCTCTGCCCTCTTTCCATGTGACGATAGACATTATCAACCACTACTATCGCGTTATCCACGACCATGCCGCTCGCGATCGCGAGCGAAGAAAGCCCGATGATATTTATTGTCCTGCCGCTCAGAAAAAGATAAATAAAACTTATCAGAAGAGAAAAAGGCAGGGTCAGGGCCACTATGAGACTCGGCACTAACTGCCTCAGGAAAAACCATACTACCAATATGACCAGCAATATGCCGAGCCACACGCTTGATTTAAGCGAATTTAAAGAGTCTACAATGTCTTTTGATGTATCGAATATCACAATCATCCTGACGTCTGACGGAAGCTTATCTTTCAATTCTTTCAATTTATTCTTTACGGCTTCCGCGACCTCAACCGTATTCACGCCAGACTGTTTCTGGATCATCATCATGATGCCGGGATTCTTATTTATCCTCACCTGCATGGTTGATTCCTTGAAACCGTCCTCGACCCTGGCGACATCCTTGAGATAGACAAGCTTTCCGTTATGCGTCCCCAATAAAACAGAATTTATCTCCTCCGGACTCGTGAATTCCCCGGGCAGGCGCAGGATATAGTCCGTAAGTCCTGTTTTCAAATGTCCCACGGGCTGAGTCACGTTCTCGAGTTTCAGCGCGCTCTCTATATCTAAAATAGAAAGGTTATAACCCTCCAGCCTCGCCCTGTCTATCCAGACATTTATCTGGCGCTCCAATCCGCCGTTAAGCTGAACAGTCCCGACCCCGGGAATCTGCCTTAACGCGTCTCCCACTGTCTTATCTATAAGATTATAAAGGTCGGGATATGTCCTTTCCGCTGTCACTCCTATGAAAATAATAGGTATATTGGAGGTATTGAATTTAAAGATGAAAGGGTTGTCCATCTCATCAGGTACGTCAGGCAGATATCTCTTTGCCAGCTCAAGCCTGTCCCTGATATCATTCGCGGCTTCATCAATATTCGTGCCCCATTTAAACTTGAGCCTGATTATGGACGCGCCCTCTGAGGAGCTTGAGGTTATTTTTTCAATGCCGGGGGTCGTGGCGAGCTGGTTTTCAAGCGGTTCCGTTACCTTTACCTCAACGTCCTCAGGGCTGGCGCCGGGATAAACAGAGACAACGCTCAGGCTGGGCGGCTCTATCTCAGGAAACATGTCAAGCCCGAGCCGCGTCAGACTGTACAAGGCGATAACAAGTATCGCCGTGAATATCATCAGATTAGTTATGGGCCTTTTAACCCCAAATTCCGGGAGATTCATGCCTTCTCCATTTCACAAGTTGACACTCAAGCAATACTCCTTTTGTCAACTTAGATATCAATTTTTACTTCCGCGCCTTCTTTCAGGCGCTGCTGGCCCATTATCACCGCTAAATCGCCCTCTTTCAGGCCTTCCCTTACTTCAAAATACTCATTCTGTCTTATGCCCAATTTAACGTCTCTCAATACCGCCTTATTATCCTTCACCACGTACACATAAAAATCAGGGTCCTTGCCCATTATCGCCTCTTTCAGGACAACCGGCATGTCTTTATGTTCCTCCACTACAAGAAAAACCTTCACGAACATGCCTGATTTTAAACGATGGTCCTTATTTCCGATGGTTATCTCTATGGGGGCTGAACGCGTTTCAAGGTCCAAGACAGGGCTCATCTTTGTCACCATGCCTTTAAAGACCTCTCTTGGATACGCGTCCGCATAAATATTAGCCTCCTGGCCTATGGAAACCCTGGGCAGGTGTTTTTCCGGTATGTTTAAATTTATATTTACCCTGTCCATATTGACCACGAGCGCGACAGGTGTCTGCTGGCTCACATTGGAACCTATATCCACGTACACCCTGCCGATCACGCCTTTCAAGGGACTCTCTACGGGGGCCTTTTCAAAAGTAAGCCCCACCTCATCCCTGTCCACGTAAGCTATGATGTCGCCTTTTTCCACAAGGATTCCTTCTTCTTTTATTTTTTGCATTACCTTGCCTGTCACCTTGGGATATATCATGACCTCATCCTGCGCCTCTATGTTTCCGACATATTCCAATGTCATATAAACATCCCTGAGTCCTATCTTCTCAACCTTCACGGGCATAATCTGAACTTCTTCTTTTTTAACGGCTTCGTTTTTCTGGCACCCCGCCTGTGACAATATAATAAAAACCGCTATCCCCGCAAAAACTTTCAAACTTTTAAACCTCATATATCCCCCATTGCTTTATCAAGATCGTTCTTCGCCATCAGGTAATCATAAACAGCCTGAGTATTATTAAATCTTGAGATAGAATATTTCAATATACCATCCTGCACATCCAGCGAGCTGACAATGCCGTCTTTAAATTTCTTTTTAAGGGACACCAGGTTATCCCTGTAAACTTCCATGGCTGAACGCGCGGCGTTTATCTTCATTATAGCGTCTTTCCAGCTCAAATAGGCGTTTTTTAATTCAAGCGTGATGTCTCTCGCGGCCCTGTCCCTTGTAATCCTGACCGTTTTCAAATCGATATTCGCCTGTTCTATCTTTGATTTCGTGAGCCATCCGTCAAATACAGGCCAGGAAACAGTTATGCCTATCATATTATAATCACTCCGATTCTTCGCTGTCCCGAGGGCCCCGTGAGAACGGCTATAATAATCCCAGGACGCGGATACCGTGGGCTTGTTATCCGCGGCCGCGATATCGACCGATCTTTCCGCCGCCAGCTCCTGATTGGCATACTGACGCATCTCAGGCCTGTCCTTAAGGGCCCGCTCCAGCATCGCGTCGTACGCCGCGTCTTCTTTTTTATAGATAAATTCCCCTCTCGGTATCACTTTCACGTCTTTGTCAAGACGCAGATAATTATTCAACAACGCCTCTGTGGCCGCGATATCATTCAAGGAAGATTCATACCCCTCCCTGACGCTATCCAGGGAAGACCGTATGGCCAGCATATCGGATTCTGACGCGTGGCCGTTTTTATACCTGAACCGCGTTGAATCAAGATGCTCTACGGCGTTATTCAGCATGGCCTTATTAAGGCCGGCGTAGCGCCGGGCGAACAAAAGAGTGTAAAACGCCTTTTTTACGCCGGAGGCCGTGTCTAATTTTGTTTTATCCAATATCGCCTTATCCGCCTCAAGCGTGTATTCGTTATATTTTATGTTATTCCCGATCTCGCCTCCTGAATAAAGCGTCTGCTTCAGCCCAAACTGATAAGTGTTATAGCTGAAATCCTTTTCATAATAAGACCTGCTCCTCATCCAATTGGTGGTAAAATCAAGCGCGGGATACAAAGAAGCCTTGGCCTCGTCTATGTTCGATCTCTGTTTTTTCACGTCTTCCGCCTTCAGCAGTATATCGCTGTTATCCCTAAGGGCTATCGCCACCGCCTCGTCCACGGCAAGATATATATCTTCCCCCTGGGCGGCCGGGATCAACATGAATATCGACATGATTAAAAATGATATTATTCTTTTCATGGCTTGACGGCGACTGTTTCCCTTACCTTGGTAATGATCCTTAAATATGTATCCCTGTCTTTCTCCGATATCTTGCCAAACACGTGCACGATCATCTTCCTGCGCTGTTCCTTTATCCTCCCCACTATGGCCTCGCCCCTTTGGGTAAGTTTGGTCTTTATGACGCGCCTGTCCTTCGGCTCAAGGCCTCTCGCGATATAACCGCACCTGACCAGCCTGTCCACTATGCCTGTCATCCCCGCGGTGGAGACTGACATGGAACGCGCCAGGTCCGTCATCCTGGATTCCCCGTTTCTATGCAGGTAATCCATGGCCAGGAACTGAGGAAGGGTGATCTTGCCTTTAAAAAGCTCGTTTGTCCCGTGCCTGGAGAAACTCTTCGCCATCGCGGCCATCGTCTCTTCCAGCCTGTCGGCGAATTCAGATATGGATATGGACATCTTTAACCTCCCTGATAGTTAACTATATTAACTATCAACACTATTAAATATACCATATTGTATTTCGATTGTCAAGAGGAAGATATGCGGATGGTGCGCCTGGCAGGAATCGAACCTGCACGGCCAGCTCCGGAGGCTGGCGCCCTATCCATTAGGCCACAGGCGCGCGATACCGAATGCCTTGACGCTTATTCTACTGCCAAATAACAACTTATTCAAGAAAAAGGTATTGTAAACCTTATATTATTAATTAGTTTACAATAAAAAGCTATTTATATATAATTGACACGATATGTATCTATTCCTGCTGATCATGCTGAACATCATACTTTTGCCCATGCCCTCCTTCGCCGAGGAGGATCAACCCCTTGAAAGGATAGTGATAAAGAGGGGCGGCGGGAACAGGTACTCTTCCTTTAAAGGCGCTGATTCTGTTTACGACGCGCTAAACCATTCGCCCGGCGTGGATCTGCGCTGCAGGGGCAGCCGCGGCACGCAGGGAGACCTTTCAATAAGAGGCTCGACGTACGAACAGGTCCTGATATTGATAGACGGGGTGAGGATAAATGACCCGCAGACAGGCCACCATAACCTGGACATCCCCCTGACTCCATCGGATATAGAAAACATAACGATAATAAAACGCGGGGCGTCCTCGCTCCATGGCGCCGGGGCCCTTGGCGGAAGCGTGAACATCATAACAAAAAAACCGATTAAAAAAACCGCGGCACTCGAGATGAGATGCGGGGAACACGCCTTATACGAACAGGCGGTCTCGATTGAAAATCCGGGCCGGGATTATTTTACGACCTTTTCCCTCGAACATTCCTCTTCAAGCGGCGGCAGGCCGAATACCGACTTCGAATACGCGACCTTATCAAGCTTGTTCGGAAAAGAATGGGACAACCACTCCCTGGATGGGATATTCGGCTACCAGAAAAAAGACTTCGGGGCGGATAGTTTTTATTCCAATTTATTTCCCGAGGAAAAAGAAGAGACCCGCGCGCTTTTTACGAAACTGGGGCTGTCTTCCAGCAAAGGATCAAGCGTGATGAAAAACACCGCATTTCTCAGAAAACACGAAGATACATTTTGGCTTAGAAGACACGCGCCGGCTTCGTTCAACAGACACACCGTCTATTCGTACGGCATCAGCTCCTCGCTGGACGCGCCTATAAAAATAGGGGATATCCATTTAGGCGCCGACATGACCAGGGACGAGATAAACTCCACCAACCTGGGAAAAAATACGCGCCTTAACGAGGCGGGCTCCGTAGGATTCTCATGCGGCGCCGGCGAAAGGCTTTCCGTCAACAGCTCATTAAGGATAGACCATTATCAAAATTGGAAAAACCAGAACTCCTCGAACATATCCATGTCTTATTGGATAATCCGGGAAAGATTAAGATTAAATTCCGGGTTTGGCCGGGCGTTCCGGGTGCCGAGTTTTACTGAATTATACTATTCTGACGCGGCCAATATCGGCAATCCCGACCTGAAGCCTGAGAAATCCGATAGCTATACCCTCGGCCTGGAATCAAAAAATAAACATTTCAACTCCTGGATAGAGGGTTTCGCGCGCGGGACAAGGAACACGATCGATTGGACAAGGCCGTCCGCGCTGGATCCGTGGCGGGCGACAAATCTCGGCGCGGTTGACTTCAGGGGTATTGAGCTGGGGCTTGAGGTCAAGGACGCGTCCCTGACATATGTATATACCGAGGCCGACAGGGGTCCTGTTAATTATTTATCCAAATACGCCCTTGATATACTGAAACAACAGGTCCTTTTGAATCTGGAAAACGATATCCGCGGCGTTTCGATAAGCCTGCGGTTATCCTATAACGAGAGAAAATTCGGGGAAACCTATTTTACCGGGGACATATCGGCGGGACGCCCGTTTAAAAAATCGGATTGTGAGATAGAACCGTTTATAAAAATAGACAATTTCACGGATACCGAATACAGCGAAATAAGCGGAGTGACACAGCCGGGCAGATGGATGTCATCCGGCATTAAAATAAAATGGTAGGTGTCTTTTATCTCTGAGGCAAAGGTATGCTTACCCCTCCGCTGCCGCTTACACCGCCAACGCTCCCGCTCCCGCCCACGTGGACATTACTGCACCCGGCGGCGAAGATTAAGAATAAAATCGCCAAAACCGCTTTCTTCATCTTAACAGCCTCCTCAAACTATTTTACCTCCACGGAAACATCCTTATCGAAAGGGTTAATCCTCTAAAGATACGAAGTGACAATCTTTCTTATGCTGTCATGCAATATCCCGTTGGACGCCACGTAACCCACGCTGTCGCAGGATATCTTTCCCTGTTTTAAACAGGATATTTTCCCGCCCGCCTCTTCTATGATCGCCACGCTCCCGGCAAAATCCCAGGGAAAATCGTGGAACTCCACCGCGGCGTCGATCCTGCCGTCGGCTACATAAGTCAACAGCCGCGCCGACGAACCGAACATCCTCACGTTGAAGACCTCTTTTGACAACTCTCCCAGGACCTTCAACATCACATCCGGAGAGTAACGAATGCTGGAATCAAAGGACAATGAGCAGTCCCTCAGATCGGACTTCGATGAAACCCTTATCCTGGCCCCATTTTTGTGGGCGCCGGCGCCTTTTTCCGCCGCGTACATCTCTTTTTCAAAAGGCATGTACACGGCCCCGCCGACAAATTCCTTATTGCGGACGATGCCTATGGAAACCCCGAAAACCGGGACATTGCGGATATAATTATGCGTCCCGTCAAGCGGGTCTATTATCCAGACGTATTCCTTATCAGGATCCCTGACCCCGTCTTCCTCGGAGATTATCCCATGACCCGGGAATTCAGACCTGATCTTATCCAGGATTATCTTTTCCGCCTCTTTATCTAAATTCGTGACCAGATTCCGGTCACCCTTGCTTTCTATCAGGCTGATCTTCCCGAAATTATCCAATAAAAAATCCCCTGCCTCCCTGGCCGCCCTTAAAGCTAAATCCATCATACCCTTCATTTTAACCCCTCTCCGCGATAACGCTTATCTGTTTTCCCGGCCCCATTTTAACCTAAGTTGACAAAACAAGCAATACTCCTTTTGTCAACTTAGGCGTCCGGGATATCCCTTGTCGCGATAAGATTTATCCCCAGGCCCAACAGATCCTTAAGAATCACATCCCCGCCGCGGACCGGCCTATCCACCCTGAGCTTCCTTATCTCCTCCATCGCCTCGAAAATCCTTTGTTTGGGAATGGGTTTGTCCGTGCGCGCCGGCAGCATTCTTAACGACAAGCCTTGCGCCGTTACAGCCGCGGTCAGGACCCTTCGCGGATTTTCTATCTCAGATACGGCGTACCTTTCACCCTTAGGACACTCATTGCCGGAGACCTTTGCCACGCGATTGTTCTCAATGTCCGCTGACAGCTTACAGCCTTTTGGGCATTCTACACATATCAATTCCTTTATCATCTCGCATTCCTCAGATAATCCGCGGCCAAACGGCCCGCCAGCTCGCTGTCTTTCGTGACAGAATCAGCCAGGTCGTAGACCTTAAAGGCATTCCCGCACACAAACAATCCGGGCACGGAGGTCTTGCTGGTCTCTACCGAGACGGGGCTGTTTGTCTTTTTATCGATCTCGATCCCGGCCATCTCTATCAGCTCATTTTCCGGTATCAGCCCGACGGATATCAAGACAGTATCGCAATCCACGCTGAACCCAGACCCTTCAATTTCATTCAGGCGCTCATCTACTTTGACAACCTTTACCCCCTCGACCCTGTCCTTGCCGTAAA
>Ga0265297_10011650_pt1 | contig 10721 bp, 15 predicted proteins | sample Munlanlwell13791_FD_192502 | JGI IMG/M metagenome (GOLD analysis project Ga0265297, IMG submission 192502) | Leachate microbial communities from a municipal landfill in Southern Ontario, Canada - Leachate well 137-91 | ecosystem: Engineered > Solid waste > Landfill > Unclassified | place...
AGTAGGATTGATTCATACCTTACCGACGCGCCGAAATGGAAAATGGATTTGTACTGCTTTAGTAATTTCCTATCCATATTATTCCTCCTTCTCTAACGCTTCTAATATTAATTTCCCCCATACCGACCCACGCCGCACACGCTTCACAAGGTCAGATTTGTCCTTGTAGCATCCAATAATGTCAACGTGCTCCTTGTTGATGATACTCCTGAATGCCACAAATGTCATTCCGCTATGTGATAAGATAATTGTATTCCCGTAATTGTATAACCTCTCCATATCAACCTATCAACCTATATTCCCCTTGAAAATAACCTTGTCAATCCAATAAAATAACAACCCGCCAACCAAATTAGCTATACAACAGGCAAACCAATCTTCCCTGTTTCCAAATGTGCTTCCTGAACTATTTACCACCGATACAATGGGTGCGAGTACAGGCGTTGATAGCTGCCATCGGATAAGATATAATACATATTGCTTGTAATTTAGATGGTTGATAATGAACTCCTTTATTACTATGCCGTTACTGCATGATACGATTTATCCAACAATACCTTAAAGGCTGCTGCATCTGTTAATTCCAAAAAATGAAATAACCGTGGAGAATTAAAATCATGATCTCCAGCCGGACGCACAGCCCACATATCGTAAAATGACGGGTCAGTAAATATCTCCCATTTAACACGGGATTGAATTTTCTTAGGTTTTGGTATTGGTGGCATATTTAAACTCCTGTGAGGACGTGAGTGTTTCTGTATGTCCACAAACGTTCCATTAGGCTCCTTTACCACAGATTAAATAATGTGCCTGTGTGTAACCCGTGACTTTTCTATTGGAGCTTTTTACTCCATAGTTTTCCGGTTCAGTGACTTGCCTGACAGCGCGAGGTCTCCCCGGACGTTTGGGTGGTTCCGACGTGTCCCGCCGTACCATAGAAAGTTTTCCAAATTGAAGGATGTTTTGAGCAGCATTTAAATCACGATCTATAATCTTTCCGCAATCATGACAAATCCATTCTCTATCAGATAATGCAAGTGATTTGTTTATCCAACCGCAACCATTGCACCGCTTAGACGAAGGGAAAAATCTGTCAATCTGTCCAAAACATACTCCGTTCCATTCTGATTTATACTTAATTTGACGAATAAATTCAGACCATCCAGCATCGGCAACAGATTTTGCAAGATGGTGGTTCGCCATCATCCCCTTCACATTTAAGTCTTCGGCATAGATCGCTTGGTTTTCGCCAACCAACCGGAAACTTAATTTATGAAGAAAATCTTTTCTTTGGTTTGTAATCTTTTCGTGAATACGTGCAACTTTAGTTCTTGCTTTGTTTCTATTGCTACTTCCCTTGATTTTGCGTGAAAGTAAGCGTTGCAAACGAATAAGTTTTTCTTGCGAAGTGCGCAAAAACTTCGGAGCAGATATCGTCTCGCTATCGGAAGTGACAAGAAATGATTTCAACCCAAGATCAATACCAATTTCACCTCCTATTTGTTTTTGCTGAACATCTTTTTTTATCTCACAAAGAATAGAAGCAAAATATTTCCCTGATGATGTTTTGGAAACATTAACACTTTTCATTTCTCCTTCAATTGTTCGATGAAACACAGTTTTGATTGGTGTGAATTTCGGGATATTTAACAATCCTTGTTCAATATTAATCCCAAACCATTGCGGTACAATAAATGATTGTTTACCATGTTTACTCTTGAACGCCGGGAACTGTGTTCGTTTATTGAAAAAATTGTGATAGGCAACGTCTAAACAACGCAATGATTGTTGTAAGGATTGAGAATTAACACCCTTCATCCATTCGTACTCAGGGATTTTTTTCATATCAGTGAGTAGTTTCGTTGTGTCAGAATATGTCAAGATTTGCTTCTCAGCACCTTTGTTGGCAGTATAGAAATCAATGCGTTTCCGCAAGAAGGTGTTATAGACAAATCGACAAGACCCAAAATGTTGGGCAAGCAATGTTGTCTGCTCATCATTAGGATAAATCCTAAATTTATATGCCTTATTGATTATCATGGTTTATACTTTAATTAATTATTTTGTAAATGTCAAGAACTATTTTCAAGCGGGTTACACACAGGATGCCTTACTCTACACGCCGCCCGACAAGGCAAGCAAGCTTGCGGCGGCGCTACGTTCCGCACATGTGCATAACTCTATCCACAACATACTACTTTTTATCTAACAAAGGCATAACAATTGATATCCTTGTGTTGGTAGTTATAATAATTGGCTGGTTTTCGCCGTATATCCGCACACCCATTGGCTCGTTGGATATAGCATCTTGGAGATATTTAATTTCAAATGGCCGGTGTTTTAATATATCAGTGTAGAAATAAGCAGGGTGGAAAATAGCTATTTTATGCTCAGGGATACTCCCTTCCATTGTGATAATTAGCCGGTTCCAATCGGGGAATGACGTAGCGGAATTAGCAGCCTTAGTTATTAGGATTACTTTGGACTGATTGACCTGATAAACATCATATTCACCAGGGGGGATAGATGGGTAAGGGTTGGTGATTATATGCATCCTCTGGCCGTCCGTAGCGACTATTTTGGCAGGTTCTATCAAGATACCGGTTATATTGGGGCGGGTGGTGTTTTTTGAACGTACCTTGATGCACCAGAGGAAGTCGGCGAAGGCGGTGTCAACGTAACGGGTAGCATGACGGAATCGAGACTTAGTGGATACCTTCTTGGCGATGCAGTAGGATAGGTTGCCGGGGATAGGGGGTGGTGTATTGTTTACTTTTGCTGATTCATTTTCATTTTCCATTGTCATTCTCCTTTTTCAATTTCAATTTCGGGTTTGGCTGCTTCATACTACCTATTTATCATGTTGTCAAGCATTATTTTAATTAGGTGGGTTAGCCCTGCCTAATATAATCAAGTATCGGCAATCTCACATCATCCACCCTTTTCTCTGCCATCTTAACGTAACTTGGGTTTAGTTCTATACCAATAAAGTTACGGTCTAATTTCTCACAGACCATGCCAACCGTACCCGCGCCGGAGAATGGGTCCAATACCGTATCGCCTATTTTAGAACCAGCCTTGATGCAGGTCATGGGGATTTCAGGCGGGAAAGTGGCAAAGTGGGCTTCTTTGAAGGGTTTTGTGGTGATTGTCCAGACTGAACGGCGGTTGCGGCCTATCTCGCGGTAATCCTTGCAACGTGCCGCAATAATTCCCTGCTTGGTTGCGTACTTCGGATCTTTACCTTCGTACTTGTACACACTTTCTCGCTTGTCTGGCGGTTTTGTTGCATTTTCTTTCACCGCTTCAGCATCATAGTAATACCGTGCCGATTTTGTGAGTAGGAAGATGTACTCATGCGCCTTCGTGCATCGGTCATTTACACTTTCCGGCATTGGATTCGGTTTTGAATTGTGTGTTAAAATTCCAGAGGCAAGAGAGAATAAATGCGGTTCGTCCTTCACGCCGATGTCATAGACTTCCCTGCATCGGGACTTACGGATTTCCATTACTTCCGTCCGTGGCTTTGCGTTCAGGTGTTTGCTTGCTTCCATCCTGATTTCGCCCCGGAAAGTCGGCCTTTGCTTTCCTTCATAAAGGACGCTGGCAAGATTCAACGTAAGTTGATAACCAAGCCGAGCACACATTGTTCTAATGTCACGCTCAAGGTTGTAATTACGCATGAACCCGAGCCGCCATCGGTTATTTTTGATGTCATTATGACCATCCCCGCCGAGGTATCCAAAGAGAAGGGACCGAAGGAAGGTATCATCGTGCCGCCAACAGATAGGGGCAAGGCCCTTGTCCTTTGCCGTCCTGCCGGTAACAAGTTCATCAAGGATAGCGTTTACTATCGTGCCGTTCACGCGGATTACCTGCTTGTTGCCATATTCGTGAAGTGTGGCAGTCCCGCCGAATTTTTCGGCAATCTGTTTTACTCGATTCCATCGACCGACTTCCTTAACATGGCCTGCTATACTGATCTTCTCGCCATGCCGCGAACCTTCCGCGATATAGAGTCCAGCGAACCATGCAGCGTCGTCGTCAAGGACATTCACGAGGGGAGAATCAGGAGCGGGGAGTTTACGGGACAATAGAATATCTCCGGAGCGCAATGCCGATGCTTCTTTCAATCCCTTTGTGGTCGGGAAGCGGTGGGTAGGAGTGCAGGAAATACGCTCTCCGCTTCGCAAGACAATCTCGATCTCGTTTCCTTTCCGGGCAGATTTTGACCATCCCAAGGCTTGCGTCCATTTCTCACCGTTCCAAAGTTGAACCGTCGCCGGATCAAGCCGCGCCATGTCCCTTACCATCATCGGCATGTCGCCCTTTTGAGTTCGGGCATACAGCCACGTTCCGCCAGAGAGGCACCAAATTATATCCTGTCTCAAACACCAGCCATCAGCTTGAAGGGCGAAAGCTACACGCCACGGTATGCCGATCAGGTCTTTGGGCTTGAGATTTAACTTGACATTCCGGGACGGAGTGGTTAAATTAGGGTATGCCAAGTAAGAATAAGATTTGTCCAACATGCTCCGGCCCGATGCACCCACGGGCGAATCAGTGCCGTAAGTGCAATCCTGCCTACACCCGCACCCCCGCGCACAGGGCGTTGATGTCTGTCCGCACAGTGGGCAGACCGAAAGGGTATCCGTCTGCAAGCACTCACCCTGAAGTGGCGGCGCGGATAAGCAAGGCGTGGACCCCTGAAATGAAAGAAGCGGCTCGCCTTCGTGGTCTTGTAAATTCGCAGAATCAGGAATGGCGGTTACGTTGCGGCCTTCCGGGTTCGATGAATCCAATGTGGGAAAATGGCCGTTCTGTGATTCCTTACGCTCGTGGATGGGCAAGGAAGGTGAAAGCGATTGCATGGGAGCGGGCAAACTTCCGTTGTGAGATTTGCCAATCAGATAAGCCTTGCGACACGCATCACAAAGACTTTCGCAAAGACAATCACGATCTCGATAATCTTCAGGTTCTTTGTCGCCTATGCCACAAGCGGCTTCATGCTGAACATTTACGGCTTTTGAAAACATCCTGCCGAGCCGCTTAGCTGAACCTTCCTTACTATTGGTTCCGCCGGTCTGGTTGCTCCCAAAATAAGAATCACCGAGATTCAAAAAAACCGTCCCGTCATCCCGCAGCACCCTCCGCACTTCCCGGAACACGGCTACCAGCTTTTCAACGTAGGCTTCGGGGGTAGCCTCTAACCCTATCTGTCCATCACAGCCATAGTCACGAAGGCCATAATACGGAGGACTCGTAACTACACATTGTACCGATTTCTCAGGCAATGTCGGCAATACATCCAAGCAATTACCAATGATAATTTCACTTTTCATTTACTACTCCCTCTGTTAGTCAATCGCCTCCACCCACCATTTTGGAAGATTGGATACGTTTTTAGACAGTGCCTTAAAAACTTGTTTATCTCCTATATACGATTTCCCGTGATCTGTTTTCGACCTTACAATTCTACCAGTTGCCTGAATAACATCTAAAAGCATGGAAATCGTATACCACTTCTGGCCTATCGCACCGGAATATAATCTCTTGGACACAGCGGCACTTCCAAGCGATAGAAAGGGTGCCTTGGCAATGTAGCACCACTTGGCCTTATCGTCTTCACATGATACCCCACGAACCATTGCAGGGGATATTATGACCAATGGCTTATCGCTTGCTAACCATTTATTGACAACTTCTTCTCTATCCTGAGAAGTGTGGGTAACTATCCTTGGACTATTTAATGCTTCGGCAATTTGCCTTGAAAGAACATAGGACGTAGAATGAATGATTCCTTTTTCGTTTTTGTGGATTTCCATTACTTTTTTAATGTCTTCAACAAGTAATGGCAACTCAGTGGCAGTAGTTTTTGATGTCATATTGGCAACATCCCGGAAGTAGATAGGCCGGTTCTCAACAGGGAAATCAGATGGGACTTGAAAATAATCTATATCATCGGGGTCAATTCCTAATGTCCTTGGCAATAAAGTTTTCGGCAACATAGTACCCGACATTAATATCAGGCTATCAGAATGGGACCATAAAGCCTTTTCCGCGAGATCAGTTGTCATCCAAAGGGGCTTGAAGGTTGTTACTGCTTGCCGCGATCCTGACCTCTCGGTAAATTCCATAATCCAATCTTTGTCAACCGCGTCTAAAAATGTTTGGCACCGTTCCCATAGATGTTTATAGAAATCCCGTTCTTTCATCTTAGAAAATTGCTGATCGTCCTCAATGCTATCCCATAATTCGATTTCTGACTCCAATTTTGTCCATACTTCTTTTGAACGATAGAGAGCTTCCGTGCCAAATTCGCGCCATGAAGATAAGCCATCCTGGGCGGTAACAGTTTTCCGAGATGGGCCAGCGTCTAAACCTAACCGGAACAAAGCACGTTCTGTAAATGAAAGTTCGATGGAAGATAGCAATGAATCCTCCAAAGCATTTGCCTCATCCACGATAGTTAGCGGCACACCAGAAAACCTACCGGCAAATTTTAATTCTGAGAGTAGGTAGGCTCCGTTGATGATCCTCAGCGGTGAGTCAAGTACACTTTGCTTTGCAACTTTATATAAACACTTCCCAGCCAATTCACATGGGTTTGATTTTGTAGATACGCATTGCTCACAGGTTTTGGAATCATCGAGCAAACATCCATAATTATTTCTACCGGTCAGCACCCTGCCTTCCGGGAAATCGGCTACAAGTTGCGCCTGTAATTGTTTGGTCGTACACGTGTAATTTGCAGTACCGGCCATCAATCCGCAAACCATTCCAACGAGACTTTTCCCGAATCCCGTAGAAGCGTCAATAATTTTTACCTTTTTATCGGACTCCATAACAGCGGTGATTATTTCAAGTTGGTTAGGTCGCCACGGTTTATTCTTGAAATTACTCAGCCTATCCTTGGCCTGTGATGCCGACATGATTGTGTGCATTTAATTCCCTCTCTTTTCATTTTCTGCTCAGTTTCGTCTTTTGCCTTCTCAGCTCAACGATGCTCCAAAATAAATCCCGATTTTCTTCTTTGCGTGTTTTTGGCTTGTCCATTTTGGTGTCCTCCTAAAATCTAATTAAACCCTAACTTATACTTAGTAGGTTCATGTGTCACAGTGACACATGTTTCAATGTTTCAATGTTTCAATGTACCAAGTTCTGAATGGTGACTCAATACACAATGTTTCAATGTTGCATTTTGTGACATTTTAAGCCTTTTGTGACAATGTGACATAATACACATATCCTGTCAACGTATATTTACAACTTTATTTTCTTTAGCTTTTTGGCGTTGGAGACGCTTTCTTATCCTCGCCTTGACTCTATCTTGTATTTCTTCGGAGTCCAATTCCTCATCAACAAAATTGTCACATCTTTCTTTTAGCTCGTCTGATAAAAGAGGCTTCAAATCCTCAATTTTGGACAAAATATTGTCACGCGAAAACTGACCTGTCCCCTGTGACATGTACCCTTCCAAGAGTCTTTGAAACAAGTCCTCAACAAAAGCGACATCGTAATTTGCCTCATCAAATTCTTCGATAATTTTTGCCATTTGGTAACTTTTACTCTCTTTTGCTTTCTTGGAATTTTTCAAATAAGCCAAGTCATATAGTTGCCGACCAGCATAAAGCATCGACCTGAGAACATCCAAATTGATTTTAAACTTGCCGGGGTTCTGTTCTCGAATCTGGGTAGCTATCCTCAAAGTTGAATTATGAATTGGCATTTGCACCCGCTCAGAACCGCCTTCCGTCTTCCTCATCACGGGGAGCAAGTCCACGATTTCTTCCATGTCCAGACCATCGAACCAGTCTTTTTTTTCATTTTGTGTCTTAGTCCACTCCTCTCCTGGTTTATCCTTTGGTTTACGTCTCATATCCTTTACATCCTCCTTAAATGTGAAATAGTTTAATAAAATTCCAAATCCGCGTGTAACCCATTGTCATTTCCCATTTCATTTTCAGAGTTAGTCCTTGTAATGCTTAGACATGATCTTTTTGGATTGCCATTCCACAGCTTCCTTAATCGCTTCTGGCGTACCTTCCAGCCATAATTCTGGCTTGGTCATGGTGACGATTGCCAACCGTTTAGCAAGTGACCATGAAGGTTTGCGCTTGCCAGATAGTATCTGCGATAAAGCTGATGGTGTAATTTCGGCATGTTCCGCTATGATTCTCTGAATACCCGGTATTTTCATAATTGCCTTACCCCTTTCATTAACATCATGTGAATTATTAAATAACAAAAGATTAACAGGTTGTCAAGCCTTTTCTCAAACTATTTTCATTTATTTTTACTTACCCCACAAGCTACCTGCCTGCTTTTACTCATCTCAACGGGAACTTTTACCCGAACAGTTTACCTTGCATCTGGTGGCGGGCTAATCTTGCCTTGGCCGCTTGGAAGTAATCAGCATCTATTTCATAGCCTGTAAAGTCGTATCCCATGATGTCGGCGGCGATAGCTGATGAGGCTGAACCAAGATGAGTATCGAGGATAGCATCACCTTCTTTGGCGTAGTTTATTAATATCCACTGATACATTGCTACTGGCTTTTGAGTATGATGTATCTTGCCATGATAATCACCTTTTGCCAGTGGGTCACGTTTGTAAATCCTTGTGTTGGCATCAAAGGAAGTCCACGCAAGTTCGGCCTCGGCATAGGTGCGGTTTTTGAATCCTTCACCTTTGTCCCAAACTAAATAGCAACGAGTAGGTGGAAGAGCGAAGTAATTGCCACCGAAGATAATTTGGTTGACGCTAACACGGAAAAGTTCAGTAAAGTATTCCGGTGGCGGGGTTGCGTTATCCCATGACTTTGGTGTGAATTTATTGAATCCTTTATAGCCAATTTCCTTGCTATTACAAATACCTATCCCATAGGGAGGATCGACCAAAGCTAACTGGAATTGTTTATCCTTCATCCCCGCCATCGCGACCATGCAATCTTCATTAAACAGTTGAATCATTCACCCCTCCCACCGGCTTATACAGATACCCGTTATCCTTGGGCTTGGTTGGCTTGATTTCGATCTTCCATTTAAAGTCCCCGCACCTCATTTACCCTTCACACTCTCACCATTACAATCCCTTTTGCCGGTGGATATAGCTCAGGATGTTCATCATCATAATCATCCGGTTCCACATCATAAACACTTTCAGGGAGTGCCGCTAATTCAATAAGAGATTCCCGCACTATATCCATTTCTTCTTTGGTATAATCACCTGTGTATTTATCAAAATCATCCAGACAAGCTTGTGCGCTGCCAAAATTCTCATCATCCCAAACAACATGAGCTGGACCATAATGTAACGGTGATTCATAGCCGTCAAGTTTCGCTAAAGCCTTGAGATAAATACCCGCTACTGGCTTCGGCCAGCCCCAATAACAATACCAACATATTCCCATCTTTAATCCTCCTTATTAGTAATTTCCCACATAAATTCATTACATCTCATCAAATCCATATTCTTAACTTGTATCCCATGCAGCAGGCAGTAGTGCCTACCTTCCTGGCTATTGCAATCATCGCAGGTGGGTTCCCAATGCTCAGTGCGACGTAGGTTCATTAATTTTTACCTCCAATAAGATAGTATAATCAATAGTGTAATGTAGCGCGGCGCGGCGACACAAGGAACGAAGTGTCATTAGCCGCCCGCAGCGTAAATGAAGCGGGATAATAGTTAAACCTCCTCCACATCCTTCCACTTGATACTATCCGCCGGCACATCAATAATCTTAGGATAGGAATAATAACCATAATCCTCGGTTTTAATTAACCTGCCAATTCGTTCACTTGGCTTGGATGATTTTATGATTATTCCGTAATAACTAAAATTCCCTTTCCATCGTTCCTCAAAGTCAACTACTTCGATTAACAAATAATCCCTACCTTTATATTCAACCAACAAAACTACATTATCGCCTGGTTTGTGTTTAGGTGGAGGAACTATCTTATCCTTTTTGCTTTTGTGCCTGTTTGTATATTCATCTTGTGCCTTAGCACGTACATCACGAAATTTGGCTGAATGGATGGGGATAACGCCTAAAGTTGTGTCTGTATTTGGTGATTTCATACCTCCTCCACGTCATAGTACAATTTATCATTCTTTAATTTCCACTTGATCAACGCAACATCTTCATCTACGTCTTCAGCGTACCTATAGGCTGCGTTCGATAACGCAGATTCAGGCGTGTAGGAAGCCGTGGTGTACTCCTCATCCTCGATTATCACGATATATTTAGTCTTCTCTCTCTGCGGATTACGGGGGTTCGTAGGCTTGAATTTCATATCATCCACTCCTTGATTAATTTCCAAATTTCTTCATCAATAGGTTTAATGCTTAGTTGACCATCTGCATCAACTATAATCCTGAACCGTGCTTCACGCTCTTCACCCGTTATTGGATGATGAATAAATCCGATGAATTCAGTGTTGCCATCAACAATCATTGCTTTTAGAATATCCATTCCCTCTGGGTCGTAAATACCCTCAAATGACACTACATCTTCAGGAATAGGGGCCTTCATGCCGCTGATTTCCCACGATTCGACCTTGTCAATTTCAACATCACCCAAAAACATCTTTGCATTATTTCCAGTCATCTTCATACATCCTCCTCGAATAAATTGTTCTGTTTCTCATTCTTTTTATCCAATTCAAATTGCTTGACCTCTTTGCGTAATTGCGCTTCCTGCTTCTTCGACATGCCGGTGA
>Ga0265297_10011651_pt1 | contig 10721 bp, 13 predicted proteins | sample Munlanlwell13791_FD_192502 | JGI IMG/M metagenome (GOLD analysis project Ga0265297, IMG submission 192502) | Leachate microbial communities from a municipal landfill in Southern Ontario, Canada - Leachate well 137-91 | ecosystem: Engineered > Solid waste > Landfill > Unclassified | place...
TTTGCCTATCTCTGATTTGTACATAGTAGCACTCCGGCTACTCTTTGGTCGCCAAATCAGAGATTGGCCGGAGCTACTATTCAAGCATTTCTACAGAGCCGCAGCGCAAAGCAGGCTGGAGGGGAGTGGGGGGCTCCGCGCATATTTGGCGGCTGTTTTAAAATTCCATGCTTTGTAATTGCAGCAGTGTTCTTATGGATCCGCTGGAACGGCTTCTTTTCTGGCTCCTGGACGGGACGCGCGGCGGCCCGACAAGAATAGCGCTTCTTTCGATTCTCTCAAAAAGACCCATGAACCTCCGCCAGCTCTCGATTGCAGCAGGGATTGACTACAAGACTGCCGAGCACCATGTCCAGCTCCTCATAAAGAATTCGGTGCTCGGCTGCATAGGCTCAGGGTACGGGAAGGCTTATTTCGTCACAGATGAAGCCAAGGGGCAGAGGAGATTTATTGAACTGGCAAAGGGTGGTAACAATGGCGGCAAGAAAAAAGACTGAAAAGAGGAAGGCTGAAGCCGGCGTGCTTGCGGCGCTTTGGACGCTGGCGCTCATAACCGCGGCAGTTGCCCTTCTTGCGGCCTCCTCGCTGCTGATTCCAGGTGTGGGAGAACAGGTGCGCGGCGGCAGGTTCGACCGTGCGCCGCCGCACGAGCGGGCAATATCCGAAAACGCGGTTGCGGCAATCGAGGACAACCTTGCCCTGCGCTATGGGTTCTCCGGGCTCAACGTCATACTGGTAATCTATCTCCTCTACCTTTATGTGAAGGACTACCTGACCATCAAGTCGGGATTCACCTTCGGGCTTGTCGCTTTCCTCTTTTCCTTCCTGCTCTACGCGCTCGCGTCGTTCCCGCTGATGCGCGTGGTGCTCGGGCCATTGGGGATGGCGAGCATGCTCTCGTTCGTGCCCATGCTCTTCTCGGCATTGGGATTGCTCATATTCGCGAAGCTGAGCAATGAATGAAGCGGCATTTTGCCTTTTTTTACCGTTGCGGCAGCGGAAGGCTGGGCGCGCAAAAATGCCCGCCTCGCCCTGCGCTTGCTCAGCTTGAATGATTTGGGCATCAATTGGGCGGCATTCCGGAAAATCGATTTATAAGAAGGCGGCAATCCTATCGCAGGTGATGGCGTGGATATGAAAATAACCGGATTGGCGGCAATCGCAATCTTGCTTGTCCTTATTGGAGGGTTGGCATTTGCGGCTCCGGGCTGGCGCGAAGGCTGCATGGATTTTGGCGCGATGAAGAACAACTCCACAGGCGCTTTTGCTTCTGGTAAAGGGTATATTGAACGCGGCTTTCGTGGCATGGGGAATTGCACCTTTAACTGCAGCGGCGCAATGAATTGCAGCTTGCAGCAGCAAGGGGGCGAAGGCGCGGGCTTTGCGAGGGGCGGCTTTCGCGAAGGGAGGGAATTCAACAGGATGAACGTCTCAGCGAGGGCGAATGCCACCCAGGTTGAGGAATTCAAAACAGCTGTCATGAAGGGAGACTATGCTGCGGCAAAGCTGCTGGATGGCGAATACCATCTTGGCGGGCCTCTGTTTGGCATGCTGAATGAGACGACATTTGTTGTCTATTCCCGGATATTCGGGCTTGAAAGCCAGCTTAGCGCGGCAGAATATGAAATGATGCAGGCGCTCGGGGTGGAAAAAACGGCCCAGCAGGAACCCTGCGATTGGGAATCGCATGAGTTTAGCGGAAAGGATGCGCCAGGCCAAAGTTTCGGGAGAATGCGCATGCATGCCGGGATGAACGGGGCCCGGGCGGAAAACTGAAGGTCGAAGAATCCAAACCAAACCCTCTGGGGGGAGGGCGCATAGGGCGCCCTTCCTCCCTCAATAACCACCATTCAATTCGGGCAGGATTTGGGCATAAGGTAGGGAAATCGATTTATAAGCGGAAAGTGGAGCGGTTTGCATGCATGGGCTGAGCCTGAAGACCTTGCTGCTGCTGGCGATTGTGGCTTTTGCAATCGTGTGCGGCATCGCGCTCGCAGTTCTGAAATGATGTGAAGGGTGTGGCTGAATGGAATCCGTGCTGAAGCTTGAAAACGTTTCAAAATTGTACGATGGCGCAACTCCGTTCCTGGCGCTTGACAGGGTAAGCCTGGACATAGGGAAGGGGGAGCTTGTCTCGATAATTGGCCCGTCAGGAAGCGGCAAGAGCACGCTTCTGCACCTTTTGGGGTGCCTTGACCGCCCTAGTTCGGGGGAGATATGCCTTGGCGGGAAGGCGATTTCAAGAATGAGCGATGACGAGGTTGCGGATGTGCGGCGCGACACCATAGGTTTCGTGTTCCAGGCGTTCAACCTTGCGCCCACGCTTTCGGTTTTCAAGAATGTCGAGCTGCCGCTGATGATTCGGGGCATGCCGAAAGCCGAGAGGCAGGAGCGGACAATCCGGAATCTTGGGGCGGTCGGACTTCTTGATAAGAAGGACAGCATGCCCTCGCAGCTCTCAGGGGGGCAGAAGCAGAGGGTGGCAATCGCGCGGGCGCTTTCAAACGAGCCGAAGATAATACTTGCTGACGAGCCGACCGGCAACCTTGATTCGGTGACAAGCGAGGAAATAATAAAAACGATTTTCTCGCTCCAGAAAAACCAGGGGATAACTGTGATAATAGTCACGCACGACTCGGGCCTGGCTGCGCGGACTGCAAGGATAGTGGCTATAAAAGACGGGAAAATTGAGAAGGACAGCGGAAAAAAAGCGAAATAAGGGGGCGAATAAGATGGGAAGGAACAATGGTATTTTTGTTATGGCAGCAATCCTGCTTTTGGCGTTCGGGCAGGCTTGCGCCGAGCCGATACTCCAGATAAGCAACTACACAACCTCCCCCTCAAGCGTATACGCTGGAACGACGGGTTATGTGCAGCTGACCCTTTACAACTCGGGGGACTCGTCCGCAATATCGGTAAGCCCCCATTACAGGATGGACGGAGTAAGCACATCGACCACCATAGGGGACGTAGGCTCAAAATCCTCCGCGCAAGTCTCAGTGCCATTCAAGATAGGGCCTGATGCAGCGGGCACGATACAGCTTATTGGCATAGACGTATACTATACATATACAAGCGGGGGCGGCAGCGTTTCCAAGAAGACCGCGTTTTCGATACCGCTGACGGTACAGCAGTACTCGCCGCTTGTGGTGCGCACGCTTTCGGTGGACAAGACGCAGATATCCGCTGGCGAAACGCTCGCATTCGACCTGGGCATAACCAACGAAGGGGGCGTGGTGAACAACCTGGTGATAACCGTCCCGGACAATTCGACATTTTACATAGACGGCTCCACCCAGAAAAGCGTGGGCAGCGTCGGCGCCAATTCAACCATGAACGTGACGCTGGACCTTGTCTCCGGGACGGATACGCAAACTGGCACATACAGCATCCCGATAACATTCACGTACCAGGACATGGCCAAGCAGCCCACCACCAAGACCTTGAACATCGGGCCCATAAGCGTCCTTGACACCTCGGTGCAATACAGGCTTACTCTTGAGCCGAAGGAAACGGTCGAAATAGGCGCGGAAGTCCCGTTCACGCTTTCGCTCCAAAACCGGGGCACATATCCCATATCAGGAGTAGTGGAGATTGACGCGACCTCGGTATTCACGCCGATAGGGATGCAGAGGATTTACTTCGATTCGGTGCCGTCAGGTGAGGCAGCCATAAGGGAAATATACCTTGGAGTGAGCTCATCGGCAAGCGCAGGCTATTACACGCTGCCCCTCACTCTTACCCCGAGCACCGGGAAGGAGCTTACCTACAACGTGGGGCTCATCGTTGAGGCCACGCCTGAAATCACTGTGACTTTGAGCACGAGCGGCGCCTCCCCTTCGGTTGAGGTGGCAAACACGGGAAACTCCCAGATAAGGAGCCTTTATGCGTCAATAACCCCCTCAGGCTCAACGACTGCGACCAAGAGCTTCATAGGCACGCTGGACGTGGATGATTCGGCGTCGGTCCCCATAGGGGGCTATGCCGGCAGCGTGGCTGTCGAGTTGAGCTTCCGTGACAGCAGGAATGCGGAGCATAAGGTGGCAAAGACGCTCCAGTCGGTAGGAGGGAACTCCTCGTTTGTGCAAAACGGGTCAAGGGCCGGGGCTTTTGGCGCAGGCAACGGCACTGCCGCGGCGGGCAGCCAATTTGGCGGAAGGAACAGGAGCCCATTCGGGATGCTTGCAGGCCCTGGCGGAAGCGCAGGCCCGGACATGATGACATTGGCGATTGCGGGAATCGTGGTCCTGGCAGTGGTTGGCGGCGCTGGAATCTATGCTTATCGGAAATTCTGGAAAGGCAGGAAGCAGCAGGCAGGCCCGCTTTTTGGGATTATGGGAAAGGTGAAGCCGAAATGAAAAAGGAAGCCGCTGAAAGGCAACCGGTGCGCAAGAGTTCTGGCGCGATGAGCGATGTCGAGCTTGCCGAGCTTGCGATGAATTCTCTCCGCTACCGGAGCCTTCGCAGCTGGCTTGCCGTGCTTGGGATTGTGATAGGCGTAGCCTCGGTGATTTCGCTCATCTCCATAAGCGTTGGCATGAATTCGCAGATATCCTCGAGCCTAAGCGGGGTCGGGGCGAACATAATCACCATAAGCCCTGGCGGGTCAAGGGCGATGAGCATGGGGTTCGGGGGCGGGGGCGCTGGCGGCCCGCCCGGCCAATTCGGCTCAAGCGGGCTTGGCAGCAACTCGGCAAGCGGAGTCATAACTTTCAAGGAGGCTGACGCCCTCAAGAGCGTGCAGGGCGTGGCGAAAATCGATGCGCAAATATCCAGCCGCGCAATCGTGGCATACAAGAACAGGAACGTTTCGCTTAGCGTGGTCGGCACCGACCCGGAGGCATTCCCGGACAGCGTGGGGGGATCCATAATGGAAGGCAGGCCGCTTGGCGTGGGCGACACTTCCGCAGCAGTCATAGGCTATTCGGTGCAGGCAGAGTCTTTCAGGAACGAGAGCATGCTGAACAAACAGATAAAGATACAAGGCTCGACTTTCCGGGTGGTGGGCGTTCTCAACCAGACGGGCACGTCGATTTCTGGCTCTTCGGACAGGAACATATACATAACGCAGAAGAGAGCGAAAAACCTGTTCAACCAAACCGACAAGGTAAGCTCGATCATTGCGATAGCTAAAAACGGCTCCAAGCCGGACGATGTGGCTGGCAACATCACTGCCAAGCTGCTTTCGATGCGCAGGCTCACTGCCGCCAAGCAGGACTTCACCGTGATCACTGCGACCTCGATGCAGGCGACGATATCCAGCGTATCTAACACGCTCGGGCTTTTCCTGGGAGGAATAGCCTCCATTTCGCTCATTGTGGGGGGGATAGGGGTGGCAAACGCCATGTTCACATCGGTGCTTGAGCAGACAAGGTACATCGGGCTTCTCAAGTCGCTTGGGGCAAGGAACAACACCATACTCAAGCTTTTCATCTACGAATCGGCGATGGTCGGCATGGTGGGCGGGCTCATAGGGCTTGCGCTTTCGTTCGTGGGCTCGGTGGCGCTCTCCTATTTCGGGCTGCCGTCAAAAATAACCCCTGAGCTCGTGCTTTTGGGGCTTGGGTTCTCAGTCGTGGTGGGAATCGTCTCAGGGCTCCTGCCCGCGAGGAACGCGGCATCGGTTGCGCCGGTCGAGGCGCTGAGATACGAATGAGGTGAGGCGCGAAAATGGCGCGCTGGCTGTTTGCGGTTGAATCCGTCTTGCCTGCCGGCATCGCCTATTAACAGTTTTCATCGATTAATCGGCATGGCAAACCCGTCTTACTCCCGCCTTGCAGGCGCGTCGCTTCTTTTTGGCGCGGCGCAGTTTCTCCTTTCGATGATTGCAGCCGAAGCGCTTTATCCCGGATACAGCGCCTCAAAAAACTACATAAGCGACCTTGGAGTGGGGCAGGCTGCGCTTCTTTTCAATTCATCGATAACCCTCTTTGGCCTCTGCGTCTTGGCAGGCGCATATTTCAAGGGCAAGGATATGGAAGCGGCCGAAACATGCGGGCAGGCGGATGGTGCCGGCGGCAAGGCATTCCCGGTTTTGCTTTCCATCGCAGGAATCGGCGCGTGCGGCGTGGGGATTTTCCCGGAAACTTCAGGAGCGCTCCATCTTGCAAGCGCAGCAGCAGTGTTTTTCTTCGGCGCGGCAAGCGCGCTTTACGCAGGAATGAGGATGGGGATGCCGCCCACATTTTCCTGGTTTTCGATTGCGCTCGGGACGGTTTCGCTTGCGGCGCTTGCGCTCACCTTATTGAAAGCTGACCTTTTCGGGCTGGGCTTGGGCGGGATGGAAAGGATGATAGCCTACCCGATAATCGCCTGGTGCCTTGCCTATTCCGGAATGCTATCATCCAAAAGATGACCCGCATCGTCCGCCAAGCTGGAATCGGCTACCAGCCCAAAACATAGGCGAAAATAAGCGGCGCGACAATCGTGGCGTCGGACTCTATCATGAAGCGCGGGGTGTCCGGGTTGAGCTTGCCCCATGTTATCTTTTCGTTTGGCACTGCGCCCGAGTAGGAGCCGTAGCTTGTGGTGGAGTCTGAAATCTGGCAGAAATAGCCCCAGCTTGGAACGTCCTTTATCTTCGCGTCCTGGTTGATGAGCGGCACCACGCAAATCGGGAAGTCGCCTGAAATGCCCCCCCCTATTTGGAAGAAGCCTATTGATGATTTTTCCGATTCCTGCGAATACCACTCCACCAGCCGCTGCATGTACTCGAAACCGGTTTTCATTATCCCGATTCCCTTGAGGTTGCCCTTGATGTTCTCCGCTACAAATACGTTGCCAATGGTCGAGTCTTCCCATCCCGGCACGAAAATCGGGAGGTTTTTCTCCGCCGCGGCAAGCATCCAGCTGTCTTTCGGGTCGATTTGGTAGAATTGCTCAAGGTCGCCTGCGCGGATGATGTCGTAGAAGAATTCATGCGGAAACTTCCGCTCGCCTTTTTCCTGCGCAGCCTTCCAGTGCCTTATCACGATTTTTTCGAACTTGCGCATCGCCTTCTCCTCGGGGATGCAGGTGTCTGTGACGCGGTTGAGGCCTGACTTGAAAAGGCGGAGCTCGTCTTGCGGGGTGAGGTCCTGGTAATTGGGCACCATCTCATAGTCATTGTGCGCGATGAGGTTGAACAGATCCTCCTCGAGGTTCGCGCCCGTGCAGGAAATCGCATGTATCTTGCCCTGCCGTATCATTTCGGCAAGCGTCTTCCCTATTTCGGCAGTGCTCATCGCGCCAGCCATCGCAAGAAACATCTTTCCCCCGGAGCCGATGTGCTTTGAGTAAGCAGCAGCCGCATCCTTGAGGGACGCGGAGTTGAAATGCTGGAAATTCGAATCGATGAATGATTTGATTGAGTCTGGCTTTTCCATATTCCACCCTTGAAATTCCAAAAAACTCAGTTTGAAACGCACTAAAAATAAATAAGGGTTTGCTTTTCTGCAAAAAAAGGAAAAACGCCCATTTTACCCCGTTTTTTTTGTTTCCGCGGGACTGCCCGATATGATTATATTAGGCAAGACCGAAGGCAGGGCATGGAAAAAAGCGCGCTTGATTTTTCCGGAAGCTGGAAGGGCACGCCTGTTTATGGCAGCCGCGCGGCCCCCACGCTCTATGTGTTCAGGCATGGGCAGAGTTTCTTCAACAGGATGCATTATTTCACTGGCTGGAAGGACTCGAAGCTCACCCCTCTTGGCGTTTCGCAGGCAAGAAAGATAGGCAGGATGCTCAAAACCAAGAAAATAGACGTTGCGTTTGTCACCTCGCTTTCGCGCTCGAAGGATACGATGGCTGAAGTCCTTGGCGGAAAAATCCGCGGAAGGAATGCCGCCAAGTTCAGGCTCCACCCGGAATGCGGGCACATCTTCACCGATGACAGGATGATTGAGCGGAGCTATGGGCGGCTGTCCGGCACCTCGCACGAGGTTTACAAAAAGACGCATGGCTCGGGCGATTTGCAGGACATAAGGCGAAGCTACAGCCGCGCACCGCCAGGTGGCGAGAGCATAAGGGGGATGGTGGACGGGAGAGTCGGAGAATTCCTCACAGACCTTGTAGCTTACATGAAAAAACACAGGGTGAATGCCGCAATCTCGGCGCACGGGAACAGCATAAGGGCGCTCAGGAAGATGCTTGAGGGGCTTGATGAGAAAAAAGCGATGGAAATCGAGAACCCGTGGGACAGCTACTTTGAGTACAGGATAAGATGAGCCCGGGTTAGAGCCTGCCCTCGTAGGCAGTATCGCGGCCCATCCTTGTTTTTTTGAGGCGGGAAAGGGGGCGCTTCCATCCAGGCTTTGAGAAAGGGGAGGGCACCGTGTTTTTCTCCCCGAGTTTTTTCCTTGACATGCAGATTATTGCCCGGTCGGCCAGCTTTTCTGAAAGTGCTGCTTCCGCGATTGTCGCGCCGCCCTCAACCAGGACAGATATGATGCCGAGGGGCGGGAGCCTGGAAAAAAGCGCCCGAAGCGAAGGCCTCCTTTTTCCGCAGACGATGACCTTCACCCCCATGCTGCGGAGGGCTTTTGCCTTCTTCAAGCCGTGCCGCGCGCTTGTGGCCACAATTACTCTCTCTTTTTTTGCATTTGACAGCACACGGGCAGAGAGCGGAATCCTAAGATGGCTGTCGAGCACTATGCGCGCCGGGTTCCGCCCGCCCCCCATGCGGCAGGTGAGGCGGGGGTCGTCCGCAAGCACGGTGCCTATCCCGGCGAGGATTGCGTCGTAGCGGTTGCGGAGCCGCTGTGCGTAGCGGTTGAATTCCTTGCCGGATATCCTGACGCCGCCCTTTCCGCGCACGCCTATCTTCCCATCCGCGCTTTGCGCCATTTTGAGGGCGACAAAGGGCTTGCCGGTTTCCATGAACTTGAAGAACGCCTCGTTTTGCCCCCGCGCTTCCGATGACAGGATGCCGACTTCCGTTTTTATGCCAGACTTGCGCAGAAGCGCTATGCCCCTTCCGCTGACTTCGGGGTTTGGATCAGGTGTCGCGATGACCGCGCGCCTTATTCCAGATGAGGCTATCATTGGGGCGCAGGGAGGGGTTTTTTTCCCGGGCGAAGAATGCGAGCAGGGCTCAAGCGAGACGTAAAGCGTGGCGCCTGGGCAGTTTTTGCCCTGCATAGCGTTTACTTCCGCGTGCGGTGAGCCGAAGCGCCCGTGGAACCCCTCGCCTATTATGCGCCCGTTTCGTGCCAGTACGGCTCCGACCATGGGGTTTGGCGAAACTTTTCCCTCGCCCTTTCTCGCAAGGAAAAGGCAGCGGCGCATGAAAAAAAGGTCTTCTTTGCCCCAAACCATGAACACACCGGAATCGTGCCCTTGCCATCCTGCCTTGATGGGCATTGCCCAAAATTCCCGGAATCAGCCGGAATTTGCCATCCTTATTGCCGCTTCCACCGAGCGGCGCGCGTAATCGCCTATCCTCGCCTTCGCCTGCCCCCAGGTGATGCCGGGCCCCGAGATGCCAAGCCCGATTGGCTTTTTGCGGGAAAGCGAAATGTCAAGAAGCGACTTGCAGATTGCCGCGGTGATTGCCTCGTCGTGCTTCGTCTCCCCCTTTATCACCGTTCCAAGCGCCACCGCGGCATCGATGCCTTTCTGCGAAAGGAGCCGGTCGGTTGCGAACGGTATTTCATACGCGCCAGGCACGCGGCAGACCACCTTCACTTCCGCGCCGAGCTTTTTTGCGTGCAGCATCGCGCTTTTGAGCATCCTGCCGGTTATTTCGGAATTGAATTCCGAGCAGATTATCGCGAGCCTGATTTTCCCCCTTGCCATTTTACCTCCCTCCTATCGGGCCTGCGTCTTTCCTGCCCTGCCGCTTCCCCTGCCCAGCGAATCTTGAAAGCTCGTGCGGGGCAGACGCGAGCAGCACCGCGTTCACCGCGTGCTTGCGCGTGCGGTCCTCGAAAATCGACAGCAGGTCCGCATCATCCTTCCCCTCGTCCTCGTGCACGAACACCTCGACTATGTGCTTGCCTGTTTTCATCTTCGCCATCTGTATTCCGATTGAAGCCTCGTGCCCGCAGGTCTTGTCCACTTTTTGCCCGCCCACCATCCCAAGAGCCAACAGGGCGTCGCATTTTTCCGCCCGGTCAAGAATGACGCAGCCCACCGCCAAATCCTTCACGCCCGGAACCGTGCTTCTAAAAATCGAGGCCTTGCCCGGGAATTTCCGGCTTATCTCGTCAACCGCGAATGCCGCCATGTCTGCGCGCGCGAACATCGTATCCACGATGCCTATTTTCACCTTCCTTTGGGCTTTTGCCATTGAATCACCTGTTCCCCAAAGCAGCACGCGCCCCGCCCTTCGGGCAGGGGGCCAAATCCCTGCCTTCGATGAACGGGAAGCCCCGCTTGCGGGCGTATTCCATGGCTTCGCGCCTGCTTGCCGCCTTCCCGCTGTCCGAGAGCATTTCGCAGAGGACGACCGCAGGGGCTGCGCCAGCCATCCTTGCAAGCTCTATCGAGAGCTCGGTGTGCCCGCGGCGCTTGGCAAGCCCGCGGCTTACCAGGAGAAAGACATGGCCGACTGCGCGGAATTCCCGCGCGAATTCCGATGAGCCCCCTTTCCTTCCCACCAGCCTGCCGAATTCGCGGATTGTTTTCGCGCGGTCGATGTCCGTGATGCCGGTGAATGTGGAGAGGTGGTTTATGGAAATCGAGAATGCCGGCATGTCCCCATATGCCATGCGCCCGCGGCACATTTTTGAAATCACAGGGTGCTT
>Ga0265297_10011652_pt1 | contig 10719 bp, 11 predicted proteins | sample Munlanlwell13791_FD_192502 | JGI IMG/M metagenome (GOLD analysis project Ga0265297, IMG submission 192502) | Leachate microbial communities from a municipal landfill in Southern Ontario, Canada - Leachate well 137-91 | ecosystem: Engineered > Solid waste > Landfill > Unclassified | place...
AAGGAATACAACAAAAAATTTGACTCTTGGTATAGCTACGACAATAACTTTAAGTCTACGCCACAGTTGAAATTGGATTTGTCGCAGACGCCTATGTTTAAGATGGCTCTGGATAAGTACGCGCTAAGAAAAACTGGAAAAGTTGTGGATATGCCAATTTCAGGGTACCCGTCGAAGGAATTAGTCAAGGAAACGGCTGCGTTACCTAAAGAACAAGAAGCTCAATATAAAGTTTAGTCGCTTTGTATAATGTAAGGTACTTTTTTCAGGAGAATAGGCGATGGTTAATCGTATAGATAAAATCCTTGAGAAATTAGCAGCTAACGAAGCTTGGCCGGAAAGAGCGCCAGCGGCAACTACTGTTGCTGCTGAACCTTCCGCTGCAGCCGCTCCCGCTGCGGCGCCGTCTGGTGGGATGAACGTTGGTATGCTGCCGGCGTCGGCACTGCTTCTGTTGTCTGCCATGGGCCTGCACTCAGGGTTTGGTAAAGCAGTTAAGGCTACGGCTCCTGCGCGTCTTAATACCATGGCGCGCATTAAGGGCATGATGAACCCGTCTAAGTTGAATCATTTCGAGCCCTGGAAGCAGTATCTTGCTCAGGCTAATGCTGGCTTCAAGGATCTTCCTGCTAAGAAAAAGGCGCTTGAAGAGGTTCTTGATGCCGCTAAGAAAGAGGGCCTAAGCCTCAGCGCGTTTGATCTTGATAATATTGGCCGCGAACTCAAAGCCACTAATGAAGCCATTGCTGGTCCGGTAAAGAATATGGGTGATAAAGTTCTTGATTTTGCTGGTACTAACCCATGGACTACTGGTGCGTTAGGCGCCGGCGCTTTATATGGCGGCACGAAAGCTGTAAATAGTATTTTTGGTAGTAAAGACAATCGGGCGGGTAACAAGACGGTTATACTCTAATGAATACTGAACTACAAAAACTTCATGACTTTATAAAACAAGCAGGCGTGTTTGGTTGGTTAGGAGAACAGCTTGCTCGTAGAAAGGCCAACAAGCTGCTTGCGGCTAGACCTCGTTACAGTTGGGGTGCTTCCACTAACTTCATTGATGCTCCGGAAAGGTCTGAAATAAATCGGTGGATTACCGGCGCGGATGCTTCAAAAGCGCAACGTATGGCCGCTAAAAAGCCTCAGCAGCTACCAGCTCCAGTGCCGGCCGCGGCACCTGCTACGGCTGCAGCTCCAAAACCCTCGATGTGGGAACAGTATCAAGGCGCGTTCAATAAGAATCCTTTGGCAGTAGGTGGGTTAACTGCTGGCGGGTTTATGCTCGCTAATAACGCCCTTAAGGGTGGTAATGGTGCCGGCGGAAATAGAACGGTGATACTATGAACAACGAATTAAGAAAACTTGCGTCGACATGCGAGAAAGTTCTTATAATGCAGAAGATTGGCGTGGCTTTACGGTTAAAGTACCCTGGCATGTTTAAGCAGAAGATTCCTTCAGCTGTTGGGTTTGATATTAATAATATAAAGCCTGCAACCAAACCCCTTAGGCCTGAGATAAATAAAGTAAACACGTCTACTAAACCCTCTTCTCTTTGGGACAAGTACACAGACTCTTGGAATAAGAATCCGATGGCGACAGGAGCGGCTACTGTTGGTGGATTAATGGTTGGAGATAGGATACTAAGATGAAACAAATTATAATAATCGACAGCCGTTCCGATCGTGGTCGGGGGTTTCTTAATCGCATGCAAGAAGACGGCGCTATTCCTGAGGGAATCGCTCCGCTTATTGCGAAGCTAATTTCGGAATACTCCCCCGAGAAAGATATGTTTGACGAGGCTCCTGGTGAATATGCTTGGCCCGAAAGAGATCTGTTTCCTATGAGCTCAATTCCAGAGGCTATGCTGAATCATCTATATGCTACTGCTCAGGCTGGTGTGCCAGACAAAGTCACATGTGAACTTAAACGTAAACTGCTTGATGTCATGCAAGGCGCCGACCAAGATGAAGGCGAGGACCCAAACTTCAGGTCAGCGATCATGCAAGGCAGTCTTAAGAAGTATCACAAGGTTCTTCCGGATGGCACGCAGATCGACGTTACTATAACCAGCCCAAAGGCAGTCCCAGTAGAAGACGAAGTTGACGAGCTCCCGGAACCGTCATATGAAAAAGAATCCTACCTCGATCTTGATAAGGCCGTGGAAGTATTCTCGAAACTTGGTCACTTCGAAGAGGGCATGGATAGAGTTGCCGAAGTACTCGCCTCTGCAGCGATTAAGAATATTAAGGTAGCTTATGCTGACGGCGTCAAAGAATTTCTTGATGGAGTTCTGGATATTCGAGAGGGGAACAAGAAGTTAACCCTTGACAAGAAAGCAATTTTGAGTAAGATAGCTGCAGACGGTGATACAGATAGCAAAGAAATAGTTGGTGGATTTACTATTGACAAACGTAGACTTAACAAGGCTCCGTATGACAGCGAAGATAGTGCAAAGAAAGCACTCTCTTCGAGAGCATTCGATCTTCTCTGGGATAAGTATAAAGGCGGACTTTCTATATATAAAATCAAACAGTTCTACGATATATCCAGAGGCGATCCGATGCTTGAACGGGTTATGGACGACGTCCTTAGATCCGTTCGGTATCGTGATTGATCATGCATGCAGCTAAGATATTCTGTTAATAATCTACTTCTAGAGACCATACCACTTACACTTTTGGGGGCCTGGCTTAGAGAGTTGGACCCAGAACTAACAGATTGTATTGCTGCAACTTCGTATATGCCGATGGAGAGTTCTGAAGTGTTGCAAGAAAAGGCAGTGGCTTCTATTGCTCTGTCTAACAATATTCGTGGTTTCACCAACGACATGCATGGATTCTCCAATGTATGTCTTATAATGAACGACAGGCCAGCGGCAGTTCATACTGTGGCGAATGTTTCTCCAGCTATGATGAATTACGCGATATGGGAAATGAAGCAATATCGGAACGATATTGTTTTGCTCCCCGACGTTGCTAACTACGTCATTTCGGCTATAGAGACTAAGGACTACGTTATACCGCCGGAGCATTTACAGTTCGTGGGATATGTCTTTAAAGAGAAGCACAGAGATTATGCTGATCGTATGGAGTATCTGTACGACCATTATAAAACAGAAGACCTTGAAATGAACGACTTTGAGAAGTTTCATATCTCTATGTTGATGGAATGTGACGCTTATCTTGAGATGAAAAAAAGAAACTACGAGTATTGGGCAAAACAAAAGCTTGAGGATTGGAAATGGTAGGTTTTTACGATATCTCTAAGTATTCGGATGTATTGTTCTCGTACTTTGATAAGACCATACCAATATCTAATTACGAGCAGCATTTAAAGTATCGTAATAGAATTCTTCTTAACTCTCCTGAGATCCATGGCCCGTTTAAGAAGTTGGCGTCGCTGTTTGTTTGCGACGTTAACTATGAAGCACTTGGAGAGAATAGTACAAGAATAAAGACGAAGCTCCCTCCTATTTTGGACGCAGCTAAGTTTCCGTCTAAGCAGATGGAAATATTCTATAATCTGTTTTTCTATGATTATGTTGTTGCCGCTATATTCCCGTCCAACAATTACAAGTTTACCTGTACAGAGTGTGAGCACAGCACTCTTATAACAGAGAACTATGCCAACACATTTAGTCTTCACCCTAAGAAGGCGACGGACGATGACCCGGAGATTCAGGCGAATACTAAGTGTCCTGAGTGCAATAAGCGCACGATGCACAGTATAACTGAAGTTCGGAAGACGAAGCAGCTTGACAAGAATCCGCTTAATATTCTCTTATTCAATCCCTTTGACGTTCTTGTATCTCGTGGTCCCGGCGGCGCCTTCAGAGTTTATTTCAGTAGCATCAACTACATGCGGCACGCATACTTTGGTCTTCGTGCCGGCGCCGATCTAACCGCGGAGAAGATCATTAACTTCCCGTTTACGTTTGTAAAGGCAGTCATATTAAATAGACCGTTAGTATTGAACAATAACATAACCCAGGTCTTCCGGCATCCAATGATAGCGGGGCTTAATAAGTCTTTCTCTCCGTTGATGCTGAGCCTTAAATCGCTGCTGCACACTAACATCCTTCGTAAGGGTCGTGAGGCAGAGGCGCTTCTTAAGGTGGACCCGCACTACATGATAACTCCGATCGGCGGGACTAACTCAGCGCCGGCTACAATACAGGACGGTAGAGCTCAGGTGCAGTTCACAATGAGCGCAGTTAAGCAGATAAAAGAAGACGACTCGAATGGTTTGATATACAATCCTACTCCGCACACAGCAGTACCGTTGTTTCCCGAAGGCCGGCGTTGGATCACGTCTAACGAGTTAATGGCGGAAGAGGCGGCGATCATAAACTCTACGGGGTTTGATGTGTCTGTCTTCACTGGTGGCGTTGGTGTTAACCAGGACCCGTTTACGCTGCAGACTATGGAAGGCGTTATAGGATTCTATACAGATCAGATGGAAGAGTTCACTAATAAAATTATCAATTTTATTAGTGTCTTCAATGGAGAGTTTGAGGTGCAGGATCATATTCAGTTGAAGTCTGTAACTTCTCGGCTCGGCACACAGCTTAGTGAAGTGGAGCTAGGGCTTATACAGAACGGGCAATTACCGAAGAGTCTTCTTTACAGAAAGTATGGGTACTATGATGTGGCCGAAGTATACGAGCAGATTAAAGCCGAGGCTATAGTTGAGAAAAAACACGCCTTATCAATGGAGATGGAGCTTCAGAAGATAGAGAAAGGTCTTCAGCCGGTAGTTATGGCGCAGGGCACTGTTGACCCAGGAATGATGGCTCAAGTAGAGCGCAGCATAGAAGATGAAGCGGAGTCTATAGCGCAAGAGCTCTTCCAGGCTGATGAAGGAACTAAGAAGTCTCAGCTTGATGCTCTAGCTAAGAAGAGCTATGTTCTTAAAGAGGTCGTTGTCGGGAAACTTCGTGATATGAATTCTCAGGCTACGGCGCAGGCTAAAGCAGACGCCAAACAAATGAGCGCCGGTAGTGAGGTGCAGCAATGACATTTGAACAAGACGATTTCCTTACAAACGACAACTACTCCTTTGGTGATGGCGGTCTAGGCCGAGCCGGTGTGGATCCCACAGTAGAAGAGATACGAGACCTTGCTCGGCAGAGTTCGTTTATTCGTAGGGCTAAACTCTTTGACGATTTAACTAACACCCAGCAACTAGACGAGTATAATCAGATAATTAGTAACACCGAGAAGTATCGCGTACTCGAGGAAAAAGAGAAGTGGGTTGAAGAGGCCCTTGGTCGTGGTGAGAGCAGAACTAAGTTCTCTATGTTTATAAAGTATCTTGAGTTTGATGACGCGCTCTTTGTAAAGACTTTTCGTGCGCTTTTGATCAAGTTTAATAAGAAAGCTGACGATGTTGGTGACGAGATACCTGAGCACCTGAAGAAGCAGTTGGACGAAGTATTTGAAAATGTTAAGGAATCGAAGCACGTATATAAGAAGAAGCCGAAGAAAGAAGCAGAAGCCATGACACTCGGGCTTGAAGATTTTTCTCCGGAAGAAGAATAGTGTATAATGTAACGTTCTGTTTTTAAGGAGTTATACATGAAGAAACGTGGCGAACTGATCGATGAGGCACTTGAGCTTTCGCGCAAGTATGGTCAGCTTAATGTCCCGCAAGAAGAGATCGATATGGCTAAGGTCGCTAGAGCTACTTTTGTTAATAGCATTCTAGAGGATATGACCAACCATTCCGGGGCCAAGATCACTCAGGAAGAGTTTGACAAGGTGGCTTCTCTCGCAGAAAAAGAAGTTGCGTTGATTGACGTTTTGACTAAAGACGCTGGTCAACTTACGGACATAGTTTTGTCCAGTATAGTTAAAACTATTGCAGAAATGGAGAATAAGTAATGCAGAAAATCGCTAACAAAATCGATGACAATGCGGTCAAGCTGATCAAGAGTGGCGCCTTTAAGGGTTACACTGTTGAGGACATCAGCAAGATGCGCGAGATTAAGCGCGCCTACCTTATTCGTACTCTTACCGAGTCGCTTAAGGCTAATGGCGTGAACATCAGCAAGGCGGCCTTCCTTGAAGTCCTTGCCAACGCTGATCAGGCGGTTCCGGGCGTAGCTACGACTCTTCCGGTTGCGAAGTTCGCTAGCTTCTGTGACACCGCTCTTGTTACCGCTCTTAAAGAGCGTATTGCGAAACGTGCTGAGATGGATCCTTCGAACCCGGTTACTCCGGTTGAAGAGACCAACAACGCTCCTACGGATTCCGCGCAGGTTCAGACTGATGACCTAGTCCAGCAGCTGCTTGACATGGCTCAGGCTGAGACTGAGACTGGCGCCGTGGGTCCCGCTGATTCACAGATCGCTGATCTGGTCAACTATGACCTTCGCCAGGATATGATTCCCGAGCAGAGCAATGATGGTGGGATGACTTCTTTCGGTAGCCTTGGCGACATGAAGTTCATGGACGTCATGGATAAGATCTCCTCGCTTGTCGACCTTCTGCAGAAGCAGGCGGAAGTGGCCGATCAGACCACTGAGCCCGGTTCGAAGCTTTCAGAAGCCGGCGCCGAAGCTGAGAAGAAACCCACTGACGCGAAGATAGATCCCCCGACTGCGCAGGTTACTGAAGTCCCCAACGAGTCGCCTGAGAAGGTAGACGAGTCGGTTAAGACCGTTACCGCGACGATGAATCTTGACTCGCTTGTGAAGCATTTCAGCGATAAGATGAAGCTGAATAAGTAAGGTTGATATGCGTTAATGGCCGAGAAGCTCTAATTGTTCTAGGGCTTCTTGGCTTTTTTTCAGGAGTCCACCATGGAAAAGGTCGCCTCTCTTTTTAAGAAAGCCTATGATGGAGTTGCTCAGCAAGTTGCGCAGGGGCAGACTAATACTCCGGCTAACATGTCTTCGGATCAGCAAACGCAGGACCCAGAGTCCGCGTTTGAAATGCAGATCAAAGACATTATGGGGCGCTTTCTTTCCTCCAAGTATCCATGGCTTCGTCCTGACAGTAAGATCAACATTATAGATTTGAACATAGATAATAACTCTGTCGTAGCGTCTGTTGATCTGGACGTGAATGGAGTGGTTCTTAAGATACCCCTAGTCTACTCTGATGGTGAGATCTCTGAGCCCTGGGCTATTTTCGTTGAAGGTGAAAATCGTTTCTTTGAATTTTCGCAGCCATGGTATGAACGAATAATTAAGTCTGCCGAAGTTAATGACGGGCAGCTTACTGGCTGGGAGAACAACGGTTATTACACCGCATACAATGAGACTAACCGAGTGCTTGAACCTAATTCGGTAGGCGGAGTTCTAATGACTCGTTACGCCGCGCTGAATAAGCTTTCTCTACAAGAGTTGCAGCCATTAGTCAAGCTGTCGCTTGCTAACGGTTATATCTATGAGCAGTTCGGTCGTATGGCAATTAAGGTAGCTTCTCAGAAGCTTATACAGAAGTCTAAGTCTGTGAAGCGCCCCAATGGCTTTAAGGTAAAGCGCGGCTCTCTGTACGTTTTCGATCGTAACGGGATAAAGAATGTCACTGCCGGCCTTACTCTTAAAGAGCGTGTTGGTGCGTTTGATCAGATCAGCAAGCTCGGTTATGCTATAGTTGATAAGCGCATGGATGATGGCAAGCTTAATGTCTATGACGTTGAGGGTTACGGCGGGTCTGGTGAAGAGACCGCCTACGTTACGCCCCTTGAGTCGCTGCTTGATACGGCGCATAAGATTCACGGTAGCTTCGACAAACGTTCCGGCGAACCGATCTTCTATGTACCTAGCGACATCTATCTTCGTGATAGAGTTACTACTGGCACCGCGGAGATTCGTAAGCAGTGGAAGCTTAAGCTTGAAGTCGGGTATGAAGGCAAAGATCGCAACGTTTTTAGAAATGAAAATGAAGAGGGCGACTTTATTGCTTACGCCGAAAAGAACAAAGAGTCTCGGGTTCCGGAATGGATGAAGGCTGTCGTAGATAACGACGAGAGTAAGTTTAACGCGGAGCGCGGTAAGCTTAGCGATAAAGATTACAGCTACAATAATTTCTATATTGTTCCGGTCGTAAAGAAGGCTGACAAGTTTGTTATTAAAGTCGAGCTTTCGCGCTACACGCAGTTCAATGAGCTTCGTGACGTGTTCCGTTACTTTGCGTTGGATGGCTATGACAACTCTGGTCATATTCTTGATGACAGAGATCTTCGCTTTGTAGCGCTGAATGCCGGCAACGTTTCTGGGCGCATTTTCACCGACATGTCGGAGTTCGTTTTTCGTTCGGCTACGTTTAGAGATTATTTCCAGAATGGTTTCTCGGTTAAACGTAATGTCAACGGCACGTACGATATGACAGTCGATGGTGTTAAGGTGCAGACGGACGAGCAGAAGGAAGCTTCGTTTAAGTTTACACAGCTCTCTAAGGCTGCGTCTGCTTTCGTACTCGGCAACTACGTTGGCGCCAAGGTTGAAGACATACTTACCATTCTTGATCGTAAGGGCACCTCGAAGTACGCCGCGAGCCTTAGCCCGGAATTGGCTGAGAAACTGCAGTCGTTGGTTTCGATTATAGATAGTTTAAAGACTGACATTGAGAACCCCGAGGCGCAGAAGAAGGCGCTTGACGCGACTGGTGGTGAAGGCCAAGTCTCTGTGAATATAGAGAACTACAATGCTAGTGGCGCCGCAGACGCTAATGCTACTGGGATGCCGGTAGAAGAGGGCGTTGCTCCGGCTGAAGCAGGCGCTGCTCCTGAAGGGACTCCGGATATTAATACTCTTATGGCCGAGGCTCAGAAGATAGGGATTCCGCAAGACCTGATTCAGCAGCTAGCTGACCTGGCTCCTATGATGGGCGTTACGCCGGAAGAGGCGATCATACAGGCCGGGTCCATGGTTGAGCAAGGTATCAATCAGGGTATGCCGGCGGAAGAGGTTATCAATCAGCTTCGCGCTTCGGTGTCGCAGGTTATGACTCAGACTGGTGGCTCAGCTCCGGCAAGTATTAATACTGCTGCGGCAATGCCCATGGAACAGGTTGCTCCGGATAGTAATATCCCCGCGGCTACTGACTCTGTGGTTCAGGAAGCCGGGCAGAATGTCGTTGGTGGTGGATCGATAAGCCCCATGGCTGGCAGTGCAGTCCCGATGGCGTCGGCTCCTGTAACCGAGACTATGGTAGATCCTAACGTACAGCAGGGTATGTCTCAGGTGGCGTCTCCCGCTGAGGTTCAGGACGTTACCAATAAGGGCGTGCTTGCGGATATTATCAGCAATGCTACGATTAAGACGCAGTTCATTGACAATATTCCAGAACTGAACTCTGCGGTGAATATGATCTCAGAAATGGTGTTAAAGCTGGAAATAAGCCGCGGGTCTCTCAAGGATGAAGTTGGAATGGCCAACGTTGAATCCGTTGGAGAAAAATTACGCCTTGTCCTAAAGCAATTGGGCGAGTTGATTCTAAGCATCGTTAGTTTTAAGTAAACTCTCAAAGTAATCAATCACTTCAGTTGTATAATGTAATACATAGTATGCTATAGGTGTATCTAAGTGCTTCAGATCGATGCTGAATTTCTTCATAGTACAAAAAATGTTAAGACATACTTCGAAGGTATGCTGATAGACCCGTCTGTGCCGTTCGAAGTCTTTGAGGAACTCTTCGGTATTAAGGACCAAAGTGTTATAGATACCTATAAAAAAAAGTACTTTGCCGAGTACGACCTTCCTAGATTTCTTCTTTTAGCTAAACTGAAGTCACTTCCTGCCGGTGAGGCCAAGGACGTTAAGATCAAGGTATTCTATTATGGCTGGGAGTATCTAGGTGCCGTGTACAACTATGGACGCGGAGTAGATAGCAATACTCTTGGTGATAGAATACTTCGTTCGATCCTTAGTAAGCTTAGCTTCTTGGCGAATAGTGATACCGTAAAACCCAATGATATCAAGCTCTTACGAGACGTGCTGAAGGCTATAACAGAAAAAGCTAAGGTCACTCCGCAAGAGAACGAGAAGAGCGAAATAGAGTTCATCCTGTCTGATCTTCGTGAGCAGAATCAGCGAGCGCAGGATGCTATTAAGCAACTTAACGAGCGCCCGGCGGATGCGGGGCAAACTGCGCTTGTAAAAAAATTAGAGAAGGAGCAGGAAGAAGCTCGGCTTATACGAGAGAAATCTTCGTCGTTGACAAAATAGGTTTCATAGGTATAATAATAGCAAATGATACGAATTAATTTAGTGCCAACCCAGGAAATTAGTAAACTGCTAGAAAAAGAAAGATACCAGAAGTATAGGTTTCAGCAACTAGTCAATAAGAAAAAACATTATGAAGAGCATAAAGAGATCATACTAGAAAGAAATAGAAAGTACTATGCGGCTAATAAAGAAAAGGTGTTAGCTAAGCACAAGGAATGGGTTGAAAAGCATCCAGGCTACGTAGACACATATAACAGAGAGTATTTTGAAAACAATAAAGACCAGATACGAGAACAGAATAAAGAATATTATAAAAAGAATAAAGAGAAAAAAAGTAAGTACAATAAAGATTATCAGGAAAAGAATAGAGATCGGATCCTAGAACAAAAGAAAGAATACTGGAAAGAAAATAAAGAAAAAATAATGCGGTACGTAGCTAACAGACGGGCTACGGACATGGAGTATGCTGCGTCACTTAGAATTAGAAGCCGAATGTATATGGCTTTAAAAGCTCAGGTCGCTAATAAAACAACGCACTGGCG
>Ga0265297_10011653_pt1 | contig 10719 bp, 7 predicted proteins | sample Munlanlwell13791_FD_192502 | JGI IMG/M metagenome (GOLD analysis project Ga0265297, IMG submission 192502) | Leachate microbial communities from a municipal landfill in Southern Ontario, Canada - Leachate well 137-91 | ecosystem: Engineered > Solid waste > Landfill > Unclassified | place...
CCGCCCATCGCCCCTTCAGGCACTTTTTCCTCGATGCCAAGCGAAACCAGCTTGCGCGGGGCGAAAAACGCAATCTTGCGGCTTATCCGGGCCTCTGCCTCGGATGCAAGACCGCACTCGTCAAGGGACGATGCAATCTGCGCAGGGGAGTGCTGTTTTGAGAACTGGAAGGCGAATGGCTGCCATGCCGCCACGCCTTCAAGTGAAATCCTGGTGCTTTCCCCGTCAGGATATGCGTCTGACAGCGGATCGCCGCCGGTCAGCTCGGAGGAATAGAGAGGCACGGATGCCCTTGCCCCGAATGCAAGGCGCCCGTTGTAGGAAAGGGGGCCAGGATTGGCGGTGGAAATCGTGGCGGAATAATCCTGCTGCCTGCCGAGAATCGGGGGGGATGACGTTTCAAGCACGCGTGCGTTTTTCGAGAGAAGCCATGAGAAATAAGCCGGAAGCTCTTGCTGGGCCTGGGCAAAAAGCGATGCGAGCTTAAGGCGGATTTCCTTCATGTGCCCTGCCGCGGACTCCAAGTCAGGTTCCCCTGCGGCATCGAAATACTGCGCAAGCGAATCAAATCCCGGGAGGGCGGACTGGTCCTTGGAGCGAAGCTCCGCGGCAAGAAAAGCCATGCGGGCGTAATCTGCCCCGATGCCAGGATACTCGTGCAAAAGGGCGAGGCGCACGTTTCTGGAATCCTGATTTGCCGCTTCGGATACCGCCAATATCGCATCGGGAGAGGGGTCGGAAAGGAGAAGCTGTCTGTACTCGGCAAGCTTGCCTTTTTCATAGCTCAACTGAAGGCCGTCTTTTTCCCCGGCCTCGATTGCCGACTCAAGCGCAAAGAGCGCCTGCCTCGCCCCGTCCATAAGTGGAAGAGATGCCTTGCCCTCGAGTGCGGAGATGGCTGCAGAGGCAAGCTGGGCCGCTTTCTGGTATGACGCGAATTTTGCGCCAAGTGTGGGGGCGGCCCCAGCGGATGAGAATTCCGCTTTTGCCTGTTCCAGGAGCTGCCCTGCCTTGAAAAGGGCCTGCGAACCATGGATGCCGGATGGCGGGGCGCCGGCATTCAGTTCGGCCGAAAATACTGCCGCTTCCGCCGCCCTTTTCTGAGCCTCCACGGCAGCATGCGCATCATCTGAAACCGTTTCAAGGGAGAGGAGGGCGGTTTGCGATGTCTGCCAGGAAGCATGCGCACGGGAAATGGCGCCTGCAAGATAGCCATCAGCGCCCTCTGACGCTTTGAGCGCTGCCGCGGATGAGAGCAGGCTTTTCGACTCCGAAAGGCGCGCCCGCCCTTGCCGAAGCCCGCCTTGGATGCCGGAAAAGGACGCGCCTGCGACCGCATAGCTGTTTTTGCCGTCTTGCGAAACGATGCCCGGCGTATCGCCTATCAGGTCCAGCCTTTCTGCCTGAAGGGCAGACAGTCTTTCTGAAAGCTCGCTGATGCTGGCTGCTGCCAACGCATCCTCTGTCTGGTATTCCATGTGCATTTGGGTTTCTGCCGCCTCAAGCAAGAGGCATATGCGCGCCAGTTCTGACACGGTCGAATTTTCGCCGTTCCCTACTGAATCTGAAAGGTAGCCTGCAAACCCAACGGATGAAAAATCCGGCAGGCTGGGGCTTGAAAGGGAATAGGCCTGGATTGCGGATGCGCGGGATGACGAGGTGCAGAAAGGGGCGCCTTGCGCCAGGAGGGAATCCGCTGAAAAAAGCGCCTGCTTCGCCTTTCCTGAATAAGAGGGCATGCCCGCCCCGGAGTGCAGAAGCGCCGCGCGCTTTTCATCCGCTTTCCTCGCAAGCTCGGCAATCGCCGCATTTGCGGAATCGTATGCGTCTGCAGAGTAAGAGAGCGATGCGCGGTAAACCGCAGGGTACTCGGAGATATACGCGATTATTGCCGGAAGCCTCAGGAAAACCGGCAGCGAGGAGAGCAGTGAGAGGGGGTTCGGGAACCAGAGGAGCCCCACTTCCCCCGAGCTTAAAAGCGAGGATGCGGCATCTTGCGAGGACAGTGAGAGGGCATGCGCACTGTCAATTGCAGATGACGCCTGGAAACACGCGGCTGAAGCTGAGGATAGCAGGGATGCCGCCTTTGCGAACTCTGCTTTCGGGCCGGTGCCCGCAGATGGAAGCGTGCTGTTTGCGTCGGCAAAGACGATGCCCCCGAGACCCATGCCTTGGGAAGAGTTGTCGAATGAATAGGAATAGAAGCGCGCGAAGTGCATATTGCTTACATATGGATTGGACACAAAATAAGACGGACTTTCCCAGAAACGGTATAGCGGCTGCGCGCGCACGCAGCCGGAGAATGACGCGTCTGCAGAAAACAGGATAGGGCAGATGAAAAGAAGCAGGGCAAGGTGCCTCCCGGAACACCCCATGTGAAAAATACCCTGCGAGAATTATTATCGGTTTCGGCTGAGGTCAAAGAAGTGCGATGCGCGCAGCCTCAATCTCCCTTTCCCGCTCTGCCCGCCTCGAATCGCCGCCGGCGGCATTGTCGCAGATAAAGACTGCCAAGCGAACGACCTTTTCGCGCATTTCGTAAGAAAGCGGGCCCGCCTCGCCTCCCCTGAGGGCCTGCACGCTCTTCAGCGCCATTCCGCAATAAAAATGGGAGTGGAATGCGTTGCTTGCGCCTGTCTTCCGATGCTCACGCATCTCATCAAGGTGCCGGAGCGCGTAGGGGCGGGCAAGCTTTGCATATGCAAAGCCGCGGTATAGCAGCGCAAGCTGCAGGTCCTCGCCCCTGTTTATTGCACGGGAAAATTCATCGACAGCTCGGAGGCACTGCCCGGCCAAAAGCGATGAGAAGCCGAGATTGAAACGGATGCCGGGCCTGCCTAAGCCGAGCGATTGCGCCTTTTCGAAATTCTCAAGCGCTGCTGCCGGGTTGCCCAGCCTCCCTTCGCAGTAGCCGAGATGAAAACGCGCTTCCCCGCTTTCCGGGCTGCGCCTGACTTCGGCAAGGAAGTGCCGCCTGGCCCCGCTGAAATCCTCAAGGCGAATTTTGCAAATGCCCAGCTTGAAATGGGGAATCGCCAATGGGCGAAGGCCGGGCTGGAGCCGGCCGCATATGCTTTTCGGGAAGAGGCGGCGCTTCGCAAGGCTGGTTTTCTGCCCTGGCAGGGCTTCCGCTTGCCCGGGCTGGGAGGTTTTATTTGCGGTTGCTTGCGCTGCCATTGCAATCAGTTGTTATAATCTATGGGGGAATGCTTTAAAAGAAGGCGGTCAGGGCAAAAGTATGCGCACATCCACTTTCCCGCCTGTTTTCTGCCAGGCCATCCCGCGGAATTCTGCGGGGTTTGCATTTGTATCCGAAAGATAGTTGTAATGGTAGGGGATTGCCACCTTCGGCATGATTGCGGCAAGCGCGTCCGCCGCCTCGCTTGCATCCATTGTGAACGTCCCGCCTATGGGCAGGATTGCGATATCGCACTTGAAGCGCTTCATCTCGGGTATTGCATCAGTGTCGCCAGCGACATACACTCTCGCGGTTTTGAAGTGGAATATGTAGCCTGCGCCCGCGCCCTTGGGATGGAATGGCTTGCCTATGTTGTAGGCATCCACCGCATCGACCCTCACGCCACCCACCATTTCCGATGAGCCGATTTCGATGACGCGCACCGGCAGCCTGCAGCTGCTGCTTCCGACAAGAACGGTGCTGTTCGACGTTATCTTGGGGGCCGGGGCGCAGTGGTCATGGTGCCCGTGTGTGTAGAAAATTGCATCTGCGGGCCTTGCGCCTTGCGGCAGTATGAAAGGGTCGATGTAAAATGTCCGCCCGTCCGCTTCAAGCATCACGCTCGAGTGCCCAAAGAGGGTGACTTTTACCCCTGAGAAAACCGTGCTGTTTGGCATTTTTGCACCGGGTTTGGAGTGGGGGAGGAAAATTTTTATTATGGCCGCAAGGCTGGCGCCGCCGATTATGGATGGTTTTTATTTTTTGGCAGCCATTTTGGCAGCAGGCTTAATCCTTCCATATGGAAGCGCGATGTGATGGCATGTCTGAAAACATATTCTATGATTGCATAGTTGTCGGGGGCGGGCCTGGCGGCTCGACAGCTGCCGCGTTTCTTGCGAAAAAAGGCAAGAAAGTGCTTATCTTGGAGAAGGAGAGATGGCCGCGCGACAAGACGTGCGGGGATGGGATTTCCGGAAAATCCATAGCCATCCTCCGCGAGCTGGGCCTTCTCGAAACGCTTGACCGGGCGGACCATGGCTCCACGACAGGGCTCACCTTCTCGTCGCCCAACGGCAAAGCGCTTGCGATAAAATTCGGGGGCGGTGAAAACGCGATAAAAAAAGGATACGTCTGCAGGCGGTTCGTTTATGACCGGCTTCTTTGGCAGAACGCGCAGAAATGCGGCGCGGACGCCATCGAAGGAGCCGCTGTCGGCGGAGTGGTGCGCGAAGGGGGGAAAATCTGCGGCGTGAGCGCCAGGATGGCTGACGGCTCGGAAGCCGAATACAGGGGGAAGATGGTCATTGGCGCGGACGGCGTCGCATCCGCAATCGCGCGGGAGGTGCGCGGGGCGGAAGTTGATCCGCAACATACCTGCCTTGCCTGCCGGGCATATTACTCAGGAGTGCGGGGAATGGACGGAACCATTGAGATACATTTTGTGAAGTCGATAATGCCGGGCTACTTCTGGATATTCCCGCTTGAGAACGGGCTTGCGAACGTAGGGGTGGGCATGATGATGTCGGATGTGAAGGCGCACGGCATCAGCCTGCAGCATGAGATGGAGGAAATAATCGGAAAGCACCCCTTTTTTGCGGAAAGGTTCGCGGGCGCGAAGGCTCTTTCCCCGGTAAAGGCGTGGTCGCTGCCGTTTGGCTCCAAAAAGAGGAAGGTGCACACCGACAATGTGCTCCTTGTGGGCGATGCAGCAGGGCTTGTCGACCCTTTCTCGGGGGAGGGAATCGGGAATGCGATGCTTTCAGGGAAGCTTGCCGCGGAAGCTGCCTGCGAAGCGCTTGACGCCAATGATACGGGGGAGGGTTTCCTGTCACGCTACCCTGAAAGGCTGTGGGCGGCAATCTGGAACGAGTTAACCACCAGCTACACCATGCAGAAGCTCGGCAGGAGAGAGTGGCTGCTCAATTTCGTGATAAACAAGGCGAACTCAAGCGAGCGGGCGCGGGATGCGATTACAGGGACCATCACAAGCGAGAAGGCGAAGGCCGAATACCGTTCGCCCCTGTTCTACCTGAAGCTCCTGCTTTCATAGGACGGAATGCCTGGATTGGAAAAGGTTAAGGCGAACGGGGATGTTGGTGCCATGATTGGTATTCTCGGTGCGGGGCCAGCCGGACTTTGCGCGGCCATCAACCTTGCAAAACGGGGGGAAAACGCGCGCGTATTCGAAAGGCGGGCAGCGCCCGGAATGCGGTTCCATGCCAACCTCCAAGGGCTTCGCCATGTCAACGAGCCCCCTGAGAAATTCATGGAGTCGCTCGGAATACGCTCCAAAATCGATTACCGCTACTTTTCAAAGGGGATAATCTGCACAAGAAAGCGCGAGATTGCCCTTGATATAAGCGGCGGCGGCGCGATGCCGTTCGTATTGCGCGGCGGCAAGGGGTCGCTGGAATATGCGCTTTTTTGCGAGGCGGAGAAGCTCGGGGTTGGATTCGAGTTCAACTCGCGGGCAAAGGAGAAAGACGTGAAGATAGTTGCAAGCGGCATGCGGCATCCGCCAGATGCTGCCGCGCTCGGCACCGTTTTCGAGGATGCGGACTTCCCCCGCGACACTTATCTTGTGATGTTTGACGACAGGCATTCCCCAAAAGGATGGTACTCCTACATTGTGCCAATAAGCAAGGATGAAATCGAATTTGTGACGTGCGTTTCAAAGAGGCATATCCCGGATTTGGCGGCAATCCACGCAAAGGCGATGGCTGGGCGCAAAATTATCAGGGATTTTGTGTCTGGCAAGCGGAAGATTGCATCTTTTGGCGGGGCGGGCGCGGTGAGGTTCCCAAAAAGCGCTTTTGCGGATGGGAGGTATTATGCCGGCGAGGCTGCCGGCTTCCAGGACCCGTATATGGGCTTTGGCATAGTTTACGCGCTTCGGAGCGGGAAGCTCGCGGCGGACTGCCTTCTTGACGGCACGGATTACGATGCCGCTTGGAAAAGGAGTTTCTTGGGCTATTTCAAGAAGGATATCGCCTACCGGCTGCCCATGTCGATATTCGGGGATAGGATGGCGGAAATTGTCATGGGGAAATACGGGGGCGGGGAAAAAGTGAACCTCTCGGATGCGCTTCCGGACAAGAATCCGATTTACAATGCTGCTGTTGAGGCGGCGTTCCATCTGGAGATGGCAAAATTCAGGATTGTGGGGGAGTGGTAGGAGCCGCCCTTATTCGTCTTTCTTGCCCTTCTCCTTCTTTTCAAAGACGCAGATTTCCTCCATCGACACCGTGTCATCGTAGTCCTTCATGTATTTGCCGATGTCTTCGTCGTACTGCTTCTTCCTTTCGGAGCGGGCGCGATGCTCTTGCTGCTCGAACTTTTTGTGCTCCTTCTCCTCGCGGCGGTGCTGGCGGGATTCGTAGGCGCTTTTCCGCTCCGCAAGAACCTCGGCATAAGCCAAATCGCAGGCTTTGCGCACCTCGAAAAGCTCGTGCTCAAGCGACTTTATATTGGATATGAGCAGGTTCAGGGCCGCGCGCTCGGAATCAAGCTTGGCCCTTGCCTCGTTAAGCTCCTTGTGCTTGGAAACCTCAGCTTTCACCACGCGAAGGCGCTTGAGAAGCTCTTTCTCCTTCTTCGGGGTGTATGCGGACGTTGAAATCTCGAACTCGAGGCGCTCAAGCTCGCGGAAAAGCCCGCCTGCCTGGCCCGCGCCCTTGCCCCTCACCGCCGGGATTGCCTCCGCGACCTTCTTCCGTGCATCGTTGACGAGTGGATTTTTCGCCTTAAGCTGCTCGATTATGGTTTGCCTTTTTGCGATAAGGGCGTCGAGTGCCTGCTCTTTTTCGGTTCTTGGGCGGCTGTCCTGGCTTTTTTGCGGCATTTCGCCCGCAGGCGCTGCTTCAGGCTGTGCGGGTTGCGAACCAGGGGGTATTTCGGCGATTGCCAGGATTCCTGCCGGAAGCTCGTGAAGAGCGGGCGCCTTGCTTTCCTTTTTTGTTTCAGCCAAAAAATTACCTTGTTGCCAAGCGTGTTTGGATGTATAGAAACATTTAAATATACCGCACTGCAAACCTATTCGGAGATAATGCCCGTCTTTTGTTTCTGTCTCTTGACAGAAATCTGGTCGCCTTGCCAGCGCCTTTGGGCGCTGGCCTACTTCTCCTTACCAACCCTTCACTGTGAAGAAGATTGGCGAGCCAGGGCAAATCCCTTGAATTGTTGGCGTGATTACATAGGTCAATGTTTATTATCCTTAGCTAACCCTTTGCCTTTTTTGCGGTTGACAGGAGCATCCATTCCCTCGCCTGCGCAAATACCACCAGCCCGAGAAGGCCAAGGAGCCGCAGGAACCTGTCCTGGCTGTCTATGACCACGAATGCGCACACCGCAATGGGCAGGAGCAGAATCGCCCGGCCTGCAAGCGCTTTTTGCCAATCCATGATTCCGCCTCAAAACATCCTTGAGGCCATCTCCACCATGCGGTTGGAGAAGCCCCACTCGTTGTCATACCAGGAGAGTGTTTTTGCGGTCTTGTTGATTGCGATTGTCGAGAGCCCGTCCACTATCGAGGAAGCGGGGTTGTGAACGATGTCAGATGAGACGATTGGCGCCTCGGTGTATTCCAGTATGCCTTTCATCTCTCCCGCTGCGGATTTCTGAAGAGCGGCGTTTATTTCCTCCTTTGACGCTGCTTTTGAGAATGTGCAGGACAAGTCGTTTATCGAGCCGACCGGAATCGGGACGCGGAGCGAGAGCCCGTCGAGCCTGCCTTTGAGCTTGGGGATGGCCTCGCCGATTGCCTTTGCGGCCCCGGTCGAGGTAGGTATGATGTTCATCGCGCCCGCACGCGCGCGCCTTAAGTCCTTGTGGTTTGCGTCGAGTATGAGCTGGTCGTTCGTATAGGCATGCACGGTTGTCATGAAACCGCTCTCTATGCCGAATGCATCGTCGAGGGTCTTTGCCACGGGCGCAAGGCAGTTGGTAGTGCAGGAGCCGATTGACACTATATTATGCTTCGCCTTGTCATATTTCTCGTCGTTCACGCCCAAAATGATTGTCGCATCCGCCTCGCCGCCCTTGCAAGGCGCGGAGATGAGGACTTTTTTCGCGCCTGCCTGCAGGTGCTTTGAGGCGCCCGCGCGGTCGGTGAACGCCCCAGTGCATTCAAGCACTAAGTCGACCCCGAGCTTGCCCCAGGGAAGCGCGGCAGGGTCGCGGCTACTGGTTCTCGCCATCTCCATGCCTTTTATGGTGAGCTTGTCGGCTATGCATTTTACTTCACCCGAAAAGCGCCCCTGTGTCGAGTCGTAGCGGAAAAGGTGCTCGGAGAGCTTCGGGTCGTGAGTGTCGTTTATGGCGACAATATCGAATTTCTTGCCCGCAAACCCCCGGTCGATTGCCGCACGCACCACGAGCTTGCCTATTCTTCCGAATCCGTTGACTGCGACTTTCATCATAAGAAACACCCCTTTGCCTGTTGTTCGCAGATTCGGGGGCAAATAATTAATGCTTAAGCTCGGCTGTCCCTCCGCCCAACCGGCATCCCGCCACACCAATCGTTTTTAAGCTGGCAGAAGGAGAAACATGCGGTTGCGATGGTGCGGAAAAAAGCGATGCTTGTTGACGTCGATTACAGGATAATCGGCGGGAAAAGCGCGGTGCGGCTTCTTATGAAAGGGAAGCGGTTCTTCCGGCTTTACGATTACTTCGAGCCTTATTTTTACCTCGATGCGCCAAAATCTGCCGAGAAGGAAATCCTTGCAACCACGGTGGCTTCGCGCGAGCGGCAGGTTTCGCCTACCCGGCTTGAGCGCGTGAAAATGAATGTGCTCGGACATGAGAAGGAGATTTGGAAGGTTTACTGCGAGCGTCCTTATGATGTGCCGCACGTGAGCGCAGCCATGAAAGGCCATGTTTCTTACGAGAACGGGATACCGTTCGGAAGACGCTACCTTATCGATAAGGGGCTTGCGCCCTTCACCACGCTCATTTATGAGCGCGAAGGCAGATACCTCAAAAAAATAATCAAGAAGAGCGAGGAGCCGATTTCGCTTCGCGTGATGTCCTTCGATATTGAGACTTACAACCCCAAAGGCTCGCCGCGCCCTGATAAAGACGAGGCGATAATGATAAGCTATGAGATTGGCGGGGAGCGGAAAGTCATAACCACCAAGGATGTCGGGCGGGATTTTGCAATCGTCTGCAAGGACGAGCGGGCAATGATAAAGAAATTCCTTGAAGTGGTGAGGGAAAAGGACGTCGAGGTGCTTCTTGGCTACAACAGCACGGTGTTCGACCTGCCTTACCTTAAGGCGCGCGCGGATGCGAACGGGCTGGATTTTGCAATCGGCAGGGACGGGAAAACCTTCCGGCTAAAAAGGCACGGGATACGCGACGTTGCCGAGATTGTGGGCAGGGTTCATGTGGACCTGTACCCGGTTGTGCGCTTCATGGGATTCATAGGCGCATTCAAGATTTCAAAATACACCCTTGAAAACGCGTACGTGGAGCTTACAGGCAAGAAGAAACTGATGGTGCAGAAGCTTGGGATACACAGGATGTGGGATGATGAAAAGCTGGTGGGCGAGCTTGCGGACTATTCCCGCTTCGACGCGCAGGCAACGCATGAGATAGGGAAAATACTGCTGCCCCTCATGTACGAAATGGGAAAGCTTACGCGATTGCCGCTTTTCGACGTTTCAAGCGCCACCGCAGGACAGCTTGTGGAATCGCTGCTCATGCACAAAAGCGCGGAGGCGCATGCGATAATCCCGAACAAGCCAGGGGATGCGCAAGCGCACGAGCGGGAATTGGGGCCCATCAAGGGCGCGTTCGTGAAATTGCCGCAGCCAGGGATTTACGAAAACATCGTGGTGTTTGATTTCCGCGGGCTGTACCCTTCGATAATCACTTCGCACAATATAGACCCGTTCACGCTTGGCCCGGAAAAGGGCGTGCCCGACTCGGAGTGTTTTGTTTCCCCCACGGGAAGCAGGTTTTTGAAAAAGCCGAAAGGCCTGATGCCGTCAGTGCTTGAGGGGCTCATCAAGGCAAGGGGCAAGATGAAAGATGCCTTGAAGAAAGCCGAAAAGGACACGCGGGAATACGAGGCGCTTTTTGCCCGCGTGCAGAGCCTGAAGATACTCGCAAATTCGTATTACGGCTATCTTGCCTATCCCCGCTCGAGATGGTATTCGCGCGAGTGCGGCGAATCGGTGACCGCGTGGGGCAGGCATTTCATACAGGAGACGATTGAGAAGGGCGAAAAGGCGGGCTTTCCGGTGCTCTACGGCGACACCGATTCCGTTTTCCTTCTGATGGAAGGGAAAAGGAAAGAGGATGCGCATGCATTCATGAAAAAGATAAACAGCTCCCTGCCAGGGGACATGGAGCTTGAGCTTGAGGGTTTCTATCCGCGCGGGGTGTTCGTGACCAAGAAGAATGCGGAGGGGGCAGGGGCGAAGAAAAAATATGCGCTTATCGGGGAGGACGGGAGGATAAAGATACGCGGCTTCGAGCTTGTGCGCCGGGACTGGTCATCGGTAGCCAAGGTTACGCAAAGGAAAGTGCTGGAAGCGATA